>Ga0207697_10001072_pt1 | contig 15097 bp, 11 predicted proteins | sample KBSSwiS5withPhiX_FD_184293 | JGI IMG/M metagenome (GOLD analysis project Ga0207697, IMG submission 184293) | Switchgrass rhizosphere microbial communities from Kellogg Biological Station, Michigan, USA, with PhiX - S5 (SPAdes) (version 2) | ecosystem: Host-associated > Plants > Roots >... | reverse complement strand
ATTGAACAGGCGATCACGCTGGCCCCGGACCTGGCTTTGGGCTACAGCCGTCGCGGATACCTTCGCCATACTCGCGCCTGGAATTGGCAAGGTGCGGCAGAGGATTTCAAACGAGCTCTGGCGCTGGATCCCAACAACGCCGAGTTGTTGTCCTCCTACTCCGAGAGTTTGTTCTTCGGTGGACGCCAGACTGAAGCGGTCGCCATGGCTCGCAAGGCGACGGTGATCGATCCGTTATCTGTAGATAGGTGGCAAAACCTTGCCCTACTCCTTTTTTGCTCCGGCCAGGAGGCCGAGGCGCGTTTGGCCTGGCAGCATGCACTCGACATCTACCCGGGAGCGAGGTGGCCTAACTATCTCGTGGGCTATCTCGACTTGAAGGAAGGCAAGATCGAAGACGCGCGCGCCCATTTCCGTGCGACGGACGAGCCCTTCCGGCTGACCGGGACCGCGATGGTCGAACATATGCTCGGTCATGCGCCGGAATCGGAACAGGCATTGGACACGCTGAAAACAAAATACACGGCCGGATCGGCCTTTCAGATCGCTGCGGTCTACGCCTGGCGTGGTGAAAAGGACCGCGCTTTCGAATGGCTCGATCGTGCCTACGACCAGCACGATGCCGGCATGCCGCGCCTGCGTTATGATCCGACGCTTGCGACTTTACACGATGATTCGCGTTTCGCGGCGCTGGTGAAGAAGATGGGGTTCTTGGAGTAAAAACATGAATTTCTTCACCGAACTGAAACGCCGCAAGACCTTGGCAAATGGTTGCCCCTTCAGACTTAAAGTTCGAAATCGGACATGTCCTGTTCGTACCTTCGCTCGCGGCGAAAAGAATGGGCTAGAGACGGTTGCGCTCTGACAGTAGAGTCGCGCCTAAATGGCTGACGAGCAGAAGGCGAACCTGCGCCTGGAGATCGCGCATGTGCTTTTCATGGACATCGTCGGTTACTCCAAGCTGCTGACCGACGAACAATCAGAAGCGCTTCAGGAGTTGAATCAGATTGTCCGCAAGACCGAGGCGGCTCGCGAAGCCGACGCAGCAGGAGAGCTTACCATTTTGCCGACCGGCGATGGCATGGCGCTGGTTTTTACCGGGTCAGTGGAAGAGCCGGTCGAATGCGCCTTGGAGATAAGCCATGCTTTGCGCGCCCAGCCAAGTCTGCCGGTAAGGATGGGAATCCACAGCGGCCCGGTCCATCACGTCAAGGACGCAAACGAGCGCGAAAACATTGCCGGCGTTGGAATCAATATCGCGCAGCGAGTGATGGATTGCGGAGATGCAGGCCACATTCTCGTTAGTAAACGCGTGGCGGATGATCTCGCACAAAAGCGTCGTTGGCAGCCCTACCTTCATGAACTGGGCGACGTGGAAGTGAAACACGGAGTTGTTGTCTCGTTAGTTAATCTTTATGCCGAGACCATTGGCAATCCCGCACCGCCGACGCGAATGGGGAAAGTGCGCGGCAGCACCCCCGGCTCGGGAGTTGGAACGCGCAAAATGCTCTCTCCGCTCGCTCGAGCGATCTTCGCCGTCGCGGCATTACTCCTCGTGCTTGCCATCGTGTCAGTGATTTTCGCGCCCGCGATCATGCGTACCCTCGACAAACGACAAGTGACATCACCACCTCAGGTTCCGCCCATCCCATCACCTCCGTCTATCGCTGACGCCATTAAAAGCGAAGTCGGCAAGAAGATCACCGATGAGTTGCATGAGGCGCTTTCTCGTAAGAAAAATGCCGCCCCTGAGTCACTGCCTACCGGTTCGGCAACCCCGAAGAAAAGCATTGCCGTCCTGCCGTTCGTGAATATGAGCGCGGACAAAAGCGACGAGTATTTGAGTGATGGCATGACCGAAGAACTAGTCAATGCCTTGACCAAAGTGAAGGGGCTGAGAGTGCCGGGGCGCAGTTCATCGTTCGCTTTCAAGGGGAATAACGAGGAAGACATCTTCCGCAAAGTCGGCGAGCAACTGCACGTCAGCGCCGTTCTGGAAGGCAGCGTGCGCAAAGCCGGCGACAAACTTCGGATTACTGCTCAGCTCATCAATGTAGCCGATGGCTTTCATCTCTGGTCCGAAACCTACGACCGCGACATGAAAGACATCTTCGCCGTGCAAAGCGACGTCGCGAAACGGGTAGTCGAGGCGTTAGAGGTGCAGTTAGGCACCGACGATGAGCGCGCACTGGCGAAGAAACCAACCGAGAACCCGGAAGCGCACCGACTTTACCTGTTAGGCCGCTACCATTTCACCAAATTCACGCGTGTTGGCTGGACCAACGCGATCCATTATTTTGAACAGGCGCTGCAAATAGATCCCAACTTCGCCTTAGCCTATTGCGGGCTGGCTGATACCTACGGTTGGGCTGGAGGACAGACACTGCCGGGGCGAGAAGCGTGGGCCAAAGAAATGGAATTTGCACGGAAAGCGCTCGCACTCGATCCGAATCTGGCTGAAGCGCATTTATCCTTGGGGGTCGCTCTCTTCTCCGTGCTGGATCCGCGCGGTTCCATTAAGGAACTCGACCGCGCCGTGGAATTAAATCCCAATCTCGCTGCCACGTATGATCAATACGGTTGGACTTTTGGTGAAATGGGCCGCCACGACGAGTCGATCGCGGCAGAAAGGAAGGCGCTGGAACTCGATCCACTAAATAGTCTGTTCAATACCGATCTCGGGTTCTTTTTTTACTGGGCGCGCCGGTACGACGACGCGATCACCCAATTTCGCAAAACTTTAGAATTGGATTCGAACATTGCCCTGCCCCATCACTCCTTAGGCTGGTGCATGGTCTGGAAAGGGAATCTGACTGAAGCCAGGGCGGAATTTCAGAAGGCCGCAACGCTCGATGACCTCCCATGGTACAAAGCTAATCTCGGGTACGTTTACGCCGCCTCGGGTGATCGCGCCAAAGCAGAGCAGATACTTCGGAACTTGGATGACTTAGCAAAAAAACAATATGTCTCGCCTGCGTTACCCGCGTCGGTCTACCTTGGCCTGGGCGAAAAGGCAAAGGCTTTGGATTGGATCGAGAAAGCCTATGAAGACCGGGATCCCATGTTGTGGTGGAACACCGATCAACTTTACGACAGCGTCCGCAATGACCCGCGCTTCCAGGCGATAATGCAGAAAGTTGATCGAATGAAAGCGGGGGCGAAACCCTGAAGAACGACAACTTCTTCGCCGAACTAAAGCGGCGAAACGTCTACAAGGTGGCGGTCGCTTACATCGTTGCCGGATGGGCGCTTTCTCAGGGAATCGCGCAAGTTTTTCCGGTCTTTGATGTTCCGAACTGGCTGATCCGATTGCTTGTCCTTCTTATTATCATCGGCCTGCCGATTGCGCTCGTCCTGGCCTGGATGTTTGAGCTGACGCCGGAGGGAATTAAGCGCACGGCAACGGCCGACGCGATGCCGGACGTGACCCGAAAGAGGAAATACGTCTGGATGTACGTCGTCGTGTTCGGCGGTATTGTATCGATCGGGTTGTTTTTTCTCGGGCGTTATACCGCGACGAATGCTGCCAGTGCGGCTCGCACCGAGGCGGCTACCGTTCCACAAAAATCGATCGCCGTTTTGCCTTTCGAGAATCTTAGTCGCGATCCCGACAACGCCTTCTTCGCTGAAGGCGTGCAGGACGAGATCCTCACTCGCCTGGCGAAAGTTGCGGACCTCAAAGTAATCGCCCGGACATCGACACAGCGATTCAAGAGCGCGCCGGATGATCTGCAGCAGATCGCAAAGCAGCTCGGTGTGACCAATATTCTCGAAGGCAGCGTCCAGAAAGCGAATGACCAGGTCCGGGTGAATGTACAGCTGATCAATGCAATGACCGACGCGCATCTTTGGGCTGAGACCTACGATCGAAAACTGACTGACATTTTCGCGGTCGAGAGCGAGATTGCGCAAGCCGTTGCGCAAGCGCTGCAGGCAACGCTCACCGGTTCGGAAAAACGTTCGATTGCGAAAAAGCCGACCGAAAATCAGGAAGCGTACGAACTTTATCTCAAAGGCCGATTTTTTTGGAACAAGCGGACCGGCGAGGACCTGCACAAAGCGATCGGATATTTCGAGCAAGCGATCGCAAAAGATCCTGATTACGCGTTGGCCTACGTCGGGTCAGCGGATTCCTACCTGCTACTGTCTTCCTACGGTAATATCTCTCCGCGCGAATCGCTTCCTCCAGCGAGGGCCGCGCTAGAAAAGGCACTCGCGCTCGACGATTCGCTGGCTGAAGCGCATGCTTCCTTCGCGCTACTTGATACTTTGGAGCTCAACCTCCAGCACGCACTCGTCGGTTATCAACGCGCGATCGACTTGAAGCCGAACTACGCCACGGCCCATCACTGGCTTGCCTTGGGCTACGCCACACTCGGGCAGTTCAATCGGGGGATTGCGGAGGCAAAGCGCGCGATCGAGCTCGACCCGCTCTCCTTGATCATCAACGCCGATTGCAGCTGGATCTATTTCAATGCGCGCCGCTTCGACGAGGCGGAGGCGCAAGCGCGCAAGACCCTGGAAATGGATTCACGCTTCTTTCTCGCCCACTACTATCTTGGCGCCACACTGCAATTCAAAGGACAAGTTGCAGAGGCCATACCTGAATTTCAGACCGCATTCGATTTAAATCACGACCTATACTCACTCGCCATGCTGGGTCAGGCCTACGCGCGCAATGGGCAAAAAGAGAAAGCGCGCAAAATTCTGACTCAGTTAACTGAGGAAGCAAAGTCGCACTACGTCGCGCCCTACGCTTTGGCGCTTGTCCAGATCTCGTTAGGCTACAAAGACCGTGCGATCGAAGAACTGGAGCAGGCTTACGCGAAAGGTGAGACCAACTACCTTTTTGTCATCAAGACAGATCCATTGCTCGACGACCTCCGCGGCACTCCGCGATTTGACACGCTGGTGCAGAAGATTTTGCGCGGAGCAAAATGAATTCAGACCGTTTCTTCGCCGAATTGAAGCGGCGGAATGTCTACAAGGTGGCGGTCGCTTACATCGTCGCCGGATGGGCCCTCGCTCAGGGTATCGCGCAGGTGTTGCCCGTTTTCGATACTCCAAACTGGCTGATCCGATTGCTTGTCGTGCTCATCATACTCGGTCTGCCCGTCGCCCTGGCGATGGCTTGGGCGTTCGAGTCGACACCAGAAGGGATCAAGCGCACTGAAGAAGCGGATGCCATGCCGGCAGAAGCCGCGCACGCGAAGCGCGCCTGGATTTATGTGGCGATTGTCGGCGGCCTCTTGTCGATCGGATTATTTTTTGTCGGCCGCTACACTGCAATAACAAAACAAAATGCAGGCGGTTCTGCGAAATCAATTGCGGTTCTGCCATTCGAGAATCTAAGCGACGATAAACAGAACACCTATTTCGCCGATGGAGTGCAGGATCAAATCCTTACCAATCTTGCCAAGGTCTCCGATTTGAAAGTCATCAGTCACACCAGCGCACGTCAATACAAGAGTGGCATCCAACGCAACTTGCGCGAGATCGGGCGACAACTCGGCGTCGCTTATGTTGTTGAAGGTTCGGTCCAACGCGCCGGTGACCGACTTCGCATTAACGCGGAGTTAATTGACGCCCGGACCGATAGCCATATCTGGGCGGAGACTTACGATCGGACCGCGGCCGATGTGTTTGCCATCCAAAGCGAACTTGCCGAATCGATTGTCGCTCAGCTCAAGGCAAAGCTTTCGCCCAAACAAAAAGCCGAGATCGAAGAACGTCCGACTCAGGATTTGGTCGCATTCAACCTCTATCTTCAAGCAAAGCAAATCGTCGATAGCTATCTGATCGCTGAAGACGTCCGAGCGGCACTGCTCAAAGCGCTGCAATCATTGGATGAAGCGATCAAACGCGACGAGAAATTTGTTGCCGCCTATTGTTATGCGGCGCGCGCGAACGATCTACTCTACTTTTTCGATCTCGATCCGACGCGGGATCGCATTCTTCTGGCCGAGACCGCCGTCAACGCCGCCCTCCGCCTCCGGCCCGATTCAGCCGAAGCGCATTTTGCCATGGCCGATTTTCTGTTCCGATGCCAACGCGACTACGATCGCGCGCTAGAAGAACTCGCAATCGCACGCCCCGGTCTGCCGAACAACACGCCCTTCTTCATTCTCTCCGGCTACATCAATCGGCGCCGTAACCATTGGCCTGAGGCTGAGCGAGATTTTTCAACAGCGGTCGCTCTCGATCCAAGAAATCCCAACGCTTACAATTTGCTGGCCGATACTTACGTGCTGCTACGGAGATTTCCCGAAGCGGTGCAGACCTACGACCGTGTCATCGATGCAGGCGAGCGGACCTCTCTCGTTCAGTTCCGTCGGGCATTGGCGTTTTTCAATGGAACCGGGAATTCAAAACCATTGCGCGAAGTGCTGGCCAGCTCGCCGGACATGGACGTAGCGGGCGGACAGACTCCGGTCCGGATGCTGTTCGCTTTGCTCGACGGGAACTACGCCGAAGCCGAGCGGGTTCTTGCGGCCTCACCCCGGACAGACTTTCAAGATATAGATTTCAGCTTCTATTACCCGAAGGCTTGGTTTGAAGCGATTGTCGCGCAAGAAAAAGGCGATTCAGCTCAAGCACTCAATGCTCTGCGCTCTACCCGCGCGATTCTGGCGCAGCGCCTGATTATTAAACCGGAAGATGCACGGACGATAGCAGTCCTCGCGCAGGTCGACGCCAGGCTGGGCCAGAAAGATCTCGCTCTGCAAGAAGCAAAGCACGCTATCGATTTGATGCCCATCTCTAAAGACATTTACGACGGCGGTTTGGTGTTGGAAGGCCTCGCCCAAGTTTACACTTGGAGTGACGAACACGACCGCGCCATCGATTTACTGCAAAAGCTGATAGCGATGCCCAGCTACATCAATTACGCCCGCCTTAAATTCCATCCCCTCTGGAAACCGCTGCGCCGCAATCCGCCTTTCGAACAAATCGTCGCCTCGCTCGGGCCTAAGAGTTAGCGCCCACATGCGCTTCGGCGCATCCCAAAGGCGTCGCACAACAAGCGGAATCCTCAAACTTCTTCCGACTTCGGCGTTGGATGTAGGATGTTTGCTTGCTTAAAACTTACCTATCCCAATTTCAGTACACACTCGTCCCTTGGCTTCAGCGGGAATCACTGAATCCAATTCTGACCTCTGACGTCTGCCTGCCATGCCGTAGTCCGGCGACTACAGGACGAAGGCGGGATCCCTAATTACCCCTTATCGTAGACGGACTTGCTGCTAAACTTTTTCCCCTTCTCGTCTGTACCGTTAATCGTAACCGTGCGCGATTTGCCATCTGCCGCCACGGTTATCCTGCCTGACCAGACCATTTTGCCGTCCTTCCATGTAGTGATGTCGTTCGTCCGCTCGTTTTCCTCTTTGTAGGCGGCAGAGTTCCAAGACATATTCCCTTTCGCTGGGTAGGCTTTCCCATCGAATTTGCCGACCCAAACGCCGTGAGTCGGTTTCCCATCCTTGTCTACACCATCCACCGTCACCTTGATCTTGTCCTTTTGGTCCGTGTAAGTGACCATCGTGCTCTTGCCCATCCCCGGCACGAGTTTCGACTTCGCCTCATTGAGCTTCCACGTCCCCAACTGAGGGTTGGCCGCAAAACAGGCGCCTGCCGCCATAAACGAAACAGCCAACGCCATTACTGCAATTCGAGTTTTCATCATCCGGCGATTCCGCCGGAAATGCCGGTCAGCGTCAATACTTAACCGCGGATTACGCGATTAACGATCAATCGAGCATATAGAATCCAGAGTACGGCACCGATCTTTAGTCCCGCAACTACGAGAAGTTGGCCGGTTGGACTCGTGCCGTTAATCCGCGGTCAAAAACAAAAGCATTGACGGAGCTTCAAAGCTCCCTGATTTCCAGGCCGGCGGGGTTCAGGCCGGAGGAGCTGGATCACGATTTCCTCTGGCGCGCACATAAGGCCACTCCGGGAAAGGGAATGATCGGTCTCTGGAATCGCTCACATTATGAAGACGTGCTGATCGTGCGGGTGCACAAACTTGTCCCAAAAAAAGTTTGGAAGGCACGTTACGATGAAATCAACCGTTCCAAGAAATTTTATCGGAAAACGGCACAACCAACGTAAAGGTCATGCTTCACATTTCGAAAGGCGAACAGAAGAGCCGGCTGCAAGCACGGCTCGGTCGTCCTCAGAAATGGTGGAAGTTTAGCCCGAACGATGTGGCGGAGCGCTCGCATTGGAGCGCTTATCAAAAGGCCTACGAAGATGCCGTTAACAACTGCTCGACCGAATGTGCGCCCTGGCATGTTGTGCCCGCGAACCACAAGTGGGCGCGGAATCTTGCCTTGGCGGAAACCGTCCTGCGCACCCTCAAAGAGATGGATCCGCGTTATCCCAGGCTTTCGTTCGATCCTAAGGCGATCAAAATCAAGTAGAACGCTGGCGCGAATCAGCTCTTTCCATTCTTGAGGTAAGGTTCGAGGAATTTTCGTATCGCGGGCGCTGCCATTGCGCCGACTTGTCGGGTTACTTCCAGGCCATCTTTAAATAACGCCATTGTCGGAATCGCGTTGATGCGGAAACGGCGCGCCAGATTTTGCGCATCCTCCGTATTGACTTTTGCGACGACCCATTTACCCGCGCCTTCCTGCGCGACCTTGTTTAGTTCGGGTGCGACCATCCTGCACGGACCGCACCATGGCGCCCAAAAATCCACCAACACGGGAAGAGCAGAACGTGCGGTTAAGGCATCGAATGCGAGATCGTTTGCCACATCGATTGGTTCGCCCGGTGCGCTTAGTTCGGTGCCACATTTCCCGCAGCGCCCGGTTCCGCCCAGCTTGTCGTACTTCAGACGATTGCGCTGGCCACACTTCGGGCAGGTCACCAATACACCGCGGTCATCCACTTGTGTCGAGTTCATCTAAAACCTTATCGGTGCAACCTACGTCGGTTGGTCGCCATCTGCATGGGAAAAGATTCGGCAGCAAACATCGAACGCCGAACACCGAACATCGAATTCCACACCGAGCCCTCTGCATTGGGCGTTCGGTGTTCGATGTTTGCTTCGACCCTAGATACTAGATGCTAGATTCTACATCGTGAAAGCGGTGCGATTGGTCCGACTTGGGAAACCGCTGGAAGATGCGGAGGTTTCACTTCCAGATATCGGCGCGTCCGAAGTCCTGGTCCGCGTCGCGGCCTGCGGGATTTGTCACTCCGACGCGCACTATCGCGCTGGCATCTCTCCCATTGAATCCTTACCTGTTACTCTCGGGCACGAAGTAGCGGGGCGAGTGGAAACCGTCGGGCGAGACGTCCACCACGTTTCATCAGGAGACCGCGTGTATGTGCACTATCTAGTCAGCTGCGGTTGCTGCGATTTTTGCCGTCGCGGTCACGAACAATTTTGCAGCAAAGGACAAATGATTGGAAAGCATCGCGACGGAGGCTATGCCGAGTTCATCAAGGTTCCTGGTCGAAATGTTTTCGTCCTTCCTGACGGAATTCCGTTCGAGCACGGCGCAATTATGATGTGCTCTTCGGCGACTGCGCTTCATGCTTTAAACAAGGCGCGCCTTAAATCGGATGAGCGTGTCGCTATTTTCGGCTTTGGTGGACTGGGGTTTTCAGCTCTTCAGTTGGCCAGAGCCTTCGGCTGTGACGAGGTCTACGTCGTCGATATCAACCCGGGCAAACTCGCTTCCATCCCGACATTTGGCGGCGTTCCGATCGATGCCACCGCGGAAGATCCCGTCGAGCAGATTCGCGAAGCAACCGATGGAAAAGGAGTGGATGTATCGATCGAACTGGTTGGATCTGCCATTACTATGGGGCAAGCAATCCGATGCCTCGCCGTTTTCGGCCGTGCCGCGCTCGTCGGTCTAACCGCGGAATCACTGTCCGTTCTTCCGTACACTGAGGTCATCAATAAGGAAGCCGAGATCATCGGGGTTTCCGATCATCTCGCGACCGAACTTCTCTTGCTGATGCAATTCGCACGCAACGGGAAACTTTGTTTTCCCGAGGGCACGCTGCGCTCAGTCGGCCTTGATGCGGCGCAGATTAACGCGGCCTTGGCTGCAGTCGTGAGATCCAGCGATCATATCCGAACCGTGATTGTTCCAACGACGTCCGATCTCTGACTTCTGTCGCCTGATCGCTGGTCTCCGACTTCCCTGGCCCGCCGTAGTCCCGCAATCGCGGCGACGAAGTTAACCCGCAGCGCACGCGCTGTTGTTTAATCCAACAATCGTTGGTGGCCGCCGTGCAGGGTCGGACGTGACGAGCCCTTCACGCCAGGTATCCGGCGTGTCATTAAGGCTGATGAACTCCCAAGGGTGTTTGGCCTCGCGAAGAGGAGCCCAGCTGCACAACGCTATTTCCGTCGGCGTCGCCGACGGCCCTATTCTACCGTCACGCTCTTTGCTAAATTCCGCGGCTTATCCACGTCCCGACCCAGCTCGACTGCGACGTGATAGGCAAATAACTGAAGCGGAATCGCTGTTAGGACCGGGGTAGCGAATTCGGGAGCACTCGGGATCTCGATGATATCGTTCGCGATTCCCTTCAACCGCTTGGCACCGTCGCCGCTGGTCAGCGCGACGATCGGTCCTTTGCGCGCTTTGACCTGCTCGATGTTGTTCAGATTTTTGGAAAACACCGCATCATCGGGTGCGACGAAAACCGAAGGCAAATCCGGTCCCACTAATGCGATGATACCGTGTTTCAGTTCCGCGCTGGGATGGCCTTCGGCGAAAAGATAGGTGATTTCTTTCATTTTCAGCGCACCCTCTAACGCAACCGGAAAATTAAATTGGCGGCCGAAAAACAGCATTCCCTCGGCCTCGACGTATTTCTTCGCAACCGCGCGAATTTGATCGCTCAACTTCAGCGCCGACTCGATCTGGTCGGGCAAGGCTTCGAGTGCTGCGATCACGCGCGATCCCTGCGAAGTAGAGAGATGCCGCATTCGCCCCAGCAGCAATCCGATTAATGCCAGAATGGTCACCTGTGAGGTGAATGATTTAGTTGCGGCTACCCCGATCTCCGGCCCGGCATGCATGTAAACCCCGCCATCACTTTCACGCGCGATCGTACTGGCGACGTTGTTGCAGATACCGAGAGTGCGAAATCCTTTGCGCTGGCTTTCGCGCAATGCCCCCAGAGTATCAGCGGTTTCACCGCTTTGGCTGATGGCGAAAACAAGCGTGTTGCCGCTCATTGGTGTGTTGCGATGGCGGAACTCGCTGGCGTATTCCACTTCTACCGGAATGTTTGCCAGCTGTTCGATGAGATATTCCCCGACCAGCGCGGCGTGTAATGCGGTCCCGCACCCGGTTAGCACAACGCGTGAGACATCGCGCAATTCACCCGCGGTCATGTTTAGTCCGCCAAGCTTGGCGGTGCATTCTTCGGTGTTGAGCCGCCCCCGCATGGCGTCGCGCACTGAGTTCGGCTGCTCAAAGATTTCCTTGAGCATGTAATGGGGAAAATCCCCCTTGCTGACGTCTTCTGCGCCAAACTCGACCTTGCTAATTTGATAATTGCCGGACTCACCCGCGACCGAGCTGATCTCGAACTTATCGCGCGAGACCGCGACAATATCGAAATCGTTAAGGTAAACTGCGTCGCGAGTGTGAGCGACGATCGCGCTTACGTCGCTGGCGAGAAAATTCTCATCCTTACCGACGCCGAGCACGAGGGGCGAACCGCGGCGCGCACCAATCATGAACTCTTTGATGTCGGAGTGAACGAGCGCGATGCCGTAGGTGCCGATCACTTGCTTGAGGGCGGCGCGAGTGGCGTTGACCAGGCGCGCCTTGGAATCGGCGCCGTCAATTTGCTCATAAATGCTGCCGATTAAATGCGCCAGCACTTCAGTATCGGTGTCGGAAGTGAACTTGTGACCGCCTTCGCGCTCCAGTTGTTCGCGCAGCGCCGCATAATTTTCGATCACGCCGTTGTGCACCAGCGCGATTTTTCCACTCTGGTCAAAATGCGGATGCGCGTTTTCGTCGGTCACTTTTCCATGAGTAGCCCAGCGCGTGTGGCTGATGCCGTACTGCCCCGAGGGCGGTTTCTCGGTCATCAATTTGGCAAGGTTCGCAATCCGTCCGGCGCATTTGCGGGTCTCGATCTGTTTCCCGTTTACGATGGCAACGCCGGCGGAATCGTAGCCGCGATATTCGAGCCGCCGCAAACCGTCCAGAAGTATGGGCGCAGCTTCTGCGCGGCCGACATATCCGACAATTCCACACATAATTTCAGGAGGGGGATTATAGCATATTTTTCGCCGTTGCGGTGGTCCGTCATCCCGAGCGCATGCGAGGGATCTCACCTAAAGGAAACGGCGTCGGAATTGCGCGATTCATTAGACGGAAAGTAAGCGGTGCAAACTCGCGTTAGCGCAGAACTATTGCGAGGTTCCTCGCCGTCTTCGCGGCTCGGGATGACGATGCGGTAGGTGGTTTTACGAGCACAAAAATTTTGCGAGCAGCGAATCCCGTTTGTGGCCACATTAGCGCGATGCAAGCGCCTGCGCTTCCACCGGGGACAACCCAACGCACTCTCGCCATCATCATGGGTGGCGGAGCGGGCACGCGACTTTTTCCATTAACCAAGGACCGGGCCAAGCCGGCCGTACCGCTCGGGGGAAAATATCGGCTGGTAGATATCCCGATTAGCAATTGCCTGAACTCCGGCCTGCGCTCGATCTATGTGCTCACGCAATTCAATACCATGTCGCTGCATCGTCACATTCAGGCGAGCTACAAATTCGACAATTTTTCCCGTAGCTTTGTCGATATTCTTGCCGCTCAACAAACGCCTGAAGGTTCGCAGTGGTATCAAGGAACCGCCGATGCTGTGCGGCAAAATATGCGCTACTTCCTCGAGCGTCCGTTTGAGTTTTATTTGATTCTCAGCGGCGACCAGCTCTACCGGATGGATTTTCGAACGCTCCTGCATCAGCACATTCGCTCGGGTGCAGAAATCACGCTCGCGACCAAGCCGGTCAAACGCGATCAGGCATCGGACTTCGGAATCATGTCGAGCGGGGAAGACCGGCGCATCACCCGGTTTGTCGAGAAGCCGAAGGAAGCGAAAGAGCTCGATGCGATGAAAATGGACCGCGCTTTACTCGCTGCCATTGGGCACGGGGAGGATGAGGAATTATTTCAAGCGTCGATGGGCATTTACATCTTCAATCGCAACGTACTGATCGAGTGTCTCAACAACGATCTCTTTGATTTTGGCAAGCACGTCATTCCGGCTGCAATTCAAACGCGCAACGTCAGCGCCTACATTTTCGATGGCTACTGGGAGGATATCGGAACGATTCGCGCCTTTTACGAAGCCAATCTCGATCTCACCGACTTGGTTCCCGCCTACAGTTTCTTCGAGGCCGATGCGCCGATTTATACCCATCCGCGGTTCCTACCCGGCAGCAAAATCAACGGTGCCACCCTGCGCCAGGCGATCATTTCTGATGGCTGCATCATCTCCGATGGCCACATCGAGCGCAGCGTAATTGGGGTGCGTAGCATTATTCAAAGCGGCGCAACCATTCGCAACAGCGTGGTGATGGGCGCCGATTTTTACGAACTCGGCAAAGACCGTCCCTCTGACGAAATTCCCATTGGTATCGGCCGCAATTGCGTGATCGATCGTGCCATCATTGATAAAAACGCACGCATTGCCGACGGAGTTGTGATTACGCCGGAAGGGAAACCGGACAATTTCGACGCGGAAAATTATTACATCCGCGACGGGATTGTGGTGATTCCGAAGAACGCAACCATTCCGCCCGGTTTCTGGATCTGACTAGCGGGTCGCCTCTCCCGGGCAAGATGCGATTGGCCGCACAGCACAAAATGGCCGTGCCACAAAATTACTTCGCGGCTATTTCGGATTCGACGCCTAACGCCGGTCCGTCATGTTGGCGAACTGGCCTTGCGTTTCCCACTTCTCCTGTTTGTTCCAGGGAATTTGGGATTCTTTTTTGGCATCAGGATCATCGACCAGTGCCACTTGCGGTTTCTGCGTCGCGCAGGCGGCAAAGGCCATGCAGCCTGCCAATAGCAGGAAAGCGGAGATTGTTCGTTTAGGAATTCGAGCCAGCATAAATTACGGTATCACCTGGTTGCACCTGGACGCCACGCGCCAGGCTGTTTCCAAGAATATCACCAATAGCTGTCGCAGGTTCAACTGACGAAATGCGAATTTTTCCAATAATCGTGGTCTCGCGCAGCACCAACATTTCGGCATTAGGCTGTAACCCCTGGCGATTCCCGAGATTGAGCACGACGAAATTGTAGGCCTGATTCACCGCCAATACGGTTCCGCGGACGGAAGGATGAAAACTCGGCTCGCGGCGCTGGACCATCACTTCCGGAGCGCGCGGTTGTTCACGCGTCGGCCCCAGTCGTTCAGCGATGAAGGTTTTCTCATGTTCTGCGCCCTCCAATTGTTTCCGCGCATCATCAAGCTGGGCCTGTAGCTCTGCTACCGAGGGCGCACCAGGATTTGGATTTGCCGAATTCTTGTTCATCTCGTCGATATGCTTCTGTAACTCCGCGATTTGGGCTTCGTTCGCCTGCAGCTTGCCTTGCAAATCCGATTTCTCGGTTTGTGTCTTCACCAGTTCCACTTCCGCGCTGGCTATCCGGCTCTCGTTTTCACTAACCTTCGCCAGTTCGCCGGCAAGCTTCGTTTCCCGGTCCCTGATACCTTTTTCCGCAGTCTGACGCTGGCGCTCGGCCGTTTCGCGCTGATTTTTAGCTGCCGCCACGTCGGTTCGCAAGGCCTTGGCTTTGCCACCATTCAAAACGCCGAACACGGCTGAAATGAGCAGCAGCGACACCGAAATGGCGAGGAGCGGCTTCGGAGAATTCACGGGGCGGATTTACTGGAAGTAGTTTTTACACGAAAAGAGGCCGAATTAGCAATACGGAAATGCGAAATTTACGGGGCTATCGGGACATTCGATCTTGCGCGGATTCAGTGCGAAAGGCCCCGGCTTGAGATTTCGCTAGCGGCGCTTTATGGCCGCAGGAAAGGCTTAAAACCCTGTCTGCCGCACCGGAGATCCGAGCTCCGGCAAATTGGGGCA
>Ga0207697_10001070_pt1 | contig 15108 bp, 12 predicted proteins | sample KBSSwiS5withPhiX_FD_184293 | JGI IMG/M metagenome (GOLD analysis project Ga0207697, IMG submission 184293) | Switchgrass rhizosphere microbial communities from Kellogg Biological Station, Michigan, USA, with PhiX - S5 (SPAdes) (version 2) | ecosystem: Host-associated > Plants > Roots >... | reverse complement strand
CGTCGCAGGTCGAAGGTGCCGATAGGTAGGGAATGCAGCGGCGTGAAAGGCTAAGCAATGGACAGGTGGAGGTATCCAGCGGAACCCACGCTGATCAGTTCGAGATCAGGGTCTCTCTTTCCCGAATGCCCGCTGTCACTGGTGAACCCGAGGTCGCTGCGAAGTTCTTCCAACCAGCAGATCCAGCGTTCGATTATGCGAGGCGTCGATTGTTCCGGCATGTCGTCGGCCTGATAAAGGCAGAACTCGGGGCGTTACCGCACGATTTCGGTGAAGATTTCGCCCTCGACCCTGACACTGGCGAATATCACGAAGAATGCAAAGTGGACGACCTGCTGCATCTGTTGGAGAACTCAGGTCGAGACCACATCACGAATCTGCTGCGCCTGCCCGACGTGATGAGGATCGTTGACGAGATCCGCGCTGGGAAAGACCAGGACTATCAGCGGCGCTTGCAAAAGGTTCTACGTGGCTACAGTGTGCCGAGGTCCGGGGCTCCGATAAAGAACACCGACGGACGTTCAAATGTCGCCACGGCAGAACAGGTCGCTTTCATCGAGTCGCAAATTGACGCCGCATACGCCTTCGTCGAAGCCCAACGGCGGCAGTCTGATTCTGCAAGGTTTCCTGAAAACATCGAGGCGGCTCTTGTCACGCAATTCAAACTCCCACAGGAGCATGCAACGATGCTGGTCCAGAGCTGGACTCGCCGCGTCGCCGCCTACAAGATCGTCGCCGTGAAGCAGGGCCGCTCTGTTAATGCCGTGAAGGTCGCCGCCAATCGGGGCGGCAAACAGCAGAACGTCAGTCGCTGACCGACCCACCACCAGTTCATCAGAGAACTGGAACACAACCCACCCGTCTATTCCGTTCCAAAACGGCGTCATACATTCTCCACGAAGACGGCAGCAATCACGCGCCTCTTTCCTACGAGGGAGAACGATGGAGCATCAGACGCTCATTGACGCAAACGAGGCATCCCGCCTCTGTCGCTTGTCGAAGGCCACGATCTACAAACTGGTTCAACAGGGACGGCTGCGCGGATTCAGAGTCCTGAATCGCACGCTGCGATTCGATCCGGACGACATCACCGCGCTGGTGCGGCAGCTACCGATTGATCAACGACACCCACCGATCCGTGGAGAAATGTTGGAGATGGATCAGTCGACAGTCGTAACTAACTGATTCGATTGAAGGAAGTTGGTGGACCAGACGGGAGTCGAACCCGTGACCTCATGAATGCCATTCATGCGCGCTCCCAACTGCGCTACTGGCCCATGCGTGCCGAACACTCAATCGTAACGCACGGAGGAAGCACCGGCAACCGGATCGTAGCCCCTATGCCGATCCGGCCGACGTGACCGCCTGGGACGTCTGACGGGAGTGAGCCAGGACCAGCCATCGCGTCAGCAGGTCGGCCGCCTCTTCCGGCGTGGTGCCGTAAAAGGGCATCAGCGATGTCGACATTCCGGCCAGGCGTCGAAGCTGCGCCCGCCATCGGTTGCCGACCAGCGTGACCTCTATCTGATAGGGACGGCCGGCGATGTCGTGTTCGAAGCGATGAACGATCACAGAAGGTTGCTGTTTGTTGAAGAAACGGAAGCCGAGATCTTACGCGGACGTTACGTCTGGTCAAGCGAAGCGCGGCGCGAAGATGACGTCCACACGGCCGCCGGAGATGATCGACAGGCGTTTTGGACAAAGAAAAATTTGCCCTGTCAGCTTCTGCACAGCTTTTGCACCATTCATGCACAGCTTTTCCACACATCGCTTCAAATTGACATGTCGAGCCGAAAAACGATCGAGCAGGTAGAATGAACCCTCTCGGAAACATGGCTCGGTTGCTTCAGGCGCTCGTCGTACTCAGCTGTCTCGTCGCGCCTTCGGTGGCGTCGGCGGCCGACTCCGGCGCCACGCTCTTCCGCCTCTTTCTGCTCGACGGCAAGGAATTCGTCAGTTACGGGGAGTTTGTCCGCCTCGACGACAAGGTGATCTTCTCGATGCCGGTCGGCGGGACGAAGGAGCAGCCCCGGCTTCAGGTGGCGACCGTCATGGCCGACCTCGTCGATTGGCCGAAGACGGAACGCTATGCGGAGTCGGCCCGTTACCAGCGATACGCGGAAACGCGCGGCGAAGAAGACTATGTGCGCCTCAGTAACGAGGTCGCGGACGTATTGAACACGATCGCGCTGTCCACCGATCGGCAGCAGGCGTTGTCGATTGCCGAGCGCGCCCGGCAGACGGTCGCCACGTGGCCGCAAACGCATTACGGCTACCGGCAGAACGACATCCGCGAAATCGTCTCGCTTCTCGACGCTGCCATCTCGTCGTTGCGAGCGGTCGGTGGTGCCAATCCTTTTCAGTTGCAGCTGGTGGCTCTCGCCGACCCACCCGAGCTCGAGCCGGTCCGTGGGCTGCCGAACATGAAAGAGCAGCTCGATCAGATGCTGCACCTGGCGTCGGTCACCAAGGCACCTTCAGAGAAAATGGCGCTTCTCCAGGGAGCGCTGGCAACGGTAGCCGAAGCGGCACCGTCGCTGACGGCGGCCGATGCCTCGTTCTATCGCAACGAAGTCGAGCGGGCGATTCGAAACGAGCTCGACGTCGACAGGCAATACACGAATCTCTCCCGCCGCCTCTTGGACCAGGCGTCTCGTGCGGCGCAGAGTGCCGACGGTCCCGCGATCGAGCGCATCGTCGCCCGCGTTCCTCAGGAAGACAAGAAGTTAGGGCAGAAGCGTCCCCAGATAGTCGAGGCGCTGAACACGTCGCTGCAGGGCAAGCTGGCCGACTCGCGGCAACTTCGCTTACTGCGGGATCAATGGGCGCTTCGCCGCGACAGCTATCGGCAGTATCAACGCTCGGTCGGGTCGTCGATGGTGGTGCTCGCGAAATCGACAGCCTCGCTGCGCGCCATCCGCTCGCTCGACGGTCCGAGCCCCGAGCAACTGCTTGGGCTGAAGTCGCAGTTGAGCGGTGGCGCCGATCGCCTGTCGCGCATGCGCACACCAGAGTATCTGCGCGATGTCCACGAGCGGCTCGTCGGTGCGTGGCGCTTCGCGGAAAACGCGGTACGCGCTCGTTACGATGCAATCTCGCGCGCCGATTCCACGGCCGCATGGGAAGCGTCCTCGTCGGCCGCCGGCGCGCTGATGATGCTGGCGCGGGTCCAGCAGGATCTGACTACGCTTCTTACGCCTCCGCGATCGCAGTAGGGCGGGTCGTGTTCCTGGGACCCGCCATCCTGCCGGGTCTAAAAAGCAAGACCCGGCCTACGTGCTCCCAACTCCCAACTCCCAAATTTCGATTCGCAATTCGTTGCGAAACTCCGTAGTCCGCATTCGCAGGTCCGGGTCGGACGTTGGGAGTTGGGAGTTGGACGTCGGGAGTTGATAGCCTAGTCGGTAACTGTGATTCTTACGCCTCGTGCAACTCGCCTGATCCGAGTCGCCGATCTTCAGGCCTTCCGCACCGCCGTCGTTGCGCTCGCCACGGCCGGTACTCCACTCGACGCGCGCGATCGCATCATCGTCGTCCCGACACGCGCCGCGGCATCACTCCTGCTCCGCACGATCGAAGGCGCGGTACTGGGCTCGTCGACCCGCGCGTTGGTGCTCCCGGATCTCGTGACGACGCGCGAGATCGTTCTTCGACTGAGTGAGCGTCTCGGCAGCTCGCGTCCCGTTCTGACCGCTGCAGAACGAGAGGTCCTTCTTGGCGTCGCTTGTCGCGTCGCGCAGCAGCAGGGCGCCGAGGCGCCATTTCATCTGCGGCCAGGTCTCGTCGCCGAGATTCTTCGCTTGTATGACGAGCTCAAGCGCCGTCAGAACAGCGTGGACGACTTCGAGCGGCGCGCCCTCGCCGTGCTCGAGCCGGGGGCAGCCATCGATCGCGGAGCCGAACGACTCGTACGACAGACGCGTTTCCTGGTTGCCGCATTCCGGGACTTCGAGCGCCGCTCGGCAGAGTGTGGTGACGATGAGCACCTGCTGCGCGCGCGGCTTCTCGCAGAGTCATCCCAGCGGCCGTATCGGCACGCCGTGCTCACCGTGACGGACGAATCGTTCGAGCCGTACGGCATGAGCCCCGCGGACTGGGATCTGCTCACGCGCATTCCTCACCTCGAAACGCTCGATGTCGTCGTCACCGATACGATGCTGGCCGGCGCCCTTCACGAACGCATCCATCGGATGCTGCCCGGGATCGAGGAAGTTCGCGATGATACGCCGCTCGACCGCCAGCTACCCGTGCTCGTCATTCCGGAGGGAGGAAGCGTTGTCCACGTCGCGCGCGATCGTGAAGAGGAGGTCGCCCAAGTCGCCAGGCGAGTCAAGCGCGCTGTTCGTCACGGCACACTGCGCTCGCCTGGGCAGGCAGCGCTGATCGTCCGTCAGCGGTTGCCATACGTCTACGTGGCGCGCGAGGTGCTTCGAGCGGCGGGTGTGCCGTGCCAGACGTTCGACGCGCTTCCCCTTGTCGCCGAGTCGTTCGCCGCGGCCGTCGACCTGGTCCTGTCGTGCGTGAGCGCCGACTTCGCCCGCGTGCCGGCGATGGCGCTGCTTCGCTCGCCCCACTTTCGATTTGCGTCGAGTCGTGACGTCTCTGCTCTCGATCGCGCACTCGCCGAGGCCGGGTATCTCGGCGGCATCGATTCGCTCGAGCGACTCCTTGATGTGTGGCGGGAGCGGGTCCGGGAAACACAGGTCCGGCTAAAGCCAGACACTACGACGGTCCGGCTAAAGCCGGACACTACATCTGTCCCTACGTCTGTCTCTACTTCTGTCACGAATCGTGCTATCAGCGCGGGGGAGCAGCTTCTCGCGATCGCACAGGAGTTGGCCTCGCTTCGTTCGCCATCGTCGGTCGCTCAACACCTCGAAGTTCTCTTCGCATTCCTGCTCGCGCACGAATCGTCAGAGGTGCCGGAAGCAGCGCTTCAGGCACGGCACCGGCGCGCGCGCGGTGCCGTACTCGCGACGATCGGCATGCTCCGCGATGCGTACGCGCGCTTCGATTCTGAGCCGGTCAGCGCCGATGATGTCGCTGCGCTCGTACGTCGGTGGCTCGAAGGACAAACGTTTTCGCCACAGACTGGTGACGAGGGGGTGCACCTCGTCGACGCGGACAGCGCACGGTTTGGAGAGTTCACGGACGCACATATTGCCGGCCTCGTGGAAGACGAATGGCCGGATCGTGCGCGACGAAACATCTTCTACTCGCCTTCGATCCTGCGCGAGCTGGGTTGGCCGTCGGAGTCGGATCGGCTGGCCGGCGCCCGCGCCGCGTTCGCCGATTTGCTGCGCCTGCCCACGATGCGGCTGTCGGTTTCGACGTTTCTGCTCGAGGCCGATGCGCTCGTCAGTCCGTCCCCTTTGCTCGATGAAGTGGAGCAGTCCGGGCTCGATTCCGTGGAAGAGGCCGCGCCGTCGCAACGGATCTTCGACGCCGAAGCGCTCTACCTGGACCCGATCGATGCAGCGCCGCTCGGTGACTTCGCGCAGGAGTGGCTGGCTCGTCGCGTTCGCGTTGCCGATCTGCCGCTGCGGCGCTTCCGCGGGTTTACGGATCCGTCCAAGGCGCGGCCGTACTCGTTGAGCGCGCTCGAACGCTACCAGGACTGTCCCTTCAAGTTCTTCGCCGGTGACGTGCTGCGTCTCGAAGAGGAGCCGGAAGACGAATCGACGATGTCGCCGCGGGCACGCGGACGATTCATCCACGAAGTGTTTCAGCATTTCTTCGAGGTGTGGGATAGCCGTGGAGGCGGAGCGATTACGACCGAACGCCTCGATGAGGCACGCGCGCTCATGGCGGAGGTCGCCGCGCCGTTGCTTGCCAGGCTTCCTGAAGCCGACGCGGCCCTCGAACGGGCGCGCCTGTTCGGGTCGGCGATTTCCACCGGTTCCGTCGAGATCGTGCTGGGACACGAGGCCGCTGCGCCCGCGGATGTTCGCGAGCGTTGGCTCGAGTATCGCCTCGAGGGCGAGTTCGCACTGGGATCGAGGGAGGGAAGGGCGGTCGCACTGAAAGGCGTCGCCGATCGGATCGATCTGCTCGCCGGCAACCGGCTGCGCGTTGTCGACTACAAGTCGGGAAGCGCGCCGAATCCTGCTCGCGCCCTGCAGGTGGCGATCTACGCGCTGTGCGCACAGGAGCGGTTGCGCGATCGCGATGGTGGAGAGTGGCCGATCGCCGAGGCGGTCTACCTGGCGTTCAGCGGCAAGCGATCGCAGGCCCATGTCGTCCGGCCCGGCGATCATGAGGCCGAAGAGTCACTCAACGCTGCGCGGACCCGGCTGCTCGGCATCGTCGATCGTATCGCTCGCGGTGAGTTCCCGGCGCAGCCTCACGATGAGATCCTCTGCGACTTCTGCGCGTACACCTCGGTCTGCCGCAAGGACTACGTGCATGATTGAGCCGACGCTGCCTTTTGACGAGGAGCCGGAAACACCCGAATCGCGCATCGATGCCCGCGACCGCGCCGGGCGCGAACGGGCCGTCGATCCGCGCTTCAACGTCGCGCTCGAGGCGTCGGCGGGCACGGGCAAGACGCGCGTGCTGGTCGATCGCTACGTCAACCTGCTGCGCGCGGGTGTCGATCCCTCGGAGATCCTGGCGCTCACGTTCACGCGCAAGGCTGCCGCCGAGATGCGCGAGCGCATCATCACCACGCTGCGCCTGGCCGGCACGCGCGGAGAGTTTTCTCCCGGCCGCTGGCGTGAGTTGCGTGACAGAACGGCTGATGTCGCGATCAGCACGATCGATGCGTTCTGCCTGTCACTGCTGCGCGAGTTTCCGCTCGAAGCCGACCTCGATCCCGGTTTTCAGATGGCGGACGAAACCGAGGTGCCGCGCCTCGTCGACGAAGCACTGGATCGCGCGCTGCGCACGTGCCGCAGCGTTGCACGCGAGGACGAGCATGTGGCACTGGTGTTCGCGCAACTTGGCGATCGGCGCGCGCGAGCCGGTCTGGCAGGTCTGCTCGCTCGCCGGATTGTGGCGCCCGCCATTCTCGGGCGCTATCTGTCTTCCGGGCCGCGTGGACTGACGGTTCACGATACGGCGCGGCGTGGCGCCAAGTCATTGCTCGCGGTATTCGAGTCAATGCGCGGCGGACTCGATCGGTTCCTCGACACGGGACCGCTGCACCCGTCGTTTCGCCTGCTGCTCCGTCAGTTGCGGGATCTCGAGGCGAGCGCTGGTGCCGGCGCCGAGATCGATCCCGCGTCCGTCCAGGAGTCGTTTCGAAAGGTGCGCGAGCATTTCCTGACTCACGAAGGAGAGCCGCGCAAGCTGCTTCCACCCAAGTACAAGAAGACGGCCTTCGCCTCTGCGGTCGACTGGCAGATCCACAAGGGACTGGTTGTCGAACATGCGAACGCCGTTCTCGACGCCCATAAGGCATGGCGACGCGACCTCAACACGCTGGTGTCGAAGGGCGTCTGGCGGATGTTTCGCATCGCCGAACTGGAATACCGGCGCACACTCGATGCCCGCGCCCTGCTCGATTTCCCGGACGTGCTGCTCAAGACCGTGGATCTCCTGCGACAGATGGAGGAGTTTGCGCAGAGCCGCTTCCGTCTCGAATCGCGCTATCACCACGTCCTCGTTGACGAATTTCAGGACACGAGCCGCGCCCAGTGGGAGTTGGTATCGCTGCTCGTGCAGGCCTGGGGCGAAGGAGCCGGCCTCGCGCATACCGGCGCGCTCCCCCCGTCGATCTTCATCGTCGGCGATCGGAAGCAGTCGATCTACGGGTTTCGCGACGCGGATGTGTCGCTGCTTCGCGAGGCCAGTGAGTACATGCGGAATCTGCGCCCGGGTGGAGACGTCCGCCGGTCGATCTCCCGCAGCTTTCGCTCGGTGCCGCCACTGCTGTCGTTCGTCAACGATCTTTGTGACGCGGTTGCCAAACTTCCGGACCGGCGCGATGCGTTCGTGTACGAGGAAGAAGATCGCTTCCCCGTCGACGAAAGCCCCGAACACCACTCGGAACACGTGCTTGGCATCGTGGCGGGAGACTCATTCGAGTCGTGTGCCCGAACGACCGCCGCCGAGATCTCACGAATGATTGCTGACGGCGTATTGGTGCGGGACCGCGACACCGGCGTTCGGCGGCCGGTTCGACCGGGCGACGTCGCCATCCTGTTCCGCACGCGAGAGAGCCATCGCGACTACGAACAGGCGCTCGAAGCGCTCGGCATCTCGGCCTATGTCTACAAGGGGCTGGGATTCTTCGACGCTGATGAAGTCAAGGATGTCATGGCGATGCTCTGGTATCTGGCGGATCCAGTATCGGATCTCAGAGCGGCCGCGTTGCTGCGGTCGCGATTCATCCGGATGTCAGACGAAGGACTCAAGCGGCTCGGACCGCGGCTGGCGGACGCACTCCTGGCGACGACCTCTCCCGCAGCTGAACTCGACGCCGACGACACCGAGGCGCTCACTCTGGCGCGAGCAGCGACCGCGAGATGGCGTGCGCTGGGCGACTGGCTGCCGCCCGCGGAGTTGCTCGATCGGATCCTGACAGAGTCGGCCTACGCGGCCGAACTGAGAGGTCCTCGTCTTGCGCAGGCTCGGGAAAACCTGAAGAAGATACGCGCCATCGTTCGGCGCATTCAGAATCGGGGCTACGGTACGTTGGAGCGGATCGTGACGCACCTCGACCATCTGGCGGTCGGTGACGAGGCCAACGCCGTCATCGACGCGACCAACGCCGTGAGCCTGATGACGGTTCATGCGTCAAAGGGTCTGGAGTTCCCGGTCGTCTTCGTCGTCAACGTGTCACGCGGCACGGGCAATTGGCGGGATGCGATTCGGATCGCGGGCGACACACGCGAGGAAGTGTCGGTATCGGTTGGCGATTTCGAGTCGCGCGCGGATGAAGACGAGCCGGATCGCGACCGCGAAGAGACGAAACGCCTTCTGTATGTTGCGCTGACGCGCGCGCGCGATCGACTGTATCTGGGCTCCGTTGTGAAAGACGGCCGCTTTCACCCAACCCGCGGAAGCCTTGGTGAAGTGCTTCCGCCGTCTTTCCATCCGGTCTTCGTCGAGGCGGCCGGGGGCGTATCGGCAGTGTCATGGTCAGGAGTTTCCCGCGTTCACGCGATTCGCGTGTGTCCTGCGGCGGCGGCAGGAGCGGGCGAGAAACCAGCCGATTTGGGAGTTGGGAGTTGGAATTTGGGAGTTGATGCTGGTCGGCCGAGTGACTTCGGTGTTCTCGAAGACTCCACCGTCAGGCGGGTCGCGGTGTCTGAACTGTCGGATATCGACATGCCCGCGCCGCCGCGTCGTGAGGACGAGGGTGAAAGGTCCGATCGGCTGATCGGAATCCTCGTTCATCGTCTGTTGCAGCGCGCGGGTTTCGGCGCCGACCAGAGCGACGAGCAGATCAGGCGATTGGCGCAAACCACGTTCAGTGCGGTGTCTGCGGCTGAGCTAGTCGACGCCGACGCAGTCATCCCGGAAGCGGTTGCACGGTTTCGTCAAATCTTGTCCCAGGCCGATGTATGCGCGCTTTATCGACAAGGGCAGCCGCTTCATGAAGTTCCGTTTACGATGCTCGCCGACGGCCGGCTCGTACGAGGTACGATCGATTGCCTCATCATCTCGGACGATCGCGTCACCGTGCTGGAATTCAAGACGGGCAGGCCGCGGCCCGAACACCGCACCCAGGCGGAGGTCTATCGCGCGGCGGCCCAGGCGCTCTTTCCCGCTAAGCAGGTCGAGAGCCGACTCGTGTATACATCCGATTCGGGCCTCCCCTGAGACGCCTGCCCGCTTCTGCACCGTCAAAATGCACCGTTTCCGCACGCGAACGGCCCAGATCCGGCGCGGGGTGCAATTCTGCATTGCGCCTGCCGGTATGCTCCCATAGAATCAAAGTTTGGAGAGTTGAGATTGACGACGAAAGAGGATACCCGCGTGGCGCTGACCTGTCCCAACTGTGGGAACGACCAGAACTTCCTTGTAAAGACACTGCAGATGCATATCGTGCATCTGGAAGATGCCCGAGTCGAGGTGTCGGAGGAAGAGCGTCCGAAAGTACTCGAGCTGCAGTGCGATGAATGCGAAAACGCGCTGAATTTCGATGAGATCGACGAAGGAGTTCGACGAGAGCTGTTGCTGACGCTCGGCGCCCGCTGAGGTGCGCGCCGACTACCCGCCTTCAAAGTCCTCGGCTTCCGCGTCCTCGAAGTAATCGCATTCCGGGCACAGCCATTCAGGCGCTTTCGTAACCTTCGTCTGCGTTGTGCCCGGCACGCGATCGGTGACCTGCACTTCGTGTAAGTGCATCATCTCGCCGCACATCGGACACTCTTTGCTCTCCGGCATTGACTTCTCCTCAGACGATACCTATCGTACCAGCACTCTGATGAGCGAGGACGCCTTCCGCTCTCTCGGCGGCGAACCGGTCGCGTTGGTGTCGACTGACGAGAGTCGTGTCGACGTGAACTGCTTTGCGGATGAAGTCGTCATCGATTTCCCCTCTGTCGCGCTCGCCGTGGATCGCATCCGCAGAGGGTTTCTCGTAGACGAGCCGCCGCCGCGCTGGCACGCCACGCTGCACGTGTCGGGCAGCGAAGCGCGCCGTGGCGTGACGGCGCCCCTCGAAGTGCCGGTTCGATTGACGTGCCACCAATGCGGTGGGCGGGGAGAGTCGTGGACGGAATGCTGTTCACGCTGTGAGGGCACCGGCACGTTGTTGCTGCATCACGTCGTTCAGGTCACCATCCCGGCTGGCGTCATCGACGGTGACCGCTTCCACTTTTCGCTCGTTCCGCGCCAGCACACGCCAACCCGCATCGAACTGCACGTTCGCGTCGCGCGCTAGTGGAGCGACACGTCAAGCTCCTGCGCATTCTGGTGGGACTATGGGGTGGTCTCGCCATGCTCGTCGGCGTTTCCATGCTGCTGCTCGCCGCCGGAGCCTGGGCCGAGTTCAGGCAATCGCTCGGAACCGCCGTGGAGTTTGCCGCCGGCCTCACGACCGTGGTGTTCGCCGGAATTGGCGCGTTCGCTCTGCTGTGGGGAGGAACCCACGTCTGGGCGGCCACGCTGCTCGGACGACGCCGCCCGCTCGGCCGGGTCCTGACGCTGGCCCTGGCCGTGGCGAATCTGCTCGTGTTGCCGTTTGGAACCGCGCTGGGTGTGTACGCCCTGTGGATTCTCCTGACCGATCAAGGTCGTCGCCTGTTCGAGCCCGCGCGGTAAAATCACAACGATATGGCTGCTACGCTGGACCGGGACGGGATTCTCCACGCGCTTCGCGTGGTCGTCGACCCTGACATTCGCAAGGACATCGTGTCGCTGGGGTTCGTGAAAGACGTCGCGATCTCCGGTTCACGCGTGTCGTTCACGATCGAGCTCACGACACCTGCCTGTCCTGTGAAGGATCAGCTGAGGGATCAGGCCGCAGCCGCGGTTCGCGCGCTGCCAGGCGTTTCTGATGTCGAGGTGAAGCTGGCCGCCAACGTGCGTTCGGCGTCCGCACCAGAGACCGGACGCCCTCCGCTCGTCGGTGTGAAGAATGTCATCGCCGTTGGCGCGGGCAAGGGCGGCGTTGGCAAGACGACGGTCGCCGTGAACCTCGCCCTCTCGCTGGCTCGCTGCGGCAGCCGCGTCGGCATTCTCGACGGCGACATCTACGGACCAAACGTGCCCATCATGTTCGGTCTCAATGCTCAACTCACCACCGATGGGCAGAAGATCGTGCCGGCGGAGAAGTACGGCGTCCAAGTAGTCTCCATCGGCTTCATGACCAATGACGATGCGCCGATCATCTGGCGGGGGCCGATGCTCCACGGCGCGGTTCAGCAGTTCTTCCGCGAGGTCGCCTGGAAGGATCTCGACTACCTGATCGTCGACATGCCTCCCGGGACCGGCGACGTCGCGCTCAGTCTGAGCCAGACTGTACCCGTGGTCGGCTCAATCGTGGTCACCACGCCGCAGCAAGTATCGCTGGCCGACAGCCGTCGTGCCGTTCGCATGTATCAGAAGCTTAATATTCCGACGCTCGGTGTCGTGGAGAATATGAGCTACTACGCATGTCCCAACTGTCACCACGAGACCGATATCTTCGGGCATGGCGGCGGCGAGGCGCTGGCATCCGACATGGGGATTCCGTTCCTCGGACGGTTGCCGATCTATCAACCGATTCGCGAAGGGGGCGACGCAGGGGTCCCGCTCGTGATCGGTGAGCCCGGTTCCGCGGCGGCACGATCGTTTCTGACGGTCGCTGAACGTACAGCTGCGCAGGTCTCGATCGCCGCGCACAAGACGGCGGAGGCGAACAGGGGCAAGATTCCGCTGATCCCGGTGCGCTAGCGTCATCGCCTCGACCTCTCGATCATGACTTCCCTGGACATCGATCTCCCGTTTACCAAGCGCACGCTCGCTAACGGGCTGGATGTGATCGTTCACGAGGATCGACACGTGCCGATCTTGGCGGTGAACGTCTGGTATCACGTCGGCTCGAAGAACGAGCGTCCGGGTCGCACCGGCTTCGCCCACCTGTTCGAGCACTTGATGTTCGAGGGCTCAGAGCACTACAACGCCGGGTACTTCCCGCCGCTGCAACAGGCTGGCGCGCTTCTCAACGGGTCCACCAACGCCGATCGCACCAACTACTGGGAGGTCGTGCCCACGAGCGCGATCGATCGCGCGCTCTGGATGGAATCCGATCGCATGGGTTTCCTGCTTCCGGCGCTGACGCGGGAGCGTTTCGAGACCCAGCGCGACGTCGTGCTCAACGAGCGGCGACAGAGTTACGAGAATCGTCCCTATGGCATGGTGATGATGGCGCTGTCGGCTGCGCTGTATCCTCCCGACCATCCGTACAGCTGGATGACGATCGGGTCGGCAGACGACATCCGCGCGATGCAGCTCGAGGATGTGCAGGAGTTCTTCAGGACCTACTATCACCCCGCGAATGCCTCGCTGGTGCTGGCTGGTGATGTCGAGACGGAACGGGCGTTCGAGCTGGCGGACGCCTATTTTGGCGAGATCCCGGCAGGCGTCCGGCCAAAAACGATTCCGAACGGGGCCGAGTTGCCGGCGGAGCACCGGCTCGTGCTCGAGGATCGCGTCGAGCTTCCTCGCCTCTACCTGGCCTGGCATTCGCCTGCGATGTTCGCGGCCGGCGACGCCGAGATGGATCTCGTTGGAGATCTGCTCGCGAACGGCAAGACGTCGCGGCTGTACAAGACGCTTGTCTACGAACGGCGGATCGCGCTCGACGTCTCGGGCTTTCAAAGCTCTCGTGAGATCGGCAGCTTCTTCCTGCTGGTGGCGACTGCCGCTCCAGGGCACACACTGACCGAAATCGCCGATCGTATCGACGAAGAGCTGCGTCGCGTCGCGAACGATGGTCCGACGGTGGAGGAGATGGAGCGGGCTGTTGCCCAGGCCGAAGCGCATTTCATGTACCGCTTGCAAACGATCGGAGGATTCGGCGGCAAGTCCGACCAGCTCAATGCGTACAACGTGCTGAAAGGCAACCCCGGTTTCTTCACCGCCGACCTCGATCGATACCGCGACGCGACGCGCGAATCGTTGCAGGCGGCAGCACGCGAACATCTGCGGCTCGATCGGCGGATCGCTCTCAGCGTGATTCCCCGCGGTCAACACGCGTTGGCTCTCGACGGCTCCGCGCCGGTGTCGGTGTCGTGACTTCCATCGATCGGTCGCGACTGCCCGCCGTTGGCGCCGATCCCCGGTTTGTCTTTCCGGCGATTGCGCGGCACACGCTGCCGAACGGGTTGCGCGTGTTCACCGTCGAGCACCACAGCGTTCCCGTGATCACATTCACGCTGCAGGTGAGCGGCGGGTCGGGTGCTGATCCCGACGGCTGCGAAGGACTCGTGGCCCTGGTCGCCGACATGGCGGACGAGGGCAGCGGCGCCATGAGCGCGCTCGAAGTCTCCGACGCGCTGTCACGCATCGGCGCTGATTACGATGTCGACGTTGGCGGAGACGCCACCGATTTTTCGTTGACCACGCTGACGCGGTTCGCGTCGCGGGGCGCGCGGCTGCTGGCCGACATGGTGACGTCGCCACGCTTGCTCGAGAGCGAGTTCCTGCGCGTCCGTCAGCTGCGACTGGACCGTCTTCGACAGCTGAAAGACGTAGCATCGGCAGTGGCCGAGCAGAGGTTCCTGCGATTGCTCTACGGGTCTCATCCCTACGCGCACCTGCCGATCGGCACCGATGCAAGCCTCAGGCATCTCACGGTGGACGATGTCGTGGCGTTTCACGCGGGTGCGTTCCACCCGGGGCGCGCAACCGTGATTGTGTGTGGCGCCATGAGCCACGACGAGTTGCGCGAGCAGGTAGAAGATGCGTTCGCCGGGTGGCCGTCATCGGAAGGAAATGGCAGCGGTCGTTCAGCATCGGAAGTGCCGCTATCGAGCGAATCCGTGACGAAGCTTGCGGTGGTGCAGCGAGAAGCGGCTGCGCAATCCGAGTTGCGCATCGGACAACTGTCGACCAGCCGCCTCACGCCCGACTACCCGGCGCTGCTGGTGATGAACGCGGTGCTCGGCGGTCAATTCGTCAGTCGCGTCAACCTGAAGCTTCGCGAGGAGAAGGGCTTTACCTACGGGGCCCGTACCGGATTCGACTGGCGGAAAGGCATATCGCCGTTTGCGCTGCAAACCAGCGTGCACACCGCGGCGACGGCAGAAGCGATCGCGGACTCGCTTGCCGAGATCGCGGATCTGCGAGGGATGCGGCCGCCTCGCGATGAAGAGATGTCGCTCGCCAAGGCGTCCCTCACGCGGGGATATCCACGCGGATTCGAGACCGCGCAACAGGTCGCGCGATCGGTTGCGGTGATGGCGCTCTACGGTCTGCCCGAAACGTACTTCGAACAGTTCGTTCCCAGGATCAACGCTGTGACCAGCGCGGACGTCGTCGGCGCCGCCGCGCGTTATCTGGATCCAGCGAAGCTGACGACGCTCGTGGTTGGGGATTACTCTGCCATTGCAGACTCACTGCGGAGCCTCGATCTGGGTGAGCCACAGCTGCAGACCGCCGAGTTCTAGGACACTGGGTGTCATTTCCCCCCGGTGGAATGGAAATGACACCCGGTGTCTTTTCACGTGCGTG
>Ga0207697_10001064_pt1 | contig 15171 bp, 7 predicted proteins | sample KBSSwiS5withPhiX_FD_184293 | JGI IMG/M metagenome (GOLD analysis project Ga0207697, IMG submission 184293) | Switchgrass rhizosphere microbial communities from Kellogg Biological Station, Michigan, USA, with PhiX - S5 (SPAdes) (version 2) | ecosystem: Host-associated > Plants > Roots >... | reverse complement strand
CCGGCGGGCGCGGACGCCCGCGGGGCACTCGGACCGGGCGGCCGGGCGGGAGTTCCCGCGGGCCCCACGGGCCGTGGCCGCGGGCCGGTGTTCACCCCCGAGGAGTGGAACGACATCGGCGTCATCGCCGACGTTAACACCCTCCGCAAGCTGATGAACGGTGGCGTGGCTGGATCCCAGGCCGTGGACATGAGCGGCTTCGGCATGATCGCGCTGTATGTCGGCGGGACCGCGGAAGCCCGCTATCGCGACGTGTCCTACCAGGACGTCGGCCTGAAGCGATTCCCGGTCGAGAAGACGTCCGCGAGTTTCAGCGTTCGCCGGGTGAACCCGTACTTCTATGCGTTCTCCGTGGCCGCTGCTGACATGAACCGGGACGGCAACATGGACCTTGTCTCCGGTCCGTTCATCTACTACGGTCCCGACTTCACGACGGCGCGCGAGTTCTACGCCGCGGAGACGCTGAGTCCCTCTACCGACTTCCCTTCCACGATCGACCCGAACGGACCGTCCGAGCGAGGCGCCGGCAACTGGGTGGCGTTCGCCGCAGATTTTACCGGCGACGGCTGGCCAGACGTGCTGCTCGCCAACACCTCGGGGAGCGCACTGTACGTCAATCCGAAGGGTGAGGCCCGCCGGTGGGAGGTCCACAAGGGCATCATCCCGCCGGCGAACACGTCGCAAGCCGAAATCAACATGCTCGCGGACGTCGACAAGGACGGGAAGCTCGATCTGGTCTACATGACGCAGCAGACGGGCATCAGTTGGGCCAAGCCGGATCCCGCGAACCCGACTGGCACCTGGATCGGCGTGTCAGTCGGCGGGCAAGGCACGTACGCGGCCCACGGCATCGGTGCGGGAGACATCAACGGAGACGGCCGCATCGATCTGCTCAATGGCACGGGGTGGTGGGAACAGCCGGCGTCAGGCCCGACGACGCCGAACTGGACGTTCCATCCGGGACCGTTCGGCAACGGCGGCGCCGAGATGGCCGTGTACGACGTGAACGGCGACAAGCTCAATGACGTCGTGTCCGCGCGCCAGGCGCACGGGTTCGGGCTGAACTGGTACGAGCAACGGCGCGACGCCTCGGGTGCGATCTCGTTCGTCGAGCACGTGATCTTCAAGGACTACTCCACCCCGGATCAGAACGCCGGCGGTGTGGCGTTCTCGGAGCTGCACGGCTCGACGATGGCGGACGTCAACGGGGACGGGGTCCCGGACTTCATCGTCGGCAAGCGCTTGTGGTCGCATCACGAGAGCTTCCTCGATCCGGATCCGTACGGTGCGCCGGTGCTCTACGCGTATCTCACCGTGCGTGACCCGAAAGCGCCCGGCGGCGCGCGGTTCGTTCCCGAACTGATCGACAACGCCTCGGGCGCGGGCTCCCAGGTCGTCGCCGTCGACATGAACAAGGACGGCATCGTCGACGTGCTCACGGGCGGCGCGAACGGATCGTTCATCTTCTTCGGTAAGCCACGATCGAAATGAGCGGCGGCCGGCGGGCGCGACTCGCCGGCGGCGTCTCTCGTTCACCCGAATCGCCACCGGGCCGTCATCGCGCGGCTGCACTCACGCGAGGGGAACCATGAAGACCAGGACACAGCGCCCGCTTGCGACCGGTGTATGTCTGGTTTCGGCTGCCGCCCTCGCACTCCTGTCTGGCGGCCGGTTGACGGCCGGCGTCCCAGGCCAGGTACTTCGTCGATGCGACGTCGGGAGGGAACCGATAGCCTGAGTTGGCCGCGTCTGTCCGCGCGGCCGCGACCAAAGGCGCCCGCTCGCCGATGCCCATGCGTGAGAAGAGACATCTGCGGTTGCGAAACGGGTGGGTGCTCGTCTTGCTCTCACTCACAGCCGCCGCCTCACTGCTTGCATTCGTGCTCGCGCGTCGTTCTGCCCTGACAAGCCAGCCGGCGGAACACGCGTCTGCTCTCGTCCAGCCCCGATCGTCCGGGTACGCCGATCCGGCGCTCTGCATCACCTGCCACGAAGACGTCGCGCTCCCCTACTCGCTGACCGGCATGGGCCGCTCGTTTTCCCGAGTGGACGGCTCCCGGTTCGGGACCGAGGCTCGCGTGTTCCATCACGAGGCGTCGAACCGGTACTACACGATGGTGCAGCGCGGCGGCGCGTACTACCAACGACGTCATCAAATCGGCTGGGACGGCAACGAGACCAACGTGTTCGAGCTCGAGGCGCACTACGTCATCGGGTCTGGCAATCACGCACGCACGTTCCTGCATCGCCGCCCTGACGGCCGTGTCGTGCAACTGCCGGTGAGCTGGTACGCCGAACGCGGCGGTTATTGGGCGATGAGCCCCGGCTACGATCGTGCCGGCCACCTCGACTTCCGCCGGGTCATCGATGCGGGGTGCATGTCGTGTCACAACGGCTACCCGCGTAGGGTCGTCAAGGATGACGGCGCCGGCCCGCGGTTCGGCGACACGCTTCCCGAAGGCATTGACTGCCAGCGTTGTCATGGTCCCGGACAGGCGCATGTCGACGCGGTCAGACGTGGCGACAAGAAGGCGATCGTCCAGACGATCGTCAATCCGGCCAAGCTCGATCGTGACCGGCAGCTCGAAGCGTGCATGCAGTGCCACCTCGAGACGACGAGCAGTCCGCTGCCCTTCCGGATTCAACGGTACGAGCAGCCACTGTTCTCGTACACGCCGGGCAAGCCGCTCAGCGACTACTTCATCTATTTCGATCGCGCGCCCGGCGCGGCCGGCCGTGATGACAGGTTCGAGATCGCCGGCGGCGCGTACCGCCTGCGCCAGTCGGCGTGCTTCCAGCGCAGCGCGATGACCTGCCTGACCTGCCACAACCCGCACGAGACAGAGAGCGGCCCCAGTGCGATTGCCCGTGAAATTGCCGTATGCCAGGGCTGCCATCAGGGAGCGCATCGGGGGGGAACACCCCAAGTGGCGGGTGTACGCGCCGGCGCGACCTGCGTGGACTGCCACATGCCGAAGCGGCGCACGCAGGACGCCGTTCACGTCGTCATGACGGACCACTACATCCAGCGGCGGCCGGTGCGCCCGGATCTGCTGGCTGCACGCGCCGAGTCCGACAGCCTCGGGCAAGGTGACTATCGCGGCGAGGTCGTTCCCTATTATCCGCAGCCGCTTCCGCCAACGCCGGCGAACGCTCTGTATCTTGCGCTGGCGCAAGTGCAGCAGGGATCCAACCTCCCGTCTGGCATTCGTCAACTCGAACAGGCGATCGAGCAGCAGCAACCGGAACGTCCGGCGTTCTATTACGAGCTCGGAAGGGCATACGGCAAGACCGCCGACCATGACGCGGACATCAGGTGGTGCCGCGAGGCGCTCCGGCATGACGCGGCGTTCGTGCCGGCGCTGAAGGAGCTGGCCGCTGCCGCGACTGCCAAGGGAGACATGACGGAAGCCGCGGGCGCGCTGGAGCGGGCCATGGTGCTCAGCCCGGATGACGGGAATGCCGCCGCGGATCTGGGGAACGTCTATCTGCGGCAGGGCCGCCTGGATGACGCGTACAAGGCGGTGGCGCGCGCCCTCGCACTCGATCCGACGCTGCCGCTGGCCAACAACACCATGGGACTGGTCGCGTTACAAAAGGCGGCCCCGAACGATGCCGAAACCCATTTCCGTGAAGCGATCCGCCTCCAGCCGGACCTGGCCGAGGCCCACAACAATCTCGGCACTCTGCTGGCGGGCCGTCATTCGTATGCGGAAGCGGCTTATCACTTCGAACAGGCGGTCGACAGCAATCCCGGGTATATCGCTGCACGCCATAGTCTTGGCGTGACGCTCGCCCTGGCCGGCTCGCGGGCACGAGCCGTGGCAGAGCTTCAAGGGGTAATCGAACTGGTGCCCGACCTCGTCGCCGCGCGGCTCGACCTGGCGGACGTCCTCGCGGCCATGGGACGTGTGGCTGAGGCGCGGGCGCAGCTCGAGGTCGTATCTAACACTGGCGACCCGACCGAACGCCAAGCCGCCGCCGCCGCCCTCCGGGCATTGGAGCGCCGCCCATAAAGACAGTCCTTGACATCGGTCTAGATAAAATCGATTATCCACCGTCCTACGGCGGCCAGCACCACAGTCCCACCTTTTTCAACTGAGGAGGGTCCATGTTCAACCGGCGTTCGCGGTGGACTCGAGCCGGGTGGCTCTTCGCGTGCCTGCTCCTGCTCAGTGCCCCGGCACTGGCGCAGAGCTTCTACGGGTCGCTGGTCACCGTCGTCAAAGATGACCAGAACAACGTGATTCCAGGGGCCACCATCACACTGGTCAACACCGGCACCGGCGAACGGCGCGAAGGCGTCAGCGCCGACGATGGCGTGCATCGGTTCCTGAATCTGGTGCCGGGCAGCTACCGGCTGGAGGTCGAGCTGACCGGGTTCCAGCGATACGTGCAGGATCAGATTGAAGTCAACGTACAGGCGGCGCCGCGCATCGAGGTGCTGCTGAAGGTAGGGAGTCTCGCCGAGACGATCCAAGTCGCGGGTACCGCCCCGGTGCTGCAGACCGAGAACGCGTCGGTCGGACTGGTCGTCGGCAGCCGGCCGGTACAGGAGCTGCCGCTGAACGGGCGCAACGTCATGAATCTGATCACGCTGGCGCCCTCGGTCGTGCCGCAAGGAAGCAGCGAGGGAAGCCTGACCGGCAAGAACGTGTTCGCGGCCGGAAACTTCCAGGTCGGCGGTGGAACGGCGAACCAGAGCGCCTCATATTTCGACGGCGTGCCGGTCCAGGACTCGGCCTACGGCAACATCGTCGTGCTGACACCGAGCCCTGACTCGGTTGCCGAATTCAAGGTGCAGACGAACAACAGCAGCGCCGAATTTGGCCGGTTCACGGGCGGGGTCATCAATATGGCCTCGCGATCGGGTAGCAATACCTACCGCGGCAGCGTGTTCGAATACCACCGGAACCGGGCGCTCAACGCCAATACGTTCTTCGGCAAGCGGGCCGGGCTCGATCGTCCCCCGTTCGTGCAGAACAATTTCGGCGGCGCGCTGGGCGGCCCCGTGGTGAAGGACAAGCTGTTCTTCTTCGGCAACTATGAAGGGTACCGGAACCGCGAAGGCGTGCTCTTCCGCCGCACCGTGCCCACCGTCGCGATGCGGAACGGGGATTTTTCGGATTACCGGAACGTCGCCACCGGTGCCGTCGTGCCGATCTACGATCCGTGGACGCAGTGCGGCATCAACAATCCCGGCACCGGCGCGTATAACGGCGACTGCGGCGTCGTACCCAACCGGCTGCAGTTCCCCGGCAACGTCGTCCCGGCGAACCGGATCAACCCGATCTCGCGAAACCTCCTGAACTTCCCCATCTACGCCGATCCCACCGTGCCGGGCCGCTGGGTTCCCAACAACTTCGAGCGGAACATCTCGACCGGTGGGGACAACGATCAGTACAACATTCGCGGCGACTACAACCTGACCCAGAATCAACGGCTCATCGGCCGCTTCACCCGGTGGGAATCGACCAATCTGCCGGTCGACACCTATTCCAACGGGCAGACCAACGGCGACCCGTACTCGCCCGAGCACTTCATCACGAGCCAGGTGATGATCGCCGACACGCTCACCATGAACTCGACGACCGTGCTCGACGTGCGGTTCGGGATGCTCCACTGGGACTACGACCGCACGCCCGGCAATCTGGGCACGAATTTGGTGTCCACGTTCGGGTTCCCGACCGTCCCGTATGGGCAGATCTCCGAACGCAGCGGCATCCCGGGCATGGAAACGATCCCCAGCATCGCGGCGGGCCAGAATCAGGTCATCGGCACGGGGCTGATCTACGGTAACGACTACACGTATTCGTTTACGCCGACGCTGACCAAGATCTTCGGCCATCACACACTGAAGGCGGGGGCCAATATCCTGAAGGCGGAAGTCAACTACTTCCAGAACAACAACACCGGCGGCACGTTCACCTTCAGCAACGCGCCCACCGCCCTCGATGGAACGAATCCCGGTTCAACCGGCGATCCCTTCGCCTCGTTCCTGATCGGCCAGCCGACCGGCGGGACGTATCAGTCGTCGAGCTTCACCTACGGGCGCTCGACGTACCAAGCCTACTTCGCTGAGGATTCGTGGCAGGTCAATTCACGACTCACCGTGACGGCCGGGCTCCGGCTGGAGAGTCCGGGTGCGTACACGGAAACGAACGACAGCCTAGCGACCTTCAATCCCGACCTCCCCAACCCGCTGCTGACGGGGCGGACGAACCCTGAAACAGGACAGCCCTTCATCGGCGCGTTCGAGCTGGTGGCGAGCGACAACCAACCCGAGCGCACGCTGAGAAAGAATCCGCTGCAGGTGGCGCCGCGCATCGGGACCGCGTACCGCCTGACGGACAACACGGTGCTGCGGGCGGGGGGCGGAACGTTCTACGTGCCATCGACGACGCGGTTTCAGGACGGACCGACCAACAACCCGGTGAACAACCGCACGAACAACATCGCCACCAGCCTGGACAGCAACCGCACGTTCTTCACCGACTTCAGTAACCCGTTCCCCACCGGCGTCGACAACTATCCGGGCCGCGACCCCAGTTTCCAACAGGTCCTGCTCGGGGGCACGGCGACGCATTTCTACCGGGATGAGCCCGGCTATCCAGGCCGGACGTATCAGTTCAACGTGGCCCTGCAGCATCAGTTCACGAGTACGTTCTCGGCCGAAGTGGCTTACACCGGGTTGCGCGGCAAGCATCTCCCGAACACCCTGAACCTGAATCAACTGGGGCGCGAGTTCATCGACCGCGCGGCCCAGGATCAGACGGTGTGCAGCCTCACCGGCAACGTCATCATTCCGCAGGGTCAGCCCGGATACACGGCGTCACAACGCGACACGTGCTACGGTGCGTTCCTGCGCCAGACCGTGCCGAATCCTCTGGCGGGTGTCGTACGCGAGGGGGCCTTGTCGACACCGACGGTGCAGCGTGCTCTCTTGCTCGTCCGCTTCCCACAGTACACATCGGCCAACCAGCAGGGGTACTTCGGCCAGAGCAGCTACAACGCGTTGCAGATGCGCGCGGACAAGCGCTTCGGCGCGGGCGGCCTGGTGAGCGCGAACTACACGTTCTCCAGGAACTACGGCAATGTGGAGACGGTGACCGGCTGGCTGGAAGCAGGCTCGCCCGCAGCAGGCTACCAGACGAACGATCTGTCGCAGGAAATGGCGCTCAGCAGCTTCGATGCCCGGCACCGGCTCGTCGTCAACTACGTTGTCGATCTGCCGTTCGGCGAAGGCCGCCGCTTTGGAAAAGGGGCGACGGGATTTCTCGGGACGTTGATCAGCGGATGGACGCTGAACGGCGTCACCACCCTGCAGGCGGGCTTTCCGCTCGGGTTCACCGCGACGCCCAACTTGATCGGGTCCGGCTACGGGTTGCGGCCGAACGTCGATCCGAACTGCGACAAGAAGGTTGACGGGTCGGCGACGGATCGGCTGAACATGTGGTTCAACACCGCCTGTTTCAGCGTCCCCAACGCCGGATTTGTCGCCGCAGACCCAGCGACGAATCCCGGTTTACGGTGGGAGCTCGGCAATGCGCCGCGCACGGATCCCGACCTGCGCGGGCACGGCGTCAACAACTGGAATCTCGCCATCGCCAAACGCACGAGCATCGGTCGCGGCGTCGATCTCACGTTGCGCGCCGAGGCGTTCAATCTGTTCAACCGCGTGCAGTTCGGGCCGCCCAACACCCAGGTGACCACCGCCGCGAACAGCACGTTTGGGCAGGTCACCACCCAGGCCAACCAGCCCCGGTTGATGCAGCTCGCATTCAGGCTGGCTTTCTAGAGCGGCCACGAGAGACTGAGCTGGCGGGTCCGACGCGAGTCGGACCCTCTAGCCGAGCCCGCCGGGCACGTGTCGCCCATCACAGGTCTCGAGCCTCTCGGCGGGCTTCCTCCATCCTCATCGCAGATAACTGGATCGATCACTCACAACAGCCGGAATGCACGATGGCTGATGACGTCAGCGAGATGCTCCGCGCCTGGAGCGAGGGGGACAACCGAGCGCGCTCGATGGCTTGACGCCGATCGTATGCGGAGCTGCGCCGGCTTGCGCACCATTACCTGAGGCGGGATCGGCCTGAACACAGTCTTCAGACCACCGCACTGGTGAATGAAGCCTACATACGACTGGTCGACTACAACCAATAGGCGCAGAACCAACGCGATAGCGCTCATATGGCGAATCGTCAGTGGGATAGCGTCCGCCAGACCGCTCGTAACCGAGCTCGGCCGGCCGCCCACCGATCCGTTCACGATGTTGTGCAACCGAGTGGCTGCCTTCGGCCAACGGGGATCTTGAATGCGGAGGGGAACGCACCGCCGCGCCTCGCCCGCGCCGGGCGCAGCCAATCCCTCCCGGTAATTCGCTGATCGCGCTGCGCGGTGGCACGCCACAATCTTCCGACGTGCCGCGCGCCAGAAGCGTCACTCCGGCGGCGCGCTTCTCGAGTGAGGTGCGGTTACGCGCCCGGCGCCGGCACTCGCCGTCCGATTGCCGAGGTGCAGCCCCAGAGAGCCCACGCCATCACGAGTGCCATCACGACAGCCGCGGGAGCGGCGTGCCACACCGTCAAGTCCAGTGTGAGCGGAATCCGCGTCAGCAGTCGCTGGGTGATCAACATCGCCGCTCCAGCGACGATTCCGACTCTGAGAACGACGACAAAGAACAACGTCGCGCCGGCGAGCGCGTAGATAATCCCGGCGTTTTCTGCCAGCAACAGACTGAATGCGACCAGAACGGCAACGGCCGGCCAGGTGGCCCGCAGGACCAAGCGGAGGAGCAGCAGCATGAAGAAAGCGCCGAGCGCATACTGCAGCGCGTCCACGGCAGCAAAGATCATCGCCGCCAGCAGGTGGCCCGGAGAGAGCAGGGCGTCGAGCGCCAGAGCGACGAGCGGGTCCGACGGCGGGTGCCGGTTGATGAGTACCTGCAGCACCCCTGCACCCGCCAGCGTGATTCCCGCGAGGACACCAAGGAGGAGGTCGCGGCCGACGAGCGGATCGCGCCAGCGTCCTGCCAACACGCGCGTCCACGAGACGATGGTGCGCGGCCAGAGTCGTCTCACGTGCGGCTCGAACGCGACATACGACAGCCAGCTGAACAGACCCCAGACAAGTGACCACCCGACGATGCTGATCGCAAGGACCAGTTCTTCGAGGGGGCTGGGGACGTGATGTGCCCGAAGCAGGGTGCTCGCGACACCTCCAGCGACGACAAAGACGGCCAATCGCAGGGCACCACGAAGGTCGCCTTCACCGCGGCGAACATTGCGGCGGACCATCGCAATGGTCGCCGTGAAGATCACCACGATCGCGATCCACAGCGCTGTTTCCCCAGCCGCACTTCGGCGCGTCGAGAGCACGCGCGGAGGAGGAGTCTCGCTGACCGGCGATTCGATACTGAAGTACACAGGCCGCCCCACGAGCAGCGCGGCGGAGATCCGGGCCGGGGATCCACCAGGCTCGCGGGCCCGCCAGGCGAGCAGCGTGTCGTGCGGAAGCACGGGGCCGTCAGTCGCGGGGACCTGTTCGAATTGATCGATCGTCAGGCCGGCTGCACCGAACAGAACGTCCCAGGCAGGCTGATGAGAAGCCGGCACGCGCGCGGTGGCAACCCGCGTGAGCGACACAAGCCGTCCGGACAGGTCCAGCGACACCGTGGCCATCCCGTCTACGTCCGACGGAGGGTCGGAGGTGGTCACGTAGTGGAACAGATTCTGAGGCACCAACGGACGCGGGCTGGTGCGATATACGAAACGCAGCGCCCTCGCCTGGCCGGACCGGACCGCGGAGTCGAACCAGAACGCGTGGTCGGCGGCGGGTGCGGTGTGGCCGACGCGTAACAGGACCTGCCGCGCGGTCTCGGCAAGCACTTCGGGCGGCTTCGGTATGTCTTGCGCCGCCACCGTCAGGGCGCTGTTACCAGCGGCCACGATGAGCAGACCGACGAATGCGCTGACGAGCATCAGCCAGGCGAGTGGCGGGGCCATCGGTCTGCTCGTCACGGCTGACGCGACGAGGTCCGGGGGCAGCACGCGGCCTTCGGCCAACGCCGCGGTGAAAGCGTCACCGCCCGGCAGGTTCGCTCCCACTTCCACAGCACTCGTCGGCCGGTCTGCCGGATTGCGGGCGAGGCACGCGCGAACGACCGAGGCAACCTCCGGGTCCGTGCCGCCGGGAAACCCCAGGGCGTGGGGCTCGAAGCTCGCGCGGTGCGACAGGTCGAAGGTGCGCCCGTCGAACGGAGCGCAGCCGGTAAAGACTTCGTAAAGAATCAAGCCCAGCGCGAAGACATCTGTGCGCGGCGTGGCCACTCCGCTCGCCAGCTGCTCCGGCGCCATGTAGGCCGGCGTTCCTGCGAGATCCCTGATCGGCTCGTCGAGACGAGCGGCGACGCCGAAGTCCATGATCCGGATGCGACCGCGCCCGTCGAGCATGATGTTGGACGGCTTCAAGTCGCGGTGCAGCACGCCGTGCGCGTGCGCCGCAGCGAGACCAGCGCACAGCTGTCGAGCCACGTCGAGCGCCTTCTCGGGCGGCAGTCGTCCGATGCGGCTGCGCAGCGACGCAAGCGTCTCTCCATCGACGTACTCCATCGACAGATAGATCCAGCCGTCAGCCTCACCGATGTCGTACACGCGGCAGACGTTGGCGTGCACGATGCCTCGGGCCAGCCGCACTTCCCTGGTAAACCGTTCCAAGGCGTCGTCACGACTGCCCGATGCGACTGGCGACAGGAGTTTGAGCGCGACGGCCTGCCCAAGCCGCAGGTCTTCGGCCCGGTAGACTTCCCCCATGCCCCCGCGTCCGAGCGGACTGACGATGCGAAACCGGGACGCGAACAGGTGACCGGGGGTAAAACGGCCGCCTTCGACCGCTTGGGAAGGCTCAGCGGCAATCTGCCGGAGCATCGACTGCTCCTCAGCCGCACCGGCCGTCTCAGTGCGGGTCCGCGTCGCGTCGAGAGCCGCGCCGCAATATGGACATCGCAGCGCCCCTCGGTCCCATACCTGGCTACCGCACTCTGCGCATCGCGCCACGGCCGCATCTTATCGCTGGAGTGGCCGCCGATCGCGATCTCGCCTCCGGCTTGAGCCCATAACCTGCTCGGCTTTGCGCCGCCCAACGCCGTCACGATGGAACAATGGGATGAGGCCTCCCATTGCCCGCGGACACCGGCGGAGCTATGCCGGCGCTCTGTTCGGATGCTGCGGGTTGGATCAGCAGTCAGACCATCGTGGGCGACGTGGAGGTTCCTTGATGGGCAGCGAGGTGCCGGCGCCTTTTCAGCAGTCCCGGCTACGTCAGCTGGATTGCACTCAGCAAGCTGTTATCGGTGGCAACGCGTTCGGCGCGTGAACGCTCGGGATTTGTCGCCAGGCCTTCGCTACTCCGCTACCGCATTACCGCTACTTCCCCCACCGGAGCGCCAGCGGGTTCACCTCCGCCGCCAGTTCGAGGAGTCCCGCCCGGGTCGCGGGGTGGAGCGGCTCGAGCGGGTGCCGGACGCTGTCGCTCTTGATGACCCCGCCGGCCTGCATCACGGTCTTGGCCGCGCGCAGGCCGCACTGGCGGTTCTCGAAATTGATGAGCGGCAGGATGCGGGCGTAGGCGGCCGCCGCTTCGGCGCGCCGTCCGGCAAAGTAATGCGTCAAGACCACCTTGATGAGATCCGGTAGCAGAGCGCTCGCCATCGTGCCCCGCGCGCCGGCGTCGAGATCGGCCATCAAAGTGATCGACTCCTCGCCGTCGAACGGCCCGGCGATGGCGTCACCGCCGGCGGCGATGAGCGCGCGCAGTTTGGCCGCCGCCCCGAGCACTTCGATTTTGAAGTAGCGAGCCAGAGGGACGCTCGTGGCCAGGCGCACCAGAAATGGCACCGACAGGTGAACTCCCGACAGCGGAGCGTCCTGCACCAGCAGCGGGATCCGTGCGGCTTCCGCGACCGCGCCGAAGTGGGCCAGCATGCCCTCTTCGTCGGCGCGAAGGCTGACGCCGTGATACGGCGGCATCAACATCAACATCGCGGCACCCAGCGACGCCGCGCGCTTTCCCCGATCGCTGGCGATCCGGGTACTGAAGTGGCTGCAGGTGACGATCACCGGAACCCGCCCGGCCACATGCGTCAGGCACAGTTCCGTCAACCGATCGCGCTCCTCGTCGGTCAGCATGAACTGTTCCGAGAAGTTCGCGAGGACGCAGATGCCGTCGACGCCTTGATCGATCATGCAATCGAGCACCCGCCGCTGTCCCTCTACATCGACCTCACCCGTTTCGGTGAAGGGCGTCGGGGCAATCGGCAGGATGCCGCGCAGACGAACGATCGAGTCGCGGGCGGGTGGCAGTGGGCTCGTCGCCATCAGCGGCTCAAGCCTATCTCGAAACCGGCCATCGGCGGACAAGACGCGCGGCGTTTCAACGTGAAACACCGCATTCAGAGTGAACGCTGCGCCGGGCGCAAATGTGCGGTTTGGCGGGCGATCGCAGCGGATCGGGGATTGCTCCCCCAAGAGTGAACGCGACAGTGCGGTCGCGTCCGTCAGGCCCGCGGTCCACCCGCGACGGTCTCGGCGGAACCTTTCGGTTGACGCGCCGCCACGCTGCGGCGCTGGAAGCACACCTCTCACCGGTCGCCTCTCGCGAGGAACGCAGGCCGGGTTTCCTTCGTCGGATGCGCGCGGCACGTGTGTGCCACGAGAACAGGATGGGTTGCGATGAGTCCGTACGCAATGCTCGGTCGGAGTGTAGGAACCGCGGAAGCAGCGTCGTTATGCCTCCGCCTCACGGCATGGCACGACGCGATGGTCGCGCACGAGCGGCGGCTCAGGGCCGGGCGCATCGCCGATGTGTGCGACGACGAGTGCCCACATGTCGAAGCCCGAACGCTATGGACAGCGGCGCTGCTGACGCTTGGCCCGCGGGCGTGCGAACTGACGTTCCTGCGGTCACGCGCGGTCGGTGGTCCAGCGACGGCGCAGCAGCTCCTCAACGCCACACCGGTCGCGTCCGGGGCCGGCACCAGCGCGTCGCGTACGAGCGCCAACGGTCCGGGCAGAGGGACGGGCCGATCGCGATCCTGACGGGCGCTCGCCCCGTGGCCTAGAGGAAGTCTGGCCATAATCCTGCGCCGTGCTCTCGGTGCGCAGTCACAATGGAGGAGGAGGAGGAACCGTGAGGAAGGTAGCGAGATCGGACCTGGTGACCCTCGTGCTGGGCGCCCTCAGCATCGGCGTCGGGCTGACGACGGCGGCCACAGTCGCGTCACTGAGATCGGATGATCGCGTCATCGCACTGCTGGCAACAGCGATCGTCGCCGGGCTGCTGGTCGCATACTTCGACTGGCGAGCGACACTACGAAACCGCTTGGCTGATCCCGGCAATCACCGGGAGGCCACTTAAGGAGAAATCATGCTGCAGACAAGAACCGCAATCGCACATCCAGCCGGCCTCGCCGCCATCGTCCCGGGCATCGCCGGAGTCGATCGACTCGGACACGACACCGCCGTGCGGGAGTCGTATCGTTCAGCCGAGCGCGCGCTCGACGACGTCCTCGCCGACTCCTTTCCGGCGAGTGACCCGCCATCGTGGAACCCCGGGATCGTCCGGCCGTATTCTGCCGGCGGCTTCGCCGCCGGCCTGATGGCCGCGCGGGATGGTTACCACCGGACGGCCGTCGCTGACGGAGTCGATGTGTCTCGGCCAGCTCAGGGCCAGCGAACCGTCCTTCAGGCACTCGTGTCTCTGGCCGGTGCGCTCGGGGTCGCCCTGTTCTTCGGGGTCGCGGTCCTGCTGCTCGGACTCCCGGTCGTGCTGATTGCCCGGGGTGTGCTCGAAGCAATTGGTTGGCTGTTCGGCGTCTCGATTCAGTGAGGTCGTCGCGGCGCCGCGCGCGTCAGCACCCCGGTCAGCTGATGGTGTCCCCCGCCGTCGTGACGTCCGCGGTCGAAGTCTGAGACATTCCTCCCACACCGGCGCCAAGACGGAGTCCGCGAGTGGGCGGCCGGTTGCCTCGTCCAGGAGCCACCCTGCGCTCACCTCAGAGCCACTCCCAGTCGAGTGACAGGGGTCAGCCGGCGGGAATCAGGCCTGAAGCCCGTATTGCTTCATTCTTCGCCACAGTGTGACCGTGCTGATGTTGAGCGCCTCGGCGGCTTTGCGCCGGTTGCCGCCAAATCGCGCCAACGCGCGCTCGATCGACGCTCGTTCCTGCTTCCGCAGATCGAGCGTGTCATCGCCGGCCCGTGGACGTGATTTCTGCGTCACCTCAGGGGGCAGGTCACGAAGGCGGATGCTCGTGGCGTTGGCCAGGATGACGGCCCGCTCGACGGCGTGCTCCAGCTCGCGGACGTTCCCCGGCCATCGGTAGTTCATCAGCGCGGCCATCGTTTCCGCAGAGACACTCCGCACGTCCTTCTTCATCCGCGCCGCCGCCCGCACCAGGAAACTGTGCACCAGTGGTGGGATATCCTCCCGCCGTTCACGCAGCGGCGGTACGGTGATGACGAAGGCACCGAGCCGGAAATACAGGTCCTCGCGAAATGTGCCGGCCTCCACCGCAGCGCGCAGATCGCGATTCGTCGCCGCCACCACGCGCGCATTGATCTTGATGCTGCGCTCGCCGCCGACGCGGCGAATCTCGCGCTCCTGCAGCGCCCGCAGCAGCTTGGCTTGGACGGTCGCCGCCACTTCGCCGATCTCGTCAAGAAAGATCGTGCCCTTGCCGGCCACCTCGAAGAGGCCGGCCTTGTCCCGGATCGCTCCGGTGAAGGCCCCGCGGACATGGCCGAACAGCTCGGATTCCAGCAGCGTTTCCGTGAGAGCCGCACAGTTGATGCTGACGAAGGGGTCCGCGGCGCGTGGACTTTGATCATGAATGAGGCGGACGATGAACTCCTTCCCGGTTCCGCTCTCCCCATAGACCAGCACCGTCGTGTCGATCGGCGCGACCCGTGCCGCCAACTCGAGGACGTGTTGCATCGCCTCGCTGCCGGCGACGAAGTGCTTGGCCGCGGCCTGCCGGTTCACGCGTTCTCGCAGCACGTTGAGCTCGCGTTCGCGACGCTCGAGCAGCCGCTCGCGGCGGTCGAGTTCCCGCAGGCGTTTGCCGACGACCTCCCGCAAGCGCTCCACTTCCTCGCCGAGACTCGCCGTCTGGAA
>Ga0207697_10001062_pt1 | contig 15181 bp, 10 predicted proteins | sample KBSSwiS5withPhiX_FD_184293 | JGI IMG/M metagenome (GOLD analysis project Ga0207697, IMG submission 184293) | Switchgrass rhizosphere microbial communities from Kellogg Biological Station, Michigan, USA, with PhiX - S5 (SPAdes) (version 2) | ecosystem: Host-associated > Plants > Roots >... | reverse complement strand
GATCAGCGTTACGGCAAGCATGATTTTCCGGATGTCAGATTGACGGTCGCCGATTTGAAGGAGCTGGTGCAGCGCTTCAAGGCGTTGATCAAAAAGCGCACCGGAAAATCGTTTCCGCAGGGTCCAACCGAGCAACTTTGGGGTGCAATCGGCGCGGTTTTCGGCTCGTGGATGAACGACCGCGCAATCGTTTATCGGCGGAAATACGGAATTCCGCACGACTGGGGAACCGCGGTCAACGTGCAGACGATGGTGTTTGGGAACATGGGAAAAACGAGCGCAACCGGGGTCGCGTTCACGCGCGATCCTGCCACCGGCGAAAAAGTCTTCTATGGAGAGTATTTGATCAATGCGCAGGGTGAAGACGTCGTCGCGGGTGTGCGCACCCCGCATCCGATTGCCGATCTGGCGAAAGAAATGCCGGCAGCGCACAAAGAACTTATGAAAGTCCGCGCCGTCCTTGAACGTCACTTCAAGGACATGCAGGACCTCGAATTTACGGTGGAGGAAAATCGTCTCTACATTTTGCAGACACGAAATGGCAAACGGACCGGCCATGCTGCGGTCCGGATCGCCGTCGATATGGTCGGTGAAAGATTGATTGCTAAAAAAGAGGCCGTCCGACGCGTCCCGGCCGACTCGTTGGCTCACCTTTTGGCGCCGATCTTCGACCGCGAATCAGCGAAAGCGGCAAAAAAAATTGGCAGCGGTTTGGCCGCCGGGCCAGGCGCAGCTTCCGGTCACGTTGTCTTTAGCGCGGAGGAAGCAGTGCGGCGCGCGGAGAAAGGCGACAAAGTCGTCCTCGCGCGCATCGAAACTTCGCCGGAAGATTTGCGCGGCATGATCGCTGCCGAGGGAATTCTCACTTCCCGCGGCGGTGTTTCGTCGCATGCAGCGTTGGTAGCGCGGCAAATGGGAAAAGTTTGCGTGTGCGGCGCTAGCGGGATTCAAATCGATTACCAAAAACGCATGCTGAGCGCGAACGGCACCGCGCTGGCGCAAGGCGATTACATTTCGATCGACGGAACGGCCGGCGAAGTTTTTGCCGGGCAAGTCGCCACTGCTCCCTCCGAAATTGTGCAGGTGCTGATCGATCGCTCGCTTGAGGCGAAGAAAAGCGAAACATACCGCGAGTATTCCAAGTTGATGAAATGGGCGGATGAGTTTCGCGCGCTCGGCATTCGCACAAACGCTGATACGCCTGAACAAGTGACGAATGCGATCGCATTTGGCGCCGAAGGCATTGGCCTTTGCCGCACCGAGCACATGTTTTTTGAAGGTGACCGCATCGACGCCATGCGTGAAATGATTCTTGCCGGCACCAAGGACGAGCGCGCACGCGCCGTGGCCAAACTGCTTCCATATCAACGCGGAGATTTCGTTGGCATTTTCACTGCGCTACGAGGTTTGCCTGCTACGATTCGCTTTCTCGATCCGCCGTTGCACGAGTTTCTACCCAGCGATCACGCGCAGCAGAACGAGCTGGCAAACAAACTCGGCGTGCCCGTTGAACAAATCTCTCGCCGTGTTCACGAGCTGCACGAATTCAATCCGATGCTCGGGCACCGCGGTTGCCGGCTCGGGATCACCTTTCCGGAGATTTCCGAGATGCAGGCGCGCGCAATCTTTGAAGCCGCCGCAGAAGTACAAGCCAACGGGATCAGGGTGCATCCAGAAATTATGATTCCGTTGGTGGGATTTCCGCGCGAGTTAAAGCTTCAAATCGACATTGTCCGTCGTGCCGCCGATCAAGTGGCAAGCGAGCGCCAGACAAAGTTCCGGTACCTCGTTGGCACGATGATCGAAATCCCGCGCGCAGCCCTTGTAGCCGACCAGATCGCGCGCGACGCCGAGTTCTTCAGCTTCGGCACGAACGATCTTACACAGACGACGCTTGGAATGAGCCGGGACGATTCCGGCAGTTTTCTGCCCGCGTACGCAGAGCTCGACATCGTCGATTCAAATCCGTTTGCGTCGATCGATCAGAAAGGCGTTGGACGCTTGATGGAAATTACCCGCGACCTAGGACGAAAGACGCGACCAGACATCAAGCTCGGAATTTGCGGCGAACACGGCGGCGAACCTGCCAGCGTCAAATTCTGTCACCGGCTCGGATTGGATTACGTGAGCTGCAGCCCGTTTCGAATTCCCATTGCGCGATTGGCGGCAGCGCAAGCGGCGCTCGATTAAACAGGGAAAGCGGCTCAATTAGCCGATTTTCTTAAGCGGATACAGGCGGATCGGCAGCACTTTGCTGTAATTCACGAAGTCACGGTCGTCGGTAAAGATCACCAGGTCGTTTCGGGTTGCCACCGCGCATATCAAGAAATCTGTCGAGGATCCCTGAATGCCTCTCGACCGACACCGATTGTAAAAAGACGCGGCTTCTTCATAATCATCGGTCGTGATCTGAAGATCAGGAAATTTCCTCAAATGTTCCCGAACACGCTCGAATTGTGACTGTTCGCGAATGCCTGAGAGCAACTCCTGGCGAATCGGCCCAATGATTTCAACAACGCCATGATTCACGAGCTTGACCATCTCTGCGCGGTAGTTATTCGCCGCACCGCCAGCACGCCGTAATGCAGTGGACCAGATCGGCGTGTCCGCTAGTACCCTCACCGCTTTGCCCTTAATTTCTTGTGATCAAAATCAGGTGCGAAATCGATCGTGCCAAAAAGGCCGGCAATGTCTTTCTGTTCTCGGCGTCGCAGAAACTCGCTCAGCGCATGGTTGACGGTTTCTTTCTTTGTCCGAAACCCGCCGGCTTTTTGGGCTTTAGCCAGTAAACGATCATCAATTTGCAAATTCGAAGGCATGTCCACACACAATCAGCCACACAAGCAACGTGTCAAACAACAGAAGTATTGCCGAACCTTTATCGGTCCGATTTTGCGACGCGCGCGAGCTCGGCGTTGCTTCTTGTCGATTCTTAATCTTAACCCCAGATTGCAGCGAAGTGATCACGTTCAAAGATATCGAGGCCGCGCGGGAACGTATTGCGGGCGCAGTTTACTACTCGCCATGCCTGCCCTCGATCCCGCTGAGCGAACTGACGGGAATCGAAATTTTCTGCAAGCTGGATAACTTGCAGCGGACCGGAAGTTTTAAGGAACGCGGCGCACGCAATGCGCTCGCTCAATTGCCGCAGGAGCAGCAAAAGCGCGGGGTCATCGCCGCTTCTGCAGGTAATCACGCTCAAGCACTCGCTTACCAGGGCAGCTTGCTCGGCATTCCTGCTACAGTCGTAATGCCAAAGTTCGCGCCACTTTTGAAAATCACGAACTGCCAGAAACTCGGCGCGACAGTCGTCTTACACGGCAACGACTTCGGTGAAGCGAAAGCGCGTGCGGATGAAATCGCGAAAGAAAAAGGCCTCGCTTACATCGACGGCTATGATGATCGGGCGATCATTGCAGGCCAGGGGACCATGGGCTTGGAAATCATTGAGCAAATTCCGGATCTTGAGGCGGTGATAATTCCGGTCGGCGGCGGGGGCTTGCTGGCTGGTGTTTCTTTAGCCATCAAAACTTTACGGCCAAAGGTCAAAATCATCGCCGTTGAAGCCGAAAATGTCGCGAGCTTTTCAGCCGCGCTCGAAGCAGGCAAACCAACGAAAATTGCTATGCGTCCGACGCTCGCGGACGGACTCGCAATTCCGAAGGTGGGTTCGAATGCTTTTCAGATCGCAAGGCCGCTTGTCGATCCCGTCGTGATCGTCAGTGAGGAACAGATCGCGCTGGCGATTCTGCGCTTGATTGAATTGCAGAAGAGCGTCGTTGAAGGCGCGGCTGCCACGACGCTCGCCGCGTGCATGTCCGGAAAATTGAAGGAGCTTCGTGGAAAGCGTGTGGTTCTCTTGCTTTGCGGCGGCAACATCGATCCAAACGTGCTCAGCCGCGTGATTGAGAGCGGTTTGGTCGCGGACGGTCGCCTTGGCCGATTCACTGCGGTGATCAGCGATCGACCGGGTGGTCTGGCCGAGTTGGCTGCGCAAATCGCTTCGACTGGTGCAAGCATCAAGCAAGTCGTACACGATCGCGCTTTCGCCAGCTCGGATGTCTCGGCCGTGAATGTTCTATGCACAGTCGAAACGCGGGACCATAAACATCTCGCCGAGCTGCGCGCGTTGCTGAAAAGCCACGGTGTCAACGTACACGATTCTGAATAGATATAGCCGCCCCGCTGTGTCGGGGCGACACGGCGACGCAGCGCCATGGCTACAACTTGAAGCGTGTGTCACGTTCCGTAGTCTCTTGCCATGCAAGCGCGTGAAGAAAATGTCGACGTGAATTCATTCGCGCGCCGCCATATCGGCCCGAGTGAAGCCGAAGTAACCGACATGCTGTCCGAGCTTGGCTACGAAAGCCTGGCGGCATTGATAGACGCCGCTGTTCCGAAAAACATCCGGCTGGATCGGGAACTTAAGTTGCCCGAACCGAAATCGGAAACGGAAGCGCTTGCTGAGCTGCGCGCGATTTCGAGAAAGAACAAAGTCGCCCGCTCGTTTATTGGGGCCGGCTACTACGACTGCATTACGCCACCGGTCATCCAGCGAAACATCCTGGAAAATCCGGGCTGGTACACGGCTTACACGCCGTATCAGGCCGAAATCGCGCAGGGCCGGCTCGAAGCGCTGCTCAATTTTCAACAGCTGATCATCGACCTGACGGCGCTCGATATCGCAAACGCGTCGCTGCTGGACGAAGCAACGGCTGCCGCTGAGGCGATGGCGCTTTGTCACGCGGTTGTTCCAAATCGGAAAACGTTCTTCGTCGCAGATGATTGCCATCCACAAACAATCGCCGTCGTTCAGACGCGTGCGAAGCCGCTCGGGATCGAGGTCAAGATCGGCGATTACTCACGTCTCAAATTCGGCGACACTGTTTTCGGCGCACTCGTCCAGTATCCCGCCACCGACGGCGCGATTTACGATTACAGCGAATTTGTCAGGCAAGCGCATGATGCAGGTGCACTTGTTGTTGTCGCGGCGGAAATTCTCGCCCTGACGTTACTAAAGCCGCCGGGCGAATTTGGCGCCGATGTCGCGGTCGGGAATACGCAACGATTCGGTGTTCCACTGGGATTCGGCGGCCCGCATGCGGCATACTTTGCCACGCGCCATCAATTCAAGCGTCACATGCCCGGTCGACTCGTTGGCGTGTCACATGATGCTGAGGGCAGGCCGGCGTATCGCCTCGCGTTGCAAACACGAGAGCAACACATCCGTCGCGACAAAGCGACGAGCAACATCTGCACGGCACAGGTGCTTCTCGCTGTTATTGCATCGATGTACGCGGTTTATCACGGGCCGAAAGGACTGCGCGCCATCGCCGAGCGCGTCCACCGCCTGACGAGCCAACTCGCAGACGGTCTGCAGGCCCTCGGCTGTACGATCGCGCACGAAAATTTCTTCGACACAATTCGGATAGAAGTTGAATCCAGCGAAGTAATCGTGGAGCGCGCTGCAAAAGCCGGCTCGAACCTGCGCGCGCTCGGCCCGCGCGCGATCGGCATTTCCTTCGACGAAACCACAACTCCGCAAGACATCGAACTGCTGATGTCGATCTTTCGCGGCACGACCGTCCGCGATTTTGCCGATGACGAATTGGGCGAGCCGCCAATCCGCATTCCGCAATTCGCAATCCGCACTTCGGGCTTCCTGACCCATCCCATCTTCAACACGCACGATACCGAGACGGAAATGCTGCGTTATCTCAAGAAACTCGAATCGCGCGATCTGTCGCTGACTACTTCAATGATTCCGCTCGGGTCATGTACGATGAAATTAAATGCCACAGCGGAAATGTTTCCGATCTCGTGGCCGGAGATCTCGAAACTGCATCCTTTCGCGCCCATCGACCAGACAGCTGGCTATGTGGAAATTTGCGATCAGCTCGAGGATTGGCTTGCCGAAATCACCGGGTTCGCCGCGGTTTCACTGCAACCCAACGCCGGGTCGCAAGGCGAATTCGCAGGGCTGCTCGCGATTCGCGAGTATCACGCCTCGCGCGGTGAAACCCAACGCAATGTGTGTCTCATCCCGACGTCCGCACATGGAACGAACCCGGCTAGCGCAGTCATGGCAGGTTTTAAGGTTGTATCGGTCGCATGCTTGAAAGATGGCGACATAGATCTTGCCGATCTCCGCGCCAAAGCGGACGGACACGCGCTCGACCTCGCCGCGTTGATGGTGACCTACCCATCAACACATGGTGTGTTCGAACCGACGATTCGCGAAATTTGCGAGATCGTGCACGCACACGGCGGCCAGGTGTTTATGGACGGAGCGAACATGAATGCGCAATGCGGTCTTTGCCGTCCCGGCGATTACGGAGCCGATGTTTGCCATCTAAATTTGCACAAAACATTTTGCATTCCGCACGGTGGCGGCGGGCCCGGTGTGGGCCCCATCGGCGTGGCCAAACATCTTGCGCCATTTCTGCCAGCGGCTGCCTCTATCAACTCTCAACCATCAACTATCAACTCAGCCGCGACCGGTCCGGTCGCGGCCGCGCCGTACGGCAGCGCCAGCATCCTGACAATCACGTGGATGTACATCCGCATGATGGGCGCGGAAGGCTTAAAGCGGGCGAGCGAGGTCGCAATCTTAAACGCGAATTACATCGCTAAGCGGCTCGACCGATACTTTCCTGTTCTTTTCAAGGGCAAACACGGCCTGGTCGCGCATGAATGCATTGTCGATCTGCGCCAGTGGAAGAATGCGGGGATCGAAGTCGAAGACGTGGCGAAGCGATTGATGGATTACGGCTTTCACGCGCCAACGGTTTCCTGGCCGGTGGCCGGGACAATGATGATCGAACCTACCGAGAGCGAACCCAAACACGAACTCGACCGTTTCTGCGAGGCGATGATTTCGATTCGCGCGGAAATGGACGCGATCGCCAACGGAAACCAAGATAGCCAAAACAACTTGCTCAAGAACGCGCCGCACACCGCGCGTCAAATCGCTTCCGATAAATGGGACCGATCTTATTCACGCGAACAAGCAGCCTTCCCAGCGCCTTGGACGCGCGAACACAAATTCTGGCCGGCCGTCGCTCGCATCGACAACGTGTATGGCGACAGAAATCTCTTTTGCTCCTGCCCACCAGTCGAAGAATTTGAGAAGGGATAGTTAGAGATTCCTCGACCTCGCTTGGAATCATAAATCCAGAGTCGCAGCACCCGGGCGACTCTGGAGAGCACAAGCTGCCAGCCTGTGCTCCCCAGAATTTGAAATTCGCGCTTGCGACGCGCGCTACCCTTCAGGAGCGAGTTCGGGAGTCGCGACCACGCGTGCCGGAACAACTCGCAGCCCTGTACCAATTCTTTCCTCGGCCGCCGCAGGACCGGCTTCGTGGTATTCGGCGTCTCCGTTAACCTGCCAGAGATCGTAAAGCTTCGTGTCGGCCAGAATATTTTCCACGCACAACATTGCGGTCATCATGGCGTGATCCTGATTGTTGTATTTGTGCATGCCGTTGCGCCCAACGAGGTGCAGATTCGGATAACGATCGTCTAGCTCCTGACGGATGACGGCGACATGCCGAGCGTAATCGTCGTCGTAAACCGGATACGCTTTCTTCTGACGAACCACGCAGCCATCGACAAAGTCGCCTTCTTTGGCCAGACCGATTTTGATCAGCTCGAGCGTTGCGAGCTCAATTAAATCGCTATCGCTCGAATCCCAGAGCCCATCGTGCTCGAAACAGAAATATTCCAGGCCATAACAGACCTTGTCGGGTTCGGGCACCATCTCCGGCGACCAGGATCGGAAGTTTTGGACGCGCCCAACTTTGACGCTTGGGTCGTGAATGTAGATCCAGTTGTCATCGAACATCTGTCGGTCTTTCAAGATCAGCATGACGGTGAGGAAATCGCGATACTTGAGGCTTTCGGCCGAGCGTCTCGTTCGTTCGCTCGCTGCCGGCGACAATCCGCATACGAGTTCTCGCATCGGCGCGGATGAGATCACGTGTTCGGCTTCGATAGCATGCAAGCCGCCTTGTCGATCCCTGTAGTCCACCGTCCACGTTCCAGAAACGTCGTCATACGAACAGCCAGTAACTTTGCAGCCCATTTCGAGCTGGCCACCCAGCGCCTTTGTCTTTTCCGCACACGCCTCCCACATCATGCCTGGACCGCGCCGGGGATACCTAAATGAATTGATCAGCGTCTTGATGACTCTGCTGCGATCGCCATTGTATCGCTGCGGGACGAGCGCGTTCTTGATCGCGCTGCCAAGAGAAAGTCCCTTGATCCGTTGCGCCGCCCAGTCGGCTGAGATTTCTTTACAGCTCATGCCCCAGACTTTTTCGGTGTAGCTTTTGAAGAACGTGTTGAAAAGCCGTTTGCCGAACTGATTGCTTACCCACTCTTCGAAATTCCGCGGATTCCGCACCGGGAACAGCCGCGCCTTCAACCATGAAAGGAGGCAAAGGATGGATCTGAAAACCCCAAGCTTGAGCAGCGCTTCGAACGGTTTCAGGGGATAGGAGAAAAATTTGCCGCAGTAAAAGATACGTGATGAACGCGGCCGCACGAGCATGTCGTCCGGCAAAATCTCAGTCCACAAATCTTCGACGGCTTTCGATTTGGAAAAGAAACGGTGCCCGCCGATGTCGAAATGAAAACCCTTGTAAGTCGTCGTGCGCGAAATCCCGCCGACATAAACGGGATCGGCTTCCAGAACAACGACGTCGACTTCCTCCTTCGCCAGAAGGTAACCGGCCGTCAAACCCGCTGGCCCCGCGCCGATAATAGCGACTTTTGTTTTCATCTTTTTGCTACGCAATCCAATAGCCCCGAGTGAAATTCCAAACGTACCAGCCCTGTACGCTCAACCCGGCAGCACTGATCAGCGCCACTGTGGCGATGCCGAACGTCCGCACGACCATCGGCGGCGCGCGAAATTGGCGCAGAAAATTCAAAAGCGCCAGCACGATTAGGGCATGCACGCAAAATTCATAGCGCAGCATGCTTTCCATATCGACGCAGGCTACGCCGCTAACGGAAATGTAATAGATCGCAGCAGCGCAGAAATAGATGCCGACGCGTGTGGCCCAATTTGTTCTTCCCCCGGTCTTGGTAGGGCGCGACCACAGCCTGTCCGCCGCGTCGGGGGTGCGCCGCAGTGCAACCAACAGTTCGCAAAGGATGATACCAATAAGGAGCAAGGCACCCAACGTCATCGACATCTGGCTCACCTCTGTCGGATTATTCAGCGCTGGAACAAGCCATCGATAGTTGGACGGTCTAAACACCGCCAAATAATCGGGATCGATCCCCCACCCGGCCGCCTGCGTGAGCATGTACATGTCCCACCGACCCCAGCGCAATTGGCAATACAGAAAGAATCCGAGCGCTCCCATCGTTGCCGTAATCATCAAACCGATCGCCGGCCCGTATTGCCGAAACCACGCCCGCGGTTCACGCAAGATTTTCCAGCCTTTGATGCACACCGAGCGGACAAGTGGGAAAGCCGCGCAGATAATTCCCACAATCCGTGTCGCAGACATCACGATACCGTGTAACGCAGCGCAAATTTTCGCTCGCCGACCTTGCCCGCCGCTCCAATAGATGAAGCCGAGCAACGCCATCAGAAAAAGCGACTCCGAATAGCCCGCAATCAGAAAGAAGGCAGCCGGATGCGCGACAATCAGAAATGCTCCGCAAACCTGAAGGGCAGGCGAGAGACGCCAGCGTCTGCAAAAGAGAAAAAAATAGGTCCAGAAACCCCAGGCGGCGAGTTGAGCTGTGACCAACAGCGCGGTGCCGGTGTCGATGTTGAGCCCTCGACGAAGCAATGCGGCAATCGCAGGGTACGCGGGGAAGAAGGCAACGTTAGATACTTCCATCAGCTGATTTATGGGCGGAACGATCGTCTGATAGCCGCGATCGACGATGTTCATAAACCAATGGCTATCGTGCTGGATCAGCGTGGAGTAGCGATAGGAAGCAGATCCCTCAGGCGCCAGCAAAGCCACCGCCATCGCAAGTTGCACAGCGGTCAGAAATAATCCCGCGAGCAAAGGTCTGAACAGTGACCATGATCGAACCATGACTTCATGGTAGGGCGCGACCGCCGCGCGCGCCAACCAGATAGGCAAGCTCTTGAGATTGCAATAACTTGTCGGGGTTTGGGCGAAGGCAATCTCGGATCGCATTGTTTCTGGCTCGTGTAAGCTGCTTCAGGTGGCAGCTTTGACGACATCTCGCGCTCGTTTATTCGCGGGAAACGGGGCGACAGGCGACGTGTTGCGATGCTCGGATCAAAAACGATGTCGAAGTCGCTCACGAAATTTTGATTATGAACGCACGAGCATCTTGTGACTGCGAGATGCGTAATGCTCGGAACGTTTGAGAATATTTTCGATGAGTTTACAATGACGCTGCTCAAAGTGATCAGATTAGAAGCGTGCCGCATTGGCGCGACATCCAATAGCAATTGGCTTGAAACCGAGCCGAATTGTCTCGGACTGGAGGAAATCGATTCGACACCTGATTGGCGTTAGATGCTCGCGAACAGCGACTTAAGCCTGGACGTCAAATCCTGGCCTAGGGCTTGCTTAGAATCTTCCTGAGTAAAAAGCCTCCTCACGGCGATTCCGTCCGTTGGCAGGCTTCACCCGAGAAAGGAATTTCAATTTATGGCTAAAGTTTTAGGTATCGATTTGGGAACCACTAACTCTTGCATGGCCGTGATGGAGGGTGGCGACCCGGTAGTTTTGGAAAATAGTGAAGGCGCGCGCACAACGCCTTCGATCGTCGCGTTTACAAAGAGCGGTGAGCGGCTGGTCGGCCAGGCTGCGAAGCGTCAGGCGGTGACGAATCCGCAAAACACGGTTTTCTCAATCAAGCGTTTCATGGGACGGAAATTCGACGAGGTGCACGAGGAAGAGCATCGCGTTCCGTACAAAGTCGTGAAAGCTGCGAATGGCGATGCGCATGTCCAGGTGGAAGTGAACGGGCAGCGCAAAACTTTTTCACCTCCAGAAATTTCGGCGATGATTTTGTCGAAGATGAAAGCCGATGCGGAAGCGAAGCTCGGCGAAAAAATTACCCAGGCCGTCATCACCGTCCCGGCCTATTTCAACGACTCTCAGCGCAACGCCACCAAGGATGCGGGCAAGATCGCCGGCCTCGAAGTATTGCGCATCATTAACGAGCCTACTGCCGCGTCGCTCGCTTACGGTCTCGATAAGAAAAAGGACGAGAAGATAGCCGTTTACGATTTGGGCGGCGGCACATTCGATATTTCCGTTCTCGAAATCGGCGATGGCGTATTCGAAGTCAAAGCGACTAACGGCGACACGCACCTCGGCGGCGATGACTGGGATGCGCGAATCATGGATTGGATCGTCAATGAATTTAAGAAAGACACCGGCATCGATTTGACGAAGCAGCCGGATGCGATCCAGCGAATCAAGGAAGAAGCCGAGAAAGCAAAAATCGCGCTTTCATCCACGCAGGAATACGAAATCAACCTGCCGTTCATCACAGCGGACGCGAGCGGACCGAAGCACATTCAGAAAAAACTGACGCGCTCGAAGTTGGAGCAGCTCTGCGATGATTTGTTCCAGCGGACCATCCCGCCGGTAAAGGCCTGTCTGAAGGACGCGAATCTCAGTGAAAGGGACGTCAACGAGCTCGTGCTCGTCGGCGGCATGACGCGGATGCCGAAAGTGATCGAGATCGCGCGCAACCTCATCGGCAAAGAGCCGCACAAAGGCGTGAATCCGGATGAAGTCGTCGCGATTGGCGCCGGCATCCAGGGCGGCGTGCTCAAGGGCGAGGTCAAAGATGTGCTGCTCCTCGATGTAACTCCGCTGACGCTGGCGATTGAAACCGCGGGTGGCGTGGCCACGCCGATGATTCCGCGTAACACCACAATCCCAACCCGGAAATCGCAAATCTTTTCAACATACAGCGACAATCAACCGGGCGTGGAAATCAAAGTACTGCAAGGGGAACGCCCACTTTCACGCGACAATAAGCAGCTCGGCACGTTCCATCTCGATGGAATTCCACCCGCCCCGCGCGGCGTTCCGCAAATCGAAGTCACGTTCGACATTGACGCGAACGGCATCCTGCACGTTTCGGCGAAAGACCTAGGCACCGGTAAGGAACAAAAGATTTCCATCACCGGCAGCTCTGGACTTTCCAAGGACGAGGTCGAGAAGATGCAGCGCGAAGCCGAAGCGCACGCCGACGAAGACAAGAAGGCGAAGGAAGCAATTGAGATCAAGAACAACGCGGACATGCTCGCTTATCAATCCGAGAAGCAGTTGAAAGAGCTCGGCGACAAGATTTCCGGCGATAAGAAAAAGCAAGTCGAAGACGCTATCGCGGCCGTGCGCGACGCGATCAATCGCAACGACACCGACGCGATGAAGCGCACTTACGACGATCTTCAGAACAAGTTCCAGGAAGTCAGCGCCGAGCTTTACAAGCAAGCGTCAGCGCAAGCTGGCGCAGGCGCGCAGGCTGGTCCGCAACCCGGACCTGAAACTGGCGCACGCCCGGGCCCCGAACAAGGCGCAGGTAAGCGTGGCGGCGAAGGCGATGTCGTCGATGCGGAATTCGAAGTCGTGGACGAAGACAAGAAGAAATAATCAAACAATTTGCTGGGGCCCTGAAACGGTTCCGGGTCGCCGGCTCAACCCAAAAACGAAAGGAGCGAAACAAAACATATGGCAGTTAACGTTAAACCGCTCGGAGATCGGGTGCTGGTGCAGCCGATTGAAGAGCAGGAAGTAAAGAAAGGCGGGATCATCATCCCCGATACCGCCAAGGAAAAACCACAGGAGGGGAAAGTGGTCGCTTTAGGCACCGGAAAAATCGATGACAACGGTAAGAAAGTCGATTTCACGGTGAAGAAAGGCGACAAGGTGCTGATCTCAAAATACGGCGGCACCGAAATCAAAATCGACAATGAGTCGTATCTGATCATGCGCGAGGACGACATCCTCGGCATCATCGGTTAATCGCAGGAGGAAAAAACATCTATGGCAGCTAAACAATTACAATTCGATGAAAATGCGCGGCACACGTTGCTGCGTGGTATCGAGAAACTGGCGAAAGCCGTCAAGGCCACACTCGGCCCGAGCGGTCGCAACGTCATTCTCGACAAGAAATTCGGCAGCCCCACGATCACCAAGGACGGGGTGACGGTCGCGAAAGAGATCGAGCTCGAAGATCCGTATGAAAATATGGGTGCCCAGCTCGTCCGCGAAGTCGCTTCGAAAACTTCGGACGTGGCGGGCGACGGCACGACCACGGCGACTATTCTCGCGGAATCCATTTACCGCGAAGGTCTGCGCAACGTCACTGCCGGCGCAAATCCGACCTCGTTGCAGCGCGGCATCATGAAAGGTGTCGAGGCCATCGTCGAGGACCTGAAGAAGCTCTCCAAGAAGGTGAGCGATCGCACCGAGATCGCGCAGGTCGCGACCGTTTCGGCCAACTGGGACAAGACGATCGGCGAAATCATTGCCGACGCCATGGACAAGGTTGGCAAGGACGGCACGATCACGGTTGAGGAAGCCAAGTCGATCGAGACCACGCTCGAAGTGGTCGAGGGCATGCAGTTCGACAAGGGTTATCTGTCGCCCTACTTCGTGACCAACGCGGAGGCGATGGAAGCCGTTCTCGAAAATCCTTACATCCTCATTTACGAGAAGAAAATCTCGAGCCTCAAGGACATGCTTCCGTTGCTTGAGAAAGTGGCGAAAGCCGGCCGGCCGCTCCTCATTATCTCGGAGGACGTGGAAGGCGAAGCGCTCGCGACTTTGGTCGTGAACAAATTGCGCGGCACATTGCAAGTCTGCGCGGTGAAGGCGCCCGGCTTCGGCGATCGTCGCAAGGCGATGCTCGAAGATATCGCGGTGCTCACCGGTGGACGTCTGATCAGCGAAGACCTCGGGATCAAGCTTGAGAACATCAAACTTGAAGACCTCGGCCGCACCAAGCGCGCCACCATCGACAAGGAGAACACCACCATTGTCGAAGGCGAAGGCAAGCAGGCGGACATTAAAGGCCGCATTGCCCAAATCCGCCGTCAGATTGAAGAGACGACCAGCGATTACGATCGCGAGAAACTGCAGGAGCGCCTGGCGAAACTCGCGGGCGGTGTTGCGGTCATCAACGTCGGCGCTGCGACCGAGACTGAGATGAAAGAGAAGAAAGCGCGCGTCGAAGACGCTTTGCACGCCACCCGTGCAGCGGTCGAGGAAGGCATCGTCCCTGGCGGCGGTGTCGCATTCCTGCGCACCCAGAAAGCGCTCGACAACATCAAGGATCTCGAACCCGACGAGAAAGTCGGTGTCGCGATTGTGCGTCGCGCCGTCGAAGAGCCGACGCGTCAACTTGCCGACAACGCGGGCCGCGAAGGCGCGCTCGTCGTCGAGGAAGTGAAGAAGCGCAAAGGCAACGAAGGCTACGACGTTTCCGCTGACGAATACACCGATCTGGTGAAGGCGGGGATTGTCGATCCTACCAAGGTCACGCGCACGGCGCTGCAAAACGCTGCGTCGATCGCAGGCCTGTTGCTCACCACCGAAGCATTGGTCACGGAGATTCCTGAAAAGGAAAAAACTCCTCCAATGCCTCCGGGCGGCATGGGCGGCATGGATTACTAAGCCGAATGACAGAATGAATTCGAACAGCCGGACTCGAAAGGGTCCGGCTGTTTCGTTTGCGCTGACGCAACCGCTGGCGCAAAATCTAAAGCATGAGTATTCGGGAGATTGAATCCGCAGTCGAACGCTTACCGAGCGACCAACTCGCGGCATTTACCAAATGGTTTGAAGAGTTTGTAGCCGACGCGTGGGATCGCAAATTCGAAGCGGATGTTGCCGCAGGCAAACTCGATCATCTTGCAAAACAAGCCGATGAGGATTTCGAGGCAGGTCGCTGCACCCCGCTTTGAAACATTTTGCGACACCTCAATTCTGGTTTCACTATCGAGCTCTCCCACCGGATATTCAGCAGCTGGCTGATGAAAAGTTTACGCTTCTGCGGCGTGATCCGCGACATTCCTCGCTTCGCCTCAGGAAAGTCGGAATCTTTTGGTCAGCGCGAATCGGGATGCATTATCGCGCGGTGGCCAAGGAACGACCCGAAGGCCTCGTCTGGATTTGGATCGGCCGAAACGATCGTCACGATGAGATTTTAAGAT
>Ga0207697_10001056_pt1 | contig 15207 bp, 9 predicted proteins | sample KBSSwiS5withPhiX_FD_184293 | JGI IMG/M metagenome (GOLD analysis project Ga0207697, IMG submission 184293) | Switchgrass rhizosphere microbial communities from Kellogg Biological Station, Michigan, USA, with PhiX - S5 (SPAdes) (version 2) | ecosystem: Host-associated > Plants > Roots >... | reverse complement strand
TTTTGAGCGGCGGCCGCGGTAGCCCTTCGCCTTTTTCAGCATTCGTTTCCGGCGCGCACGGCTTGCCGGCGCATTTGTAGCTCTTGGCATGTTGTTTTGCCCCGGGATATCTCGGGGCTCCTCGTTCAGTGAGCTGTTATTGGTTTATCGATCTTTCCGGCCTCGCTCACTGATTGATCCCACAGACGCGGGATAGGCGGAAAGATCGCGGGCCGGAAACTAAATGCTCAACACAAAATGACAACCGCTTTTCATCCGGCTTCTGGCATGCCTTCATCATTCGAGGATTGGAGGTTTGTCGCTAGTTTTCGCCAAATGACCCACGCGAGAAAGCCCACTGCCCCCCGCCGAGATGCGCGGCCGATGAGATCGAACTCATTCCTGCCTTTTGCTCGAGAGTGCGAATGATTTGGAACAGAAACCATAGAACGAAAACGAACCAGGCGGGCAATCGAATCCAATGAAACCAGACAAAACCCCAGCGCATCAGAAAAGCGAGTCGCAGCCGCGGAAAATTCAGTGCGTAAAACGTAATGACGCCGGCAATGCCTCCGCTGGCGCCAATGCAAGGTGTATGCGAACGCGGATCGAGAGCGATATGGGCCACATCACCGATGAAGGCTGCCAGCGCAATGAGCGCAACATAACGCAGTGGCCGCAGAAAGTTTTCCACTGCATGGCCGAATGCCAGCAGGAAATACATGTTTCCAGCCAAATGAATGATGCCTGCATGAAGAAGGAAAGATGTAACGAATGTGGCGCCATTGAGCCGTGTCGCCTCAGCTGGAATCAGTCCGAAGCGTTGAACAACTTCGCGCAAATTTGAAAATGCGAGGAGACTGGCGCAAATGATGGCGGCTGAAAGCAGCCATGTTGCCCACGGTCTTCGCTGCTCTTTTGGCTCATCGAATTCTACCGGCATTCCGAGGAACCCGGCGATCTGCTTCCAGGATTTCTCGGGCGCGGCGCTGTCAAGATCCGAGCCCTCGGCTTGTTTGGCCAATCGCTCCACTTCAGCGATCGCGAGCATCTCGCGCGCCGGTTGCGGGAGATCGGGATTCACTGGCTCCGGCTGGCTCGGAATGAGCGTATCCACTTCGTGAGCATCGAACCAGATGAAATGGCAGTGTTGGCAAACGTCGACATTGACTTCCGCCTGATCGGATAGGACAACTCCAATCATTGGCTGCCGGCAAGATGGACAAGACAGGCCGATGCGTCCCTCACCTCTCATCGCATGCAGCCAGAGTGGATTGATCGATTCTGGAGTGAAGCGTTTGCGCAGTAACTCGATCGTTACCGCGCGACCGCCGCAGATATCGCAACCGTAGAAAACACCGCCGGAAGTCCGCACCTCTTTAAGCGGCACGTTGCACCGCGGGCAGAGGAGCTCGGCGTTATCGGGCATATAGTCGAAGGCATCTCATAAGCGTCATTCCGATCGGAGTCGAGGAATCCCGTGACGGAACCTTCCGTAATGCTGCGGGATCCCTCGACTCCGCTCGGGATGACAGGCGTTGCTCCAGGCGAGGGCATAGACGCTGCGCCTTTGGCGCTAAAGACAGACACGGCGCTCCCGGAGCCAGCCAACCTTACTGTGGCAAACGCCCCGTCACCGGCATCGACGCAGTCCGTCTGTCCATAACGCGACGATGTGCGTTCACATCAGCAGCGGCTTTGAACCGACTCGCATTTGTCCCATGACTCACTCTCTTCGAATCGGGAATCCTGATCCTTCCGTCACGACCGGGATGGACGTCGTTGAGCAGCGCCAGCAATTCATCTGAGCTGCTAACATTGATTGTGGTGTCGATCGCTTTCCCTCCGCGAGTCGGTTTGGCTAACGACGTCACATGATTTGTGCTGTTGAATGGCGGCGCTTTCTCGATCGGTTGTGGATTGTTAGCTCCGGCGCCGGAAAATGTTCCGGTGGTCGAACCGTTGCCGCCGAAGCCAGTATAATTCGCGTTTGGAACTTCGCCGGTGAACCCGGTGTAAACATCTGCCGGCTTTGAGCCGCCGATCGTGACCACGACATTGTTGAAAATTGTGATTGTATTGGCCGCCAGAATCTTAGCGCTGTTGCCGCCAAGCGTAACATTCGAAATGAAATTCAGCTGACCGTTACTCCCTGGCGCGTAAAGTTTCAGCGTTGTATCAGCCGAGAGTGTGCCGCCACCGATTTTGAGCACGCCGTTAGCGCCAAATACCCCAGCTTTAAGGACGTCCGCGTGTGCGCTGGCATTATTGAATGTGATCGTTCCGTTGCCGTCGATGTAAGAAAGAAATGTTCCGCCGACATCATAGTTGCCACCGTTGAGATTGATCGCCGCCGTCTCTGCACCGTCGCTGCCGAGAATTTGGAAAGTCGCATCCCTCGCGACAGTAGCGCTCCCGGAGATGTTCATGTCTATGGTAGCGTTCCCGCCGATCGTTCCACTACTGCTGTTGTCGATCCTGGAATCGAGATTGCCGCCGACTGATAACGTATCCGCAGTGATATTGATTGCGGCATCGCCGCCGATTGAAGCGCCGCCGTAATTCAGGATTTGGGCAAACAAATCTCCGGTGGAAAGGCTGGCCGCGCTAACGTTAACTCTCGCATCTCCTCCAATCGTTCCGCCGCCCAAGCCCAAGTAATTGCCGTTGGCTATCCAGAACAAGACGCTGCCAGGCGCGCTGATATTCTGAGAGGCAGATACGTCTACGATGGCGTCGCCTCCCACAGTGCCGCTGGCATTTGGATAAATGGAGGCTTCAATAGCCATAAGATCCGTTCCGGGCGTTCCTGAATTGGCCGACGGTGTCGTAATGTTTTGTGCAGTCAGATTGACGCTGGTATCGCCGTCGATACGCCCTCCGGTAAAATTGCCAGTGCTGCCGAAAATTGTATCTTCGACAGTCGCCAGGATTCCTTGTTGGGCTGTCAAATTGCCACTTGTTATCACTCTGTTAATGGCATCTCCTTGGATTCTTCCGCCCCCGTTCGCACTGATAAAAGTCTGAAAGAAGCCGCCTACCGAAATACTCGCGGCATTTATGTCAACAGTGCCAAGAGAACCTATCGTCCCTCCGCCATGACCGTCGTTAAGATTTGAGATGCCAAAGGCTGCATCGCCCGTGGTGGTGAGAGCGCCGCCGATGTCAAAACTAATATTGGCGCCCGAATTGATCGCGCCGGCATCGTGGTTGTTTATGAAGGCAAGGATGGAATTCGCCACGAACTCGCCATCGGTCACGACAGAAATATTTGCGTTGCCACCGATATGGCCTCCGCCGCTATTCAGGATTTGGAACGTGGCGTCGCCCACAATATTGATTTCGTTGGACGCGCCGACATTAATGAGCGCGTTCTCCCCGATGCGGCCAGCACCTTGATTGACGATCTGTACATCGAAATCATTGGCAGTGGAAATATTCGTGGCGCTAACCGCAATGTTTGCGTCGCCGCTGATGCGGTCCCGGTTCGTGATAGCCAAACGAGAAGACTGAGTCGCCGAATTATTCGTGTAATCGCCGGCAACATCCAGTGTCAGATTGATTCCGCTGGCGATGCTGGCGCCCGGCAAAACGATCGCGTCTAACCTCACTCTGCCGTTGAGTAAGAGTGAACCGCCGAGTTGTAGCACCAAATCGTCACCGGTGATCGCATCGAGTTTGCCGACACTCATCGTGCCAGGGTTGGTGAGGTGAAGCGAGTCTTCTGCGACAAGCCCGAGAATCCCGATGTTGGAAATTGGAGAATTAATCGTGAGGTCGGACCCGGCGCCGCGCGCGTACATCACGAGCTCGTGGAGATCCTGAAAAGAGACGTCCGGCGTGAGATTGATTGAACCGTTGACAGTCGCCAGCAACAGCAGGTCAAGCCCCGTGAATTTCAACGTGCCCCCCGGTGGGCCGGAAGTAATTCCATCCACACCGATCAGGGCAAGGTTCGTCACGCCATTGCTGGTATCGATAGTCGGATCGCCGGTGAGCGATAGACTCTGGAATTTAAAAACGGCGATCGGCAGGTGGTTCGGTTCAGCAAAGAAAACATCATCGATGCGCAACGCCGTATCGAAAGCGGAGGTCGAACCGAAAGCCCAAAGCGAGAAGGGACCGTCTTTAGTCTGGCCGCGATAGATTTTCCCGTAATCGGTCACGTCATTGGTGGTAATCGACGGATCGGTTGTGATGACCGTTCCATTCGTGATTCGATAAGGAATGGGCGAAGAAATCACGGACGGCGTCCCGAACTTACTTGGAGTTGGAGGTGGCGGCGTCGGTGATACCGGGGGAGTTGGTGTTATTGGAGGAGTCGGTGATGCCGGCGGCGTTTGCGTTTCTTCAGCGACGATAGCCTGACTCGTCACGTTGACGATGCGCGTCGGATCGAGCGGATTCGTCGTACTGGCCAGGAGGCTGCCGGCTAGTTGATTCTGTGATTCCAGCATGATCAAATTCATACTCGCCAATGGCTGGTCGAAGCCGGTGAAAAAGAGTGAGGTGCTTACTAACTTTGCGATGTCAAAAGTCGACACTTTCGAAAAGCTCTTGCCGTCAGCCGTAACCATTTTTCCAGGACCCAGCTCTACGGATTGACCATTGGGCAGATAAAGGTGAAACGTTCCTTCGAGGCAAAGCCACTTGCTGAGTTGAGGATGACTACTTGTGGCGGGATGAAATTCGGCGATGCCAGTGGTGCCCGTAATTGCGGCGGTGACTCCCACTGTTCTGATCGTCGCGCCGCCGCTTCCCTTGGGTACCTGAAAAAGAATCGCGCCGTCGATAAGATTCATTTCTCGGGTGCCTTCTTTGAAACTGAAAATCGTGTTGGCACCGAGGCGGGTGATGGTTAGGTCGGCGAACGTCAATTCGCTGCGCGACTGAGTGCCAGTGCGAATCGCGGTACCATGGCGGACAAGGTCGCTAGTTGTCGCCGGCCGCGGGGCCGCTTGTTCGAGTAGGAGTTTAACATCATTCACTACCTGAGTAACACGCGCTTCCTGCAATTGCGCTGCGTCTGCCGACTTAGGCATGGCGATTGTCCAAGTTAAGGCTGAGACAGTTAGGATGAATTTCGTGGGCAGGGTTCCTGCGAATATTTTCTTCATACTTGCTGGAGTGTTAGTTCATAAGCAGGGATCGACGTCGACATCGTAAGTTAAGGTGAGCGAGACTGGTAGCCGGCGTTTGTTAGTGGCTTTGGGGACGGAGTTGTAGATGGCGCCTCATTAACAAGGGTGACCTGTGTGCCGCGTCCCAGGATGACGAGATTGGAGGGAATGTACGTGCCTTTGGCTATCAGCTTCAGTTGCTTCTGTTCTTCTGCTTCGATCCGCCGTTGACTTGCGACAGGTTGAAAGTCACGGACCAGCAGGCAGGTCTTCATCTCCCTTGCGATATTGAAGTCCGCCGGTTCGGGAAGGGCGGTGACTTCGGGCTTGGTAATGAGAATTTGGCCGGGCTGGAGTAACAGCGATTCGCCCAGGCGATTCGTCAAATAACAGCGGACTGTGCCTTCCAAGACAAGCACCTTGACGTAGAATTGGCCATGACGCTCGATTATGCCGGTCGCGCCCGTGCTTGCGACGGCGATCGCACCCGTCTTAATCTTCAAGCGGTCAGCGCCTTTCGGTATCTGAAAGAGCACTGCACCTTCGCCGAGACCCATAGTGCGGGTTGCGTCGCTGATACTGATGCTGGTTTTCGCTCCGAGACGCGCGATCGTTTGGTCCGCGAATGTCAATTCGCTGCGTCCGGTTACGCCAGTATTGATAGCATCACCATCGCGAAGACTTTCACCGACTGCGACTCGGCGTGGCGCTGCCTGGGGTGAACCTAGCTTCACGTCTTTGACCACTTGTGTAACATGCGCTTCCTGCAATTGCGCAGCATTTAGACAGGTGCCGGTCAGGAAAAAACAAATGAGCAAATCGCGCGGCAAGATTTTCACCCTTCGCGCTGAAGAGGGAGAGCGATTTTTCACCGGGCGTTAGAACTTCAGGGTCAACGCTACGCCGCCGCCGATGTTAGCGACACTGTAATCGAAGACACTGTGATTTGATTGATTCCAGGCGAAAGAGCTAAGAGCGCTTAACGTGAGCCAGTCCCGCACCCGATAGTTTGCGCTCACCGAAAGTATTTCGTTCACATCGGTTCGATCGTCGGAATAATAATCGCGCACCACGAGCTGAAACCCGGCGTCGAGAGAAAAAGAGCGACTCAAAGCAACATCGTAGCTGCCGTAGAGTGAGTAGTTGTTGCGACGCGGTGATTCGGGATTGCCTTCAAAACTCAGATTCAAAGCAATGCCCGCCAGGAACTGTTGCGCACGGGCGATCCGAAACGGGAGTTCTGCGTTTAGGATGATGGAATGATCGACGAATATTTCGTCGAAGTTGTCGGTATCAGTCAGGCGATTGTAATCATAATACCCGCGAAGACTCAGGTTGTGGAACTGGGGCAGGTAATAATGCAAACCGGCGATGACATCGAGGCTGGCGAAATTGAGTTCCGTGAGTTGGTCGTAGAAGAAGAACTGCTGTATGACGCCGACTTGCGCGTATAAGGTATTTGTTATGCGCGGCTCATACATGAAAGTAACTCCGGGAGCGACCAGGACATCATCTTGTTCACCCTTGCTGACGAGCGCGGCATTGGATGTCCAGTAAACCGGAGAGTAAACAGAAATCGTGAACGGGTGATACTCTTCCGCCCGCTTTAAGATCTGCTGCTCGCCAATGTCTTTATCGTTCGGACTTGTGACTGGGTAACCTTCAGTTTCGCCACTGGGTGTAGCGCTTGCACCTGGATACGCCTGCCTGCCTAGCAACTGTGCGCGATTTTGCGCCGAGCCGGGCGGTGCCTGGCCTTGCATTGGGTGACCTCCGAGGATCACGATCGCTGCGCATACGAACAGAGATCGTCCCAAGCGAGGTTTCGATGAATTTTGCGAGCCAATCAAGCTTGTGTTTTTGTGAGGCTTTGGAATTTCCCAGTCAAGCAGAATTAACTAACTTCGAGCTGCATCGCTTTAAAGTTTTAAGGTCCCAAACTGTTCAACGAACTAATGATTAATGGTGGCGCCTATCCCGCTGGAATGAATTTTAAAATCCCGCAATAGAGGTATAATGCGCGCGTGAATTGGCTTGGTCGTTATCGGCTTTGGATCCTGGCGTCGATCTGCGTTTTTTGGACGGGTCTGATTTTTCTCGGGCATTTCCTGCCGACGACACCATTTCTTTCGGCGCCGTGGAGAGGCGAACAGAGTTTCGAGGACTTGCTTCGAAAAGAGGGCCGAAAAACTGCAACGCGTAACGATTTTGTTTTTCTAGGGCTAGACCAAAGCACATTGGAACTGCCGCCATTGGCGCCCGACGAAATCGCGAATAATCGCGCGTTTCAGGTGATGACAGAGCGTCCATTCCCGTGGTCGCGAGAAATCTGGGCTCTCCTGCTCGATCGTCTGTTTAGCGCGGGTGCGCGCCTGGTCATGTTCGACGTGATGTTTGACCAGCCGAAAGATGGCGATGCCGCGTTTCATGCCGCGCTCGATCGTTATCGCGACAAAGTAGTACTCGCCGCCAATTTCGATATGGGAAAGGCTGCGCAGGAAGTTACGCCGAACGATGCGTTAATTCCGCCGCCGCAACTCCAGGATGATCGCGTGGGGTTTGTGAATTTCTGGGCGGATCCGATCGACGGAAAAGTCCGCAGTGTACTTTATCATGTGACTAATCGGCAACTGGCCGGGTTGCCGCCGCATCCGAGCCAGGAGAGTTACGAATCTCTTTCCGGACGGGCTCTAACGAAAATCGGCCATGCGGGTGACGTCCCGCAGGATTTTGATGGCCATATGATTCGCTTTAGTGGGCCTGACGCATACGAACCGCGTCCGCTCTACGAAGTATTCGATCCAAAATTGTGGCATGCGAATTACGCTGATGGGGCGTTTTTCAAAGACAAGATCGTGATGGTTGGGGCGTCGGCACAGATATTGCACGACGTGGTCGATACACCGATGAGCCCCGCCACTTTGGGGCCTGGACTTCATTTGCAGGCAATGGCTGCCGCGCTCGGCCACGAATATTTGCAGCCTACGCCGCCGAAGGTCGCCTTAGCACTGGTGGGTGCAGCAGGGCTTGTCGCATGGTTGCTTGTTGCCTTCTTGCGCCGCCCGTTGCTTTGCGTCGGGGCACTTGTTGTACTTACGGGGACATATCTTGGAACGGCGCGATTGTTCTACGACAAAACAGGGCTGCTGCTGCTTACTGTTCCGGTGTTGTTGGCGCTGGTCCTCAGCGGATCGTTTTCCCTCGGATTCGAATACTTCCTCGAGCGGCTGGAGAAATTGCGCACCCGGCGCACGCTCGAACGCTACGTATCGAAAAATCTCGTCGCGGAAATCCTGGAAAATCCGGACAGCTACTACAGCTCGCTTCGTGGTGTGCGCGTGCCGGTAACGATCCTGTTCTCGGATTTGATTGGTTTTACCACGCTGGCGGAGAAAGCCGATCCCGAAGCGTTGGTCGCTCAGCTCAATGAGTATCTCTCAGGGATGACCTCTGAAATTTTCAGTAACGGCGGCACCCTCGACAAATTTATCGGCGACGCGATTATGGCCGTGTGGGGCAACGTGCGCAGTCTCGGCACTGCGCAAGACGCGAAATGCTGCGCGCGCGCGGCGTTGGGAATGCGCCGGCAGTTGAGTCAACTCAATCACAGCTGGCGCGAACAGGGCCGAATGGGATTGGGCATGGGCATTGGCGTCAACCACGGTGAAGTGATCGTTGGCAACATTGGTTCGCAGGAGCGAATGGATCCCACCGTGATAGGCGATGCCGTGAATCTGGCATCAAGGCTCGAAGCCCTCACGCGAACCTATGGCGTAGACATGCTGGTTGGAGCATCGGTTGCCGAACTCGTGCGTGACGAAGTTTATTTACGCTCGGTGGCTCGCGTGCAAGTGAAGGGCAAAACGAAACCGGTAGACGTTTTTACTTTCGTCGCTGCCCGTGGCGAAGAGACGGATCCGGAGTTTTTGAAATGGCTGGAAACGTATGAGGAATCGTTGGAGAAATTTCGTGCACGCGATTTTACCGACGCGAAAATCCTATTTTCACGTTTCCTGGAATTCTATCCAGACGATCTGCTGGCCAAGATGTATCTGCAACGCGCGCTGGAATACGAACAAGTTCCGCCCGACGACGCGTGGGAAGCGATCGAAGTCTTCAAAAAGAAATGATGGTTGCGCTGCGATCGTTATCCCGAGCCAAAGTCGAGGGATTCCGCGGCGAAAACGTAGAGTGACATCAACGGGATTCCGTCGACTTCAGTTCGCTGCGCTCAGGAAGACAGATGCGGCTAGCCAAACTCGCTAACGCGGCGTAGAAAACCCGCGTGAAAGAAGCGCCCAACAGTTTTCATTTCCTCGGAATTTGCGGGACAGCGATGGGCGCAGTCGCCGTCGCGTTGCACGAGCGCGGCTTTAAGGTCACCGGGTCGGACGCAAATGTTTACCCACCGATGTCTAGTTTCCTCGAGACCAAGGGAATCGCGCTCATGGAAGGTTATCGCGCGGAGAACACCCCGATGGATGCGGACGTGGTGGTGATTGGCAACGCGATGACGCGTGGCAACCCGGAAGTGGAGGCGGTGCTAAATCGAAAACTCCTGTATCTGTCGTTGCCAGAGGTGCTCAGGAATTTCTTCCTGCGCGGCCGCCATAATCTGGTCGTCACCGGAACCCATGGTAAAACAACGACGACGGCGTTGCTTGCTTGGATAATGGAAAAAGCTGGACGCAAACCGGGATTTCTCATCGGCGGCATTCCGAAAAATTTTGGAGAAGGCGCCCGCCTCAACGATTCAAGATATTTCGTGCTTGAGGGTGACGAGTACGACACTGCATTTTTCGACAAGCGCTCAAAGTTCGTTCATTACCTGCCGGAGCTCGTCATTGTGAACAACGTCGAGTTCGATCACGCGGACATCTTCAATAGTCTCGATGAGATCAAGCTCAGCTTTCGGCGCTTGCTGAATATCGTTCCTCAAAACGGCATGATCGTCGTGAATGGCGACGATCCGAACGCCGTTGAGGTCGCTAAAGATTGCCTGGCGCAGATGGTCGAGGTCGGTTTCTCGAAAAACTGCGCGCAACGAATTCGAGATGTTTCTTACTCGGCCGGTGTTTCTCGATTTAAACTCGGTGACGACGTCTTCGAAATTCCGCTTATTGGCGAATTCAATGTTCATAACGCCGCGATGGCAGCAACCGCTGCGCGCTTTTATGATGTGCCGACAGAAGAAATCGCCAGCGCATTCACCAGTTTCCTGGGCATTGCACGGCGGCAGGAGCTTCGCGGCGAAGCTGGCGGCGTTAAAATAATCGACGATTTTGGGCATCATCCCACTGCAATCTCTCAAACATTGCAGGCGCTCCGCCATCGGTTTCGCGGGCAGCGGCTGTGGGCCCTATTCGAGCCTCGCTCGAACACGACTCGGCGTGCGGTGTTTCAGCAGCAACTCCCGGAAGCGCTCAAAATGGCCGACGGTGTATTTATCTCGCAGGTCGCGCGGATCGAACAGATCCCTGAAGACCAGCGCTTAAAACCGGAGCGAGTCGTTGCCGCGATCGCTGAGGCCGGCCGCCCGGCGTTCTACGAGCAGAATGCGAACGCAATTGTGGAGCGAATCATTCCGATGCTGCGGCCAAAAGACGTGGTCGTAGTTTTCAGCAACGGTGGCTTCGATAATATTCACGAGAAGCTTCTCGCGCGATTGCGCGCGTAAGTCAGGCATGTTGCCAGGTTAGTCACGCGGACGCCAGTCGGCGGACAGGAATTTCGGCTCGACGAGTCTAACCCGCCTAACTTACTGCGACGGAGCGGCGGACGTATGATCGTGAACAATGCGCCAGCCTTCTGACAGGCGTTTAAAGATGAGAGTGAATCGCCCGTGCGGCTCGTCGCTCGTGCGTTTTAGCCGCCAGCGACCGAGCACGACTGCTGCGTCAGGCGAAATCATAGTGACTTCAATCTCAGAGAAAGTAAGTATTCCCATCTTCGTTCGATCCGAATATTTCACCCGGTACCGGTCACGGACGGTTTCCCAACCGCGGCTGACTTCGTCTTGTGAGACAAAGACCGTCGTTGCCGACCGGGCGTAGCCATTCATGAATGCGTCAATGTCGCCGCGGTTCCAAGCATCCTGCTGGGCAGTGAGGACGGACCTAATTTCAGCGACTGAACTCGAAGCTTGTTCCGGCGCAGCACAAACCAGCGTGGCGATGAGGCTGTAGCAGGTGACGCGAAGCGTGAGTCTCGTTTGCAATAACACCGATCTCTTATAAGCTAGCACTCCCTGCCGCGTCCAGGGTTACAATTGAATACCGTTCCACAGAGGGAAATACGTTGACGGGTCTCATATATCCACTAGCGTCGGGCATCCAGCAAAAGAGGACCTTGCATCGGCTTTTCTGCATCGTCACAGTCGGGCTTGCCAGCGCGACCGCAGCTCCCGCCCAAAGGGACTCCCAGCGTCCTGCGGTGCCAGCAGTTAAGCAAGTCAGTCCGCCAGCACAAGAGGATGCGCCTGCTGCTCCGCCGAATGCGCCGGCTACCGTACGACTGCAGTTCCCTAACAGCGATGTCGTCGACGTACTGCATCTCTACGAGCAACTCACCGGCAAGAAGCTGGTGATGGATAATTTCGTGCAGGGCAAGGTCAACATCTTCATTGCCAAAGATGTGTCGCGCGAAGAGGCGATCAAAATCATTGAGATGAGCATGGCGCTCAACGGGATTTCACTCGTTCCAGCGGGTCGCGACATTGTTGATGTTGTCGGCGCCGGCCAGAATCCGCGCAAGGCGCCTGTTCCGATCATCTCCGACTTGGCCGATATTCCGGCGGGAAATCCTGTAGTTAGCTTTTTATTCCGGCTGCAGTACGCAGACCCGCAGGAGCTCCAACAGGTTTTAATGGCGTACTTTCAGGGAAGCTCCGGCACGATCAACATTTTAGCGCTCCCAAAGTCTTCCAGTCTGCTTGTGACACAGAACGCTGACATTATTCGGCAACTTGCCGGGGTGATTGAACAGGTAGACGTGGCGCCGGCGGAAGTGGTGAGTGAGTTCATTAAGCTGGAACGCGCGGATGCCAGCAAAGTCGTCGACATGCTTAACGACATTTTCGAAAAAGGAGGCCAACCCAGTGGTCAACCAGGTGTTCGGGGCGTAAAGGTGCCGGGAGGTGTGCCACAGCCCATGCCTGTGGGTGACTCGGGCGGCGGCGGTATTCTTTCCGAAGAAGCAGTCATCGTTGGGAAAATTAAGATTACTCCCGATGTCCGCACAAACCGCATCCATATCGTGACGCGGCCGATCAACATGCCGTTTATCCGGCAATTGATCCACGAATTTGACGCCAACGTTGAATTTGCGAAGCCGGTCACTCGCTATCTGAAATACGTTTCGGCCGGCGACATTTTGCCGGTTCTCGTCCAAGCGTTAACGGAGCCGGGAACAGAACAAGGCGCGGGCGCTGGAGGACAGGGCGGACTTCCGGGCGTTGGCCCGTCGCCAGCGGGTCAATCGCAACAGCGGGGGGGGGCGGGTAATTCGCCGCTGACGAACAACTACAGCGGTAGCCAGAGCGGCACAGGCAGCTCTCTTAATATTTCCGAGGAGCTTTCCACTCAGCCTGTGGACACTGTGCCCAAGGCAGTCACCATCGGCAATTCCAAGCTGATCGCGGATCAACGGGCCAACTCAATCATTGTCCTTGCCAATCGCGAAGTGGTTACGAAGGTCGAAAAGATCCTCGACGAAATGGACGTCAAAGCCCCGCAGGTTTCGTTGAGCACGGTGATTGGACAATTGACCCTCAGCAATAACGAGGAATTCGGGGTCGATTGGTTTGCAAAGTACAACAAAAGGTTCGTGGGCACCTCGCGCAATAACGGTGTGTTTTCGACCAATGATCCGGGGATTCCTATCGCTGGTTCCTCCGTAGCTCCCAACAGCAGTGCCGCACCGGTTGTCGGCAATATTCTCGATCCAGCCAATCTGATTAACTTCAGCCAAATCATTCAAAACGTAGGCGGCGGAACTAATCTTTACCTGGCAGCTGGCAACGCGTTCGCGGCGATAGTGCATCTCCTGGAGTCCACGAATCGATTCAGAGTTATTTCCCGGCCAACGGTTTTCACGAGCAACAACAAGAAAGCGATTATCGCTTCCGGGCAGGAGGTTCCGGTTCCGGTAAACACCCTAAGCAACGTTAATAATGGTCTGATTGGGAACCAAAATGTGGCCTCAGTATCATCGAGCATCGAGTACAAGAAGGTAGTGTTGCAGCTTGAGGTCGTCCCGCTCATTAACTCCGAGAAGGAGGTGTCGCTCGATATTTTGCAAAAGATCGACAGCATTGTTCCAGGCGGCAATGTGAACATCAGCGGCAACTCGGTCCCGACGATCGACACGCGTTACATACGCACGAATGTTTCGGCGGGAAACGGATCCACGATTATCCTCGGTGGATTAATTGAAGACCAAAAGCAGAAGAACTATCAAGGCTTTCCTTATCTCTCGCGCATTCCTCTCCTTGGCGCGGCGTTTCGCTCCACAGCAAGTGGCAAGCAGCGTCGCGAATTAATCATTCTCATGTGTCCAGAGGTGACTTTGACGAAGCTGGATCTTTATCGACTGCGGCAGAAATGGGAGAACACTCATACACATTTTGGTCCTGAACTAGACCAGGCTGAGTGTCCAGACTGCCCCAAAGTGGAGACGGGCAAAGAGATAAACTTACCGCCGCCGGATCTTCCGGGAGATAAGGATCTGCATTAATTTTTGGAATTATGAAACGAATGACACTCGCGTTGATCATCGGTCTGGGCGCAGTCGTTGCACAAGCCGACGAGTTTGACATAGTGGATTACGGTATCTTCCGATCGACAGATCCTTTGGCGCAACGAGACGAATGGGGGCTCGTGCATCAGACGCCTCACGTGAAAGCTACAGATTTTGCCCCAAGATATGCCTGGCGGTGGGAGTACTATTTCAAGGCGCGTCAACAACTCCTGTTGGATCCGGCGTACGTTGGGTCGCTGCAAACCGCGTTGCATCGACTGGGGTATTATTGCGGACCCGTCGACGGCGTATTCACACCAGAAGTGAGCTATGCCATTGCACGGCTGCAGAAGAATTATTCGATGCGTGTGACCGGCAATCTTGATACCCCCGTGCGCCGGGCGTTACACATGCCGTAAGCCTTGCGGAATGAACGCAGCTCCCAGTCAGTCGCTTATTAATTTGCTGCTCGAAAGCGGTGTGGCTTCGACTGAAGAGGCGGCCGGATTAGCCACTAATCTCAACGGAGGTTCGTGGGTAAGTCAGGTGCTCGATTCGGGCAAGGTAGACGAACAACGGTTCCTCAGCGCAATCGGGAAGTTCTTCCGGGTGCCGATCGTCTCAATCGACGCAAAAAAAATCGATCGCACGACCTTATCGATTCTGCCGAGCCGTTTCGTTTTTCAACATCAGATCCTGCCGATCGAGTCGAAGGAAAATTCGGTGGTGCTCGCGACTTATGATCTTTTCAATTCGATCGGGCGCCAGCTTGCTGGGCAACTGCTGAAAAAACCCCCCGAGTGGGTGCTCGTCCCACGCGCGCAGCTTCTGCGCGCCATGAAAACTCTTTATGGCGTTGGCGCGGAGACGTTCGACGAGATTCTGAAGAACAGGGGTTCCATGGACGTGCTGGAGGATACCGAGACGGCGATTGAGTTGAATGCCGACGATCCTGAAGCGTCAGTGGTCAAATTTGTTAATCAGATCATTCGCGAAGCTATTGCGGAGCGCGCGACTGATATTCACGTTGAACCGCTGGAAAACGATCTGCGCATTCGATATCGGATCGATGGCATTTTACACGAAGTCGCTGTGCCACCGCAGTTGCGCGTCTTGCAGTCGGCGATCATCTCGCGTTTGAAAGTGATGTCACATATGGACATCGCCGAGCGACGGCTTCCACAAGACGGGCGGATGAATTTGCACGCGAGCAATGTGGAGATAGACGTGCGCGTGTCGACCATTCCAACTGTCAACGGCGAGTCAATCAGCTTGCGTTTGCTAAGCCGCGGCGAACAGCACTTCAATTTCGAGCGACTCGATTTGGGCGATAGGCAGGAAGAGATCATTCGGAACCTCCTCACCCAACCGA
>Ga0207697_10001054_pt1 | contig 15227 bp, 13 predicted proteins | sample KBSSwiS5withPhiX_FD_184293 | JGI IMG/M metagenome (GOLD analysis project Ga0207697, IMG submission 184293) | Switchgrass rhizosphere microbial communities from Kellogg Biological Station, Michigan, USA, with PhiX - S5 (SPAdes) (version 2) | ecosystem: Host-associated > Plants > Roots >... | reverse complement strand
GCTCACCGGGCGCAGCCCGAAACTCGACCACTCCCAGAACTGTGAGACGTCGGTGTTGTAGTTGACGACCATCTGCAGGCGCTTGGAGGGATCGTTGTCCTCGAACAGCCCGCGGAAGACCGGACGGCCGTCGGGGGCGGTGGCGGTCAGCAGCACCCGGCTGGCGCCGCTCTCGGCGCCGCGGGCCTGCGCGTCCGGAGGCATCGGCTCCCAGGCGAACGTCACCTTGGGTGCGCCGTTCGGCCCCTTCGCCATACCAATCCAGAAGCGCGCCGCACGCCCGCGAGGAGGCTCGGCCACGGAGGCGAGCGCCGCCGTGACCTCGGACGGCGCCGATGGAGCGGGTGGCGCGCTCGCTCGCGCGGCGTCCTCGGCCGTGTAGGCGTAGTAACCCTTACGGGCGCGGACATCGACGTTCTTCCGGGTCACCCGCACCTTGATCTCGTGGAAGCGCCCGTCCGTCGGCGCCTGCGTCGAGGTGTAGCCGATCAAGTAATACCCGCTGGCATCGCGGATGATCTGCTTCATGCCGGCGCCGAGATCGTTCCGGTTCACGATCGCCCGGCCATCGGTGTTATCCGCGAGGATGCGCAGCGAATCGAGCGAGGCGTTGAGCCCCTTGGCGTCGGTCGTGAGTCCGACCGCCTCGTTGACGTCGTATTCGAAGGCCGCCAGGCCGCGCGGGTCGACCGCGTAAATGGAAGTGTTCTGCCGGTTGGCGGTGTCGAACACGTCACGCATGTCGTTGAGCAGGTCCGTCTGGTTGAAGAACTCGACGGTGTCCCCTGGCCCCCGCGCGTTGGTGTTGCCACGGTTGGGATTGCCGATCCGGGGCAGCGCCGCGACCGGGTCGTTCAGCTGGGGCGGCAGCGTGCTCGTGAACCCCTCGCTGATGAAGATGATCGACTTGCGCCCCTCTCGCAGCCCGCCCAGTCGCACCGCCGCGCCTCGCAACGCGCCCATGGTCACGTCGTTGCGGATCTTCTCGACCGTCGCCGCCGGATAGTAGGCGTACTTCTCCTCGAATTCGTTACGCGGCTGGTAGTCGAATTTACGTCCCTGGAAATGCTCGACGGCGCTGATCAGTCCCTTCCGGTCGCGGGTGAAGTTCAGGTCCGTGACCGGCGTCAGCGGGTACATGATCGCCACGAGGTCGGCCGGCGCCAGCTGGTTCTGGATGAAGTCGACAATCGGCTTGCGGACCGCCATGTCGTTGCCGCGCCGGACGTGATAGTCGTCCAGCAGCAGCACGAAGAGCCGGACATCGGGCCGCGCCGCCTCGCGCTGCTCGTCCTCGAGACTGCGGATCTGGGTCGGAAGTTGTGCCTGTGCCTGGCTCTCGGCGTCGATCTTCACCACCGAGAACGACTCGATTTTCTGAGGCTTGTTGTCTTCGGTGAGCTGGAACTCTTCGGGCTTCAGATCGAGGACCGGATTGCCTTGTTTGTCGGTGACGATCGCGTCCACCCGAACGAAGTTAATCCCGGTGCGGATCGGCCCCTGCTGCGAACGGGCGGGCTGCTGGCCCGCCGGCGGCGGCGCCGGCGCGGTGGCGGGCGGCTGCGTCGACGGCTGGGGTGGCGGTGCAGGTTGCTGGGCTTGCCGGGCGGAGGGCGCCGCGACCAGCACGAGCGACAGAATCGAGGCCGCGAGCGGAGCGGAGATGCGCATACCCGTTAAGACGACGCAAGCCGCGGGCCGGCTGCGCCGGGCTCCTCCCTCGTGTCCGAGTGGACGTGATGGCAATGATAGCATTGGCCCTCGCGCTCGCCGGATGAGCGCGGGAGGACCGTGGGTGTCGCAGGAGGCTCTGGAACACGCGCAGCCGCTGACCGTGCTCGCCGAGGATGAGCGCATCTTCCGCGACAGCGTCCGCGAATTCGCGCAGGCGCGGGTCAAGCCGCTGGTTCGCGAGATGGACGAGCACGCCAGCTTCCCGCGCGCGCTGGTCGACGAGCTGTTCGCGCTCGGCGTGATGGGCATCGAGGTCCCCGAACGCTATGGCGGAGCCGGAGGCCGATTCTTCCACTCCGTCCTTGCAGTCGAGGAGCTGTCGCGTGTCGATCCCTCCGTCGGCGTGCTGGTCGACGTCCAGAATACCCTCGTCATCAACGCTCTCCTGAAGTGGGGGAACGACGACATCAAGGAGCGCTATCTCGGCCGGCTCGCCGCGAAGACCGTCGGCGCCTACGCGCTCTCGGAAGCGGGTTCCGGCAGCGACGCCTTTGCGCTGACGACGCGCGCCGGACAGGATGGCGACGCCTACGTCATCACCGGCCGGAAGCTCTGGATCACCAACGCCAACGAAGCCGATCTCTTCATTGTCTTTGCGACCATCGACGCCTCGGCGGGTTACCGCGGCATCACTGCGTTCCTGGTTGAGCGCGGCATGCCCGGGTTCACCGTCGGCAAGAAGGAAGACAAGCTCGGGATCCGCGCCAGCAGCACCTGCGAGCTGATCTTCGAGGACTGCCGGGTGCCGGTGGCCAACGTCCTGGGTGACGTCGGCAAGGGCTACAAGGTCGCGATCGAGACGCTCAACGAGGGGCGGATCGGGATCGGCGCGCAGATGCTCGGTCTGGCGCGCGGCGCGCTTGGCCACGCTATCGCCTATACGCGGGAGCGGCAGCAGTTCGGGAAACCGATCGCCGAGTTCCAGGCGGTGCAGCATCAGCTGGCGCGCGCCGCGGTGGACGTGGAGTCCGCGAAGCTCGCCGTCTACAACGCCGCCCGCCTGCGCGACGCCGGACTTCCTTTCCTCACGGAGGCCGCGATCTGCAAGATTCTGTCGTCGGAGGTCGCGGAGCGGGTCGCGTCGCTCGCGGTCAATCTGTTCGGCGGCAACGGATTCGTCAAGGAATATCCGGTCGAGAAGCTGTACCGCGACGCCAAGATCGGCCAGATCTACGAGGGCACGTCGAACCTGCAGCTGCAGACTATCGCGAAGCAGATCATGGGGGGCTGACGCGGACGGGATCGGGGATCAGGGATGGGGGATCCGGCGCTCGGCTTGTTGCAACTCGCCCTGGTTGCACCGACGAACCCAGAACCTGCGCGAAGCGCCGCCGGGTCCCGGGTCCCGGATCCCGGGGCCTGACGAGGCGCGAAGCGCCTACCCCAAGATTTGTTCAGCGATGACCATCCGCTGCACTTCCGACGTGCCCTGGTAGATCTCCGCGGCGCGCACGTCCCGGAACAGCCGCTCGACCACGGACCCGCGGCGGTAGCCGTGCGAGGCGAGGATCTGCATCGCCTTGTCGGCGGCGCGATGCGCCGCCTCCGACGAGAACAGCTTGGCCATCGACGCTTCGAGCGTGGCGCGCGGCTGGCGATCGTGCGCGTCGGCGGCCTTCAACGTCAGCAGCCGCGCCGCCGCGAGCTCGGTGGCCATGTCGGCGAGCATCCACTGGATCGCCTGGTAATTGCCGATCGGCTGGCCGAACGCCTGGTGTGATTTGGCGTGGCGGAGCGCTTCGTCGAGCGCCGCGTCGGCCGCCCCCAGTGCCTGCGCGGCGATCGCGACCCGGCCGCCGTCGAGGGCCCAGAGGACGATCCCGAACCCGTCGCCCGGCGCACCGAGCAGCGCGTCGGTGCCGACGCGGACGTCGCGCAGCTCGAGTTCCATGCACCCCAGCCCGCGCACCCCGAGCGAATCGTCCATCGCCAGCCGCTCGACGCCTGGCGTGTCCATCGGCACGAGGAAGGCGCTGACCCCGCGGCCGCGCATGCCCGGCTGCGTCGCGGCGAAGACGATCACCAGATCGGCTGCGGCGGCGTTGGCGACCCACACCTTCCGCCCGTTGATCACGTAACCCCGCTCGTCGAGCCGCGCGACCGTCTGCTGGTTGGCGGCGTCCGAACCGGCACCCTCTTCGGAGAGCGCGAAGGCGCCGATCGTCTCACCTTTGGCGAGGCGCGGCAGCCACACCTGCTTCTGCGCGTCCGTGCCGAACTTCGCGATCGGTTCGGCAACGAGCGAGGTGTTCACCGACACGATGACCGCGATGACGGAGCTGGCCCGCGCCAGCGCTTCGAGCGCCAGGACGTAGCTGACGTAGTCGCGCCCGCCGCCGCCCCATTCAGGCGCCAGCGGGATGCCGAGCAGCCCTTGCGCCGCTGCGGCCTGGATGATGTCCCTAGGAAAGGCGTCGCGCTCGTCGATGCCCGCGGCCGCCGGCGCCACCACCGTGGCCGCGAATGCCTGAACGGTCTCCCGGAACGCCTGCTGCGCCGCGTCGACTTCGAGCTGCATAGAGTGAATCTATTCGATCTGATCGCTTCCCGCTTCCGCTTCACGCTGGTGCAACGTTCAAGGTTCAGCGTTCAAGGTTCAAGGTTCAGGGTTCAGTTCAGGTTGTGGGGTCGCCGGCGGACGGGCCCAAGTGCTGACCGATGCTTCTGAGTCGGGCGCTGACGTGGCGTGGGAAGCTGGAAACGGAAAGCGGAAGCGGACAGCGAGCGGCGCTAGCCGCGAGCGAAGAGTTCCCTGAGCCGCACCGCGCTCTGCGGCAGGTCCTCCGGCAGGACGCGGGTGGTGCCGACGACCGTCATGAAGTTGGTGTCGCCGTGCCAGCGCGGCACGACGTGCAGGTGCACGTGATCCAGGACGCCGGCTCCGGCCGGCTTGCCGAGATTGATCCCCATGTTCATCCCGTGCGGCGCGTAGGCCTCGGTCAGCACGATCTCGGCGCGCTGGGTCAGCTCGATCAGCTCGTGCAGCTCCTCAGGCGTCGCCTCGGACAGGCTGGCGAGATGGCGATTCGGGACGACCATCAAATGGCCGTTGTTGTAGGGATAGAGGTTGAGGATGACGAAGCAGGTCGGGCCGCGAAAGACGACCAGGTCGGACTGGTGGCCGCCCGCGATGGCATCGCAGAAGATGCACCCGGAGGAACCCTTCGGCGTCTTCCCGGTGACGTAATCGAGTCTCCAGGGAGACCAGAGATGGTCCATTGACGCGTGCCCTGCGCGGAGACCCTGCGGCCGGGATCAGATCCCGGCGAGATCGGAGTCGGAGTTGGGGTGAGCCATCGGGATTGCCGGCGGCAGCGGGCCGTCTGCTTCCCGGTTGATCAGCTCCTTCAGCTCCTTGCCCGGCTTGAAGTAGGGCACCTTCTTCGGCGGCACGTCCACCTTGTCGCCGGTCTTCGGATTGCGCCCCTTGCGCGGCTCACGCCGCCGCAGCCGGAAGCTGCCGAACCCGCGCAACTCGATCTTCTCGCCGCGATGCAGCGCATCGATGATGCTCTTGAAAACGGTATCGACGATCACCTCCGAGTGCTTCTTCGTGAGGTCGGAAACCCGTGAGACTTCCTCGACCAGCTCCGCTTTCGTCATGCTGCCGGTGTTCATGTGGACCTTTCGATCTCAGCTTCCAGCTTCCCGCTTCCAGTTTGCCGCCTAGCGTAGACGTCGCGGCTGTGTGAGGTCGCTGGCGTCGGCTGCTGCCCCCAACCTCCCGCCTCCAGGTCTGAGCTGGAAGCGGGAAGCTGGAAGCGGACAGCTCTATTGCTGGTGCTTGAAATGATCGCCGAGCGTCACCTCGGGGCGGCCGGTGGTCTCCGTGTACGCCTCCCAATCGGCTCGGAACTCGTCGCTCTTCAACGCGCGAATGCTGAGGCCGATCTTCCGCTCGCCGGGGATCAGCTTGATGATCTTCATCTGGTAGCTGTCACCCACCTTGAGCTCCAGCTTCTCGTCCTTGCCGGCGTGCTGCGAGTCGTCGAACTCGGACACGTGGATGAGCCCTTCGATGCCCTCGGCCAGCTCGACGAACGCGCCGAAGTTGGTCAACCGCACCACCTTGCCCTCGACCACGTCGCCAACGTGATGCTGCGAGAAGAACTCGTCCCACACGTCGGTCTGCAGCTGCTTGAGCCCGAGCGACAGCCGCTGGTTCTCGGCGTCGATGTTGAGCACCATCGCCTCGACCGTGTCGCCCTTCTTCAGCACCTCCGACGGGTGCTTCAGCCGCTTGCTCCACGACATGTCGGAGATGTGGATCAGGCCGTCGATCCCTTCCTCGACCTCGACGAACGCGCCGAACTCGGTCAGGTTGCGGACCTTGCCGGTGATCGTCGTGCCGATCGGGTACTTCTCCGACAGCTCATGCCACGGGTTGCTCTCGACCTGCTTGAGGCCGAGCGAGATCCGCCGCGCGCCTGGGTCGACGCCCAGGACCATCGCCTCGACGCTGTCGCCGACGTTGAGGATCTTCGACGGATGCTTGACGCGCTTGCTCCACGACATCTCCGAGACGTGGATCAGGCCTTCGACGCCAGGCTCCAGCTCGACGAACGCGCCGTAGTCGGTCAGGCTGACGACCTTGCCGCTCATGCGCGCGCCGACCGGATAGCGCTCGATGACGTTCGACCACGGGTCGTTCATCAGCTGCTTGTGGCCGAGCGAAACGCGCTCGGTCGCCGGGTCGTACTTCAGGACGATGACGTCGATCTCTTCGTTGACCTTGAAGAGCTCGGAAGGATGCGAGACGCGCCCCCACGACATGTCCGTGATGTGCAGCAGGCCGTCGATGCCGCCGAGATCGATGAACGCGCCGTAATCGGTGATGTTCTTCACCACGCCGCGCAGGACCTTGCCCTCCGCCAGCGTATCCAGCGTGTGCTTCTTCTTCTCGGCGTTCTCCTCTTCGAGGAGGACCTTGCGGGACAGCACGATGTTCCCGCGCTTCTTGTTGACCTTGATGACCCGCATGCGCAGTTCCTGGCCGCGCAGCGCGTCGAGGTTGCGCACGGGCCGCACGTCGATCTGCGAGCCGGGGAGGAACGCGCGGACGCCGATGTCCACCGCCAGGCCGCCCTTGATCCGCTCGATCACGCGGCCGATGACCACCTTCTTCTCGGCGTACGCCTTCTCTACGTCGTCCCAGATCTTCATCTTCTCGGCTTTTTCGCGCGAGAGGACGACGTAGCCTTCACGGTCTTCGGTGCGCTCGAGCAGGACGTCGACGATGTCGCCGGGCTGGACGGCGATCTGCCCGGTTTCGTCGATGAACTCGTCGACCGCGATGATCCCTTCGGACTTGTAGCCGACGTCGACGATGACTTCCGATGCCGTCACTTTGAGGACGGTTCCCTTGACGACCTCACCTTCCGCGATGTTGCGGAAGCTGGTATCGTAAAGGTCCAGAAGGCGGGCATACTCTTGCGGATCGACCTGATCGTCCTGCGGGAAACCCGTCGACTTTTCAGCGGTCCGAGTGATGCCACCTCCTTGTGGGTTGGTGCGAGTCGTTTGCTCAGTGGCCATGCGTAACTGGTCCTCTCTCGATCGTGCTGCCGCGATCTCAGCTCCGGCGGGCTGTAGGATGAATCGCTTTGATTTGCGATAAGCACTAGAAGATACATCACTTACGGACTCGCGGTCAACCGCGGCAGGAAGCCCACTTCGAGGACCGATTCCCATGGCAAAGAAACGTCCGACGCGAAAGTCCACCGCCGGCGCGCGCAAGCGGGCCGCGGCCACCCGCACCCCCCGTCCAGCTGGCCGCCGGACCGCCGCTGGCGGCAAGAAGCGGGCTGCCGGCAAGAAGAAAACCGCACGGCGCGGCGCGCCGGCCGCGAAGCGGGCCCCGGCCCGGAAGGCCGCCACGGCCCCTCGGGGGGCCAAGAAGGCCGTGAGTCGATCCTCCTCGGCACGCAAAACCGCATCAGCCAAGCGCGCCACGTCGGCCAAGCGCGCCACGTCAGCCAAGCGCGCCACGGCAGCCAAGCGGGGCGCACCGGCCAAGCCGACCCGCCGGGTCGAGGCCGCCCGGCGCCCCAGGCGCGGCGGCAATGGTGACGAGCGGACGCTCGACCAGACGCCTGAAACGGGACGCAGCGTCTCCGGGCGCACCAATCCGATGCCGACCAAGCGGTCCACCGGCACCGCTGCCGGCGCCGGCGGCACCACGCACACCCCCGGCCTCGAACGCGCCCGTCGACAACTTCGCGAGGTCGAAGAGCACGTCCCGGGGCCGCCCTCGAGCCTCGACATGGATCGGAACGCGTCGGCGGCCCGCACGGGCCGCCAGGAGCTCCACCAGCGCGAGCGCGAGCACACCGAGACGAGCCCGGTCATGACAGCCGGCGACGTGGATGCGGACTGGGAGGACGCCTACGCGGTCGGGGACGAAGCCCCGGGCGGCGACAACCCCACCCCGGATCAGGATCGCGTCGACGACATTGGCAAGGCCCTCGGCGTCGAGTACCAGGACAACGAGGAGCTGAAAGGGGCGGACAAGCTCACCGAGCGCGACAAGCACCGGTGGGAGCTGGATCCGGCGTCAGCCGAGGATTATCCCGACCGGGACTGACGCGCCTCGCTGGGAGCTGACACTTGTCGCTTCCAGCTTCCGGTTCCGCGGTGGCGTGGGGTTCTCAGGTCTCGGCGATCTCAGCCCGCCGCGGGCTGATGGCGGCGCACCAGCCGCATGATCTCGTCGATCACACCTTCAACCGACAGCGCGGTGGTGTCGATCGCCACCGCGTCGCCGGCCCGGACCAGCGGGGCCGCGGCGCGGGTCCGATCGCTGCGATCGCGGGCATCCAGCGCGGTGGCCACCTCGGCGATCGCGGCCCCGGTCCGCCCCGCGGCGTGCTGCGGATCGTGCGCCCGCCGGCGGGCCCGCTCCTCCGGTGAGGCATCGAGGAACACCTTGACCTCGGCGTCGGGGAACACCACGGTCCCGATGTCGCGCCCTTCCATCACGATCCCGCCGCCCTCGCCCATCGCGCGCTGCTGCGCGCTCAGGATCGCGCGCACCCGGGGCAGCCGTGCGACAGCGGCCGCCGCGGCGTCGATCTCAGGAGTCCGGATCGCCGCTGCCGCATCCTCGCCGTCGACGCGGACGACGCCGTCGCCGATCTCGATCTCAGCGCGCCTCGCCAGCGCTTCCAGTGCTCCTTCGTCGGCGAGGTCAAGACCTTCCTGCACCGCCTTCCACGCCAGCGCGCGGTACATCGCGCCGGTGTCGACGTGCCGGTAATCGAGACGCGCCGCGATGCCGCGCGCGACCGTCCCCTTGCCTGCCCCTGAGGGGCCGTCGATCGCAACGATCAGCCGTGTCCGCATCGGGATCTTCTTCGCCTCTCCACCGCTGGTATTATCCTCGCGATGCCCCGGACGCGGACAGCGACGCTGACCTTCGTCGCCGTCGCGCTGGTCCTGGCGATCGGGACCGTCGCGCGCCTCTACGGCCGCGGCGCCACGTTCGTGGCGCGCGCGGCTGGCGCGGAGGGTCTCGTCGGTGACGTCGCCGACTGGGGCCGGCAGCCGGTCACCGAATCCCCCGTCGACATCCCGTGGCGAGACGGCACGCTGCGCGGCCGCCGCTACGCGCCGTCCGGTCCGACCGGCCGCCCGATCCTGCTCGTCCCCGGCGTCCACGCCTCCGGCATCGACGAGCCGCGGCTGATCGGGTTCGCGCGCGAGCTGGCCGCGATCGGCCATCCCACCGTCACCGCGGAGCTGACCGACCTCACGCACTACCGAATCACCGCCCGCACCACCGACATGATCGAGGACGCGGCATCGTGGCTCGCCAGCCAGCCGAATCCGATCGGCGACGGCCGCATCGGGATCATGGGCATCAGCTTCGCCGGCGGCCTGTCGATCGTCGCCGCCGGCCGCCCGGCGCTGCGCGACCGGCTGGCGTTCGTGCTGTCGTTCGGCGGCCACGGCGACCTGCCGCGGACGCTGCACTACCTCTCGACCGGCACGCAGCCTGACGGCACTCATCGCGCGCCGCACGACTACGGCGTGGCGATCATCCTGCTCGGAGTCGCCGATCAAGTCGTCCCGGCGAACCAGGCGGGGCCGCTACAGGCGGCGATTCTCGCGTTCCTCGAAGCGTCGCGGCTGGACATGGTCGACAAGGCCCGGGCGGCCACGGAATTCGCGCGCGCCCGGACGATGGCGGACGGCTTGCCGGAACCGTCGCGCACGCTCATGACCTACGTCAACAATCGGGACGTGGCGCACCTCGGGCCGATCCTCGTGCCCCATCTCGCCACCCTCGGCGGCGACGCCGCGTTGTCACCCGATCGCGGCGAGCCGCCGGCCTGCCCGATCTACCTGCTGCACGGGCTGGACGACAACGTCATCCCGGCGGTCGAGTCGCGGTTGCTGGCGCGAACGCTGCGGGACCGCGGGGTGACGGTCCACTTCCTCGCCACGCCGCTCGTCACCCACGCCGAGGTCGATCGCGCCGCGTCGGTCTCGTCGGCGTTCGCGCTGGTCCGCTTCTGGACCGAGGTCCTCGCGGACTGACCGGTCCGCGCCCGGCGCCCGCCGGCGGCTCCGACGTCGTGCTGCGCGGCGCCGAGGCCGCGACCTTGCGCAGCGCCGCGACTTCCTCCGGCGAGAGCTCCCGGAAGTCACCCGGCCGCAGCCGCTCGTCGGCGATCGGCCCGATCGACACGCGCCGCAGGCGCGCGACCGGATGGCCGATCGACTCGCACATCTTGCGCACCTGGCGATTGCGCCCTTCGTGGATCACGATCGACAGCAGTGTCTCGACGCGTCCGCTGGGCGACTCGATGACCTTCGCGACACGGACGTCCGCCGGCGCCGTGCGACGGCCGTCGATCACGACGCCGTTCGCGATCCGCTCGATCTCGTGCTCGTCCGGGACGCCCAGCACGCGCACCTCGTACTCACGGGCCACGCCGTGGCTGGGATGCGTCAGCTGCGCGGCAAGGTCGCCGTCGCTGGTCAGGATGATGAGCCCCTCGGACTCGTAGTCCAGCCGGCCCACCGGGTAGACGTAGTCGCGGATGCCGTGGCGAGCCAGGATGTCGATCACCGTCGGACGCTTCTGCGGGTCCGAGCGCGTACTGATGAAGCCTTTCGGTTTGTTGAGCAGGAAATACCGCCGCCGTGCCGCCGGCTTCACGCGCCGGCCGTCGACCCGAATGTCGTCGGTCTCGGGATCCGCCTTCGAGCCGAGCTCCAGCACCGTGACGCGATTGACCGACACGCGCCCCTGGGCAATGAGCGTCTCGGCGGCGCGCCGTGACGCGATGCCGGCCGTCGAGAGGATCTTCTGGAGTCGGATGGGGGGCATGGGGGCTTACGCTTCGGGCTGTGGCTTTGGGCTGTGGGCTATTGGCCGGTCTGGCTCTGGGCGCCCTGCGCTGCCGACAGCCCAGAGCCTACAGCCTAAAGCCCACCAGCGTCAGCGCCTCAGTGCACCGTGTCGTCACGGGAACCGACGGCCGCCGGCTCCTCGTCGTCCTGGGCGGGTGGCGGTTCCGCGCCCTCAGACGGTGCCGCGGCGTCGTCTGGCGCCCCATCAAACGGCAGCGCGGTGGTCGTGACCGTCGGCTCGAGCAGCGCGTTGGGCAGCTCGAACCCGAGCACGTCGGACATCTCCTCCACCTTCGGCAGGTCGTTGAGATCGTTCAGCCCGAATCGCTCGAGGAACTCCCGTGTCGTCGCATACATGAAGGGCCGGCCGACCACCTGCTTGCGCCCCACCGTCTTGATCAACTTGCGTTCGATGAGCGTCGACAGGACTCCGCCGCTGCTGCTGACGCCGCGGATCTCGGCGATCTCGGGCGCGGTAATCGGCTGTTTGTAGGCGATGACCGCGAGCGTCTCGAGCGACTGCACCGACAGCTTCTGCGTGGTGCGCTCGTGGAACAACTTGCGCACCCATTCGTGCAGCTCGGAGCGCGTGACGATCTGATAGCCGCCGGCGATCTCGACCAGCTGCAGGCCGCCCGGACGTTCGTAGTCGGCCCGGACCGCGGCGAGCGCGGCATCGACGTCCTCGCGCGGCTCGCTTTCGAGCAGTTTGTAGAGCGTCCTGGGCGTCACCGGATCCGGTGACGCGAAGATCAACGCCTCGACGATCGGTTTGAGGTGATCGGACACGTCGGTAGCCTCTTACTCCGGGTTCAGTTTCGGCGCGTCGGGGCCCGGGTCCGCATCCGGGTCGGCGGCGGACCCGGCGGCCTTCGCCGCCTCGAGCGCATGAGCGGCGGTTTCGGCGGCGTGGCGCGTCTCGGGATCGAGCAGCGGATGCGGTGCGTCGGCCGGCCGCGCCCGCCGATAGACGCGGATCGGCCCGACCGATCCAGCCTGGAACACGCGCACCAGCTTGAGACGAATCATCTCGAGCAGCGCCAGGAACGTGACGATCAGTCCGGCGCGCGACTGGACGTCGGCAAAAAGATCCTCGAAGCCGCACGCCTCCGTCTCGGACAGGCGGGTCATGAGCTGCTCGATGCGATCCTCGATCGGGATCTGCTCGGCCGGCATGTAGATCTTCGGCCGTTGTTTGGCCCGCTCGACGACGGCGCGGAACGCGCTGATCAGGCTGAAGAGATCGACCTCGACTTCGGGTTCCGGCGCCTCGCCGGCGATCTCGGCGATCGGACCGTCCGGCCGGGTCCACTGCGCGCTCCGCAGGGTCTCGCGCTCGTGCAGCAGCTCCGCCGCGGCCTTGTATTTCTGGTGTTCGAGCAGCCGCCGCATCAACGCCTCGCGCGGATCCTCGTCGGGATCCTCCTGGGCGGGATCGGCACGCGGCAGCAGCGTGCGCGACTTGATGTGGATCAGCGTCGCGGCCATGACCAGGAACTCCCCCGCCACGTCGAGGTTCAGCTCCTGCATCAGATCGATGTAGTCCAGGTACTGCTGCGTGACGAGCGCGATCGGGATGTCGTAGATGTCGACTTCGTGCTTGCGAATCAGGTGCAGCAGCAGGTCGAGCGGCCCTTCGAAGTTGGCCAGTTTGACCGGGTAGCCCTCGAGAATCGATTCGAATTCCATGGCTGGTCGCTCAATACTGCAGCTTGACCGCGGTCCGCACTCGATTCATCGTCTCTTGCGCGACCGCACGGGCCCGGCGCGAGCCCTCGAAGAGGATCTCGCGCAGGGCCGCGGGCTTGGCCAATAGCTCGGCGCGGCGCGCGCGCATCGGCTCGAGATGGGCGTTGAGCGCCTTGGCCAGCTTGGTCTTCACCTCGACATCGCCGACCTTGCCCGCCCGGTAGCGCGCCTTCAGGTCGTCGACCTCGGCAGTGTCCGGATTGAAGGCATCGTGGTACGTGAACACCGGATTGTCTTCCACCGTGCCGGGGATGTCCGCACGGATTCTCTTCGGATCCGTGTACATCTGCATCACTTTCTTCTTCACCGTGTCCGGGTCGTCCGAGAGATCGATCGTGTTGCCGTAGCTCTTCGACATCTTGCGGTTGTCGAGCCCGGGCAGGCGCGACACCTTCGTCAGCAGCGGCTTTGGTTCGACGAACAGCTGGCCGTAGAAGTTGTGATAGCGGCGCACGATCTCGCGACTGAGCTCGAGGTGCGGGACCTGGTCCTGGCCCACCGGCACGTACTGCGCGTCGTACATGATGACGTCCGCCGTCTGCAGCAGCGGATACCCGAGAAAACCGAGTGTGGACAGGTCCTTTTCGGACAACTGGTCCATCTGCTCCTTGTAGGTCGGCACGCGCTCGAGCCATCCGAGCGGCACGGTCATCGACAGCAGCAGATGGAGCTCGGCGTGCTCCGGGACCAGCGACTGCACGAAGATCGTGCTGCGTTCGGGATCGATGCCGGCGGCAATCCAGTCCGCCACCATGTCCAACCCGCTCGAGACGATGCCGGCGGTGTCGGCGTAATCGCTGGTGAGGGCGTGCCAGTCCGCGACGAAATAGAAACAGTCGTACTGCTCCTGCAGGTCCGCCCAGTTGCTCAGGGCGCCGACCAGATGTCCGAGATGCAGTTTCCCCGTCGGGCGCATGCCCGAGACGACGCGTGGTTTCACGGCAGGAGGATCCTCTGGAAGAAGCGCGTCGGCGGCTCGATCAAGGCGTCGAGCACGCCGGTGAACATCAGGACATAGAGCAGGATGAATCCGTACTGCCGCAGCATCGCCAACAGCGGCTCGGCGCCGGCCGGCAGCAGCCCGGCCAATACGTTGCCGCCGTCGAGCGGCGGGACGGGGATCAGGTTGAACACGGCCAGCAGCAGGTTGATCACGACGAACATCGTGCAGATGATCGCGGCCGGACCGTACCCGGCCCCCCCGGCCACGAGCGCCCGCACCGCGAAGGAGGCGACGACCGCCTGCAACAGGTTGCTGATCGGCCCCGCGGCGGCGACGAGCATGAAATCGCGGCGGCCGCGCCGAAGCTGGCGCACGTCGACCGGCACCGGCTTCGCCCACCCGATGATCGGCAGCCCGCTGGCCACCGCCAGGAGCGGCAACAGGATGGTCCCGATCGGATCGATGTGCCGCGCCGGGTTCAGCGAAATGCGACCGCGCAAACGCGCCGTGGAATCGCCGAGGCGGTTCGCGGTCCAGGCGTGCGCCGCCTCGTGAATCGTGAGGGCGATCAGCACGATCCCGAGTTGAAGAGCAATCGAGAGTGGATCCAAAGGTGGCGAACTCCGCGCGGGCCAGCGGCTCGCCGCGGGCGGAAAAGACGGTCAAGAGTACGGCAAAGCCCCTGACTTATCAAGCGTTTATCGTTCGTGCCGGGGCCGGTCGCCGGATCACACGCGGGAGTTGAAATGGGCGAGCACCGCGTCGGCACCCTTGACCCCGACGACCCGCGCCAGCTCCTCGCGCGCCGCGCGGCGAACCCCGGCGACGCTGCCGAACGTGGTCAGGAGCGCCTTGCGCCGCCGTGGGCCGATGCCGGCGATCTCGTCGAGCTCCGACCGCAGATCCCGCGTCTTGCGCTGCTGGCGATGGAAGGTCACCGCAAACCGATGCGCCTCGTCACGGATTCGCTGGATCAGGAGGAGCGACGGGCTCTCCTTGCTCAGCGCAATCGCATCCTCCCGATCGCGCATGAAGAGCAGCTCCTCCTTCTTCGCAATCCCGACCGCGATCATCCGTCCCAGGCCGAGCTCCTCGAGCGCCATATACGCGGCGCCCAGCTGCCCTTTGCCGCCGTCGATGAGGACCAGGTCCGGGAACGCGCCGCCGGTCTCGAGCAGCTTCCGGTAGCGCCGCAGCACGACCTCGTGCATCGAGGCGAAGTCGTCGAGGACGCGGCGCTCCGCGCCGCGGTCGCCGGGATCCGGGATCCGGGATCCGGGATCCGGAAGGTTCAGGGGTTCCATGCCGGCGCTGGGCGCTGGGCGCTCGGCGCTCGGGCGGTTCTGGGGTTCGCCCAGTCCATTCGACTCGTTCAGGACGTCACTCGATTGCGGCGCGCTGGCGAGGGCTTCCCCAGCGCCCAGCGCCGAACGCCCAGCGCCGA
>Ga0207697_10001051_pt1 | contig 15288 bp, 12 predicted proteins | sample KBSSwiS5withPhiX_FD_184293 | JGI IMG/M metagenome (GOLD analysis project Ga0207697, IMG submission 184293) | Switchgrass rhizosphere microbial communities from Kellogg Biological Station, Michigan, USA, with PhiX - S5 (SPAdes) (version 2) | ecosystem: Host-associated > Plants > Roots >... | reverse complement strand
GAGGATGCGAAAGAAGCAGCAGGTTTGCTCAATGTCGCGCTGACGAAGCGGAATGGCGTGCCGATGTGCGGGGTGCCGTATCACGCCGCACAAAATTATATCGCAAAGTTGATCAAAGCGGGAAGGCGGGTCGCGATTTGCGATCAAACGAGCGAGCCGCAGCCGGGACGAATCGTGACGCGCGATATTACCCAAATCATCAGCGCGGGAACGGTGAGCGAACTCGGTTTGTTAGAGGCGAAGCGGGCGAATTATCTCGGCGCGATTTATGAACACGAATCCGCCAGTCCGGCTCGGACCGTTTTCGGGTTTGCCTACGCCGATTTAACGACGGGCGAGTTTCGGTTGATGCAATTGGGGACGCAAGGCGGGCTGGCGGATGAACTCGCCCGGGTCGGGCCGTCGGAAATTTTGGTGAGCGAGGAACAGCGCGAAGTTTTCGCTTCGATCAAACATGCCCTGGCGCACGATAGCTACGCATTCTTGCCCGAACAGGCGACGTTTACATTATGCGAACATTTCAAAACCAAATCACTTGATGGTTTCGGTTGCGCGGGAATGCCGGCGGCGATCGGCGCCGCGGGGGCGATCATTCATTATCTCAAACATCAATTGCGTCGGAAGATTGATCATCTTTCGTCGTTACGGTGCGAATCGGCGAGTGATCACGTGGTTCTGGACGCAGCCACCCAGATAAATCTCGATCTGGTCGAATCACGCGGTGCTCGCGATACCAGTTTGCTGGCGGTGCTCGATCGCACGGTTACGCCAATGGGCGGGCGGAAATTGCGCAGTTGGATTTTGCAGCCCCTGCGTGATTTGCATGAACTGAACTGCCGGCAGCAGATGATTGCGGATCTGCTGCATGAATCCGATTTGCTGGGGTCGTTACGCAGCGCGCTCAAATCGATTCGCGATATCGAGCGAGCTGCCGGCCGGCTCTCGCAAGCTTCCGGAAACGCGCGTGATCTCGTTACCCTGAAAAATTCACTGCAACAAATTCCGGAATTGAAAGCGGAACTCGGCAAGCTGATCGAGCAGATCAATTTTGGTAGGGCAAGTTCTCTTGTAGAGGCGGGCGTGTCACCTGCAACATTTTCGCAGGATCAGCCGGCACGGCTGCCACTACAAACACAATCCCACCAATCGTTAGCGAATCGTTTGCGAGGTGAGATCGCGGAGATGCCGGAACTGGCCGCGAAACTGCAAGGTGCAGTGATGGACGATGCCCCGCTGGCCTTGAAAGAGGGTGGAATTTTTCGGGATGGCTTTGATGCCCAACTTGATGAGCTCCGAAATGCCTCACGCGATGGGAAGAATTGGATCAATGCGCTGCAGGAGCGCGAAATTGCCGCGACCGGAATCAAATCACTGAAGGTGCGCTTCAATTCGGTCTTTGGTTATTTCATCGAAATCACGAAATCGAATCTGGCGAACGTGCCGACGCATTACACCCGCAAGCAAACGACGGTCGGAGGGGAGCGCTTTATTACCCCGGAATTAAAGGAAATGGAGGCGAAAATTCTGGGCGCGGACGAGCGCACGCGAAATCTGGAGTACTCGCTTTTCCAGAAATTACGCGAGGAAACCCTAACGGAACTTGGACCGTTGCAAAAAACCGCCATTGGAATCGCGACTCTGGACGCGATTTGTTCGCTGGCAGAGACAGCGCGGTTGTTCCATTACTGCCGGCCGCAACTGGACGAGTCGCTCCGGCTAACAATTTGCGATGGCCGGCATCCGGTGCTCGATCAAAATCTGGTGGAAGAGAAATTCGTTCCTAACGATACCGAGCTTGACGGGGAAAAGTTGCGACTCGCCATTATTACGGGGCCGAACATGGCAGGGAAATCGACCTACATCCGTCAGGTCGCGCTCATTGTATTGATGGCGCAGATCGGAAGTTTCGTGCCGGCGACCAGGGCCGAGATCGGTCTGGTTGATCGCATTTTCACGCGGGTGGGAGCGAGCGACGATCTTTCACGCGGGCAATCCACCTTCATGGTGGAGATGAACGAGACCGCCAATATCGTCAATAATGCGACCGAACGCAGTCTCATTATCCTCGATGAAATCGGCCGCGGAACTTCAACCTTCGATGGCCTGTCCATTGCGTGGAGCGTGGCGGAATTTCTGCACGACAAGATCAAGGCGCGGACGCTTTTCGCGACCCATTATCACGAGCTGACCAAGCTGGCGGTGGAGCGGAAAGGGGTGGTAAATTTCAATGTCGCGGTGCGGGAATGGAACGAGCAGATCATTTTTTTGCGCAAGATCATCCCGGGCGGTGCGGACAAGAGCTACGGAATTCAGGTGGCGCGCCTGGCCGGTCTGCCCAGGGAAATTTTAGATCGCGCCAAAGACATCCTTGCGCATTTGGAAAACCCGAATGGCGCAGTAGTTCACGGCAAATCAAAACGAAAAAGATCGGCGCAAAAACTACCTCAATCGCAAAAGCCGCAACTCGATTTGCTCTAGATTCCACGCGCGCACCCCGTGCATTTGTCGTGACGGTGGAGTGATGCTGAAATTATAGTCACGGCGAACGCAATTATGGCGGTTAAGACCGAAAAAGAACTAAGTGAAGATCAGCGCGCGCATTGGCTGAAGGCGGTGGCGGCGATCGAGCTGCGCAACTTCGGTTACGCCATTTCCCTTTTGCAGGGAATTCTGAAACAGGAGCCGCAATTTCTCACCGGCCGTCAATTGTTACGCCGGACCGAGGTGACCCGATTGAAAGCGGCGAAAAAGAAATTTTTCAATGTTTCGACTGCATCGGTGGCGGTGATGAAAGCGCAGCGCGAAATGAAGAAGGATGCGAAGCGCGCGGTGGAATTGATCGAGAAAATTCTCGAAAACGAACCCTACAACAAACAGGCGAACCTGGCTCTAAAAGAGGCAGCGGTGGCGGCGGGATGGCTTGAGACTGCAGTGTTCGCGCTGCAAACCTTGCTCGAAGAAAATGCGCGCGATACCAAATTGCTGCACGAACTGGCGCGGCTGTATCACGCGCTGGGCGAGAGCGAGCGCGAGGTCGAGATTTATAATCGGATCAACGCGATCGATCCAGGCGATGCCGCCGCGATGAGGCTTGGAAAAGATGCTTCGGCGCGCGATTCGATGAAGAGCGGGGGTTGGGGAGCAGCCGAGAGTTATCGTGATTTAATTAAAGACAAGGAAGCGGCGGTCTCGCTGGAACAACAAAGCCGGATGCAATTGACAGGAGAGTCGCTCAGCCAGCAGATCGCTGAGACCTACGCGCTGCATCAGGCCGAACCACAGAATGTCGATGCAGCGCGGCGGCTCGGGGCATTGAGCGAAGCGAAGGACGATCTGGAAGCAGCAATTGCATGGTATCGATACGCTTCCGATTTAATGCACCGGAGCGATCCGGGTTTGGTTCGGAAGATTTCCGATCTTGGGGTGAAGCAGACGGAACGCGAGATTACAGCGTTAGAGGAATTCGTCGCCAATAGTGCCAGCGATCCCGTGCTGCTCGTGCAAAAGAACGCCGCGCTGGCCGCAGCCAGAAAGCGGCGCGCGGAAATGTTAATCGAGGAAGCGCGGAAACGGATCGAGCGTAATCCGACCGATCTGCAGTTTCGTTTTGAACTGGGTGAACATTTGATGAATGCGGGACATTTTCGTGATGCCTTGCCGGAATTGCAGCGTGCCCGGCAAAATCCGAATGCGCGTTTGAAGGCAATGAATGCGCTCGGGCAATGTTATCGCGAGTTGGGAATGTTTGATCTGGCGGCCAGGCAACTGGAGGAAGCCACGCGCGAGATCGCAACCATGGACGCGACGAAGAAGGAAATCGTTTACAATCTCGGGCTGGTTTACGAGCGGATGGGTAACCGCGAGAAGTCACTTGCCTGCATGAAGCAAATTTACGAGGCAGACTACGGCTACAAAGACGTGGCAACGCGAGTGGAAAATTCCTATGCGGCCGGGAGCTGATTAAGCACTGCGATTGCAATTACGACCAGCTTCTGAGGGCGGTTCGAGTCAGGTTTGCCGGAGTTTTAGTTCGGCGCCCTTAATCTTAGCAAAATCTATGAAAAATAAGTTTTCCATAAATAGTCGGTTAATTATTAGCGTCATTGCCATTGCTTGCATCGGCCTGAGTGGAATGGCTTTGGCTCAAAATCCTAAATCAAAGTCCGATAGCAACACTAACAAGGCTAAAGCGAGCACGCTGAGTTCTGCTGACAAGGCTTTCATTAAAGATGCGGCCAAAGGCGGAATGATGGAAGTGGCGATGGGTCGCGTGGCACAGAAGGACGCGAGTGTAGCGAAGTGAAAAACTTTGGAGCGCGAATGGTGAACGACCACAGCAAGGCGAATGAAGAATTAAAGGCGATCGCCAAAGAAGAAAATGTCGAGTAGCCGGGGGAAAAGGAAGCGGGCAAGTGTAAGTGGGACAAGGATTACATGGATGCGATGGTGAAAGATCATGAAAAAGATCTGGCGGAATTCGAAAAGGAAGCCAAAAACGGGAGCAATCCGAACGTGAAAAGTTTCGCCGACAAAACCGCTAAGACAGTCCGGGAGCACCTGGAAATGGCGAAAGAGATTGATGCCAAGTTGAAGTAGTACTGTTGCTGTTTGTTGCTGCAAAACGGCGCGTCGCAAAAGGCGCGCCGTTTTCTTTTAGGGGACGTTTGCGCGCTTGGCGCAGCCGTTTTTCGCTCTAGAGTTCGCAGGCGATGCTGCCCCAATTTTCGAGAGCCGGAAATTTCGAGCCAAAGCTTTACACCGGCGGCGGGATGCGATTTTATCTGCCGCTTTTGCACGATATCGTCGCTTCAGAAAAACCGGCGTTGATCGTCACGTTCGGTCTGGGTGGTGCGCAAGCCCACCTCACTTTTTGCCAGACGGCCGCGCAACACAATATTTCATCGAGCTGTGCCGCGATCCGGCGGGCAACGCTGGATGAGGACGCGGCGGATGATCCTGGTTGGCAGAAAGCGCAAAAAGCGACGGCGGAGTTTTTTCCAACGATCTCGCAACTGATCGATGGCGGTTCGACAACGGAATTCTCAGGTGGATCGGTCAACGTGCTTCTGATGGATGATGTTGATTCGGTAGAAACCATTCGACTTGAGCTGGAGCTGTGGAGCCCGAAATTATCCTCGGACGCGCTGGTGATGCTGCATGGGCTGGATCAGGAGCGAACCGATCCACCCAGAGGTGCATGCTCAGCTTTCCTAAAGGAAAAAGCTGCGGGGGAATTCCATAACGGAATTGGATTGGGAATCGCGCCGAGATGAAGTTGTCACCGTTGCGGGAAGCGATTTTCCTGAGCACCGCAGCGTTGGGGCAAAGCTACCAACTGGTCGCCGATTTGATGCAGGCGCGCGTGCAAGCGAAAGGCGCCGAGGATCGGGCCCAGATGCTGCAAGCATGGCAGCTCTGGTTTGATGCCGTTTTCGAAGACCGGAACAAGGCGCAGTTGGAGATGGAAAATCAGTTTGATCAATTGCAGAGCCTGGCTGCCGCGCTCGAACAAACCCAGTCGCCAGTTACATGGAGAAAAAATGGAGCGCGCAAATTCTGCGCGATCCGTATTACAGCCCAAACTTGTCGCTTCATTCGCGCGGTTTTGATCTTGCCTTTCCGCCCAGGTGGGAAAATGAAGCCGCAATAACTGAAGCGGACTGAACGATGCGCAAGACGAAAATCATTTGCACGCTCGGCCCTGCGAGCGAGAAACCCGAAATGCTGCGGCAGTTGGTTCACGAAGGTGCCGATGTTTTTCGGCTGAACATGAGTCATGCGCAGCATGATTGGGTGCGGGAGATCATCCCGCGAATTCGCGCTATCGCGGAGGAACTTGGCCGTTCCGTCGCCATTCTCATGGACACGCAAGGCCCGGCCATTCGCACCGGCGATCTCAAGACTGAATTGCATCTCAAACCCGGCGACATCCTCGAGTTAACCGTCCGCGGAGCAAAGAGCGAAGAAGCACACTCGGTGGATGTGAACTACGATGGATTGGTCAACGACATCAACGAAGGCGACACCGTTCTGGTTGATAACGGCGTCATTCATCTCCTCGTCCTGGAGAAACGGGAGAACCGCATTCGTTGCAAAGCGATCACGCCGGGAACGCTGGGGTCGCGGCGCCACATTAATCTGCCGGGTGTGCGAGTGAATTTGCCGCCGCTGACCCAAAAAGATGTCGGAGACGTCGCACTGGGCGTGGAAATGAACGTAGACTTCATCGCCTTGAGCTTCGTGCGTCAACGGAGTGATTTGGACGAGTTGCGGGAAATACTGGCGCAAAAAGGAAGCAAAGCCCAGGTCATGGCGAAGATCGAAGATCAGTCCGCTGTCCGTTTGATCCATGAGATCATCGCTTCGGCTGACGCTATCATGGTGGCGCGGGGCGATCTCGGGATCGAATGCCCGATCGAGGAGTTGCCGATTATTCAGCGAAAAATTGTGAAACTTTGCGCGCGGCTGGGAAAGCCGGTGGTGGTCGCGACGCATATGCTGGAATCGATGATCCACAATCCCCTTCCGACCCGCGCGGAAATTACCGATGTGGCGAACGCGGTTTTCGAGCAAGCCGATGCCATCATGTTGAGTGGGGAAACCAGCGTCGGAGATTATCCGGTGGAATGTGTGCGCATTTTGAATCGGGTGGCGTTGCGCATCGAGCGCAGCGGTGGCGCCGGTTACGCCAAAGCAGCAGTGCTGGAAGATGTGCGACAAAAAACTGTCGCATCGGCGATTGTGCTAGCGAACTCGCTCACGCGGGCGCGGATCATCGTGTTTACCCGGCACGGCACAATGGCTCGTAATACTGCGAATCTGCGTCCGGAAAACGCCACGATTTTTGCCTTCACTCCGAGCGAGGAAGTGCAACGCCAACTCGCGCTTTGTTGGGGAACGTATCCAGTGCGGATAAAATTTTCGGATGATCCTAACGCCACCATCGAAGTGGCCGAGAAATATCTGCGCGACGCGGGACTGACTTCGCCGGGCGACAATCTGGTGATTATCAGCGACCTGCGCGCAGGCGATACGTTGGTGGACACCGTGCAATTGCGAACAGCGCGGTAAATAAAATGTCATCCCGAGCGTAGCGAGGGACCTCCCCCAAGGTCGCGTGTCATCGGACACTCGTGAGGTTCCTCGCCGTCTGCGCGGCTCGGAATGACAGCGCGCTGAGAACGGAACACAGACCTGAGGTCTGTGCGCCACACAGGTCTATGACCTGTGTTTTCCAGATGAAAAGAAAAAACGCGCGGATCGCGTCGCGCGTTTTTCCTAATACTTGTTAGTAGCTGTTACGCCTCGACCGGCATCTCGAGATCGATATCGATCGGCCGCTCTTTTTTCGCCAGGGCGCGACGCAATTTCGACAAGGCAATGTTTTGCAACTGCCGAATGCGCTCGCGCGTTACCCCAAATTTTTTCCCAACTTCTTCCAGCGTCTTCGGCTTGCCGCCGTCGAGCCCGAAGCGCGAGAAAATAATTTTGCGTTCGCGATCGTCCAGTACTTCGAGAAGACCGCCCACCTCGTTGCGCAGGTTTTTGTCACGCAACAATTCGAACGGCGTCATCGCTTCTTCGTCGCCGACGATTTCACCGAACTCGGTCGAATCGTCATCGCTGATTGGCGCGTCTAACGATGCGGGCCGGATCGAGACCGTTTTCAATTGCGAAACTTTTCCCGCAGCAATTCCGATTTCTTCACCGAGTTCGTCGTCGGTCGGTTCGCGGCCCAGCTCCTCGCTCATTTGCAAGGAGACGCGTCGCATCTTGGAAATTTTGTCCACCAGATGCACCGGCAGGCGAATAGTCTTCGATTGATTGGCGAGCGCGCGTTTGATCGATTGCTTGATCCACCACGCAGCGTAGGTGGAAAGTTTTCCACCCTTGGCCGGATCGAAGCGCTCGACCGCTTTCATCAGCCCGATGTTTCCCTCCGAGATTAAATCGAGCAGCGGCAATCCGAGATTCGCATAATCGTGCGCGATCTTCACGACCAGACGCAGATTCGAGCGAATCATTAGGGCGCGAGCTTCCTTATCGCCGCGCTTAATTTTAGCGGCGAGTTCAATCTCCTGCTGTGGAGTGAGCAACGGGATCTGCCCGATCTCACGCAGGTAAATCTTTATTCCAGTATCGCTATCTTCAGCTGCCATAAAACTTCTCTTCATGAACGTGAAAGGGGGGTGCGGTATCCATTATCCGACTATTCAGGGTTCGCCGGCATTCCTCAATCGCAGCATTTATCACGCGCGAAAGTCGTTAACAAGGTTAAATATTCGCAATTCTGACATTTGCCGGATGTGTTTTGTTCAAATAACGTTTTCTCACTCAGTGTCAGGTGTTTACAGGTTATGGAAATTTGAGAATCAATGCGATTTTTGACCACGGAGCAAGCGACCACAACTTTGCTTTAGTTGCCGAACAAAAACGCGCCAAAAATTCCCGCTTCTCCGCTTCGATTTTTCGCAGCCGCGCCAAAACCGCCCGCGGGGGCCTATATATATATATATATATATCCAACGTTAAATAACGCGCGTGGTCTCCCGAGACGCGAAGACGTCGAGGGACCCCACGAGCGGGCAAATTGGGCCCCCAAACAACCTCGTGTGATCCACTAGCTCGGGCGGGGTCCCTCGCGTGCGCTCCGGATGACAGGCATGCGACGGGGCGTACTGTCAGACCGGAAAGGCCTCTCTTTCGCCCGCGCTTTCACTGAAAATGGGATTTGCCCCTTTTCGCGACAAAATTTCTCTGCCAACCTCGCGCAGATGTTCGCCAAAATTTATTCCGCCGCCGTTTTCGGCGTTGATGCCTACGAAGTCGAGATCGAGGTGAACTCGGCCGGCGGATTGCCTGCGATCGTCGTTGTTGGATTGCCCGATGCCGCGGTCAAGGAAAGCAAAGACCGCGTCACCACTGCGATTACCAACAGCGGATACTATTGGCCGCGTGGACGCACGACGGTGAACCTGGCGCCGGCCGATATCAAAAAAGAAGGACCGAGTTTCGATCTGCCGATCGCGTTGGGTATGATCGCGTGCAGCCAGGAAACAGACACAGCGGCGTTTGCTCAGTACAGTTTCGTCGGCGAGCTGGCGCTCGATGGCGCGGTGCGCGCGGTTAAAGGGGTTTTGCCGGTTGCGATTGAAGCGCGCAAGCGCGGAAAGAAAGCGCTCTTTGTTCCGGCAGCGAACGCGCAGGAGGCCGCAATGGTGAAGGGAATTGCCGTTTATGGCGTGCGCAATTTACGGGAAACATTTTCGTTTCTTTGCGGCGAATGCACCCTTCAGCCCACCCGCGGCGATCTCGATAAATTCTTCGCGACCCATCAAAGCTACGACGTCGATTTCGCGGATGTGAAGGGACAAGGGCACGTAAAGCGCGCGCTGGAAGTGGCCGTTGCCGGCGGTCACAACATTCTCATGGTCGGGCCGCCGGGCTCGGGCAAATCGATGTTATCGAAACGCATTGCTACCGTCATTCCACCGATGTCGCTGGAGGAAGCGATTGAGACGACGAAGATCCACAGCATCGCCGGATTACTCACGCCGGAACAATCATTCGTGCCGACGCGTCCGTTCCGCTCGCCTCATCATACGATTAGCGACATCGGGTTGCTCGGCGGTGGCGCCATTCCGAACCCCGGTGAAGTCAGCCTGGCGCACAACGGCGTCCTCTTTCTCGACGAGCTACCGGAATTTCATCGTTCTACTTTGGAAGTGATGCGTCAGCCACTGGAGGATGGACGCGTTACCGTTTCGCGAGCGGCCGGGAGCGTCACTTTTCCGAGCGAAGTCATGCTGGTGGCGGCGATGAACCCGTGTCCGTGTGGCTACTTCGGCGATTTGAAACGCGAGTGCCGCTGTGGGCCGAGTCAGGTGCAACGATATCGGCAGCGCATTTCCGGACCGTTGCTCGATCGGATCGATCTCCACATCGAAGTGCCATCGATTGAGTACCGTGATATGGCGAGCGAGCGGTCGGAGGAACCCTCCAGTGCAATTCGTGAGCGGGTATCCGCTGCGCGCAAGAGGCAGCAGGCGCGATTTGCTAACGATTCCAAGACGAACTGTAACGCGCGCATGGGAACGAAGCATCTGAAACAATGGTGCAAATTGGATTCCGACTCGCAGGAATTGATCCGAGTGGCCATGACCGAGTTAAATCTCAGCGCCCGCGCCTACGATCGCATTCTCAAGGTAGCCCGCACCATTGCCGACCTCGCTGGCAGCGAAGACATCACCGCTGAACACGTGAGCGAGGCAATTCAGTACCGCAGTTTCGATCGCACATTGTGGGTCTGAATTTTCCTGCTGCGTTGGGTAGGAAGCATTTGCAAAGGAAGGGTGTGCTGGAATTGTGAAGGGTGTCAGTCCTACACCCGCACTTTTACCAGAGCACACCTGACAGCGCGGTAACGACAGCGCCCAGGACAAAGTATGCCAAACCGATCTGTTATTCCCCGTTCTTAAAATATGTTTTCATCCACATTCCCAAGTGTGCTGGAAGCAGTATTCACCGCGCTTTGGGCGTCTTGCACGCGCAGCGTTCGTGGCCGGTCGGGAAACCCAAGTATCATAAGCATGCCAAAGCGGCGAAGGTGCGCGAAGTCCTCGGGCCTGCCTGGAATGAATGCTTTAAATTCGCTTTCGTTCGCAATCCCTGGGATCTGATGGTTTCCTCCTATCATTGGTGGTTGACCTATGCAGAAATATTCCCGGCTTTGCATAAAGACATCGCTCGGGTTCGAGAGATGGGCCCTTTTTCTGTCTTCATTCGCTCGGAATTCGGTCGTTCCATGCTCAACGAACACCGCGGCGGCGATTTGACGGAATGGATTTCCGACGGCGACGGGATCATAGTTGATTTTGTCGGTCGTTACGAAACCCTGAATGAAGATTGGAGCGAGGTATGCCGAGCTCTTAGGGTCCCGGCTCTCCCGTTGGGACGAGAAAACCAGGTTGTCCGTCAGGATTACCGAGTCTTTTATGATGACGAGTCGAGAGAGCTTGTGGCAAATCGCTTTGCCCGCACGATTGAGCTATTCGACTATCGTTTCGATGGCTAGGAGTGGATTCCGAAAAAAGGATCCGGTTTCGAGTAGTAGCCTGGCAAGTTGCATCCGGGTGTTCGGAAAAGGAGTGTTTCGCAGATAATGCCTCCACCGCAGGTCAGTCTCATCATCACATCTTATAACCAGCAGGAGTATTTAAGGGAAGCTATCGAAAGCGCCATTGATCAAACGGTGGCTGCTTTCGAAATCATTGTTGCGGACGATCATTCGACAAAAGACGGTTCAATCGAAACCATTCGTGAATATGCGGCGCGGTACCCCGGATTGGTTCGCGGTCTTTTTCAGGAAAAAAATGTCGGTATTCCGAAAAATAGAAATAGCGCGCTGCGGATGGTCAAAGGGGATTATGTCGCGATCTTGGACGGCGACGACCGTCTATTGCCGGGATTCATCGAGCGCCATGGCGTTGCTCTGACCGCGAACCCGCAAGCGCACGTCAGTTACAGCAATCGCTACGACATTAATCAACGTGGCGAGCGGCGCCCGCGCGATCGCAGCCCGCAACCTTCAGGTGATGTCCTCGCCTACATCGCGCGTGGTCGCAAAGCTATTCTGCGCTCAATGGTGGCGAAGTACGACTTGGTCAAAGCGGCCGGATTTCTCGATGAAAACCATTATCACTATGATGGTTTTATCCTGACTTTGCGTCTGGCCAAATTGACTCCCTTCGTTTACTTGCCCGAACCGCTGATGGAAAAACGTGACCACGCCGGAGGCACTTCCAAAGGAATTTCCTTTTCGGAAAAGGAGCGGTGCTTTCAGGACGTGCTGGCGGAGATCATGCGAGTCACCGCCGAGCTGCCGGAAAAAGACAAGCGCGCCATCAGCAAGATTTGGCTGGCAAAAATTTCGCGGCTCTACCTCGAAGCGAAGGTGGAACAAGGTGATTGGTCAGGGGCATGGATGGAAATAGCGCGTCGGGTAGTGAGCGATCCGCGCCGGCTAAAGGCAAGTTTGAAAATGGTGCGCGAAATACTATCTCGACCGGGGCATACATGATCCTGCAATCATCCAATCTACTTCTGGATAGAACGCGGGCGCTCACGAAAGCGAAGCGCTCCAGGACCGCACTTTCGACCGCATATTGTTGCTGTTATCGTGTTGGCTAATAATGCAAAAAACGAGGACTGACGCCGATTTGTCCGCGGCTCTCTCGCAGGGGCGAGAAAACCAGGCTGTCCGTCAGGATTACCGGGTCTTTTATGATGACGAGTCGAGGGAGCTTGTGGCGAATCGCTTTGCCCGCACGATTGACCTATTCGGCTATCGTTTCGATGGTTAAAGGCGAGTACCGAAAAAAGATCCGGTTTCGAATAGTAGCGCTCCGAAAAGGAATGCTTTCCAGGTAATGCCTCCGCCGCAGATCAGTCTCATTATCACATCTTACAACCAGCAGGAGTATCTGAGGGAAGCGATCGAAAGCGCCATTGATCAAACAGTCGCTGCTTCCGAAATTATTGTCGCGGACGATCATTCGACAAAGGACGCCTCAATCGAAACTATTCGTGAATTTACGGCGAAGTATCCCGGATTGGTTCGTGGTCTTTTTCAAGAAAAAAACGTCGGTATTCCGAAAAACAGAAATAGCGCGTTGCGGATGGTCAAAGGGGATTATGTCGCAATTGTGGACGGCGATGACCGTCTCTTACCAAGGTTTATCGAGCGGCATGGCGACGCTCTGGCCGCGAACCCACAAGCGCACGTCACCTACAGCAATCGCTACGACATTAATCAACGTGGGGAGCGGCGCCCGCGCGATCGCAGCCCGGAACCCTCAGGCGATGTTCTCGCCTACATCGCGCGTGGTCGCAGAGGCATTCTGCGCTCAATGGTGGCGAAGTACGACTTGGTCAAAGCGGCCGGTTTTCTCGATGAAAACTACTATTACCACGATGGTTTTATCCTGACTTTGCATCTGGCGAAATTGACTTCATTCGTTTATCTGCCCGAGCCGCTGATGGAAAAGCGTGACCACCCCGGAGGCGTTTCCAAAGGAATTTCTTTTTCGGAAAGAGAGCGATGTTTTCAGGACGTGCTCGCGGAAGTCATGCGAGTTACCGAGGAGTTACCGGAAAAAGACAAGCGCGCCATCCGCAAGGAATGGCTGGCAAAAATTTCGGAGTTGTCTGTTAAAGCGAAGATGGAACAGGGTGATTGGTCGGGGGCATGGATGGAAATCGCGCGTCGGTTAGTGAGGGATCCGCGTCGGATAAAGGCGAGTTTAAAAATGGCGCGCAACATACTGTCTCGGGCGGGACATACATGATCCTGCATCTCCGATCTACTTCTGGATGGAAACGTGTGCGTCCACGAAAGTGAAACGATCCAGAACCGCGCTTTCGACCGCACAGTTGTCGGTGTAAGCATGTTGGTTAATAATGCAAAAAGTGGGAACTGGTGCCGTTGCCCTCGCCCAGTTTCAGTTCAAGGTGTGCGCGAATGAAAGTTGTTCCCAAGTGGTTTCCAGACCTGCGGCAGATTGTGCCGCGTTTTGCGACAAAGGAATTTCGTCACATTCCCATCGTCTGTGAAATTCGGTCTTATCAGGAATATGAATTGGGTTACCGCAAGCTCGCGACTACTTTGGGGCGCGTAAGTAGCAAACCTGCGCCGCGGGAGCTGGAACTTCTCCGTTTACTGATAGATCGAAGAACTGACCCTGTCGGATCCCTTGGCCTCGCGGACTGCCTGTTCATGACAGCTTTTGTAAGTATTATTCGCCCGCGCCGCATGATAGAAATTGGGACGGGCAGCGGGTTCTCCAGTGCTGTTTTAGCCTGTGCCATCGACCCTCAAGGAGCAAATTCATTTAAGCCTTGCGTCGATACGCTCGATGCGCACGCGACATATTTTGGAGACAGAGAACTGCCAGTAGGATTTGAAATTCCGCGCTTAATTGGTGAATTTCCCGGGTCGGTTCGGGTGCACGCCCCACGCCAGTCCGATTATATCCGAAACCTGGCATCTCCGAATGAGCTAGAGATGGCCTTTATTGATGCCAACCACCAACACCCATGCCCCCTGCTGGATCTTCTGCGGATTGTTCCGTACGTTCGCAGTGCTGGATGGATTCTTCTCCACGACATCCGCCTCGGAACATTGGTGGAGGAGTCCCGAAAAAATGGAGTCCCAGTTGCTTATGAGGCAGTGTTCGGGGCAGAATGGCTGTTTGAGGAGTGGCCGTGGACCAAAATTGACGGCGGAAATATCGGCGCAGTGCAGCTGCCAATGGAGCGGAAAGCGATCTGGGGCCCGATGCGAAGGTTGATGAAGCGGCCGTTTGAAGTATGCGAACAAAGTTACCGCCCTCTGCGTGACGAAGTAGGTAAGGCTGCACGAATGTTATCTTGAAAGTTTCTGCAGCGTAAGGATGACAGTTGCAGCCGATGTTTGCCGCGCTCCGACCCCGGCAGCGGCACGGCAACACACGCGACTCCGCTAAGGGGAGGCGTCGCGCCGCGGCTACAGGGATTCATTCCATCTTAATTGTTGTCCACTGGGACTGCCAAATACGCAATTAACGCGCCCGTAGTTGGGTCGATAGCTCTACCTGTAATCTCTCCCTTGTCATTTATGTCTTTTGCCAGTGCGAGAAAGGCAGAATAGCCGCCTTTGAGATCGTTGAGGTCTGTGGGGTAGGCACCGTGATCCCAAACAACGGCACGACAATCAGTCTGCTGCGCGTCGCATGAAACACCGACTACCTGGCGACGTTCGTTAATACCGTAGGCCTCGCTGTCTACATGTTGCGGCGTGCGTCCTTTCAACGGCTTCAGCGGTCGGATGCCGTCCTCCCGGGTCCACATGAAAGCGTGTAAGACGTCGCCTTCAACAAATGCAGGGTCGCCGGCAAACCCGACGATATCGCCGTGTTGATTGATTGCCGTTGGAGTATTCCACCAGGCAGCTGGGAAGGTTCCAAGATCAGTGACCCCACCGTTTTCCCAAAGCACGGCATGCCTGGCCGTATGTCTTCCGACGGCCTGGTCGCAAATGCCCGAAATGCCCACGATTTGACCGCTGTCATTGATCGCCGTGGCGGCTCCGGAAGTGTCGCCGGGGATCAAAGGGAGGTCGTGGATCTGATCTGGCGGCCCCAGAGTCCACATGGCCGGGCGAAACTGGAGGACTTGGGTGCAGCAACATGTGGGGTCATGAACACCATTCTCCGCCCACCCGACTACCTGACCCAAGTTATTGGCTCCGGT
>Ga0207697_10001050_pt1 | contig 15289 bp, 17 predicted proteins | sample KBSSwiS5withPhiX_FD_184293 | JGI IMG/M metagenome (GOLD analysis project Ga0207697, IMG submission 184293) | Switchgrass rhizosphere microbial communities from Kellogg Biological Station, Michigan, USA, with PhiX - S5 (SPAdes) (version 2) | ecosystem: Host-associated > Plants > Roots >... | reverse complement strand
CACCTACAAGATCCCCGCGATCGGTGACACGCCCGATGTTTTCAACGCCGCGTTCCTGAGCGAAGCGACCCAGCCGAACGTGGTCCACGGAAGCAAAGCCGTGGGCGAACCGCCGCTCATGTTGGCGATCTCAGTGAGAGAAGCGCTTCGTGATGCCATCGCGGCCTTCGGGTTGCCGGGCGGTCAAATTCCCCTCGCCTCACCTGCGACCTCCGAGGCGGTTTTCAACGCCCTTACGGAGCGCACGAGCGGTGCAAAAAAATAATGAGAAACGTCCAACACAAACTCAGCGTGGCACGCGGCGAGAAAGCGGCGGAGCTCATTTTTAAGAACGCACAGCTCGTTAATGTTCTCAGTGGGGAAATTTACCTAACGAACGTCGCGGTGGATGATGGCCGCGTCGTTGGCCTCGGCGAGTACGACGGACGAGAAACAATCGATCTTGAGGGAGCCTTCCTTGCACCGAGTCTGATCGACGGTCATTTTCACGTCGAGAGCACGATGCTCACGATTCCGGAATTCGTGCGCGCCGCGGTCCCGCACGGAACGGGCGCGATGGTGATCGATCCGCACGAATACGCCAACGTCCTTGGACTCGACGGCATCCGCTACGTCCTCGAGTCGAGCAAGAATTTGCCGGTCGATTTTTTCATTATGCTGCCGTCGTGTGTCCCCGCGACTCATTTGGAAACCGCAGGCGCCCGGTTTACCGCCGACGACCTCGCGCTCATGATCGCGGATGATCGCATTGCCGGGGTGGCGGAATTGATGAACTACCCTGGTGTCTTTCTCGGAATGGAAAGCGAACTGGCCAAGATTCGCGCGGGCAAAGGAAAGGCGATCGACGGGCACGCCCCGGGTCTGCGCGGGAAAAATCTGAATGCCTACGCGTTGGCCGGTGTTCGATCCGATCACGAAAGCACGGAGTTTGAAGAAGCTCAGGAAAAACTTCGACTCGGGCTGCATTTATTGGTGCGCGAAGGCAGCACGGAGCGAAATCTAGAACACATCATCTCGCTGGTAACTCCGCAAAATTCCGCCAATTGTTCGTTTGCGACTGACGATAAACTGGCGGGTGACCTCGTCCATGAAGGTCATCTCGATCATTCCATCCGGCGCGCGATCGAACTGGGCATTGCGCCGATGACTGCGATCCAGATGGGCTCGATCAACACGGCGCGGCATTACCGGCTGCGCAATCATGGCGCGATCGCGCCACGTTTCTGGGCTGATTTTTTGGTGCTTGATGATCTGGAGAAATTCAAGGTTCGCCGCGTTTACAAGAAAGGAAAACTCGTGGCGGAAAACGGACGCTATCTCGGGGAAAGACCAGCGCAGACAACCAGGCCACGGAGCACGATGAACCTTCGCTATTCTGCGCCTAACGACTTTGTCGTGCATGGCACGGACAGCAAGAAGATCAAAGTCATCGAGATTGTGCCGAACCAAATCATCACGCGCGAGGCCCTCGAAACGCCGCTCCTGCGCGATGGCGAGCTCGTTTCCGACATCGAGCGCGACATCTTAAAACTGGTCGTGGTCGAGCGGCATCAGGCGACTGGAAATGTCGGGCTCGGATTCGTGCGCGGCTTTGGCCTGAAGCGTGGGGCGCTGGCTTCGACCGTGGCGCACGACGCGCATAATCTGGTGGTGGTTGGCGTGGGAGACGCGGACATCATTGCGGCCATTCGCGCGCTCGAAGAAATGCGCGGCGGCCAGGTGGCAGTTGCGGACAAGGAAATCAAGGCGGCGTTAGCGTTGCCGATCGCGGGTCTCGTTTCCGATCAACCTTTGGAGGTCGTGATCGAGAAGATTGCCGCGCTTAACGCCGCCGCGAAATCGTTAGGCAGCAGCCTGGCTGCGCCTTTCATGTCGCTCTCTTTTCTCAGCCTCTCGCCAATTCCCGCTCTGAAGTTGACGGATCAAGGTCTGGTTGACGCGGTCAACATGAAGCTGACCAGCCTCTTCGAAGATTAGCCTGGGGAGCGCACGCGCCTCGCGTGCTGTTTGCGGCGCCTCGCCGCAAACGGGTCGCGCGCAGGAGAAAACTACGATGCCGCCTTCGAACCCTCGTCCGTTCGGCGAGGTGCCAAACGGAGCACGCGAGGCGCGTGCGCTTCCCAGAAAGATCTCGCGCGGCCAACCTCAGGTTAGTCAACGAATTGCCGTATACCGATGGTTTCCCAGGCAGCGACATCAGACGAAGTCGCAACCGGTATCCGGCACCGCACAACCTCTAATGCATCAAACCCGACATTCTGAAAAGGCAGTTGCACGGTGCCAGCCAGCTCTGCCTGATTTCCGGGCGACAACGTTTTGTAGACCAAACTAACGTGGGGATCGAACGGCTCCGCGCCCGTTTCTACGCCTAACGACTCTCGTAATTGTTCGAGCGCGGCAGTGGAGTCGAACCTCACAAAAAGTGTTTTCGTGAATTTGCTCGTGAAATGAACGCCGCTGGAGCGCAATTCGATCGGTGTGATCGCAACATTGGTAAGGATTTGCTGCGCTTGCGCGATTGAGTCGGGTCCGACCGCGAGAGTGAGATGCGGCTCGAACACGGGAGCATCGCACGCCGCGGCGAGACGACAGATTGTTTCGCGGAAAAATTCACGCGCGGGCGATGCCGGGAGCAGCCAATAGGTCAGCGCTGTTTTTGAGTTGATCGGCTCCGGCATGAATCGACTTCGCATGAAAATTCGCGCGCTGCGAGTAGCGTCTGGCGATGCCGACGAATGTTTTGGGAACGGAGTTACGTGCCTGTTGCCGGGATCCGGTCACTGGATTTTATCGCGACGGTTATTGTCGGACGGGCCCGGAAGACACCGGACTGCATACCGTCTGTGCGGAAATGACGCGCGATTTCCTGGATTATTCGGTCTTGATGGGCAACGACCTGGTAACGCCGCATCCGGACTGGGGTTTCCCAGGATTAGAGCCCGGCGATCGCTGGTGCGTTTGCGTCACCCGCTGGAAAGAGGCATTAGAACGCGGCGTTGCTCCGCCGGTGGACCTGGAAGCAACGCATTCGTCTGCGCTGGAATTTGTCTCGCTTGAAGAATTACAGGCGCACTCTTTGAAATGAAGAGGCTTGTGTTTGCCTAACGACGACGTCCGCTGACGCCCATTGCGCCAAGGAGCGAGCGAGTGAGCGTCCCGGCAACGGCAACTGCCACGCTTCGTGCGACGCTCCGCGCAGCGGTGCTGCCGAGCACCTGGCTGATCACACTTGCCTGCGCTGGGCCGGTCGCGGCCGGCTTCGGATACGGCATGCCGGCTGGTGGCGCCGGTTGTTCCGCCGACCCTTTGCCGATTCCTAACGCGCCCGCCAGCTCGGGACTGACTGGCGCCGCGCCGGGCGTGAAAGTCCGTCGCGCCGCGGCGGGAATCGATTGCGCATGCTCCGGTGACGCCGCGACAGCGATCTTGCCGCCGAGAATTTCGTAGGCGCTCTGCGGATCAAGAGTCGTGTTGTATTTTTTGGGCAATTGCGAACGACCGACCACCGTCTGCAATTCCTCTGGCGTGAGCGCACCCATGCGGGAACGCGGCGCGCAGAGCATCGTCGCAGCCAGCGGCGTCGGCGCGCCATTCTCATCGAGGACGGTGACGAGCGCTTCTCCGATCCCCAGGCCGGTCAACAGCTGCTCGGTATTGTAGAAGGCCGTGTCGGGATAATTCTGCGCGACGAGATGAATCGCCTTACGATCGTTGGCAGTGAAAGCGCGCAAAGCGTGTTGCACCTTCATTCCGAGCTGGCCAAGAACATCGTTAGGGATGTCAGTCGGCAACTGAGTGCAGAAAAAAATGCCAACCCCTTTCGAGCGGATCAATTTGATCACGCTCTCGATTTCATCGAGGAGCGATTTCTCGGCATCCGCAAAAATCAGGTGCGCTTCGTCGATAAAGAGAACGAGCTTTGGCTTTTCCATGTCGCCCACTTCCGGAAGCGTGGCATAGAGCTCGGCCAGCAGTTGAAGCATGAACGAGGAAAAAAGTTTCGGACGATTCTGCATATCGCTCAGCCGCAGAATCGAGACAGCGCCGAACCCGTCGACGACACGCAAAAGATCCTGAACTTCAAACGACGGCTCGCCGAAGAATTCCTCCGCGCCTTGCTGCTCGAGCTCGATCAGTTTGCGGAGGATAAGCGAGGTCGAGGTGGTCGGAACCAAACCATATTCCGCGGTCACGTTCGCCTTGGCGTCGCCGGTGATGTATTCGAGAACTTTTTTGAAGTCCTTCAAATCAAGCAAAGGCAAATGCTTGTCGTCGCAAAATTTGTAGACTAACGCGACGAGACTCGACTGTGTTTCGTTGAGCCCGAGCATGCGGGAAAAAAGAAGCGGACCGAACTCAAGGACCGTGGCGCGAAGTCGCGCGCCGGGTTCGTCTGAGAGAGTAAGGAATTCGACTGGATAAGCGCTCGGCGACCATTCGGTTCCAATCTTGGCGTAGCGCTCAGTCAGGCTCGGCGATGAAGTGCCCGCGACCGCAAGTCCGCTGAGGTCGCCTTTGATGTCCATGAGCAAGACCGGAACTCCGGCTTCGGAGAGTTGTTCCGAGATCATTTGCAGCGTTTTGGTTTTTCCCGTGCCCGTCGCACCAGAAATCAAGCCGTGACGATTCATTGTGCGCAAAGGCAGCCGTATAGGCGCTTCAGAAAATACTTTTCCGTCGCGAATGGCGGCCCCGAGAAGAATCGAGTCGCCCTTGAAAGAATATCCATTCTGAATCGTGGAAACAAAATCTCCGCTGCTCATGCGACGAGAATAGGGTTCGCTCTGGAGCCATGCAAGTTCGCTGAGGGGGCGCTGGTTGGTCGCCGTTAGAGAGAAATAAATGGCCAGTCTGGCTCCCCCTTGATAGGCTTTACGTCCCCCTTCAACCCGTCATTACCCAAAAGAATTTATCTCTCATGAAAACCACTCTTCTAACTCTCGCGCTCGGTCTTTCTTGTATCGTTTCGTCGTCCCTGTTCGGGCAATGGAGCTCCGATCCGATGGCAAATCTCGGCGTTGCGGTTAAGCCAAGCGATCAAGTGCAGCCCAAAGTTCTCCCGAGACCGGACGGTGGCTTTTATGTCAGTTGGTTCGACAACGATCCGAATGGGAATCCTCCCTTCGGCTATGATGTTTACCTCCAAAGCCTCGACGCCAACGGCGTGGCGCAATGGCAAGCCGGGGGGATCCGTTTCGCCGATCTCGGAATGAGTTCGACCCAGGATTACGGCTTCGACGTCGATGCGGACGGAAACGCGCTACTGGCGTTTCTAGACGACCGCAACCCCCACAAAGCCGTGGCGGTCACCATCATTAAAGTTAGCCCCGCGGGCGTGCAGCTTTGGGGTACCCCCGCGCAAGGTCGCCAGCCCGGGCGCGGACCCGGCTTCAAGGGTAATCCCAAGATCACCGCGACCTCGGACGGTTCGATCGTGGTTGGTTGGATCAATGGCAACAATTTGACTCTGCAGAGGCTCAGCTCGCATGGCGGCCGCCAATGGGGCACTCACGGAGTTACGATCACTGCACCCGCCGGCCAGACTTACTCGATCGCAGACCTGCACGCGGGCGATGACGGCTCGGCAATCGTTTCATGGGTTTCGGCAGCCGGTTTCTCCAGTCCGAAGATTCTGCTGGCGAACAAGCTGAGCAGCACGGGCGCGCTCCTTTGGGGAAGCAGCCATGTTGCGGTTTTTGACGGCGGCTCACTCCAGTTTGGAAACTTCCCATCCTTCGTGACCGACGGAGCAGGCGGCGCGGTCTTCGGCTGGTATGAAGTCAGCCCGCTGCAATCACGCGCCCAACACATCCTGGGTGATGGCACGGAAGCCTTTCCGCATAACGGCGTTCCCGGTTCCACTAACACCGGACACGATCAGGTTAACCCCGCCGTTTCTTACGATCCAGCCACCGGCTCGACTTATCTCTTCTGGGATGAGATTCTGGAAGGGCCCCTAACGAATGAAGGAATCTCGGGACAGAAGTTCGATTCGACGGGTGCCGTCCAATGGGGCGACTTCGGATTGGTGGTTCAAGGCTTCACATCTTCGGCGGTCATTAATGTGACCAGCGTTTTCACTCCCGCTGGCCCGTATGTTGTCTGGTCGTCGGAACCGACCTTTGGCCAGGATACAATTTATGGCGCGAAGATTGATCCGAGCGGCATCATCGTTTGTTCGCCCTTCACTGTCTCGTCCCTTCTCTCCTCCAAGTCCCGATTGGACCTGACTATTTCGTCGCTCGGTTTGACCGTGGCGGTTTGGAGTGATGATCGCGCAGACGGAGGCGATATCTATGCGCAGGATATCAAGCCCGACTGCACACTCGGTTTATAGCGGGCTCAAAACAATTCCACGCGACGGGTTCCGTTCGATATGCGACGGCGAGAGCAGCGCATGGCACTCATTGGGATTGACGAACCCGGCGTCAAAATTGCACGCTAATTCCAGTAAATACTGGAACCAAAAACCGTAAGAGTGGTTCAGAAAAGACATCCCGTTATCATTGTTGGTGGAGGTCCGGCCGGTAGCGCTGCCGCTATGTATCTCCTGCGACACGGCATAACACCAGTGATCGTCGAACGAGAGGAACATCCGCGGTTTCGTGTCGGAGAATCGCTGACCGGCCCGACTGCCCTTGCGCTGAAAGACCTCGGCCTTGGCCCGGCAATCGAGGCACAGCGCTATCCGATCAAAGAGGGCGTCATGTTTCACGGCCCAGATGGGAAAAACAATTTCTGGGTTCCCCTGGTGCGCCGGGATGAAAACTTCGAGCAGGTTCCCAACTACACCTGGAATGTGTTACGCAGCACGTTCGACAAAATTCTCTTCGACGCGGCATTGGAAAGAGGGGCCATCTGGATGAAAGCAACCGCGGTTGCGCCCATCGTCGAGAATGACGCGGTCGTTGGGTTGACGATTCGCACTCCGGAAGGCGCGACTGAAAAGCTTCTTTGTGATGTGCTTATTGATGCCACCGGAAGCGCCACCTTCCTTGCAAATCATCGCGTCACCGGGAAAAAATTACCGGGCGGTTCGGACAAGCAAGTCAGCTTCTTTTCGCAGTTCGCCAATACCATCCGCGATCACGGCAGCGAACGAAGCGATCAACCCGGTAACACCCTTCTTTATTATCAAGCGCAACATTACTGGGGTTGGTTCATCCCGGTGACGGAGGAACTCACCAGCGTGGGTATTGTCGTGACGACCGATCATTTTAAAAGCACCGGCTTGTCGAAGGAGGAATTCTTTCTGAGCGAATGTCGCCAGATGACACCGGTCCTGTCCAAGCGTTTGCCGGACCTGAATCCACGAGAGGCTATCCACGCCATCCCGAATTTTTCATACCGGGTAACGAACTACACCGGCCGCGGCTTCCTCTGTATCGGCGACGCCCATCGGTTTATTGATCCGATCTTTGCCTTTGGAGTTTTCTTCGGCATCCAAGAAGCGGAATTCGCCGCGCGCGCCATCGCCGATCACCTTTCCGGCAAGACCAAAGGCGGCAGCAATCCATTCGCTGATTTCGAACGGCTCTGTGATGAAGGGAATGACGTGGTCGAAGATGTCGCCGGCGTCTTGTGGCATTATCCGCTCGCCTTTCAACGGATCGTCATTTGGAGAGACCGGGCTGCTGGCCTGGATATTCTTTCCGGTAGAATCTATGGCGAAGAAGGCGCGACGAATCCCGCCCGTGTCGCCATGCGAAGCCTGATGGCGAAAGAAGCGGCGAAGCGAGCAAACACTTCCTTGCCGTCGGCCGAATCACTCGAAAAGATCAGAAGAGTCGGCTGAGCCGGTCTATCCACCCGAACACACAAAACTTCCGCGGCCGTGCCAATACTTGCAGATCACGGTGAGCAGCGCTTAGGTCTCATCCCGCGGTGCCTCGTGGTGTAACGGTAGCACGAGAGATTCTGGATCTCTTTGTCAAGGTTCGAATCCTTGCGAGGCAGCCAGTTTCAACTTGGGGAATTCGGTTCCTCAATTCCGCGCAGACGTTTCTCGCGAAAGAAAGTTTGGAGCAATTCGGCGCATTCGTTTCCCATCACACCCGGCGTGATATCGCATTGATGGTTCAACGACGGGTTTTGCAAAAGATTGAGTAATCCTCCGGCCGCCCCGCCCCGCGGATCAGGGCAACCAAAAACGACCCGCCGAAGACGAACGTGAACGACCGCGCCCGCACACATCGGACACGGTTCTTTGGTGACAAACAGTTCGCATTCGTTCAGGCGCCAGTCGCCCACAGCGGCTTCGGCTTGCGTCAACGCGAGCATTTCCGCATGAGCCGTCGCATCTTTGAGGAGCTCAACCTGATTGAAGGCGCGCGCGATGATTTTTCCTGCGCGCACCACGACTGCGCCGATCGGCACTTCCTCCGCTTCGTAGGCGCGCACGGCCATGCGCAAAGCCTCGTTCATGAAATAGGCGTCACTTTGCAAATCGATGAAAGGTTCCATGGCTACGATTTTTTTTGAAAACCAGTTGCTGCTCGGTAAAGAACTCTGAGATGACCTCGAACACAGAAGAATTTCAAGTCCCGCGCAAAAGCTTTCGCCTAACGAAAACCGGACCGAAGCAAAATAGATTCACAATGATAGCATTGGCTTCCTTATTACTTGCCGTCGGCATGGTCAGCGTCGCCACCGCCGCTACTGAGCAGCAGCTCGTAGACGAATCGGCTAATACGTTGCGCGCTTTTTACGAAATGCCCGAGAAGAAGATCCCGCCCAGCATTATCAGGAATGCGCGCGGTCTTGCCATTATCCGGGTATATAAAGGCGGCTTCATCTTCAGCGGCAAGGGAGGCCAGGGCGTGCTCGTCGCGCGAACCAGCAACGGCTGGTCCGGACCATCGTTCATTGGCCTCGGGGGTGCCGGGTGGGGGTTGCAGGCCGGTGGGGAAATGACTGATTTTATTTTCGTGCTCAACAACGATCGCGCGGTGCGCGCTTTCTCGCGCGAGGGCAACCTCAAACTTGGCGCGGATCTGAGCGCGGCGGCCGGGCCGTGGGGGCGCGACTTACAGGGAGCTGTCACAACCACAGCCGCGGTCTATACCTATAGCCGCAGCAAGGGATTGTTCGCCGGCGCATCACTTGAAGGCGCGGTGATCGCGACGCAGAAAACTGCCAACGACCGGTATTATGGCCAGGCGGCGCCAGCGCGCTCGATCCTCGCCGGCGATATTCCCCCGCCGCAGGGCGCTGAGCGTCTACGCGAGCTCCTCAGTCGCTATTAGCCACGCAGCTACGCTTTTTTCTTTACAGCGCCGCAACGGTTGCGGCAGGGTCGCGGGCGTGCGTTGGATTCTGTTCCCGCTTTGCCTAACGATTTTCGCGTTTCCCGCGCACGCTCAGGTTCAGGAAAGAAAACTAGCCGACCGCCTGATGGAGCCCGATATGTCGCTCGCCAATTCCGCCCAAGACAAGAAATTCGTCGCTGTCGAGGGAACATCGGTCGACAAAAAATTCGAGGCCAAGTCATTTTCGACTGGCCACGAAGCAAATACCAAGAGTTTTGGAGGGGAAAAGAGCTTCCTCTCCAAAATCTTCGGAACAAGAAAATACGCTCGCGCCGAAGCGGCTGCGAACGCGAAGACGAATGCAGAAAGTGCCTACGCCAACACCAAATTCGCGACGCACGAAAGTTCCCTTGTTCGACAGTCATCTGATTCCGACAAGCAAAGCAAAGTCAAGGATTACCCGGACCAACGGCCGTTTCTGGCCAAAGGAACGCGGCAGGAAATTCTGAGCCAGCAGGACAAGCCGTTGACGATTGACGAGGTCCGGGAGTTGTTAAATCGAAACAAGTAGAGTTTGCGGCTGAAGCGGTCCTCGCTAAGCGTGGCGTGATGGACCCGGCGAAATCATTCGATCTTCTCAAGAACGGCGCGGCCCGCATCATCAGCGAGGCCGAACTGCGGGAAAAGCTTTCGTTAGGCCGACCTCTCCGGATCAAACTGGGCGTCGATCCGACCAGCGCTGATATCCATTTGGGCCACAGCCTCGTCCTCCGAAAGCTACGCCAATTCCAAGATCTCGGCCACGAGGCGATTCTGATCATCGGGGATTTCACCGCCATGATCGGCGACCCCAGCGGACGCTCCGTCACCCGTCCACAGCTCACCCACGAAGAGGTTCTCGCCAACGCGGAAACTTATCGAACCCAGGCTTTCAAAGTCCTTGATCCAAAACGCACCAGGACAGTTTTCAACGGCGATTGGTTTCGGAAAATGAACTTCAGTGAGGTCATTCAACTAAACAGTCGCGTGACATTGCAACAAATGTTGCAACGGGAAGATTTCAAAACGCGCCTCGAGAAAGAGCAGCCGATCGGCGCGCATGAAATTCAATATCCGATCATGCAAGGCTGGGATTCTGTCGAGGTGCAGGCCGACGTGGAACTCGGCGGCACCGATCAGCTTTTCAACATTCTGGTCGGGCGAGAATTGCAAAAGGACGAGGGGCAGCCTCAGCAGGTCGTCTTTCTTTTGCCTTTGCTGGAAGGATTGGACGGCGTCCAGAAAATGAGCAAGAGCCTGGGCAATTACGTCGGGGTGACAGATCCGCCTAACGAAATGTTCGGCAAGCTCATGAGCATCTCTGATGAACTAATGGCACGGTATTTTCCTATCCTGCTCGGGCGTCCCCTGACCTCGGAAGTTCATCCAATGGCGGCGAAGAAAGAATTGGCCAGGGAAATCGTTGACACGTATCACCCGCCCGGGAGCGGCCAACACGCGACTGAGGAATGGGAGCGGCGCTTTAGTGAAAAGCGTCTCGACCAAACCGAGTTGCCGACATTTTCGCCACCGCCGGACGAGCGCACCGCCATCTCGATCGTGGTCAGCGCGTACGACACCATCTTTGGCCTGAAGAAATCGCGCGGAGAAATCCGCCGTCTTCTCGAGCAAGGGAGCGTGCAGCTGCGGGGCGAAAAAATTCTCGATCCCCAGGCTCAACCGCTCTTCCACTCCGGCGATGTCCTTCGACTCGATAAGACCCGAGCCGTTCGCATAAAGTAAAGGAGCGCACCCATAGTCCCCGTGCGCTCCTCTTCAGCCGAAGATTAGATGATAACGCGTCGTTAGGCGGAGGCTGGTTCGAGCACCGCATACATCGGCGGGCGCTCGGACACGGGGGCAGCGATCCCTTCAAAGTGTGATCGCAGGCTGCGGAGCTCAGTGGTCAGGAACCGATCGATCAGGCCGAACTTTCGGTCGACCCACGCGTAGAATTTGTTCTTGATATCGTAATGCAGCGCCAAGGTGATCTCCGTGCAATCCGGCCGCACTTCGTCGAATTCCACCAGACCCATCAGGTCGATGTTCCCGCCCCATGATTCAAAGGCGAACTGATCGCTGCCATCTGACTCGATCGGCGTGATTACGGTCTGCCCGTTGAATCCCAGCGGAGCGCGAAAACTGAAATCGATCGTTTTGGACGACGTCATATTAGCTTTCGTGACCATCACTAGTTGGCGGCGATATGAATGGATGCTGGCGAGGCGGCTTTTGCACTCATCCAGCGATTGGCTCATATGAAGTGTTTTTTGTAGCAACATAAGTTTGATGAGGTTGTGCCACTACTTTTAGCAAAGCACGTACCGATACCCCTTCTCCTAGGGAGAGGCGGGTTTCAGGCCTCGTTTTGTGTTCATTTCTGTTACACAACTGTCAGAGAGCGGACGATTTTGACTTTACACGGAGCCTGCCTATTTACGGAAAAATGGGAGCATGCGGGCGAGACAGAGCCGCGGTTTCGTCGTTAGGCCAAATCACCCAGTCGACCATCTGGCCCGACCAGCCAAGACTCGCTCAGGCCGCCGCCTGATCACGAACGAGTGAGCCGATCATCGACTCGAAAATCCGCCGGCCATCGCTACTGCCGAGTCGCTCTTCACAGGCCCGATCAGGGTGCGGCATCAAGCCAAAGACGTTGCGATCCGCGTTGCAGATTCCGGCGATGTTTTGCACAGAGCCATTAGGATTGGCTTCGGGCGCGACCCGCCCGGACGAATCACAGTAGCGCAAGATGACTTGCTGCCGCTCGTTCAGGTCCCGCAGCGTTCGTTCGTCCGCGTAATAGCAGCCTTCCCCGTGCGCCACCGGCAGACGCAGCAACGTCCCGATCGGCATGCCGCGGGTGAACGGCGAATCGGACACCTCCACTCGTGTCGTCACCATCTGACAAACGAAATGGAGCGAGCGATTGCGCACCAAAGCGCCAGGGAGCAAGCCGGCTTCGCAAAGGATTTGAAAGCCATTGCAAATCCCAATAACGAGCTTGCCCGAGCGAGCTTCCTCCACGACCGAGCGCATGATGGGCGAAAAACGCGCGATCGCGCCGCAGCGCAGATAATCGCCATACGAAAATCCTCCCGGCAACACGATCGCATCCCAACCGTGCAGCGAAGTTTCCTTGTGCCAGACGTAGTCCGACTCGACGCCATCGATTCCGCGCAAAGCAGCCAGGCAATCCTGGTCGCAATTTGATCCTGGAAATTGGACGATCGCGATTTTCATTTCTTCTCGTTAGGCATCTCCAGCCGGTAATCCTCGATCACCGGATTCGAAAGCAGATCGTGGCAGAGCTCGCGCAGCTTCGGCTCCTGCTCGACCGGATCACCCTCGAGATCGATCTCAAGATAGCGGCCAATTCGCACCTCGCGGGCGCCGCTGAACCCAAGATGCTGCATCGCCTCGCGCACCGCCGCTCCTTGCGGATCGAGCACGGTCTCCTTGGGCGTCACGATCACTTTTACTTTCATGGTTCACTATTAGCCGGACGCGACCGAACCGAAAATGAAAAGTATCGCGAGCGGCCTTCCCGAACGACCGCAGCTTTCGCTTCGGCATAAAGCCGCTAAAGTCATGTCGTTATGGGCGAACAACTTCTCGCAGGGAAAACGGGCGTCGTCTTCGGCGTCGCCAACAAACGCAGCATCGCATGGGCGATCGCGAAGGCTTGGGCAGCGGCGGGCGCGCGCCTCATCTTCAATTATCAAGGGGAGCGTCTGAAGGAAAACGTTGAGGATCTCGTCGGTGAATTCGGCGGCGATACGCCGCTTTATCCATGCGACGTCTCGAGCGATAGCGAGATCGCTTCATTTTTTGAAAAAGTGCAGGGCCAGACCAATCGCCTCGATCTTCTTCTTCACTCCGTTGCATTCGCGCCAAAGGAATCGCTGGAAGGCGATTTTCTCAGCACCACGCGGGAAGCGTTTCGGACCGCGCACGACATCAGTGCCTATTCGTTAGTCGCGCTCAGCCGCGCTGCGACCCCGTTCATGACAGAGGGCGGAAGTATTCTCGCGATGACGTACTACGGCGCCGAAAAAGTAGTTCCGCACTACAACGTGATGGGCGTCGCAAAAGCCAGTCTCGAAGCGAGCACACGTTATCTTGCGTACGATCTGGGTCCGAAAAAAATTCGGGTCAATTGCATTTCCGCCGGCCCGGTCCAGACGCTCGCAGCCCGCGGTATCAGCGGATTTTCTTCGATGCTCAAGCACTACCAGGAGCGCGCTCCGCTCAAGCGCAGCTGCGATCCCGCGGAACTCGGTCAAACCGGTTTGTTCCTCGTCAGCGACGGCGCCGCCGCAATCACCGGACAGGTCATCTACGTCGACGGCGGCTATCAGATCATGGGAATGTAAATCGCCGCCCCTCGGGATTACGACGAAATCGCCGGCCCACTTCGATCGGAACTCGACGGCCTAAAGCCGTCGAGTTCGATTCCAACCTACTATTCAGTCACTGACACGGGAAACTAGCCGGGAGGCCACGCGAGCGATCGTTTGCCTAACAAATGGACGTGCAAATGCGGCACGCTCTCGCCGGCGTCTGGGCCGCTGTTGATCACGAGACGATAACCGCTCTGGTTCACTCCCAGGTCGCGCGCTACTTTTGCCGCGGTCAAGATCAACTTGCCGAGTACCGCACGATCTGATTCCCCCGCCTCGGCCAGACGAGGAATGACACGCTTCGGCACGATCAAGACATGAATCGGCGCCTGCGGACTGACATCGTGAAATGCGATGACGTCGTCATCTTCATAGACAATTTTCGCCGGAATCTCGCGCGCCGCGATCTTCTCAAAAATCGTCATCGAATCGAGCAATTCAATTCCGCGGTAACGGGGCCACCACAAATTTTTTCCCGAATGAAGCAGGTCACTTCTTCGCGAAGCGCATCGCACGATCGCGACCAGGTCTTGGCGCTGCGCAAATGTTTGATCGCTGGCTGCAGCCCAAAAAAATGAATCCCCGTCGCCCCAGTCTCAAGAATCGCGGCGACGCGTTTTTCCAAAAGATCGAAGAACGCCAGCTCGTAGCCATCGGCCGCAGCCTCTGCGATTTCGTAAAGTGAAACCGAAATCGGCGGCGGTGTCGGTTTGAAATGCGGGACGATTTCTTTGTAACCGATTACTTTCAAAACGTAGCGAACGGTCTGGTTGAGCTGACTGAAAGCGACGACCGATTCATCCGTCCGCAGTCGCAGATAAAACGCGATGCTCTCCGTCACGTGCTCGGTCAACCACCAGCTTGGATAGCCGGCCCGGTCTGCCGCTTGCGTGATCGCGGCATGCAACCAGTCGCGATTGAACTCAAAAAGCTGCCCGGATTCGGAACGGAGGTAAGGAAATTCTTCTCTAAACGCGACCATTGTTTACGGGTTCACTGAACAGTTCGGGTTGGAGGGCATTCGGTTTGATTCGACGGCCCAACGCCTGAATTTCATCGACAAATTGATCGACATCTTCGAAGTGCCGGTGCACCGACGCGTAGCGCAGATAGGCGACCTCATCGAGTTCGCGCAATCGCGTCAGCACCATGTCGCCGAGTGCGGCTGAGGTCACTTCACGGCCACCGGTTTCGACCTCGTGCACGATGTCATCGACTGCCTGCTCGAGTGTCATGAGGCTGATCGAACGTTTCTCGCAAGCCTTGGCGATGCTATTGGCGAGCTTGCGCCGATCGAAAGCTTCATGGCGACGATCGCGTTTGATCACGCGCAGATCACTCCGTTCGATTTCTTCGTAAGTAGTAAAACGAAATGCACAGGCCAGACAAACGCGGCGCCGCCGGATGCTGGAACTATCGCGTGATTGCCGCGAATCGATGACCTTGTCATCTCGATTTCCGCACTTTGGACAGCGCATGGTGTGGTCGGGAGAACTGACTCCACTACACGTGGTAGTGGGAACGTTGGCAAGAAATTTCGACAGGCATCTCCAAAAAATTTTTCGCGCGTCGAAATTTTGTTGTGGCCGAATGGAGCTT
>Ga0207697_10001047_pt1 | contig 15321 bp, 13 predicted proteins | sample KBSSwiS5withPhiX_FD_184293 | JGI IMG/M metagenome (GOLD analysis project Ga0207697, IMG submission 184293) | Switchgrass rhizosphere microbial communities from Kellogg Biological Station, Michigan, USA, with PhiX - S5 (SPAdes) (version 2) | ecosystem: Host-associated > Plants > Roots >... | reverse complement strand
CGGCGTATTCGAAGACAGCATCGCGGCGCTGCAACTTCTGAACTCGTTAGGTTACGGGATCGATCCAGCCTTGCCATTGCATCTCGTGTACAATCCAGTTGGCGCGTTCTTGCCATCGCCGCAGAATGAACTTGAGGCCGATTACAAACGGGAGCTGCAAAAGCATTTCGGAATTGTGTTTAACCGGCTTTACACGCTTGCGAATCTTCCGATCGGCCGGTTTGCCGCTTACCTGCGCCACAGCAATCGGCTGGACGAATACATGCAACTTTTGATCGAGTCGTTCAATCCAGCGACTATCGAAGGTCTCATGTGCCGCAACACGATCAGCGTCGGATGGCGTGGTGAAGTTTATGACTGCGACTTTAATCAGCAGCTCGGAATGCAATGGAATAATGGGCAACCGATTTTTTTGTGGGACGTCGACCCTGCCTCGCTCGAGCATCGCGAGATCATGACCGGCGATCATTGTTTTGGTTGCACGGCCGGTGCTGGTTCGAGCTGCGGCGGCGCGATCGTGTAACTCAGGCATCTTGCCTGATCCCTCGCGCAGGCTTCCCAGCGTGCGCGATTAGCGCGAACAAAGATGTTCGCTCGACGAAACAGGCTGGAAGCCTGTGTTACTTCGACACCACGACCACATGCGCTGCCATTGGCAAAACGAATTTGTTGCCTCGCGCGAATTGTTTGATTCCGTTTTCAATGGCAACGCGAATTTTCTCCAACGTTTCCGGCGATTGCCGCGCCAGGATGCCCGCGGTGCGAACGCCGGCGTTCCGTTCCGCTTCAAAATAATAACCGGCGTGCGGATGATGCCACTCCACCCTGCGCGTTTCATAGCTCATCGAAGCTCCGTCGAACCCAGCTCGATCCAGCACTTGCCGGCATTCCTCGCGTTCGCCGTACAAATATTTCGGCGGACCTTCGGGCAAGCCGACGTCCAAATCCGCGTGAGCTTCAACTGCGTCGTTAACGATCTTCGCACCCGGGTTCTGTTCTGGTCCGGCCCAAACAGTAAAACCAAACTTGCCTCCCGGTTTCAAAACGCGGCACGCTTCGGCGCATGCTCTTTCTGGATTCGAGACGTGCAACAATCCGAAGTTCATAAGCACGCGATCGAAACTGCCGTCTTTGAATGGGAGGTCTTGTGCCTCGCCTTGCTTGAATTGAATCTCCGAAAACATTCGCTTCGCTATCGCGACCATGTTGTCGGAGAAATCAATTCCGGTAGGAACCGCGCCAGTTTGTTTCGCTGCGGCCGACACGTAGCCCGGGCCACACGCCACATCCAAAAGCAACATTCCCGCAGAAACGCTCGCGTCTGCCAAAAGCGAGGGAATGAATTGCCGCGTTAGCGGCGACCACACGGAATCGTATTTGTCCGCCACGCCTTGCCAGCCCTCATGTTCAAACCGATGAAAGTCATCTTGTGTGGTCACAATTGGGACTAAATTGCGCTTCGCATAGCGAAGCGGCTACAGTTACTCGAGAGGAAATTCGATTCGTTCTTCTTCTTCGCGGGCTACGAGTTTGTTGCGCTCGATAATGCGGGCGCAAGTGTTCCACCGGAGAATAGCATCGTCGTGACCGAGCGGCCTCAGCGGTTCAGCCTTTTCGAACCAGTCCATTGCTTCGCGCAAAAGATCGTAGGCCTGAAACCGGCAGCCCGGCGTGTGCTGCCGCAGTTTCGTTTTTGCCCGGCGTTCGGCGATGATTCCGGAATAATACGCGCGCTCATATTCCGATTTCACGCGGCTGAGCAATTCCTTCGTTTGCGTCTCGCTGACCCCATATGTTTTTTCGAAGCGATCGGTGAATGCGAGCAAAAGCGTGATGATGGCCCCTTGGTTATCTGGATCGACCGCAAGAATGTCGAGGCAGATGCTCTCCGCTTCGCCGGGTTCGTTGAGCAAGCGGTAGCGCTCAGCCTTCTCCAGGGCGGCGGGAATCGCGTCTTTGTGAAGTTGTTTCAGCTCGGCCATGGCAACCTGTGATTCGTCATATCGTACATTTGTAAATACAAACTCGATTCACGATTCTCGATTCACAGTTTCTGAATCACTCTTCCTCTTTAACGAACGCCAGAACCAGCCCAGTGGATCATAAAATTCATCCACCACGCGTTCTTTCAACGGAATGATCCCGTTATCGGTGATCTCAATACTTTCCGGGCATACTTTCGTACAGCACTTGGTGATGTTGCAATAGCCGATGCCCTGTGTGTTTCTCAATTCCTCGATCCGATCCTGGGTGTCAAGCGGGTGCATCTCGAGTGCAGCGACGTGAATCAAAAAGCGCGGTCCGATGAATTTGTCGTGCATCTGGTGGTCGCGCAGGACGTGGCAAACGTCCTGACAAAGGAAACATTCGATGCATTTCCGGAATTCTTGGACTCGATCGATGTCCGCTTGCTGCATGCGCCATGTGCCGTCCGGCGCATCGGGTTGCCGAGGCTTGAACGGTTTGATTCTTTTCTTTACCTCGAAATTCCACGAAACGTCGGTGACCAAATCCTTAATGAGTGGAAATGCCTTTATCGGCTCGATCGTCACCGGTTTTTCCAACGGCAGCTCGCTCATCCGGGTCATGCACATTAGCTTCGGCATCCCGTTCACTTCCGCAGAACACGAACCGCACTTCCCTGCCTTGCAGTTCCATCGGCAGGCAAGATCAGGCGCCTGTGTGCGCTGAATGTCATGCACAGCATCGAGCACGACCATGCCTTCGGTGATCTTGGTGGCGTACTCATGAAATTCGCCCCGTTTGGCATCGCCCCGCCAGATTTTGAAGGTGACCATACTCATAAGCCGTTGATCGATGTTTCTGGGGAGCGCACGTCTCTGGCGTGCTGGCGAACGTCTCCAGGCGTTCGCGAACTTTTCTCTACAGCGAACACTTTAGATGAAAACAAGGCCTCAGAGAAATTTCGTTGCTGCGGAACGCCGCAACCAGCACGCGGAACGCGTGCGCTCCCCAAGCCTGCAATACCGCCCGTCACACTCATTTCATCTCCTCAATGATTTGTTGCAAATATTCCGGAATTTCCGGTAAGCGGTCGAGGCGCACTTGCATCGTCCCGTCCGGCGCTTTGGAGATGATCGTGTTCACTTTTGAAAATCGATCGTCCTTTTCGGGATAATCTTCGCGAAATTGTGCGCCGCGGCTTTCTTTCCGCTCGATTCCTGCGCGGGTGATCGCCTCCGATACAGTAAGGAGATTCTTCAAATCGATGGTCGTATGCCAACCGGGATTGTATTCGCGATTACCGGTAACTGCGCCGCGATTCGCTCGTTCTTTCAGTTGCTGCAACTGACCAAGCGCGTACTGCATTTCAGATTCCGTTCGAACGATTCCGACATTGTCCTGCATCAATTCCTGCAAATCCTTTTGGATTTGGTACGGGTTCTCGCCGTCGCCTCGTTCGAACGGCGCGAGCGCTTCGCGCGCCGCGGAATCGATCTGATCGTTGTGGATTTCACCTAACGAGCTCTGTTTAGCGAACTGCGCTGCGAATTCGCCGGCGCGTTTCCCAAACACCAATAGATCGGAAAGCGAATTGCCGCCGAGACGATTCGCGCCGTTGATTCCCGCTGCACACTCGCCCGCTGCAAAGAGCCCCGACAATCGGCTCATTTGCGTGTCGGGATCAACGCGCACGCCGCCCATGATGTAATGGGTAGTTGGCCCAACTTCCATCGGCTGCTCCGTGATATCGATGTCGGCAAGTTGTTTAAATTGGTGATGCATGCTCGGGAGCTTGCGTTTGATGTGTTCTGCCGCGTTTGGAAGTTTCGATTTGATCCACGAAATATCGAGGAAGACGCCCCCGTGCGGGCTTCCCCTGCCCTCTTTGATCTCGCGCACGATGCAGCGCGAGACATGGTCACGCGTCAGTAACTCCGGCGGCCGGCGCGCATCCTTGTGTCCCCGACAATAGCGCCAGCCTTCTTCCTCGTTGTCCGCGGTCTGATGTCGATAGTTTTCCGGAATCGACTCGAACATAAAACGTTTGCCCTCTTTGTTGGTCAAAATGCCGCCTTCGCCGCGCACGCCTTCTGTCACTAAGATTCCCATCACGCTTGGCGGCCAAACCATTCCAGTGGGATGAAATTGAATGAATTCCATGTCGATGAGTTCCGCACCCGCTTGGTATGCCAGCGCATGACCGTCGCCAGTGTACTCCCAGCTGTTACTGGTGATCTTGTAAGCGCGCCCAATGCCGCCAGTTGCGAGCACGACTGCTTTGGCTCGGAAAATTTTGAAACGCCCTCGCTCGCGTTCGTACCCGAACGCTCCTATGACGCGGTCGCCATCCTTTAGAAGCGAAAGAATCGTGTGCTCCATGTGGACTTGAATTCCCTTATGCACGCCATGGTCTTGTAATGTGCGGATCATCTCCAACCCGGTGCGATCGCCGACATGAGCGAGCCGCGGATAACGATGTCCACCGAAATTTCGTTGGAGAATGCGGCCGTCCTTTGTGCGATCAAAAACGGCGCCCCAGGCTTCGAGCTCGCGCACCCGATCGGGGGCTTCCTTCGCGTGCAATTCAGCCATACGCCACTGGTTGACGTATTGACCGCCACGCATGGTATCGGCGAAATGCACCTTCCAATTGTCGCGTTCATCGACGTTTGCCAGCGCTGCTGCGATTCCACCCTCCGCCATCACGGTGTGCGCTTTACCCAGAAGCGATTTGCAGACGAGTCCAACGCGAACGCCCGCTGCCGAAGCTTCAATCGCAGCGCGCAACCCCGCGCCGCCAGCGCCAATCACGAGAACGTCGTAATCAAAAGTTTCGTATTCAGGCATGGGAGTCGTTGAAGCGTTAAAGAGTTGAAGTGTTGAAGCGCTCGTCCGCGAGCAATCTAATCCGCTTCAACGCATCTCGCTTCATCGCTTAAACGATTCTGAAATCGTGCCAAATTCCGATTGCACAGAGCCGCACATACAGATCAGTGAAGCCGACCCAGAACAGACTCAGCCACGCCCATAGCATATGGCGGCGATTCAGACAACCCACGCAGGCGTAGGCGCGGTAACAGGCTGGCGACTTTGCAAGTTGATCGCGGAATCCTCCAATCAGATGCCGCAAGGAGTGGCATCCAAAAGTATAACCGCCAAGCAAGTACACGTTGATGGCCAGCACAATAGTACCGACGCCAATGCCGAACGAACTTTTGCCAGTCGCTGGATCGACAAACCAGAGCGCTTTCCAAACGTCATATGCCAGGACCAAAATAAACAAGAATGCCAAGTAGAGAAAATAGCGATGCGCGTTTTGCATGATTAGCGGGAACGAACGCTCGCCCCAGTAGGTGTTGCGCGGTTCGCCGACTGTGCAGGCCGGAGGATCAGCCCAGAACACCTTGTAGTAAGCGCCGCGATAATAATAACAGGTGAGCCGGAAGCCACCTGGGGCCCAAAGAACAAGAAGCGCTGGCGAAAATAGAAGCCACTGCGGCCACCAACCTGGTTTAGGTCCAAACCAACTGTGGGGCGAATCACCAAACAGCTCCGGCGAATAGAACGGCGAGATGTAATTGCCGAAGAAATAATTCTGACCCTGAAACGCCGCCCACGTGGAATAGATGATGAAAGTCGATAAGCCGAGAAAGACCAGGAGCGGCTGAATCCACCAAATGTCCGCGCGCATCGTCTCCCCGAATGAACGGCGTGCAAGAGCGGTAGATGTAGATGTCGATCCGTTCATTTCTTCAACACAAGGAACGACGGGTTGGGCAGCCGTCGAAACATGACGGCTGAGAAGCCGTCACTCCTTGGCGCCCTGCGGCTAGCAATCTCATTCGCCGTCCGTTCCCTCAATCGGCAGGTTCGCCTTTTTCCACGCTTCCCAACTACCGGGAACATTCCAAAGATCATTGAAGCCCTGCTGCTTCAAGATGCTCGTGGCGATGCTGGCGCGATAACCGCTGCCGCAATAAACGGCCGTCGGTTTGTTGCGATCGAGTTCGTCTACGCGTTTGCCAAGCTCCGGCACAAAAATGTGCCGAGCACCGGGAACATGCCCTTTTTTCCACTCGCCGGGTGAACGCACATCGACAACCTGCAGCGACCCTTTGCGTTCTTTTAACTCGTGTACGCTCATCTGCCCGATTCGTTCCAGCGGAAATCCCGCTGCGTGCCATGCTTTCATTCCGCCAATCAAATACCCCGCGAATTTTGTGTATCCAGTGCGAACAAATAGGCGGAGAATTTTTTCCAGATCATCGTCCTCCTCGAGCACGAGAAGAATTGGTTTTTCGGGATCGAGAAGCCAGCCTGCCCAAATGGAGAGAATCGGCGTGCCGGCAATGTTAAGTGCACCAGCAATGTGACCGCCGCCAAAGGCGAGCATATTGCGTGTATCAACAAGAACTCCGGCATTCTTCTCGATCGCGTTTTTAAAAGCCTGGGGAGAAAGGCCGGGAACGCGCGGAAGACTTCCAAGCACCTTTGGTCCTTCCGCATTCACCTTCTTCATTAGCGGATAGTATCGCGGCACCGGTGGCGCAGTCTTAATCGCAAAATCGGTGAAGCTTTTCGCGTCTTTGAACTGCAAAAAGTTATTGAATTTCCTTTCGTAACCGATCGTGCTGCTCAACCGCGCGCCGATATCGGCGCCGCAGGGCGAGCCGGCGCCGTGATTGGGATAAATCATCACGTGATCGGGAAGGTTCAGGTAGAAATCGTGCAACGTGTGGAATTGTTGTTCGGCGAGTTGTCTGGTAAATTTGTCGCCTAACAAGTCGGGCCGTCCGGCAGAAGAAACAAAAAGCGAATCACCCGTGAGCACCGCCCACGGCTCATCAGGATGATCAGCCTCAGACAGCAAATACGACATGTGCTCGGGCGTATGCCCCGGAGTGTGACGCGCTGTTACGATCACTTCGCCGAATGTGAATCGGTCGCCATCCTTGATCTTTTCCGGGTCGAAACCGTACTCTGCGCCGCCCTCGCCGCTGGCGTAAATCTTCGCCGCTTCCAATCGCGCGCACAGTTCACGCGAGCCGCTAACCAGATCGGCATGAATGTGGGTTTCAAAAATATGCGTGATAACGACGCCGGCGTGCCGCGCCGCTTCAATGTAAACATCGCAATCCGCTCTCGGATCAAAAACCGCCGCAACTCCTTCGTCATCGTCGCCGACGAGATAAGAAAGCTCCGCGATGCCTTCAGTCTGAAATGTTTTAAAAACGAGTGACATCCGTCAGATTTAACGCGAAGCGGCAGGGAACTTCAACAACATCGCGATTTGAGTTCTGGGGAGCGCACGCCTCTGGCGTGCTGGCGAACGTCTCCAGGCGTTCGTGAACTTTTCCAAATGGGTAGCCCTCACGTTTCGTTTTGCCAGCCATATCCGTCTTGGGATCCCACGTTTCAGAAAGATCGTTTCGGCAGAATGCCGAAACCAGCACGCTGCAAGCGTGCGCTCCCCGGCAGTTCACTGCACGTTAACTTCGATCGGCAGCAGGTGATTGATCATGTAAGTGCCGCGATCGGGATCGCGATGCACCGGTTGGGTTCGGCCGAGCGAATCGGTAGCGCGGACGATGAGCGTTTGCTTCCCTGGTTGCGATGGTGTCTGCCAGTTGAACTCCCACAGTCGCCAGGCGTTCGTGTTCGATTCACCAAGTAACCTTGCATCGTTCCACGTCGCGCCGCCGTCCGTGCTGAGTTCAACTTTCGTAATTTCCGCATCACACGCCCAAGCAGCTCCGGAAACACGGATGTTCGTCTTCGCAGGCACCGTCTCGCCTTCCGCAGGACGCGCAATCTCTGCCTTGACTTGCATTTCGCTAAGCGGGGTCAGTTCAGCGATCTCCTCCCCTTTCTGCCAATACCCGAAGTCAGTTTTCTTCCAGTACGCGTAGTCGATGGTTTGATAATATCCGGTAAATGGACGGTCGGTGACGATAATGCGCTGGAGCCATTTGACCGATGCCATCGCGTACCAGCCGGGCACTATCGCGCGTAACGGAAAACCGTGCTCGGGCGGCAGGTCTTCGCCGTTCATTTTGTAGGCCAGCAGCACGTCACGGCGCGCTTTTTCCAGAGGAATACTGCGAGCGAACTTCAATCCACCCGGCGGACTCTTCGGGTCTTCAAGCATGCCGAGGTCGGCTCCTTCGAGAACTATTTCGCACGCGTTTGGCTTGAGAGTCGCTCGATCGAGCAAGACCGAAAGTGGCACTCCCGTCCACTCTGCGTTGCCTATTGCACCGAGGTGCCATTGAACCCCTTTGACCTTTGGCTCTAAGAAATTCCTGTTGTTGCCTGCACATTCCAAAGTCACCGTAGCCGTCACCGACTCGATCGTCATGAGTTCCTCGTAATCAATCGAGAATGGTTTTTCCGCTTCCCCCTCTACGTACAACCGCCACGCATTGCGATCGATCGCCGGGATTGGAAAATGCGTTCGAACGTAAAACGATTTCGTCGGGGTAATAAAGCTGTCGACCGTCGAAAACTGCATCTCCAGATTTAACGGGCTTTCGGTGCGCAGGATTCTTCCGCTACGAAGTATTATTTCTTCCTGTGGCATTGGTGTTGAGACGATTATTTGGCTGCACGGAGGGAACCAGAAAGCTTTTCGTACAAGCTCATCTGAACGCGCCGATCGTCCTCCGTAATCTCGTTAACCTTGAGTTGGTCCGGAGACATCTTGCTGAGAGCATTACGTAACGCATCAACTCGCTGCAGCAACTCCTGGCGGGTGCCCTGCACGAGATATCCAGGCGGAATCTTGGCGTCAAAGGAATCGGCAAAAACGATCACCGAAATGCCAGGTCGCAGTTGATATTGGGGGCCGCCCTCCAACATTGGCGTTTTATCATCGTAACTTGAGTACTCGATTGTCGCCTGCTGAGGATTGTTCCCCGGAGTTCGCGCCACGGCTTTGAGATCCACAACTGCCTTCGTCTTGATGTCGAACTTTGTTCGTTGCAACATGCGCACTTCCTTGACGGAACCAACGTAAACAACGGGCGCTTTCCTTCGAACCGATTCGATAAAGCTGCGCATGTTCGCCGCGAGAAGATGCACCGCATCACCAGAGACCAGCGCGCAGGCCAGGATCAGGCTGGGTCCTTTAAGGCTTATCGTTCTCATTCGGTTGGTGCAATGAACACATCTTTGCGCGGGAATTGGCGAATTAATGATTCAGATTTGCCGAAATTTGTCGCCAAAACATCCACCGGATTGCCGGCAATCCAGGCGGAAAGATCGATCGATTCGTAAGTCCCGCTATTGAATCCGATCAAGATCCGGCTCGGCTCGCTGCCAATGCTCTCTATCGAATGCCCGTAACCCTGTGCAACGTAACAGACATCTCCCGTGTGTAGGAGTTCCGTCCGGAAACGGCCGTGCGCGCCAAACATCGTCACTTTGATTGTACCTTCGATTACGTACTGCCATTCGTCGGCATTGGGATGCCAATGCAGTTCCCGAAGTGCGCCCGGTTCCAGATCGATAATGACGCCTGTCATTGTAGTCGAAATTGGAAAGCGCGTGGAATCCACGCGCCATTCGCGGCCACCTTTGAACACTCCGTGCGGCGCTTCAGAAAGCATCCGAAACTTGTGTGTCTGTGGTGGCGAAATGCGCGGGCCCTGAAGATTTGCTGGTATTTGTTCCGGCGGAATCGCGCCGCGGGCGAAGTAAACCTCCTCGCTTGGGAAACCGTCAAACGCCGACTCGGACAAACCAAAATTTTTCGCAAGCAGCGCTTTGGGTGCGTGGCCGATCCAATCGGTAATGCTGAACGTGCCGAACTCGGAGAAATAACCGTTGTCGAAAATCAGAATGAAATGCGTCGGTTCATTCCCGAGGCATTCGAGCACGTGAGCGTGTCCGCGCGGAAAGTACCAAATGTCGCCCGGATCGAAGTCATTCGTCTCTGTTTCCCCGGCCGGATTGATCACCGTGGTACGCGTACGGCCTTTCAGAACAAACGCCCATTCCGCAGCCGTTGCGTGCCAGTGAAGCTCCCGCATCACACCAGGTTCAAGCTGCATCGATACGCCGGCAATTCCTTTCGAGATCGGCAGCTGGTCGACAGTTACTTCTTTGCCAAAGCTGTTCCCGAGAACTTTCCCCTTCGATTTCTCGAGTTCGAATTTGAACGTCGGCAATTCTTTTCCAGACATCAACGGGTCGGGAACGTTGTTTCGAAAACTGTTATGGCCCATACCGTCATTTTCTTAAAGTGTTTCGCATGTAGCGATCAAGCGAATCCTTAGCCTGTGGGAAGGTCGCGTGATTCCAGGCTCGACGCGGTGACCTAAATCTGACACTACGTGCACGACGGTGCCTACTCCCGTCGATTTGCTATGACGAAATGTTTTGGCAAAATAGTTCTACCAATAGCCGCATGCTTTTTGATCGGGGATACATTGGGCGGCACTTCGGAACCCGTGCGTCTCTTTGTAAAGGAGGTTCCGCTCAAAATCCTGGGCAAAGAGCTATCCGTTATCGCGATCGAGCAAGCTGACGGCACACAGGGATATTCTCCAGAAAAGGCCGACGGATTTCACGTCGAAGTCGTGAACCACTTGAAGGTACCAACGAGCATTCATTGGCACGGACTCGTTTTGCCGAACCCTATGGACGGCGTTCCCTTCGTTACAATGCTGGGCGCCCGTACGACTCTGTCTTTTTGAGAGCGCGCCGCTCTGCTTAACGCGGCGCGATACCAAAGGCCTTTTCGATCGCCGCCGGGTCATAAACTTTGCCGCCTTTGATCACGGTTTTGATCTTATGGATGTCGCGCATGTCTTGAGTCGGGTCGCCATCAATCAGCACCATGTCGGCGAGTTTACCCGCCGCGATCACGCCGCGATCTTTGTCGACGCCCATGACCAACGCCGGAGTTAGCGTCGCCATTCGCAAGACTTCACCTGCTGGAATTCCGGCTTTTACATAGAGCTCAAGTTCGTGGTGCAGCATGTAACCAGCGAGGTTATCCGTTCCCGGGATGATCGTGATCCCAGCGTCATACAGCGCTTTTAGCAAGCGCAGCATCGCAGGGAATGCGTCCTGATAAGCGGCCTCTTTGTCCTTTGGAACTTCGAGCGCGCCACTCAACAACTGCCGACGAACCTGTGGCGGAAAACGCGGCGCGATCTCTTCGAGACCCGGCATGACTACGGTTGGGTTACCGCAAAACAGGCCTTCAAACGCATCCATTGTTGGATCAAGTACGGTGTGATGTTGCTTGAGGAACGCGATGAATTCGCGCACCTCAGGCTTGTCCGGCGTAAATTCGCGGGCGTGCTCGGCGACCTTGATAAAGCGGTCGCGGTTGCGTGTTTCTTTGACCTCAGGAAACAGAAAATTCAGTTCGATGAAATTAATATGCTGGATTTCATCAGCGCCAGCTTCGACGAATTGACGCGCTGACATGAAGGCCGGCACGTGACCGCTCACGCGAAGCCCGCGCGCGTGAGCACGATCGGCAATGATCGGGACTAGCTCGGGTTTGATGGACGAATAAATTTTGATCTGCGCATAGCCATGGTCGGCATACCAATCTACATCTTGCGTCGCCTGCGCGCCCGTATCGACACGCATCTTGGTCGGCCCGGCGAACTCTCCAGTGCCGTCAATGATGCCGGCTTTCAATACGCGCGGGCCGAGCTCGGTGCCGTTATCGAAACGCGCGACCCGTTGCAGGAAAGCATCCGTGTCATTCGCCATGTCGCGAGCGCTCGTAACGCCGTTTGCGAGATCGAGCGGACCGTCAATGTCACTGAAATGTTGATGATTATCCCATAGCCCAGGCATCAGAAATTGGCCGTGCGCATCGATAATCTCCGGGCCCGACGATCGCTTTAGGTTGGCGTCGGGCTCGACACGAATGATGCGATCGCCGCATACGAGGACACTCATTCCCGCAGTGACACTAAGATCGCGAGGATCGAACAGACGCGCGTTGTGAATCAAAAGATCGCCTTTTGGAATGTGTGCAATCTGGCGCGCGAGGCGCTCCGACCAAACGTTGTCAGCAGCTTGTTGGGCTTCCTGCAACTGCGGTATCGCCCGCTCGAGCGGAGCTTGAAATGTAGAGAACCAGCTTGAAACGCTCGCAGCCGTGTCACCCTTGCGGTCGAGCCAGATCGTCTGCGGCGTAAAAGAAAGCCCAATGATGCGGTACTGAACAAGTTCCTTTTCTCCAACCTTGAGCTTGCCTGACTCCTCGATCTTTGCTTCTCCAGCTGGGAGTAACAGCAGTTTGTGACCAGGAGCTTTGAGTAGCGCACGCGCGAGCACTCCGGTAAATTCGGGCGGCGCATTGACCGGGAAGTAGAAAGCTTCGCCCGTGACGGACTTCTCACCTTGTTCGCTGCGATTTTTCCACCGCGCTTTATCATTCTTCAGCTCGAACGTCTCCTCGACGGGCGCCTTCATATAATCGTTGCCCCGGCCTTCGTATTGAGTAGGCACTCCAGCAGCGTCGAGTTTCCACGTTGCTATGATGTGATCGCCCCGCCCGCGATCGTTGTAGGAATACTCGACGCGCGTTAGCCCTGCGGCATCGGTAGATATCGTTTGAGTCCCGGCGGGATTGCCCTGGATCAGAATCTTATCGGTACGTTGCTCCGCCGAGAGTTGCGTGATTCCCGCGAGCGCGATTATGAACGAAATGAATAAGCGCATAGCTCTCTTAAGATGCGCTCCGCATCCCAATTGGATTCAAGGCTTAGTCAGGAACGGATACGAGGAATCCCGAAAAGACAAATGATTCTATGACTACAACAATGGAGGCGCGCTAATACAAGCCGAACGGTTCGACTCTTTCTTCATCGATCGCTCCCGTGACGGCAAGCAATCCAGCGCGCTTTGCGTCCGGTTGATTTGAAGGTTCGAATTAGTAACCTTGGCCCGTTTGAAAATCAGATGCGCTGTCAGCGTTGTAAAGTCCCAGTGCCTCGACTGTTTCTTCATCGATTGCTCCCGTAATCTGCAAGCCGTAATCGCGCTGGAAATTCGCGATCGCCGCCCGCGTGTCGATGCTCAGAGAGCCGCTGATTGGACCATAATAGTAGCCTGCGCCCTGCAGGGCGGTCTGAACGTTGGCGATTACTTCGTCGGGGAGCAAATTGCTGTACGTGTAGACCGGCCCGTCGTAGTCGTAATACGTCTGCAATGGATCGTAACCATAGGCTGGATACCAGTAGCTCCCATCCAGGAAATAATATCCGGTGCTAACGAAAACGATGGTCTCACAATGATCGTGCCACCAGTTTCGATCATGCCACTCGTGCCAGTGGCGGCGGGAGGCTTCGTCATGACTGATACGATCCTTCTTGTGGCGCTTCTTGCCATGGGCGTCTTTCGGCGCTTGGGGCTGCTCCTGTTGAGGTCCGGCCTCTGGATCGCGATTCGTGACATGCTGTTGAGGATCTATGTTCGCGAGCGTCTGGTTGTTAGTCCCCAATCCGCGGTGCTCATGCATCTTCTGCAAAGTGCGCGATTCAGCTTCGCGTGTCGCTGGATCCAGCGTGTTCGCGCGCTCGGTCACGGGGCCGCGCTGCTGATGTATTGTCTGCAAGGTGCGCACTTCATTTCCACGCGTCGCGGGGTCCAGAATGTTTCCTTCGCGGGTAACAACCCCGCGTCGTTGACGCATTGCCGCCAACGTGCGCAATTCAGTCTGGCGTGTCGCTGGATCAACTGTAATGGGTTGCTGCATTGGTCCACCGCGTTGCGCGTTTGACGTTGCAAAACCAAGATTGGAAGTCCGCACGGGCGGTAAATACGTGCGCTGCGGATTAATCATCGGCGGCGCGATCGTGCGAGGCGGATTCGCGTTAAACCTTTGAGGGTTCAAACCGTTTGGCCGGGGAGCGACCTGCGGCGCCACCCGGGCGGCCGCGACAGGCTTTGCCGCTTTCGCCGGTGCGCCGCGGTTCGCGGTAGTTTGAATGGTCGCATTGATCGCCTGTGCATTTGCACTTTGAAAAATTCCCGCAAGACCCGCCGTTAAGAAGAATGCCGAAAATGTTAATCGATTCATTAGTCTCCGACCATTAAACATCATAAATACCTCGCAGTTGCAAACTTTGACTGCAACGCCCTGAAAGTTGTTCAGGCAATCCATCAAAATTATTTGGTCGCCGGTGGTGCGACGACTCATTTTCTATCAGCGTTCGTTCGGAGCAATTCTGCGTCAACACAATCCACAGTGGATATTCCACGGCCACATTGGTCAGACGGGCGGTTTCGATCGAAGGGCATAGTCCTTGATCCGATTCAGAAACGACTTCTCGAGACAGGTTGCAATCTGTAATCTGAAATTTACAATTTGAGATTCTTCGTCGGGGTCTTAGCTCAGTTGGTAGAGCGCCTCAATGGCATTGAGGAGGTCACGGGTTCGAATCCCGTAGGCTCCACTCCATTTTGATTCTCAGTTGGGCAGCGACTGCGAAGGCTGGGAATATGACGGGGACTTTAACCCAGCCAGTGTTCAATGATCAGCACGGTTTGATCCTGAACCGTCTCTCCGACACCTCCGCTTTTTCGCGGTCGCTGCTCCTCTTTGATGGAAATCAAACGAATTGTCTATCAGGCGGCGCACCTGAATTTTTATATAGGGCCCTCGCCTGACATTCAGAACGCTTAGACGCGATCCGTGATCGGCAATTTACCAAATCTCTGTTTGTTGCAGATTATGATGAGCGTAAATGAATGACACTGCGCCAAACCATGCGCCAACGCGTGTTTGACAGAGCCGTAGTTAATCTGCGGAATTTTTATCGTCTGAAAATTTCCCGCAGGTCATTGACTATCGCCTGCCTTATCCTCGCTGGTCTGATTGGATATGTCGATTATCTGACAGGATACGAACATTCGATGCTTCTTTTTTATTTTCTGCCTATCTCGTTGGCCGCCTGGTTTGCCAACTTCGCATTCGGGATCACGATAATAATCCTCTGCGTCGCGACGTGGGTGCTTGCCGATCTTGCATCTGGAATTCCCGCCCTCGGATTCTGGAACATTGGAATGGCTTTTGCATCGTACGTGCTTTTTGCAGGCGTGGTATCGAAATTAGGAATTCTCGTTCGGGAACTCGATCGACGTGTCGACGAACGGACGGCAGCGTACGAGCGCGAGATGCTTGAGCGGCGACGACTCGATCAAGAGATCGCTCAGGTGGCGGATCGTGAGCGGAGACGGTTGGGCCACGATCTGCACGATAAGCTGGGGCAACACCTTACTGGCACGGCTCTCGCAGCTCAGGTATTGAAGGAGGAACTCGCGGCACGATGCGACCCGGAAACCAGCGATGCAGAGAAACTCGTGCGCTGCCTTGAAGAAGGG
>Ga0207697_10001043_pt1 | contig 15366 bp, 10 predicted proteins | sample KBSSwiS5withPhiX_FD_184293 | JGI IMG/M metagenome (GOLD analysis project Ga0207697, IMG submission 184293) | Switchgrass rhizosphere microbial communities from Kellogg Biological Station, Michigan, USA, with PhiX - S5 (SPAdes) (version 2) | ecosystem: Host-associated > Plants > Roots >... | reverse complement strand
CCGACACAAGCGCTGCCTGCGCGATGCTCTCGTCTTCGATCGCCAGCGCGCCCTGCATCGCGTTGATCACGATGTCGTCATCGCCATCGTTTGTGAGTTGCAGCGTGATGCCGAAAAACGCCTGCGGACCGTCGATACGCTCGAGCTCGACGACGACGACGTCGACGCGGGGCGGATTGCGGGGCGGCAGTGCGCCGCACGCGGCGAGCGTGGCGATTGCGAGAAGCGTGAGCACGCGGGCAAGACGCGATCCGGCGCGCCTGCGCGCATAAAGCGCACCCTTGCGCGTCATATCGTCGGAGATCGAATCTGTCACGGCGCGACACTGTACCAAGTTCACGCCGAGGCGAGCGCTGAGATCGAACTCGCCAGAGTTCGTACCGCCGCCGCCGCCCGTTATTCGCGGCTCCCGTGCGTGTGCGGATCTGGTGGGCGTATAAGCATTTGTCGTCGTCAATATTGTGGCCAGGCGCATGCAGGATACGCGTACCCGCGCGGCTGCGAGCGCACGCGGTACAGCATCGCCTGCACCGGCGTACGAAGGGGATCGCCGTAGCTCGCGTACGCGCGAAGCGCAGCCCGGCAGCTTCGGTCCAGGCTGGTGCTGAGTGCAGTTTCGACGAGGAAGGCAGCAGTCGCATCGTTCTGCCGCGCGCTCAACGCACTGGCGACGGCGAGTGTGTTCCAGTAGTCGGCGCGCGCCGTACGTTTCGGCCCACTGACTGCGATGGCGAACAGCGCCAGCTGCCGTGCCGTTTCCGGCTGTGATGGCTTCGTCCACAGATGCAGCAGCGCCAGGAACTGCGCGATATCGGGATCGCGTGGATTTGCGCCGAAAGCCTTCAGTTCGAGGTCCATTGCGCTCGCCACGTCATCTCCGTACGCGATCGCCTTGCGCGCTTCCTCGTGCAGGCGCCGCGCGCGCGGCGGCGCGACGGTGGTTGCTGGAACGCGTGCAGTTTCGCTTGGCCATGTCGTAAACACCGCATCGACGATTGCTTGATCCTGCGACGAATCGCGCGCCCTGTACGCGACCGATAGTGCGCGGGATGCGTCGGCGTAGGCCTGCGTCGCAACGTACGGCACTGCGTCGATGGCGAATCGTTTCCCCCTTGCCGCGAGCTCTTCATCGGTAGCTTCCGCTGCCCGCACTTCGGTCCCGGCGGGGCGCAGTGCACGTGGATTCGGCCCCGGCGTCGGCGCCGCGACGTCGGGTGCGCGGGCGTCGACCAGCGATGCCGGAGCGACCGCGTTGAAACGTACGCTGGATTGGGCGGTGAGCGCTTCGCCTACCGGCGCCGGTTTCGCGGCAATCGGCGACATGATCACCTGGGGAGTACTTGCCTGAGCCACTTCGGCGGGCGGATTGAGCTGCGGGACGGCTGGGCGCGAGGCCACAACGTCGGCCGCTGCCGGCTGTCCCGCGGGACGTTGCGCCTGAGTCATGGATCGCCGCGCCCCGGCGCTGCGGTCCTCGACCGGGGCAGCCGGCTGACGAAATACGGTGAGCTGCCTCCACAGTTCGCCCAGCCATCCGCCATGGCTCGCGTGCGCATTCGACCGCCGGCGCCCGCCGTCGCTCGCGGTCGAAACCTGTGCGCTGGCTGCATCGCTCGGCTCCTTCGACCCGCTTGCCGCTGCAACCGGCTGAGGCGCAGAGCCCCCAGGCCGCTGTACCTCGGTCACCGTTGACGCTGCTGGTGGCGGGCTCGTCACGGCCGCTGGGTTTGCTGCCACAGGCGTCGACACCGGTTCGATCGATGTGGGCACCGTCCGCAATTCGTTCGCCGTTCCCGATCCGCCTGCCGCTTGCGCGGATTGCGCAGAGGAGTTGATTCCGTAACGGGTCGGCATTGCGTTCAAAGCGAGCGTCGCAGCAGGCGTAGTTGGCGCTTTCGTGCCGGCTCGCGCAATGGTGGTGCGATTCGACCCTTTCGATGCGACGGTCCTCGAGCCTTGCGCCGGCTTCGGTGCGACCGCAGCGCCTGCGACGAGCGGCCGCGAGGGGGCCCGCAACGATGTGCCCGGCGACCGCACCGGTTTCGACGCACCGGACGCGTCGACGGATGCTGGCTCCGCGGCAACGGGTGCCGGTTCTTGCGGAACGTCCGGCGGTGTTGTAGGCGCAGCAGTTTCTGCCGTATCGGTCGACTCGGTTGAATGGTTCGCGGATGCGGGTGACTGCAGAGCAGAAACCGTATCGGTCGCCGCAGCGTTTGCCACGTTTCCCGGTGATGAAACGCTCGGCGTCGAATCCGTTTCGCGCGGCGACGCCGCGGGCGCAACCGACCGGGCGGCCGGTTCAGGCGCGGCGGGTGCCGGCCCCCGCAACGACGAAACCAGATCGTGCACACGCTCGGCGAATGGATGCGCGGGATCGCCCAGGAACGACGGAGCGGCCAGCGCGCACGCTGCAACGATTCCCGACGCAAGCACGCTTGCGCGCCGTCGCAACGATTGGCGTGCCGCCGGCGGTGCAATGCGAGTCGGCGGCACTGCCGGAGAGATAAGTACGCGCGGACGCCGGATCACTGCAGTCGGTGCCGTGAGCGGAACGACCTGCGGAGGCGGCCGACTTCCACCCGTCGCGCGAAGGACCGGCGCAATGCGCGTCAGCGGCGTGATCGGTGTCGAGCCTTCGACAACGGCGGCATCGCGCAGAACGGTCCAGCCCGTTACGACAGAATCCGCGAGATCGCGTTCGCGCATGCGGGCGCCGGTGACGCCCATCAGCTCCTGATGCGGCCGCGCGTCCGGAGAAGCGTGGTCATGGCATTCGCGCAGGTGGTAGATCAACGAACGGGCGTCGTCGTAGCGCGTCGCGGTCCAGCCGGCCTCGCGTCCTTCGGTGCCCGCCCATTCCTCGTTGGGCAGGTAGCGTTTCAGCATCGCCGCAAGGCTGTAGAGGTCGCAGCGCCAGTCGAGCTCCTGCGTAGGCCGGAGATCACCGCGGCGGCCCCCTTCGAGTGCACTGAGCAGCCGCGGCGATTGGTAGTCGTAATCCTTCTGCCAGCCGATCGGCAGCGCTGTGCCGAGCCGTTCGCCGGAAACCAGCGAGAACGCGAAGTCGATCAACGCGAGCCGCGCGAACATCGGATAGATGATTGCGCCGGTCGCGGCTGGATCGAAATGCGCGGGACCGTACGGGATGCAGATGTTGTCGCCCTTGATGTCGAGGTGAACGAGCTGCAGCGCGTGAATCTCGTTGAGCGCGGCGAGGCAGTGATGCGCGAGCGCCCACCAGTGCGCGCAGTCGTCGAAGATGCTGTGGCGCTCGACGCCGTCGCGCGAAACGGGCAGCAGCGTGGCCCATTGATCGACGGTCACCCCGGCGTCGTACGTCTGCACGAGTCGCATTCCGCCGCTCGCGCCTCCGTCGAACTGCACGACGTCGGGCACGCAGACGATCCCGTGCCCGATCAGGCGCGCGAGAATCCGCCATTCGCGCTCGGTCCAGAGCCCGAAATCCGCCTCATCGGTGGCGAGGAAGCGTTTCGTGTAGCGCCGTCGGTCGCCGGGCGCCACCGCTTCGCGGAATACCTCGACATGCTCGCCCGTCGTCATCTTCAGGCGACCGCGGCCGAAAACGCGCTCGATATGCTCGGCGGTCATGGCTTTGCGCTTTCGGAGTGAGTGGATGTGGCGATCGCGCGGATTCGCTCGGTCCGTTGCACGACGAGCACTGTGGCATCGTCGTGGCTGCCGTGCGCGCGAACGACTGCAATCAGCTCGGCGCAGCGATCCGCGAGCGGCATGGAGCTTCGAAGCACGCGGCCGAGCACCGCCGGATCCGCATGCCTATGCACGCCGTCGCTGCACAGGACGAGCATTTCGCCGGCGCGCAACTCAAGATGCCGGACATTGGGCGAATCGATCGCCCCGTTGCCGATCATTCGCGCCGGATCGTCGGGGGAGCCCCCGCCTGGTGGACATTCACCCAGCCTCCGATAAGTGTCGTCCACCGTAAGAAGCTGCGCAGCGATGTCATCTGCCTCGGGCAGTCGGTAGATCCGACAATCGCCGACCCATGCGATCAGCCATCGTGCAAGCGATGCGTCGGTTGCAGCCGCGAGCGCGACGGTTGCGGCGCCGGCAGCCTGCGTGCGACTTGCGATGCTTGCGCGTATGTCGCGGTCGGCGGCGAGAAGCGCCTGCCGGACGGCTTCAGCATCGATGCGTACGTGCGCCAACGCGCCATGGAGCCATGCGACGAGCTGGCGGCTCGCGCGCGAAGCCAGTGCACCGCCTCCGACGCCATCGGCGACGACGAACAGGGCGCATTCGGCGTCGAGCGGGCTGCGGCAATCCTCGTTCACGCGATGCCGCGTGCCGCGCGACGAAGCTGCCGCGGCGTCTAGGCGCGCCCATCGCGTGACGATTGCGACCTCATTGACCAGTGACGCGAATTGGCCTGGCTTGTCGTGACGCTGCGAAGCGCCGTCGGATCGCAGAGGGCGCAGGCTCATTCATGCGCTCCCATCGTCAATCGCTACGGGCCAGCACGAGCGTGCATGCGGGGACCTGTTCCGTCCTGCCGCCGAGCGTCAGCGTCTCGCCCGGTTTCCAGCAAAACTGCGCACCGGGTCCGTGGGCGGTCGCATCGACAGCCACTCCGTTATCGCCATGGATCACGACCGACACGCCGTCATCGTCGATCGCGACGATCTCGACGTGCCGTCCGGACACGTCGGCATGCGTCCAGTCGATCACGAGGCCCTGGTTGCGCGAACGGCCGATGGAGAACGGTAGCGCGCTCGCGCTGAGCTCGACGTCGCGCGTTCCGGATGCCATCCGCGCCGACAGCGTCCACTTGCGGCCGTGGCGGCGAGCAGGTGCGATCGGCGTGACCGGCGTTGCTACCCCATTCGAATCAACGCTGGAGTTGCGGCTGCGCACCTCGAGCGCCCGCAACGTCAGGCGGGGATACTGGCGCGGCTCGCCCTGCAGATTCGCGGAGAGCACAAGAGACGCTCCAGGAGGAAGCTCGATGGGCTCCATCCGGCCGGCCGCCCGCGCCGTTCTGCCTTGCGCAACTGCACCGCGCGATTCGACACGAATGCCGTTGGTCGATCCAGTGTCCACGACCCACCACGCGCCCCGGTCGAACCAGATCTCGCAGTGGCGGCGGCTCGCATAAGTGCCATCGACGACGACATCCGATCCCTCGTCCTTGCCGATCGCATAGCGCCGGCCCGGAACCACCGACGTGAGCTCCACCGGGCGGGTGCCTGCAGCATCTTCGACATCGAGTGTGAAGACGCGTCCGGCGAGCGGCGTCTGGGCGGGAGCGGCATGCGGCGCGCGTTGCGGGGTCGGATGACGCGACGCGTCGCCGTATCCCGCCGCGTCGGACTGCGTCCAACGTCCGACCATCGTGACCTGATACGGTTGTTGGACATCTCCCTGCGGCGAGGCACTGCGCAGTTCGGCGAGCAGCTCGGCATACTCCTCGTCCGCGTCGTTCGCATCCGCTTCGCGCGCCGATGCATTGAGCCCCGCGAATTGCCCGAGATCGACGGCGCTCGCATTGCGCAACCCCGCGATCACTTCCCGGGCGAGGTAGTGCTTGATCTGCTCGGGCTTGAATTCCCGCACGAACTTGCGCAGCAGTTCGCCGTGCTCGTCGCCGCCCTCGCAGTCGACGTCGATCGACGTGAGCACGTAGCGATCGCGCTCCGCGATCGTTAGGTGCAACCGCAGCTCATCGGTCACGAAGCGCTCGAGCTCGTCGCGAATGGCGCCGATGAGCGGCGCATACGGCCCCAGATGCGCAACACCCTCTCGCATCGCGTCGCGATTCGATGCGGCGCCAATCGTCGGCTCCTGGATGTCGCGGCCTGCAACGGGTTCACCGGACAGCGAAGGCGTGACGCGTGAACGCACATCGACATGCGCGCTGCGCTTGCGCCCGCCGGTTTTTCCAAGTACCCAGCGCTTCAGTGTCATTCGAGGCTCCGATACGCGACGACGAGCGTGGCCAAGGGCCCCGCGCGTCGCACGTGGCGCACGCGCGGAGCGACCGGCAGGCCATACCGGCTCCCGAGCCGCTCGAGAAACAGGCCCCATGCCGGCTGGATCGCGTCGCCCGCGGCGACCCGACGCTTGAGGGCCGGCAGCGAAAGCTCGACGAGCACGCCGATCGAGGCGACGTCTCCCACCTGCACGATCGCACGACGCAGCGCGTCCTCAGCATCGGCCAGGCACGTCGCGAACACGCCGTCGAACGACCATACGAGCGGCACGCCGAGCGTGCCGGCATTCGCACGCTGGCGCGGGGAGCGCACCGAGCGGTTCAATGCGCCCCCCAGGGCAGTGCACCCACATGGCGCCCGGCGATCTGCATTGCGATTTCCGCGGCGGGATTCGGCCCATGGTCGCCCGCGCCATGAATGCGCCCGGTATCCGCGATCCAGTTCCGTTCGGTCAGCACACCGATCGCCTTCGTCCACGCCGGTTCGTTCCGATCGGTCCGATAGGTTGCGACGTACCATTTGTAGGGACGCAGCGGCCCGCACGCGTTGTGATCGCGGTGCGTCTTCAGGGCCGTGTTCGCGCACAGCCCAACGAGGTCGTCGAGCGACAGGTCGTCGTTCGGAAACGTCGGCGTGCCCGTCTTGCCCGCGATCCAAACGTTGCTCGCGCAGCTCTTCGCGTCGAACATCTGCTCGCATGCAAGCCGCGATGTGCCCGCGCGATGGCCAAACGAAAGACCGCTCAGGATGACCTCGGCCACTTCCCGCGGAATCCGATTGGGCTCGGGGCGATCGACACTGGAGCGCAATGCCGTGGACTTGAGGATGGATGCATCGGCCGACCCTGCTCCGCGCAGCGCTTCGACGAGGTGCGGCGCACTGACTTCCGCTTGGCCGTTCGCCGAGGCGGCGAGCATCGCGATCATGCCGGCGCCGCCGAGCGCGCTCGCGCGCGCGTGCCCCTGCCCCCATCCTTCAGCGACGAGGTCGACGACTGCCGCGCCGCTGCAGCGCTCCCAATCGTCCTTGCTGAACCGCTTGCCGTCCGGTCCCGCCGCGCATTGCATGACTTTCGAGCCGTCGAGCGTCACCGGGTGCCAGAAAGCCAGCGGGGTTCCGAGCTTTCCTCCCAGCGGCTCGGTGAGGAGGCGACCGTAGGACACTCTCAGTGCAAACGGACCGGCCGGACCATCATCTCCGGTTGCATCGACTGCTCGGCCGAAAAGTAGATCGCGCTTGCCGCAATCGTCGCGAGGCACCGTGCATCCGCCGTTCCAGCCGAACCAGGTCGCCGCTTGCTGGATCGCCCATGGTCGGTCGCAGGGACTGAAGCCCTTGTCGGCGCAGAACATGCGGTCGAGAAAGCGCGCGGAGTCTGAACGCATCAATTGCCCGCGGATGCTTTGCGCCGAGGGAATCGCTTTCGGCGACTTCGCGATTTCCGCGCGCTCGGCGGAGAGCCAGCGTGCTCCCACGACCGGATCGGACAGAAAGGCGGCGGCCATGATCGGCTTGATCGTCGATGCCGGCATCGCGTCGAGAAACACTGCCGGATTCAATAGCGCGTCGGGACGATAGCGGATCGGGTAAGGAATACGCTGGTCGCATCGCGCGGCCCGCCCGGGACCGTCGTATTCCTGGCGCGTGCACGGCGACATCGCGCCGGCAAGCGCTTCGATGCGACCGCTCGCCACGTCGATGATCGCGACCGCCGCCATGCGCACCATCGCGTGCTCGAGCATCCGCTTACCGATCGCGGATCCGCCATCCTCTTTGCGCGCCATGCCCAAGGCTCGACACACGTCTTCGCGTCCCGTGTAACAGGCGACCGTCTGCTGCGCGAGCGCCTGCAGATTCGGATCGATCGTCGTGTCGATGGAGAAACCGATGTCGACGGCAGCGGCGCCGATCTCGATGCGATTGGGTCCGTAGCGGTATCGCTCCGCGGCGGCGTCAGACGCAGCGGCGACCTGTGTGTATTCGCGATAGAGCGACGTGCCGGGCCGGTGCAGACCCTCGAGCGGTTGCAGCATGAGCGGCAGCGACGGCGGCAACTTCCAACGCGCATCGTCGACGCGCATCTCAGGGGAGGGCTCGCCTGCGATTCCCACGGCGGAGGTGGCGCTGCCTGCTTCGATCCCGCGCATGTCGGCGCGGCTGCAGAGGTGATCGTCCAGTCCGCGCACGCCGCCGACATAGTAGATCGGCGCCCCGCGGCTCGACCCGCCGGCAAGATAGATGCAGCCGGGAATTCCGACCCATGGATTCGCCCGCGCGACCTGTCGCGGCGAAAACTCCACGTATTGATCCGGCCGCCAGCGTGCAAGCACGCGTTCGACTTCGGTCCCGCGCCACGCGAGTGCAGGAAGCATCCTGCCACTCGATCGGGCGAGCGCGACGACGGCACCCGCGATGTCGGCGCACCGCACCGAGAATTGCCGATCGGGATACTCGGCGGTCTCGACGGGCGTGCGCAGCGCCACGGCGACCGCTTCCGCCCAGCGCGCGCCGTCGAGCCCCACCTTGTCGGATACGCGTGGATTTTCGCTGCTGCTGAAGCGCAGCAATGCGTCATCGATTGCCTGGAGCTCGGCGGCAATCCGCGCCGCCGGCGACGAGCCAGAATCGACCGTTCGCGAAAGGTATCGATGCATCCGCGCAAGCACTCCACCGCCCCCGTCCCATGCGGACCGGCATGCGGGAATCCGGGTGAGAAGCGCGTCGGCGGAAAGCGGGCCGACGGACACGCGATCGCGCCGGACGATCGCGTACTCGAAAGTCTTCAACGCCGCAACGTGCCGAACGCTGACATGGCGGTCGCTGTCTCGCTCCGGAATCGTCGTGTCGGCCTGTCGCTGATGCGCGACGACCAGAAGCACCGCAAGCAGCACCGGGGCGATCGCCCAGCTCGCGACGCTCGCCAACGCAAGCAGCGTGACGGCGGGCCTGTCAACCATTCGCACCGCCCGGTCCGGCATTCACATTCACGGCGAGCGCGAGCATCGCCATGTTCAGCACGAGCGACGTCATTCCCAAGCTCACGAACGGAAACGTAACGCCGGTGAGGGGAATGACGGCGAGATTGCCTGCTACGGTAACCGACAGCTGGCATAGCGCGAGCACGACCCATGCGACGCAGATCCAGCTCACGAACGCCTGCTCGTCGTTGCCGAGGCGGCCGGCGATGCGAACCAGCCGGGGCTCACCCTTCGTCGAACGGGCATGGCCGCGAACGATCTCGTTCAGCCAAAGCACGCATCCCAGCGTGAGCGCCCAGGCCGCGGTCCACCCGAACATGCCGGTGACTGCCGTGAACGTGTAGTCGCTCTGGATTTGGGCCGGAACGCCTGCACACGCGCCCGACGCGCCGAAGCCGCACCACGGAACGCTCCCTGGACCGAACCCCCATTCGGGCGCGGCTCGCTGGAACCAGGTGACGAGCGCCAGATGGTCGTTGGCCGAAGCGAGCGGTGCGGCCGCGTTTTCGAGGCGTGCGGCGGTGACCTCGTCGATCGATCCGACCCTTAGCAGCGCGAACGTTACGACGAGCAGCCACGCGACGAACAGGATCACCGCCAGCGCATACGCGGAGCCGATCGACCCGCGCCGCTGATACCACCACATCGCCACCGATGCGGCAATGAATGCACCCGCGCCGTAACCCGCGATCAGCAATGGTCCCATGTCGCGCGTGACGAGCATCGCGCCGATCAGCACCGCCACGACGAACAGCAGCGGGGCAATGTAGCGACAGAGCGATCCGATCGAGGTGCCACTGCGCGCAAGCCGCTCCGTGAGGGGCGTTCCGCGCATGAAGAAGAACCAGGCCGCACCGACGATGAGCCACAGCCGGCCAATCTCGGATGTCAGCTGGCGCACGTTGAGCAGTAGCGCGCCCACGGCAAACGTCAACGCGAAGGCCACCGCGACGAACAATGCGGCGGCGCCGACGCCGTTCAGGCGGTCGCCCACGCGACTTGCGATGCCGTCGACAATCGATAGCGTCCATGCCAGCGCGCGCGCGACGGGCTGGCGCACGAATGCAATCACGCTGAACGTAAGCATGCCGAGCCACAGATGGCCCTGGTGATAAAGCGCGAGGTAGCGGCTGCCAACGTGCCCGTTCAAAGACAGATCCAGCAGCAGCAGCGAACCGATGCCGGTCGCCACGACCAGCCCCGGATACGCGAACACGGACGCGGGAGCTTGCGCCGTGCAGAACAGCGTCTTGCGAAGCAACGGAGCAGCCGCGACCAGGCACAACGCAGCGCCGAGCATCCATAGCACGAATGCGCCAGGCACCGCGAGCGACACTGCTGTGCTGCGCGCGAAGACGATCGAGGAGCTGGGCGAAAGCGGCCACGGAACGCGACCGATCCATGCCGCCAGCGCCCAGACGACCAGCGCGAGCGCGACACGCGGCGCCGCCGTACCCGGACGACGACTGAGCTCTAGCATGAGCAGCCCCGCCAGCGCCCACCCGGCCCATTGAAAACCGGCGGTTTCGAGCAAGGCTCGCATCGCTTCGCTCTTCTCGCTGCCAAGCGCTGCGGCGCGCGCATCGGCCATCGTCACCGATAGCGCCGCGAGTGCGTCCGGCAAGCCCACACCGGTACACCGTGAAAGGGTGCTTCGCGCCGAAGGCAGGCCGGCGCCGCGTGCGAGCGATGCTACGTCCGGATGAGAATCGAGCGCGGCTGCAGCAAGCAGTACCACGTTCGCGCGCAGTTGCTGACGCGCACCGCTGTCCGCGAACAGCGACTGGAGCTGCGCAAGCGAGCAGGCAAGCGGACGCGGTCCGTCGCCATCACCCGGTCCCAGCGCGTAGCGGTCGATGAACGTCTGAATCTCGGCGGACACACGCACGACCTCGTCGCCGATCATGGACCGATCGCCGCCGCCCTCGCGCTGGCGCAGATCGGCAAGCCGGGCCTGCGCATTGCGCAACGGCGAGACAAACGCCTGCACCGTTCGGAGCGCCGCGTTGCGCAGCGTCTGAGGGACACGCTCGAGTGGCATATTCCGTTGCGCCGAGGCCGTTCGACCGCACAGGCGTTCGCGGACGGCATCACTGGCCTGCGCGGCGTACGCGGCGCAAAGGTCGGGCAGGACGGACGCGGGCAGTCCGTGCACGACGACAGCAGCGTCGGCAAACCGGCCGTCATTCCCGGTCTGCTGCTGGCGCAGCGCGCCGAACCAGGGAAGCATTGCCGCGATGACGGCAATGATCAATGCAAATTCGATCAGCAGCGGCCCCGCGCGCGAAGCTTCCCGCGAAAGCGTACCGGCAACTGGGGTCGTGCTGAGCGCCAAGGACCGCCCCTCTTGCTCGCAATCCCGCCTGGCGATACCGCACGCTGCGACGTGCGCGCTACCGATGCCTTACGAATCGGTCGCTGCACTCATGATTGCGTCGCGCGAGTGTAGTGGACTGCCCCTTCCAAATCCATATGGCCACTGAATTGTTACACGTGTCTTGAACACGTGTTCAGTCGACGGCCCGTGCAAGATCGAGCAGGCGTTCGGTAACCGCGAAGCGATTTAGACGTTGAACCGGAAATGCATGACGTCGCCGTCCTTGACGACGTAATCCTTGCCTTCGAGGCGCATCTTGCCGGCATCCTTCGCGCCCTGCTCGCCCTTGCGCGCGAGGAAATCATCGTAGGCGATCGTCTCGGCGCGAATGAATCCCTTTTCGAAGTCGGTATGGATCACCGCGGCCGCCTGGGGCGCCGTCGCGCCGATGCGGACAGTCCATGCGCGGACTTCCTTCGGACCGACGGTGAAGTACGTCTGCAAGCCGAGCAGCCGATACGCGGCATGGATCAGCCGATCGAGCCCCGGCTCCGTCATGCCCATGTCGTCGAGGAACATCGCCTTGTCGTCGGCGTCGAGATCGGCGATCTGCGATTCCAGCGCCGCACTGATCGCAACGACGGGTGCGTTCTCGGCCGTTGCGCGTGCGCGGAGCGCGTCGAGCAGCGGATTGCCTTCGAACCCGTGCTCGGCGACATTTGCGACGTAGAGCGTCGGCTTCATCGTCAGGAGGAAATACGGCTTCAAGAGCGCGCGCTCCTCGTCGTAGAGATCGACGGTGCGCGCGGAACGGGCCTGGTTCAGCGCTGTTCGCACTTTCGACAGCACCGCGAACGTGCGCTGCGCGTCCTTGTCGCCACCCGCCCTCGCGAGCTTCTCGACCTTCGTGATCTGCTTGTCGACCGCCGCGAGATCGGCGAGCGCCAACTCGGTGTTGATCGTTTCGACGTCGCCGAGCGGATCGATCCTGCCGCCGACGTGAACGACGTTCGGGTCTTCGAAGCAACGGACGACGTGGGCGATCGCGTCGGTTTCGCGGATCGTCGCCAGAAACTGGTTGCCGAGACCCTCACCCTTCGACGCGCCCGCGACGAGGCCCGCGATGTCGACGAATTCGACGGTCGCCGGAATGACTTTCTGCGGTTTCGCGATCGCGGCAAGCGCTGCAAGCCGCGGATCCGGGATCTCGACGATGCCGACGTTCGGCTCGATCGTGCAGAACGGATAGTTCTCTGCGGCGATGCCGGCCTTGGTCAGCGCGTTGAAAAGCGTGGACTTGCCGACGTTGGGCAGACCGACGATGCCGCACTTGAGGCTCACTGGCCCCCCCACGCTTGCGGCCTCATTGGCCAATTCGGCCGCTGCGCTGCGCCCGAGGGGGAGCAATTCGCGTCTTGGGACGGCCCGGCGACGCTCATGAGGCGACCTTCGTGTGCACGACCATCATTGCGCGCTCCATGTCGCCGGCGGCAATGTCGGGCCATACGCCGAGCGCGCGGTCGATTGCTGCCTCGATCGCATCGCGATCCGCGGTGTCGGGCGGCTTCAGCACGTAGTCGACGACCTCGCGCTCCGGCATCTCGGTGTTACGCGGATGGCCGATGCCAAGGCGCAGCCGCCAGTAGTCGGGGGTTCCGAGCTGTGCGTGGACGTCGCGCAATCCGTTGTGCCCGGCGTGCCCGCCGCCAAGCTTGATCTTCGCGTCGCCCGCCGACAGATCGAGCTCGTCGTGAACGACCAGAATCGCGTCCGGCGCGACGCCGAAGAATCGTGCGATCGCCGCAACGGACCTGCCGGACGCGTTCATGAATGTCATCGGCTTGCAGATGCGAACGTCACCGGACTTCGCGACGTCCGCGGCAAAGCGTGCCTCGTGCGCAAACGTGGCGCCGAGCCTGGCCGCGAGTGCGTCGGCAAACCAGAAGCCGGCGTTGTGCCGCGTCCGCGCGTAACCGCGGCCGGGGTTGCCGAGGCCCGCGACCAGCCGGATCGGGGTGGGCATGGGAAATAAGGAAGGGGTCGCCAGCCGCAACGGCGCGGCGGGACTGCGTTACTTCTTCTTGTCGTCCTTGCCCGATTCCTTCTTTCCGCCACCCTTGTCGTCGCCCTTCGTTTCCGCTGCTGCGGGCTTCGCTTCCGCAGCCGGTGCCGCACCTGCGGCCGCCGGTTCACCTTCGACGGCGGTTTCCTCGGTCTCGGCCACGGCCTTCGGCACGACGGCGGTGGCGACGACGGGATCACCGGTGCGACGCGAAACGATCGACACGCCGGCCGGCAGCTTCACACCGGACACGTGCAGCGAATGGGCGGTGTCGAGCTCGGACAGGTCAACCTCGATGAATTCGGGAAGATCCTTCGGCAGGCACGCGATGTCGATCTCCGTCATCACGTGGCTGATGATCGCGCCTTCGCTCTTGACGGCAGGCGACTGCGCCTCGTTGACGAAGTGCAGCGGCACCTTCATGTGGATCTTGCGCGACGGATCGATCCGCTGGAAGTCGACATGCAGCACCTCGTTGCGGAACGGATGCATCTGCACGTCGCGCAGCAGGACCTGGGTGCTCGCTCCGTCGACCTTCATCGTCAGGATCGACGCATGGAACACTTCGTTGCGCAGCGCATGGATCAGTGCGTTGTGGTCGAGCTCGATCGGCTGCGGCGGCGTGGTTCCGCCATAGACGATTCCAGGCGCCTTGCCGGAGCGGCGCATCCGGCGCGACGCGCCGCGACCTTCGGTTGCACGGGGAAATGCGGTGAATTCGATCGTGGCCATGTTGGCGACTCCTTCGTGGGTCTGCGGCCTCCCGGGATCGATACCGGTCGTCCGCAATGGTCAGCGCCGCGCGCCCGTGCTCGGGCGAGCCGCGAAAAGCCTTTGATTATAGCCGAATCCGGAAGATCAGGCCCGTCCGACCCGTGTACGTGCCGCTGCTTCTGCGTCCCTACGGCATCAATTGGCCGCCGTTGACCTCGATGATCTGGCCGGTGACGAATCCGGACAGTGCCTCGGATGCGAGATACAGGAACGCGCCGGCGCATTCGTCGGCGGTGCCGAGCCGGTTCATCGGAATCGACGCCTTGAACGTCTCGAGCATCGCGGGCGTCGAATACCGCTCGTGGAACGGCGTGACGATGACGCCGGGCGATACGGCGTTCACGCGGATGTTGTCCTTCACGACCTCGCGGGCGAGCCCGTGCGTGAACGTCGAGATGAAGCCCTTCGCGGACGCGTACATCGCAGCACCCGGACCGCCGCCGACGCGCGCGGCGATCGACGTGACGTTGATGATGTTGCCGCTGCCGCTCTTGCGCATGTGCGGCACGGCAGCGGAACAGGCGGCGACGACCGAGCGCACGTTGAGGTCGATCACCGCGTCGAAGAACGCGTCGTCGATCTCGGCGATCGGCACGCGCTGCACCAATCCGCCGGCGTTGTTGATCAGGATGTCGAGGCCGCCGTAGTGCGCGGCGGCGGCGTCGACCACCTCGCGCGCCTTCGTCGACGATCGCAGGTCGCCGCCGACGAGGAACGCTTCGGCGCCTGCGAAGCGCACGTCTGCTGCCACTTCCTCGGCGCGGTTCAGGCTCGCGTTGTAATGGATGGCGACACGGCAACCTGCGCGCGCGAATGCCCGGGCGGCGGCGGCACCGATGCCCGTCGATGCGCCGGTGATGAGTACCGACTTGCCTGCAAGATCGGCGGTGATCGGATCGGACATGAGTCGTGTTACTCCGTGAACAGCGACGAGACGGATTCTTCGTTCGAGATCCGCGTCATGGTTTCGGCGAGCAGCTGCGCACAGGACAACTGGCGAATCTTCGTGCACTGCTGCGCTTCGGGCGACAGCGGAATCGTGTCGGTGACGACGATCTCGTCCATGTCGGAGTCCGTGATGCGCGGAATCGCGCCACCCGACAACACCGGGTGCGTGCAATACGCGACGACCTTCTGCGCGCCGTGCTCCTTCAGGGCCGTCGCCGCCTTGCACAGCGTGTTTGCCGTGTCGACGATGTCGTCCATGATGACGCACGTGCGGCCTTCGACGTCGCCGATGATGTTCATCACTTCGGCGACGTT
>Ga0207697_10001042_pt1 | contig 15369 bp, 12 predicted proteins | sample KBSSwiS5withPhiX_FD_184293 | JGI IMG/M metagenome (GOLD analysis project Ga0207697, IMG submission 184293) | Switchgrass rhizosphere microbial communities from Kellogg Biological Station, Michigan, USA, with PhiX - S5 (SPAdes) (version 2) | ecosystem: Host-associated > Plants > Roots >... | reverse complement strand
TGATCCCTTCGCCGCCGGCGTGGCGGAACTGGCAGACGCGCTGGACTCAAAATCCAGTGATCGCAAGATCGTGTGGGTTCGATCCCCTCCGCCGGCATTCTCCTGCGCGCCCAACCCCCGGTGCCTCAATTTCGCGTTTGCCGCGAGCGCATTACTTTCCAAAAGCTGTTCATCAGCAGTGTGTGGTTGATCGTGCCTCGTGACCTTTAAATCTGCCTTTCCCGCCGTTTCTCAAGGTGAAGCGCCTCGCCAGGTATAAACAAATAGAATTTGCGTGACCTACCAGCTTTGGTAACATTGTTTACTATGCTATACCGAACTGTTGTTAGTAGCTTTCTCGTTGCAGCCGCATTCGCTTTCGCTCCAAGCACTCCGGCACAAACGGCAGAGTTCGGTCCGGTTCGACTAGCTTCCGGCATTGAGGGAAGGGTTCGCGGGGTCGATGGCCGACCTCTGCAAAATGCGGAAGTTCGTATCGAGCGACAGGACAAAACGGGTGCGCCGGTTACGATCCAGACCGACGCCAAGGGCAGGTACGCATCCAGCGCGTTGCCGACTTTTGGCACATACAAAATCAGCGTCGTCGAAAACGGTAAGGTCAAATCCAACGTCACTATTGAAACGGCGGGAAAGATGGCACGGGTCGACTTCAACCTAAAGCCATCGGGTGGAAATGGCGTTAAACATTACGTCTTGGTGAAAGGGGGGACTGGAACCCATATCGCACCCTACTGGGTAGAAGCCGATGCGGCAGGGACCCCGATCGCCTCAGATCTGAATATGCAGAGAAGAAGCCCCGAACTAGTGCAGGATATGTTAAGGCGGCAGACAAATAACGAAGGCCACTGACATTCCGCACGCTGCACTGAAATAACCCAGCTTGAGGCGGTTCTTAATATTCGTTTAGATCGGGGGCTGGATAAACCTCGCAATCGAAAATGATTGCGAGGTCAGAAGACACGCCGGAGATTACTCGATCCGGCGCGGCGCTGATTGCGGCGGGCTTTTCCAAAGAATCATGGCAGAACATTCACCCAAGCGTCTTCTGTCGCACGTTATCGCCGAGTGGGCTTGCGCGCTTAAGTACGAAGATCTTTCGCCAGCGGCGATTGAAACGGCGAAATTGTTTTGGTTCGATTCGATCGGCTGCGCCCTTGGGGGAAGTCAGCAGGATGATGCCAGGATCCTGTTAAAGCATTATCGCGCGATGGGTGGCAACGGTAACGCCACCGCCTTTGTCTCCGGCTTTAAGACCAATCCAGTCGACGCCGCTTTTTTAAATGGCCACATGATCCGCGCGATGGATTACAACGACATCTATTGGAAAGCGGATCCGTGTCATCCGAGTGATCTCATCGCTGCGCCGCTCGCGTTATGTGAAAGCGAAGGACTCAGCGGAAAAGATCTGATTCTCTCGACCGTCATCGCTTACGAAATCGAAATGCGCCTATGCGAAATCGGACGGCCCGGCGTGCGGGAATACGGATGGCATCACGCCACCTTGAGCGCGTTCGCTGCGCCAGTCGCGGCCGGACGAGTCCTCAACCTAACACCGGAACAAATGGTCTCCGCTATCGGCATCAGCGCTTCGCGAACATTTTGTCCGGGGGCGGTGACGGCGGGGAAGTTGACCAACATGAAGAACACGGTCGATCCCTGGGCGGGACGCATGGGGGCCGAGAGTGCACTTCTGGCCCGCGACGGGTTCTCGGGGCCCGAACACATCATCGATGGCAAGGAAGGGCTCTTTGCCGTGTTCAAACATGTGCAGTACAAGGGACAGCCGGCCACATTCGACGGTAAGGCATTGGTGGCGGACCTGCCCAATTCACCGAAATCTCACTACCGCATTCTCGATTGCGGGATGAAGAGCTTCCCGATTGAAGCGCTCAGTCACGCACCGCTCACCGCCATGATGAAAACGGTGAAGGAACACAAGATTCAAGCTAACGATGTTAAGGAAATCAAAGTGGAAGTAATCGCGCGTGCGGCCGATATTCTGGGCGATCCGCACAAGTATCGGCCTGATTCCAAGGAAACGGCGGATCATTCCCTGCCGTATTGCATGGCCGCAGGATTAGTCGACGGCATGGTGACGCCATTGCAGTTCAAAGAAGAACGCGTGCTGGATAAAGCTCTCATTCCAATAATGGACAAAGTGAAAGTTGTCGCGAACGAAGAGTTTGAAGCGCTCTTCCCCAAGTTTCAGCCGAGTCGTGTAACCATCACCACCAACGATGGCAAATCACATTCCACTCGTGTTGACGTTCCCAAGGGCGATCCGCGCGATCCCATGACCGAGGATGAAATTGCGGTCAAGTTTACCGCGCTAGGCGGCGATGTTATCGGCAAGGATCAATGCAAGAAGCTGCAGAGGTTCATTATGAGCATGGAGACCGCCGACAAGCTTGATGGACTTTTTGAGCTAACAACGGCTCGCTAGCAAGCTCCCGTCATCTCGAGCGAAATCGAGGGACCGCGCCGCGAAATCTTTAAGGTCTTCTACACGATCCTTCGACCCGGAAAGCATTCGGGGCCCAGAAAGCCGGAAAGTTATTACGCCGTCGCGCTGCCTTCGTCGGGAGTGCCGAATTCAATTCCCTGCGCCAATGGAAGTTCGCTGGAGAAATTGATCGTGTTCGTCTGCCGGCGCATGTATTGCTTCCAGCAATCGCTCCCGCTCTCGCGACCGCCCCCCGTTTGTTTTTCACCACCGAATGCGCCGCCGATTTCCGCGCCACTCGTTCCGGTGTTTACATTCGCGATTCCACAATCGCTTCCGGCTGCGCTCATGAATCTCTCCGCTTCGCGCGCGTCGTTTGTGAAGATCGATGAAGTCAATCCTTGCGGAACATCGTTGTGGATCGACATCGCTTCATCAAAGTCGCGATACGTCATCAAATACAGCAGCGGTCCGAAGGTTTCATGCTGCACGATTTCAAAACCAGGCTTCGCTGTAGCGAGACATGGTTTCATGTAACAACCGCCCTGGAATTTTTCGCCTTCGAGGCGTTCGCCGCCGTAAAGAACGTCGCCGCCTTCATCTTTCAGTCGCTGAATGGACTGTTGGACAGCGTCAACAGCGGCCTTGTCGATCATCGGTCCCATCACAGTTTCTCGATCGAGCGGATTTCCGATCTGCAGGCTCTTGTATGCGGCCAGCAATTTTTCGCGAATCGTCGCCGCGATCGATTCGTGTGCGATGACGCGCCGGGTTGAAGTGCAGCGTTGCCCCGCCGTGCCGACGGCGCCGAAAAAAATCGATTGCGTCGCCATGTTGATGTCGGCGCTCGGCGCGACAATCAATGCATTGTTGCCACCAAGTTCGAGGATCGTCCGGCCGAGCCGCCCGTTAACGGCTTTGGCGACGTTGAATCCCATGTTGGTCGAACCGGTAGCCGACACCAATGGGATCCGCGCATCGTCAGTCAATTTTTGGCCGACCGTCTTGCGGTCGCCCATGAGTAAAGTAAAAATCGCCGGATCGGCGCCGGTTTCGCGACAAACGACCTCGGCAATTTTCGTCACTGCAATCGCAGTAAGCGGCGTTTTTTCCGAAGCTTTCCAAACAGTCGCGTCGCCACAGACGGCGGCGAGGGCTGCGTTCCACGACCAGACCGCCACCGGAAAATTGAAGGCGGTGATAACCGCGACCACGCCGAGTGGATGCCATTGCTCCATCAAACGGTGACTGGGCCGTTCCGATTGAATCGTCAGGCCATAAAGCATGCGCGACTGACCAACCGCGAAGTCGCAGATATCGATCATCTCCTGCACTTCGCCTTCGCCTTCGGCGATAATCTTTCCGGTCTCGAGCGTCACGAGCTGCCCGAGATCATGTTTAAATTCACGTAAGGCGTTGCCCAGACGGCGAACGGTATCGCCGCGAACCGGCCCGGGCGTGGTGCGCCACTTCAAAAAAGCCTCGTGCGCGCGAGAAATCGCTCTGTCGTACTCATCGGCCGAAGCCGTGCGCACGCTGGCCAGTTTTTGCCCATTGATCGGCGAGATTTTGTCAATCTTTGCGCCACCCCCGCGCCATTCGCCGTCAAAGACGCCAGCGTTATCGTCAGTCAAACCGAGTTTCTGTAAGACAGATTGCATTAGAATTAGCGCAAGGCTCCAGTTTCCGAATTAACAAAACGCAAGCTGGATGCTTGCGCTACCATCATTTACCGCGGCAATACTTCCGCAAAATTTCCAGCGCTTCGTCTACCACTTTTTTCGTGATGTCGAGCGCGGGACGAAAACGAATGGAACGCTCGCCTGATTTCAAAACCAGCAGACCGGAATCAAACAGCTTTCGCCAAACATCATCGCGCGTTCTGGCGTTGGGTAGATCAAAGGCGATGAACAAACCGCGCCCGCGCACCGCCGATACCATTTCGCATTCCCGCTGCCAATCGAGCAGTTGCTTCAGAAAATAGGTGCCCACTTTGCCTGCGTTCTCGACCAGATTTTCCTTTTCAATAATGCGCAAATAATGGGTCGACCGCACCATGTCAGTGAAATTCCCGCCCCAGGTTGAATTCAACCGCGACGGCAAACGAAAGGCGTTGTCCTTCACTTCATCGAGCCGCGGTCCGGCCATCACGCCGCAAACCTGCACTTTTTTTCCAAACGCCAGCAGATCTGGTTGCACGTTGAAATGTTGGCAGCACCAAATCCGGCCAGTAGTACAGAGCCCGGTTTGTACCTCGTCGAAAATCAGCAGGATATCGCTCTCATCGCAAATCTGCCGCAACTTCCGCAGCCATTCGCCACGGAAATGATTGTCGCCGCCTTCCCCTTGGATCGGTTCGATTATGATCGCGGCGATGTCGGTCCCGCGTTCATCGATGAATTGCCGAATTTCCGCTTCCGATTTTTTCTCGCGCTCAATCACATCGCCTTCGCGCTCATTTTCCGGGAGGGAAAAATCGATTGCTGGATTGGAAACCCGCGGCCAGTTGAATTTGGCGAACAAATCCGTCTTGCGCGGGTCGGTATTGGTCAGGCTCATGGTGTAACCGGAACGACCATGAAAGGCATGGCGAAAATGCAAAATCTCGGTGCCACGTTCGCCGCGACCAGCCGCCATATTTTTGCGAACCTTCCAATCCATGGCCGCCTTTAACGTGTTTTCGATCGCAAGTGCACCGCCTTCGATAAAAAGGTAGCGCTCGAGCGGCGGAAACCCGGCGACGCGCGAAAACGCGTCCACAAATTCCGCGTACCCCTCGGAATAAATATCCGGGTTCGCGAGTTTGAATTTGGCCGCGCGGAGCAAGTCCTCTTTCACGCTCGGTTCATCGAAATACGGATGATTAAACCCGATGGTGAGCGATCCGAAAAACCCATAGAGATCGATCAGACGGCGGCCGGTCGCTTCATCATACATGTAAGAGCCGCGGCTTTTTTCGAGATCGATTACGATCTTGAATCCGTCCATCAGGACATGTTTTTCGAGTACGTGTAAAGCCCGCGCACCGTCTTGGACCGGGGCTTTCGTTTCGGCAATGCGACTCCGCTTTTTTGACGGGCGGGCCGCTTCTGTGAGCACAGGCGGCATAGACGACGATGATACTCTGTCAGGTGGTTTTGGTCAACCGGCCGCGGGTTGAATTGCCGTTTTTGTCGCTGGCTCCGGAAATCCTGCGCTTACGTGTCAAAAAAGATCATGCCGGTGAAGTCACGTCGTTTTTTTGGTAGGGACACACCTCCGGGGTGTCCCAAAAACTTGGACGTGAATCGACGTTGAATTCGAGTTAAGACGCTAAGGTTTGCAGTCGACGCGATTTTGCGGCGCAAGGTTTTGTGACAGTTACTTCGCGCTGGCGAGCGCGTTCTTTTCCGCCATAGCTTTGGCCAAAGCGTCGTTGTATGACGCCAGATCGATTGCGTAGAGGCGATTGCCTTCGGTGTCGCTGTGAAGAAGATCGCGCTTACGTAACTTCAGTTGTTCTTCCATCCCGTGCAGCCGTTCGAGCTCTTTTGCGTTCGTGGCGCGACGCTCATCCAGCGTCAGCGTCGGCACTGCCACAGCAGGGCTCGTCTTTTTTGAAGGGACCGGCTTTTCCATCGCATATCCGACAGTTTGCTTCGCCGGCGGTGCAAATGACGTCGTGCGATGACTACCGCGTGGGCTGAAATTCAATCCCGGTCGCATGACGACAAAGCCAAAAATGCACAAGAGAGTGGCAACACGAAAAAGATACGAATTGCGTGCCTGCTCCGGATAATTGAGCCGGAAAAATAGGGGACCGAATGGGAGAAAAACTCCGAGGGCCCACCATGCACTAATATCGATCGCTGCGATCAGGAGCAGAATGCGAGAAATCAGCGCGCAAACGATGGCGAGGCCCAGAAAAACAAGGGAAACCATCCCAGCTTTCGAGCAACCGTAGTGCCAAAACGATTACACGATTCCCTTCCGGAAACCTTCGTGTTTTCCAGCCAGCAACTCCTGCGTCAGATCGTACCCGGCGCGGTCGGCATTGCGCGAAGTTCCGGCAAAATGATGGTCGATTCGCATTTTGGCGGAGCGACAGAAATAGCTCGCCACTGAAAGGACCTCATCCGCCGGCTCACCAGAGTCGATTTTGTATTGTGCGAACGAACACGTCGCGCTGATCGCGAAAAGTTCCGTCGCGATTCCGACGAAGCGCGAAAGCAACAATTGCTCGCGATCGAGTTTCGGACCAAAACGCGCCATGGCGTGAAATAATCCGCGCGCCAGTTTCCTACTGGTGCGCGCGGCGTAGCGGACATGCTGCCGCAGATCGGGGTGGAGTTTATCAAGGTCGCCGGCGTTCGCGGGCAACCACTGTTTCGGATACCAGCCGGCGTAAAATTTTCCTGAAGTGAAAACGGCTTTCAATCGTTGCGACATGGGCAATTGAGTATTGAAAATGGCGCCGCCGACTTTCAAATGCGGATCGAGGGCTTCGCGCGCGATAAACAGCCGCATGATTTCGCTCGAGCCTTCGAAAATCATGTTGATGCGGCAATCGCGCAAAAAACGTTCGACCGCGACCGGTTCTTCGCCGCGGCCGGCCAGCGACTCCGCGGTTTCGTATCCGCGCCCACCGCGCACTTGCATCGCTTCATCGGCGTTACGCCAGGTCGTCTCCGTCGCCCACATTTTGCACATCGCCGTTTCGATCCGCAGATCTCCGGCTTTGCGATCGACCAGCGCGCTGGTTAAAAATGTGATCGCTTCCATCGCGAAGACATTGCCCGCCATTTCGGCGATTTTTCCGGCGATGGCGTAGTGTTGGCCGATCGGTACACCCCATTGCACGCGTTCTTTGGCCCACTTGCGGCAAATCTCGAGCAGGCGCTTTGACAAACCGACGCACGCTGCCGGAATCGTCAGGCGTCCTGTATTTAATGTCGTTAGCGCGACCTTCAATCCCTGACCTTCTTTCGCAATCATGTTTTCGCGCGGCACCCGCACGTTGGTAAACTTCACGATGCCGTTGTAAAGGGCGCGCAGCCCCATGAAGTGACAGCGATAAGTGATCTCGAGCCCGGGCGAATCGACATCAACAATGAAAGCGGTGATCTGTTTGCGCTCCTTGCCGTTTACAATTTTCGGCGGCGTCTTCGCCATCACCACCAGCACCCCGGCTTTGATCAAATTCGTGCACCAGAGTTTTTCACCATTGAGAATAAAGGCAGACCCATCTTCGGTTGGATCAGCGCGCAAACTCATGTTCGCGGGATCGGAGCCGGCATTCCATTCCGTGAGAGCGAAGGCCGAGATTTCGCGGCGCGCCACTCGTGGCAGATATTTCCTCTTTTGCTCTTCCGTTCCGAAAAGGAGCAACGGCTGCGGTACACCGATCGATTGATGCGCGGAAACGAGCGCGGTCAGGTTTGCGTCCCAACTACCGAGCAGCATGGCAGCGCGACCGTAGTTTATCTGGGATAAACCGAGGCCCTCGTATTGCTGGGGAATTTTCACGCCAAACGCGCCCATCGCGAAAAGTTCCTCGATGTTTTTCTGCGGGATTTCGCCGGTGCGATCGATCTCATCGGCGTCAACGTGATCGCGCAGATAATTTTTTAGTTCGGCGAGGAACCCTTCGCCTTTGGCGCGATCTTCTTCGCTCTGGGCAGGGTAGGGGAAGATGCGCTCGAAACCGAATTTGCCGATAAAGAGGTTGCTGGCGAAACTGCCGCGTTCGTCGAGTGGATCGCGGGATGCTTCCGCCAGCTCGAGCGCGGCGGCCTTCCCAGCCGACATCTTTGAGGTATCAATGATGGGAGCGGAGTCCGCCTTCGGCGTTTCCTTCACGCCGGTTTCGGCTTTTACTTGTTCGGGCGGCGCTTCCAGGGGCGTTTTCATGATTCGTCCTGCGTGCGCGATTTTTCTGTCATGTCGAGCGAAGTCGAGACATCTCTGATCATATCGGGAAGAGTAGTTAGAGATTCCTCGACTACGCTCGGAATGACAAACGCAGAAATGCACTCATTCTTCATAGAATTTCGTTCCATTCTGCGCATGCTCTCGGAGAAGCGTGCATGGTACATATTTCTCGTTAGTTCGCGCAAGTTTCTCCATTTCTTCGACCAGTTTTTTTATGCCAAAGCTCTCCGCGAAGCGCAATGGCCCGCCACGCCAGGCCGGAAAACCGGTGCCAAGAATCATTCCGAAATCGGCATCCTCCGGCGAAGCGATCACCTTCTCTTCCAGACAACGCGCCGATTCGTTTACCATTAGAAACATTAGGCGATTCGCAACGTCATCCCGACCGGAGCGAAGCGCAGTGGAGGCATCCCGCCGCGTTACCTTTAAGCTTTCATCGCGGGATCCCTCGACTTCGCTCGGGATGACGGAATTTGCACCGCGCCACTTCTCAATTTCCGCATTCGGTGTTTGCGACTTGCCTTCGTATTTGTAGAAGCCCCCACCGGATTTTCGGCCGAACATCTTTGCCGATTGCATTTCGCGCAGAATTTTCGGGGCGCGATCTCGTTTGCCATAAGCTTTCTCCAGAGTGTTGGCAATGTCGACGGCGATATCGACGCCGATCTCATCGATCAGGCGCAACGGCCCCATGGGCATTCCCCATTCCAAAAGCGCCTCGTCTATTTCCTGCGCATTGACACCATTTTCGAAAAGTTCCGCAGCTTCAAGCAAATAAGGAAAAAGGACGCGGTTCACGAGGAACCCGGGACTGTCGCGCACAATCACTGGCAGCTTGGCGATCTGGCGCACAAAACTGAGCGCGCGGGCAATGGTGGCGTCCGAGGTCTCCGTTCCAATCACAACTTCGACCAATTTCATTCGACTGACTGGATTAAAGAAATGCATTCCGATGACGCGCTCGGGCGTTTTGGTGTCGGCTGCGAGATCGGAAATTGGCAGGGCGGAAGTGTTGGTGGCCAGCATCGCGGCATGCGGCGCCTTTTGGGCGAGATCGCGGAAGATCTGTCTTTTGATTTCCAATTTCTCCGAGGCCGCTTCGATCACGATCTGGACATCGCGCATTTCAATCGGCGCGCTGGAGGCAACGATGCGGGCGCGTCCTTCCTTCGCTTTCTCTTCCGTCATGATTCCACGTTTGACCGCGTCGGCGTAAGTTTTCTCGATCTTGGCGAGACCGCGCGTCAGTTCTTCCGTTCCCACGTCGCGCAAAATTACCGAAACTCCGCGCGAGCTGAGCCATTGCGCGATGCCGCTGCCCATTACGCCCGCGCCGATCACCGCCGCGTGCGTGATTTTCTCCGGCGCTTGCTTCGAGCTGCCGCGTTTGTATTTCTCCGCCAGGAAAAAATTGCGGATCAAATTCTGCGTCGCGTCGGTCTCACCGAGTTCGACGATGGTATCGTGCTCCATTCGCAGCGCGTGTTCGACGGTCCCGCTCAACCCTTTCGTAATTACTTCTCTCGCGCGCGCCGACGCTAGATTTGCGCTCGCGCGGGGCGCGCTTGTTTTTCCCTCACCGGCGGCTGCGCCCTCCGCCTCTCCCTGTGGGAGAGGGGAGGGTGAGGGTCTCTTGCTATCGCGCAATTTTTTTCGTGCGGCTTCGAGCAACTTTTCGCGCGAAACAATTTCATCAACCAGCCCAAGTTGTTTTGCTTCCTGCGCGGAGTATAACTTGCCTTTCACAATCACTTCCGCCGCTTTTTCCGCGCCGATCAGACGTGGCAGGCGCGTGCAACCGCCCCAGGCCGGGATCAAACCCAGCGTGGTTTCGGGCAAACCAATCCGCGTGGCCGGATCATCGCTTGCCACGCGCCAGTCACACGCCAGCGCAATTTCGTAGCCGCCGCCGGCGCAAGCACCATGAATTGCAGCGCAGGTCGGAATTTTTAGTGCGGCCAGCCGATTGAAAATTCGTTGCCCCTCCGCGATGAATCCGCCCATCTCGCCGGTCTGCGCCTGATGCAACAATGTTTTCAAATCCGCACCCGCGATAAATATCGATTTCTTGGCGGACAAAATCACGACGCCCTCGAGCGAATCTTCCTCTTCGATGAAGTCGAGTTGCTGATCGAGATCACTTAAGGTTGCGGCATCGAAAATATTCGCTCCCGACTCCGGTCGATCGAAGGTGAGCAGACAAATTCCATGGTCGATCTCCCGTTGAATCATCGAGGCCGTCGCGGTTACGCTCATCGCAATTTATTTTGGCTGGTTTCAGCGGAATGCCAAGCGCGGAGCGGCCAAAGTTGAAAGGGTTCAATGAATTAAAGGTTACAAGATCCAGCCCGACACCCTTTGTAACTTTGTCGCCTGTGCCTTTTTTAACCGTCTCGCGAGCCGTTGCTTTGGGTCAACGCGAGTGTTAAAAACGCCGGGTGGTTGGCAAAATTCTAATTCCGGAAATTCGCAGTCTGATTGAGGCCCGCGATTTCGCTGGTTTACGTGAACTATTCAAGGAGTGGCCGCCGGCGGATGTCGCCGAGGTCATTGTCGATATGCCGGAAGACGATCGCGTCATCATCTTCCGAGTCTTGCCTGCGGCGCTGGCGGCCGACGTTTTCGAGTATCTCGACGTGGATGCGCAACAGTCGTTGTTACGTTGCATGGCGCACGAACAAGTCGCCGCCATTCTCAACGAGATGTCGCCGGACGATCGCACGGCTTTGCTCGAGGAAATGCCAAGCGCGGCGGCGCGACAACTGATTCGCCTACTCACTCCGGAAGAGCGACACGTAGCGACGGCGCTCCTGGGTTATCCGGAAGGCAGCGTGGGCCGTTTGATGACACCGGACTTTGTTGCGGTGCCGGAGGATTGGACCGTGAAGGAAGTGCTCGATTATGTGCGCGAGCACGGTCAGGACAGCGAAACACTCAACATCATTTACGTGGTGGACGAACGCGGGAAGCTGATCGACGACCTGCGCATTCGCGAGTTTTTGCTCAAACCGCTGACCGCAAAAGTCAGCGAGATCCGAGATGAGACCTTTGTCGCACTGAGCGTAAGTGATTCGCAGGAGGAAGCGCTCAATTCATTTCGAAAATACGATCGCATCGCCCTGCCGGTAATCGATTCCAACGGGGTGTTGGTGGGCATCGTAACGAGCGATGACATGCTCGATGTGGCCGAGGAACAAGCGACGGAGGACATCCAGAAAATTGGCGGCATGGAAGCGCTGGATGAGCCTTACACCACCATCCCGCTGCTGCGCATGGTAAAGAAACGAGCGACCTGGCTGATCATTCTCTTTCTCGGAGAAATGCTCACCGCCACGGCGATGCAGGGTTACAATGGCGAGATTGAGAAGGCCGCGATTCTGGCGATGTTTTTGCCGCTCATCATTTCCAGTGGCGGCAATTCCGGATCGCAAGCGACAACATTGGTTATCCGCGCGATGGCTTTGGGTGAATTGCGTTTGCGTGATTGGTTTCGCGTGGTCCGCAAGGAGCTTCTCTCTGGACTGTCGCTGGGCCTGATTCTTGGAACCATCGGTTTTTTCCGAATCACGCTCTGGCAATATTTGCACATTTTTGACTACGGGAAGTATCATTGGCTGGTTGGACTTACCGTCGGCGCCGCGCTTGTCGGAGTGGTGTTGTGGGGCACCATCAGCGGCGCGATGCTTCCGTTTTTGCTGCGTCGTTTCGGACTGGATCCGGCGACGTCGTCCGCGCCATTCGTTGCCACACTGGTTGATGTCACTGGCTTGGTAATCTATTTCAACGTGGCGCTGTTCATTCTCCGTGGCACGCTGTTGTGAGGAGGTTTGTATTCACCATCGCGGTTATGATGGTGCTCCTATCATCCGCGCGCGCGACCACCAAGGGCCTGAGCCAAATCGTGACGCCAGAGCTTCAAGCGGCCGGCGATTTGTCGCTCAGTTTTCAAGCGCAAAGCGAGCGGATCGCGAATCCCTACGAGTTGCAGGCGGAAATGGGCCTGACGAACTGGGCCGAGTTTGCCGTCTTTCGCGGGTTCAAGCCGGATGACTGGATCTTCAGCACCGAATTCGGATTACTAACGAAAGAACCGTACCTGTTGTCCGTCGGATTTTTGAACTGGTCGCCGCACCTCGATGTCGATCCACAACCGTACATCGAAGCCGGTTATTACACCGAACATCAGAAATTCATCGTTGGCGCAATTCACGCTGGCTATAAGAACGAGGCGATTCTCGGTTACGCCTACGACTTCAATAAGACCTGGCGCGTGCAGATCGATTGGCTAAGTGGCGCGGAAAACTCATCGACCATCGGCTTTACCTGCAACATCACTCGCGATTTCCAGATGAATCCCGCCCTCTACATCAACAATGGACCCGGGCACGATCTGTTTGGCTACGTCGTCTTCACCTACACCTTTCATCTTTGGAACAAGACAGCAGGGAAGGAGGTAGAGAAAAATGAAAAGTAGCTGAATGTTCATGAAAACTTTGACGAAGTTCACCATGGAACGCTCGGATCATTCGCTCTTTCGGCACACGCACAATTTCGTTCCGGATTTCTCCGGCGCAGAACGTCGCACCCGCATCGTGATCGGCATCACCGCGGTGATGATGGTGCTGGAGATCACGGTGGGTCTCATCTCCCATTCGATGGCACTACTGGCCGATGGCTGGCACATGAGCACTCATGTGATCGCGTTTCTTATTACCGCCATGGCCTACTATCTCTCCCGCAAGCATTCCTCCAACGCGCAGTTCACTTTCGGGACCGGAAAAATCGGGGTGCTCGGCGGTTTCTCCAGTGCAGTCGTGCTGGCAATGATCGCGCTGCTCATGGCGGGCGAATCGGCGCACCGTTTATTCGTTCCCCTATCCATTCATTTTAATGAAGCGATCGGAGTCGCCTCTCTGGGATTGCTGGTGAATTTGAGTTGCGCACTTCTGCTAAAGGACACTTCGCATCATCATCATCACGACGGTCACAGTCACGCAGCCGATCACCGCCACGATTTGAATTTACGTGCCGCCTACATTCATGTGCTGGCCGATGCCTTCACCAGCGTTCTTGCCATCATCGCGCTGACTGGCGGCAAGTTTGCCGGTTGGTCCTGGCTCGATCCAATCATGGGAATCGTGGGGAGCGGCGTTGTTTTTTCGTGGGCTTACACCCTGATGCGCGATACCAGCGGAATTCTGCTCGACCGAACCCCGCCTTCGTCAGATCTGCCCGATGAAATCCGTCGCGCGGTGGAAAAGGATGGCGATTCGCTCGTAACCGATCTGCACGTCTGGCAGGTTGGAACAGGAAAGTTCGCCGCCATCGTCTCGATCGTTGCGCATCAATCTAAAAGTTCCGATGAATACCGCGAGCTGCTTCGAGAACACGAAGAGCTGGTTCATCTTACTATCGAGACGCAGCATTGCCGCGCGCACGAGCCGCATTTCTAAGCGACCCTCAATCAGGCCGTTGCTATCAGCAGCGCGCTTGTGATCATGCGCGGAGCTAGGCTGTAGCCGCGGTCGCCGGCCGCGGCAGCGGAACACAGGCTTCCAGCCTGTGCGCCCAGCGGACATTTTGTCCGCTGTTGGTCGTGTTTCAGTGGAGTGTGACTCTGCTGGGCACACAGGCCGCAGGCCTATGTTCCACCACTTCGTTTTCCTTCACGGGTCAGGCTACAACGCCGTGATTAAACGGACTGGCCGCGGCCGGCGGCCGCGGCTACAACGGAGGCACCATGTTCTCAATCAGTAAATTTCTCGGTCACGACGAAAAGTTTTACGACCTCCTGGAGGCGAGCGCGCAGCAAGCCGATAGTAGCGTTCATCACCTGATCGATCTGCTCGCGAAACTGGAGAAAAGCGAATCAACGAGCGATCTGGCAGCATTTGCGGAAAGCCGGCGCGAAGACAAACGAATTACTCAGCAACTGACCGAGGAACTTTCGAAGACGTTCATCACGCCATTGGAGCGTGAAGACATTCAGGCGCTGGCCAGTGCGCTCTACAAAATTCCGAAAACGGTCGAGAAAATCGGCGAACGGATTTTGATTTGCCCAGAGGATTTGCATGGGCGCAGTTTCCGTCCACAAGTCGAGCTGCTTGATCGCGCGGCTGAAGTGGTGCTGGCGATGGTCAAGCAATTGCGCAAAGGCACTGACATTCGGACTGCTCGTGAGATGAACGCGCGACTGCAAACAATTGAAGGCGATGCCGACAAACTCGAGCTCGAGCTGCTGCACGATCTTTATCACGGCGATCACTCACCCAAACACATTATTTTTCTGCGTGATCTTTACGAATTACTCGAGAGAGTGATCGATCGCTGTCGGGACGCCGGCAACGTCATTCTGCAGATTGTCCTCAAGTACGCCTAGTCGGCTCCCGCGATGCTCACGTTTTTCGTCGTTGTCTTCGCGGCGATTGTTTTCGAATACAGTAACGGGTTTCACGACGCCGCTAATGCCATTGCCACTGTTGTCTCCACCAAAGTGCTGACCCCGCGGCAAGCCATCGTGATGGCGGCAATTTTCAATTTAACCGGCGCCCTTTTGGGCGGCGCCGTTGCTTCTACCATTGGGAAAGGTTTGGTCGATACTAACTTCGTTACCATGGCGACGGTGCTGTGCGCGCTCATCGCCGCCTTCGCCTGGAATATTACGACTTGGTGGGTCGGTTTACCGTCGAGTTCGAGCCACGCGCTGATTGGCGGGCTCTGTGGTGCCGCACTCGCGACTGCGCGTGGAAACTGGTCGGTATTGAAATGGAACAGCGGGCTCTGGCCGAAGGTGGTTGTTCCGATGATTACATCGCCGCTGGCTGGTTTTTTCCTCGGTGCTCTCGTGATGTTCGCGCTTTTTCTGATCTTTCATCGTTTTACGCCGGCGGCAGTCCATTCTGTTTTCGGCAAGTTGCAAATTTTTAGCGCAGCTTGGATGGCCCATTCACACGGAACCAATGATGCGCAAAAAACGATGGGCATCATCACTCTCGCGCTTTTTACCGGGACGAAGG
>Ga0207697_10001036_pt1 | contig 15447 bp, 9 predicted proteins | sample KBSSwiS5withPhiX_FD_184293 | JGI IMG/M metagenome (GOLD analysis project Ga0207697, IMG submission 184293) | Switchgrass rhizosphere microbial communities from Kellogg Biological Station, Michigan, USA, with PhiX - S5 (SPAdes) (version 2) | ecosystem: Host-associated > Plants > Roots >... | reverse complement strand
TCCGAGCAGGTCGTAATCGCTCATTTCGGTGTAAGCGCGGATGGTTTCAGGTAACCAAACGGCACGCCGATTCGCGTACCAAGCGACTGCCCAAGGCATGTCAGTGGCGGTGATTTCGTTCGGCTTCATCCAATCATTGATCACGGCGATGTAAGGCGGCACGTAGGGTGGCCAACGGATGCTGGCCTTGTTTCCCGCCAGAAGCAGGTTGAAAAGCATCGGCCAACCGCACAAGACAAAAAGGATTGAGAGAAATGCGATGCGGGCGAGACGATTCTCGATCTCGAGGCGATTCCACTGCACGAGCAGATAAGCGAGACCGAAGCAGGTCATGATCGGAACAAAAAGAAGGTGCAACTGATTCGCGGCGACGCCTTGCTCCTCGGAAATGCCATAGACCGTCATTCCTGTGACCGCACCCGCCCAGAGTGCGAGAAGGAACCAGCGCAGCGCCGCAGTTGACGCACGCCGGAAGCGATGGAGAAGCGCCGCGAAAAAAAACAGCGCAACCACGCTCCCGCCGAAGTATTGAAAAAGCTTGTCGGTTTGAGTGGTGAGGTTGCCGACCATCTTGTTCCGCAGTGCTCCCAGGCCAATCGCGGAAAAATCGATCGCAGTCTGGCGCATATGTCCGGCTTCACTCAGTCCGATCTGGTCGAAGAATGAATAGATGGCGGCGCCGGCGGGGTTGCCGGAGACGAAATAATTTCGAAGCAACCAAGGCGCATAGAGTAGAAGAAACGGCGCCAGCAACAGGCCAGCGGTCTGCAGCCGCGGCCGGAAATAGATGAGCGAAACGATGAGCGCCGGGAGAAAAATCCAAATCGTCAGGGCATGTGCAAGAGCAAGCAAACCGAAGCAGGCCCCAACCGCGATTAGCCAAATTTGCCGTGATCCACCGGCCGCATTTTCTTCGACCGCCCGAACGAAGGCGTAAACCGTCAGGTTGAAAAGGAGAAGCAAAAGCATCTGGGGCAGCCCGGAAAGCGAATACTGCCAGAACATGTCGCAAACCAGAACGAGGGCGCAGCTGAGCAAGGCGAGTTGCCGATCAAAGAGGCGGCGAGCGATAAGAAACAAGACCGCGATCGAAGCGAAAAAGAGCACAATCGACATGAGCGCGATCATCTTGTCGCCGACGTAGACAACTTCTTGCGGAGTCATCTTGAGATGCGACCTCACTGGCAGCAGCGCAATCGCATCGATCACCGGCGGCAATGGCGCGTTGTAGGTGTCGATCCAAATTTTCCGTGCGACGTCCTTGCCGCGGCGCTGTAATTGTCCCGCCGCCAGCGGTCGCGCGAAATTCGTTGCCCATCCATTTCCATGGAGCAGAGCGCGTCCGATTTGCGCCTGGTCCATCGCCTGCGAGGTCGCCAGCCCGCGGAATTCATGGAGCAAATAAAAAAGGGCGAGGCCGGCAAGGAGAACGAACACGAGCGCACGGCGCACCCAAACCGCCGCGCCGCCCGATTCGAGAGCGTGAATTGCTCCCTGGATTGCATCCGCGCTACCGGGCATAGGAAGAAAATGACGAAGCCCGAATATCGGAATTCGAAAGGGGAGATTTCATGATTGCCTCTGCGTTTCGGAATTCGGTCCGCCTGAGGCGGATCGGATTTCGGAATTTCCCTCATTCATCTCATTAATTTTCCGATGCAAAGTGCGGCGGCTAATGCCCAGCTTCTTGGCCGCGGCCGTGATATTCCCCTTGGTCGCGGAAAGCGCCTGGTTAATCAGCCGTCTCTCGGTGGCGTGCAGATCGAGCGGACTCGTCCCTTCTTCAAAAGGTCGTGCGGGCGTTCCTCCTGTCGGCAACGCCTGCCGGACGGCCACCGGCAGATCGCGCAAACCCAATTTCGGACCACTTGCCATGACCACGCCGTGCTCAATCGCCGCTCGCAGTTCGCGCACATTTCCGGGCCACTCGTACGCAATGAGCGCATTCATCGAGTCAGCGGTGAGATCGAGCAGCGGCCGCTCGTTCGCTTTGCAGAACTGACGCAGAAAAGCTCGCACCAGCAGAGGAATATCTTCCTTGCGTTCCCGCAACGGCGGCATGGTGATTTTCACCACATTGAGCCGGAAATAGAGATCGTCGCGAAATTTTCCTTCGCTGACCATCGCCGCGAGATCCTTGTTCGTCGCAGCAATGACGCGCACATCGGCGTGCAAGGTCTGTGACCCGCCGACGCGCTCGAAGCTGCGGCTTTCGCTCATCACCCGCAGGAGTTTAACCTGAGTGCTGGCGTCGATCTCGCCTATCTCATCGAGAAAAATGGTCCCGCCATTTGCCTGCTCGAACCGACCGATTCGCCGCTCGTGCGCGCCGGTAAATGCGCCCCGTTCATGTCCGAACAATTCGCTCTCGAGCAGCTGCGGAGAAAGCGCCGCACAATGCACCGTGATAAATTTCCCATTGTGCCGCCGGCTCAAATTGTGAATCGCATGCGCAGCCAGCTCCTTGCCCGTCCCACTCTCGCCTTCGATCAAAATGTTGGCGGTTGAGGGTGCCACTTGCTTGATCGTGTCGAGCACCTCGCGCAAAGCAACCGATTCGCCGAGCATGTTCTCGAGACCGAAACGCTCGTCCACCTGCTGCCGTAAGGCCCGGTTTTCCTGTTCGAGTCGACGACTGCCAAGTGCGCGCGCGATCAAAATCTCGACCTTGTCGAGATTGAGCGGCTTCGTCACAAAATCGTAGGCGCCGCGCTTCATTGCTTCCACCGCGGTATCGACCGAGCCGTAGGCAGTCATCATGATGCAAATCGGCGGGTGCGGCATCTTGAGCGCGCGTTCGATCAACTTCATCCCGTCGTCGCCACCAAGGCGCAGGTCTGTCAGGAGAAGATCGATCCGATCGCGTTCCAACACCTCAATGGCGCTCGCCGCATCGGCCGCGAGATAGGTGTCATACTTGTCGCCTAACAAACTCCGCAATCCGTCCCGGGTATGCTTTTCGTCGTCGACAATCAGGATCGTCGGTTGCATCTCAGGGAACTGTGGAGGAAGTCAGGCCAAGAGGAAAAACAAAAGTCGCTTCCACGGCCAGGGCGTTGTTTCGACGAGACGCCGCTTCATACATGGTCCTCGTCGCTCTTTTCCTTGTCCGCTAGCATTCTCACGCGCCGATCCAAAATTGGCAGTCGAATAGTTAACGTCAGCCCTTTGCCTTCGCTGCTTTCGAGGGACAACTCGCCTCCGTGTTCGCGCACGATCCGTCGCACGATGAGCAAACCAAGTCCCGATCCGGTCGGCTTGGTTGTGAAATATGGTTCGAAAACTTTGCTCAAGTTTTCCGCAGAAATTCCACCACCTGTGTCGGTAAAGCTGATCTTCACATGAGTGTCGTTCCGGTCGGTCCGAATGCGCAAGATGCCATGACGCTTCATCGCTTCGAAACTGTTCTTTATCGCATTGTAAAAAACCTGCTTCATCTGATCGCGATCGACTTCCAGCCGCGGTAAATTCGAACGCAATTCGGTTTCAACGACGATGTCGCGATCTTTGATTTCTGGACCGAAAAAACTCACCGATTCCTGGACAATGGCGTTGATGTCCTCAGGCTGAAATTGCGGTTTCGAAGGGCGAATCGCGCGCAAGAACTGAGTGACAATGGAATCGAGTCGATTGATCTCGGCCCGGGCAATATCGATTGATTCCTGCAGTTCCCGCTTGTCCTCGTCGGCCCGCAATTTTCTCACCTTCCGCTCCATCAATTGCAGGTGGATGTGGAGCGAATTGAGTGGATTGCCAATTTCATGCGCAACACCCGCGGCGAGCAGAGTCAATGCCGATAAGCGCTCCGACTCGATGGTTTGCTGGGTCGAGCGGCGGCTTTCGGTAATATCGCGCAGGATCATGGCATGTCCGACGGTCTCCGACGCGGCGTCGACAGCATCTGCCTTATCGTTAGGTATGCGCCGCTCCATGATGAGTGGGACGACATAGAAATTGATAAAACGATTCGTCGGGTAAAAAATTTCAATGTCCCGGCTCAGAACCGCGTCGGATTCGGAGAGTGCTTTCCAATCGAGCCCGCGCACCTGTTCCTGGAGCGGTTTGCCCATCGCGTTCTCTCCATCCAATCCGAAAAGTTCGCAGGCCCTGTCATTCAAATAGGTGATGCGGCCGTTCGAATCGGTGACGATGATTCCTTCCTGAATGGTGTTGAAGATCGTCTCGAGAAAACCTTTCTCCTGCGCGAGGCGGAGGAGATAGTTTTGCACCTCCTCTGGCCCAATCCGGCCGAGGCGGCCAATTAACTTATCGAGAAAGCCGGATTTCACGGCGCTATTTTAGACACGATTTGCAGGATGAACAGAATCGACATCGCGAGAAGACGGCGATCGGCCGATGTTCGGCGATGACGCGCACTTTTCTCCTCTCGCCCGCCTTTTCTGGCGGCCGTCGTGCCCAGATGCTCCTGAACGAGCGCGCGCAGTTCGATCTAGCCCGGCGACTGCACGCGGGAAAGTCGGTTTCGTTAGGCGAAGTTTTCACCTTTCTGAGCGGTCTTTATTTTCGCGGCAAACTTGCCTACGCCAATGCCTTCGCCCGGCCTGATGTTTCCCGGGTTCTCGTGATAACCCCTACGCGGGGGCTTGTTGCAGCCGCCACTCCCGTCACCCTGCCAGATTTGCGGGAATTTGCCGAGGTCGACATCGCGGAGACGGATCCGCGCTACCGTCGACCGCTCGAGCGTGATCTTCGTCGTCTCCTGAAACAACTGAGCCCGCGCTGCGAAGTCGTACTGCTGGGAAGCGTCGCGACCGGTAAATACGTCAGCGTGCTTCTCGATATTCTCCAGACGCGAATTCATTTCCCTGCCGACTTTGTCGGTCGCGGTGACATGAGTCGGGGTGGTTTGTTGCTGCGCTCGGCGGTGGACGGCACAGAACTTCCCTACATCCCCGTGCACGGAGCGGTGCGAAAAGGAAAGCGACCGCCTAAACTTGCCCCGCGTCGCTATACCTAATGGCCCTCTCACTTAAGCCGCCGCTCCCGCCGATGGAAGCGCGTTCCATCGATGAAATTCCAGGCGACGAGGGCTGGCAATACGAACCCAAATGGGACGGCTTCCGGTGCCTCGCATTCCGAAATGGTTCAGACATTTTCCTGCAATCAAAATCCGGACAGCCGCTCGCGCGCTATTTTCCGGACGTCATCGGGCAGCTGGGCCAAATGAAATCGAAACAGTTTGTTCTCGATGGTGAATTGGCCATTCCAGTGAAAGGCCGACTTTCCTTCGACGAGCTGCAACTGCGCCTCCATCCGGCTGCCAGTCGAGTACAAAAGCTCGCCGGCGCCAATCCCGCGATCTACGTCGTGTTCGATCTGCTCGGAGACGAAACCGGCAAATCGCTCCTCGATCTGCCGCTGCGCGAACGTCGCAGTCGGCTGGGAAAATTCGCGGCCAAATTTCTGCCTAACGAAAAGCAAATTCGTCTTTCGCCCGCTACGACCAGCCTGAAACAGGCTCAGAAATGGTTCGATAAAGTTGGCGGTGATCTCGACGGGATCATCGCGAAGAAGCTAGATTGTCCCTATGCTGCCGGCGAACGAACGGCCGCGGTGAAGATCAAACAAATTCGCACGGTCGATTGCGTGGTCGGCGGCTTTCGCTACGCCACCGGCGAGCGGGTTATCGGGTCGCTGCTCCTCGGCCTTTACGACGATGCTGGCCTGCTTCATCACGTTGGTTTCACTTCAGCTTTCAAAAAAGAAGAGAAGCTCGCTCTAACGAAAAAATTCGAAGCGCTTAAGCAGCCGCCCGGTTTTACCGGCAACGCTCCCGGCGGCCCCAGCCGGTGGAGCACGGAGCGAAGCGGCAAATGGGAGCCGGTCGATCCAAAAATCGTGGTCGAAGTAACCTACGATCACTTTACGGGCGCGCGATTTCGCCACGGGACGAAAATCGTTAGGTGGCGAAAAGACAAAGCGCCACGGCAATGCTTGCTCGATCAAGTCGAGCATCGTGAAGGCAAATCGCTCGCGCTGCTTTAACGGGACCAGCTCGGCTCAGTGATTTTTCCCAACCCGTCGAGAACTTTCGTTCTCCGACTGCTCACGGTGTCGAGCATGTAAAGCGCGCCACCTTCCGTGAAAATCACATGCCTCGAATCGGCTCCCCAAACCGGATCTTGACCCGTGCTCAAGGTCCGTGTGCCACCGCCCTTCAGGTCCAGGATCGAGACTTGGAAATCGCCGCCGCTCCGGACATTGAACGCGACTTTCGTTCCATCCGGTGACCAGTTCGGTTCGGTGCAATAGCCGCGGCCGGTAGAGAGCAATTGCCCGCTCCCGCCGGACGACGAAATCCGGTAAAGCTGTGGCGAACCGCCCTGGTCGGACGAATAGATGATCTCACTTCCATCCGGCGACCATGTCGGCCCGGACTCGACACCGCGCGTCCGAGTCAATCGTCGCGCGCCACCGCCGTTTGCTCCGACTGTGTAGAGCTCGGGGTTGCCGTCTTTGCTAATCGTTAGGGCAAGTTCACTTCCGGTAGGCGAAAAAGCGGCGCCGCTGTTCGTGCCGGGAAAATTCACGATCCGGTTGCGCGAGCCGCTTCCCAGATCAATCACATAAACGTCTGCATAGCCGCTTTGATAACCGGTGTAGGCAATGCACCGACCATCGGGGCTGAACGACGGGTGCACGCTGATCGTATTGTCGTGCGTTAATTGGCGGACGTTGCTTCCGTCAAAATCTGCCACGTAAACTTCTTTCTTCCCGCTGCGCGTCGCGATGAAAGTGATCTTCGTTCCAGCGAGGCCTTTGTGACCGGTCAACGTCTCGATGATATCGTTGGCGAATTGATGCGCGTTCTCGCGCGGACCGGCAGTGTAGGTTTTCGACAGAACTGTCCCGCCGCTGTGATCAACCACCTGGCCTTGCAGATTGCCTGCGCTCGCCGTTCCGCGAACCGCATAAGTGCTGTTTGCGCCACCGAGGGTGAAATAGCCGGAAAGCGTTAGATCGTTCTGCACGATCTTCGTCGCAGCAGGGCCATCGGCTCCGCTCAAAGGTGTGATTGAAAGGTTAATCTGGTCGCCTTTGCTCACCGTGATGGTTGGCACGTCCTCGGCCGCGCGAGCCAGCCCGATCGTTAGGCAAAAAATCATCGCCGCTATCCTGGCCAAACTCTGAAATCGAAAATCGGAAGATCTACTCATCGCTTAATTTAGTTCGAAGTTGATATTCACATCATAATAGTCGTCGCCCAAACCCGAAGGCAAAGGGTCGACTTGTTTCACCCGCGCCGCAGCCGCCGTCACCGAATCATCCACGACCGGATTGCCGGAGGATTTCGAGATCGAGTAATCGGAAATACGTCCATCTTTGGAAATCCGAATCCTCAGCACGACGTAAAGTCTCGCGCTATGCACGACAGACGTTGGCTGCAACCACTCACTGAAAAAACGGTCGTGCAACATGTTGTTATACCAGCCGAATTCCGAGGCGCCACCCGCACCGGAGCCTTTTCCACCAGAACCGCCACTTCCTTTCGATTTCCCCTTCTCGCCGCTGCCCGGCGGTCCTGCCTTCTCAGCTGATTTTTCAGAAGGAGATCCTTCTTCGCCGCTCTTTTCCTTTTCCGAAGCGGTTTTCGCTGCCGCCTTCTTCTTTTCCGTTTCCTTCGCTGCCTCTTCCGCTTCCTCATCTGGCGTTGATTTCGGTTTCGGAGTCGCCTTCTTCTTCGGGGTCGGTGTCGGCGATAGTTTCGGCTTTGGCTTTGGAGTGGGTTTCGGAGACGGTTTTGGAGTGGGTTTAGGCGTCGGCCTCGGAGTCGGCGTTGGCGTGGGTTTGGGGGTGGCTGTCGGTGTCGGCTTGGGAGTTTCGGTTGGCCGCGGCATTTCGGCGGGCGTTGGAATCGGGATCTCTATTTCGCTCCTCGCGACCGGCGTAGCTTGCGGCGGTGGCGTTTCCTCAATCGGTTCGGGCGTTTCGACCGGCGCATTCTCCGGTGGGGGCGTAGCCGGTTGCGAGCTGGCGGCACTTTCCGCACCAGCGCCGCCTTCCATCCAGACAATATCCTTTGGCGTGCGCTGCGGGGCGCGACTCCACCAGAGCAAGCCTACCAATACGATCACGTGGATCAGCCCGACGATGGTGACGTTGCGCCAAAAACGCGCGTCGCGAGTCATCGCTATTTCGGTTCTTCCTGCGTCGCGATCCCGACCTTCGTGATGTCGGCGCGCTGCAAAGCATCCATCAGACTAACCAGTTTTTGCACGGGCAAGGTTCGATCCGAGCGGATGATCACTGCCACATTCGCATCAGCCTGCTTCAGAGCAGCCAGCCGGCTTTCCAGCGCCGTCGGTTCGATCACCTCTTCATTTAACCTAACGATCCCGTTGCGATCGATCGAAAGGGTTTGGACCGCGGCTGGATTGATCGGAGCGTTGGTCGTGGCGCTCGAAGGAATGATGAGCGTCTTGCTGTTCTCCAGCAAAGGGGTAGTGATCATGAAAATGATCAGGAGAACGAAGGCGAGGTCGAGCAACGGAGTGATATTGATCTCCGAGAGGGTCGAGAGCGACGTACGATTGGAATAGCGGCGCATATCAGATTGTCGTTCCTGCCCTTACCTCTGGAATGACGCCAGCCGGAAACGCTTTATTCATCGGCGAAACTCGGAAACGCGCGCGCCGTGCTCGACATATTTGTGCTCGAACTCCGACGCGAGCTCCGCTGCAAAGTTATCCATCTCCACGATCATCCCGCGGATACTGGTGACGAGAAAGTTGTAGCCAAACATTGCCGGGATCGCGACGCAGAGAGCGGTGACGGTGGTGATTAGTGCGCCAGAAACGCCTGGCGCCATCGCGGCGAGATTGGCCGAGCCGGCTTCCGCCACGCCCGTAAACGTATCCATCACTCCCCAAACCGTTCCTAACAATCCCAGGAAAGGCGCGCCGCTAACTGCGGTAGCGAGCAGGATCATCTGCGACTCGAGCTTGAGGGCTGTTTCTCCAACGGCGCGCTCCATCGCGGCGCTCACTGCGTGCATTTGTGCCGGCGTGATCTTGTCCGCGATTTCAAGACGGGCTCGAAAAGTCTCGTCGATTTCCGCCGAACCGAGGAGGTGGAAGGTCAGCTCGTGACACCCGGCGCGGTAAACTTTGAAAACCGGAGAACCTGGAAAACGCGCATCGGATTCAAACATGCGCAATGGTTGTCGGTCCTGTCGGAAGGCGGCCAGAAAACGATCGCTCTGTTTCCGAGCAAACTGAATGACGCGCATCTTTGTTACCATTACCGACCAACTGAAGATCGAAGCGATGGCGAGGAGCAACAGCACCATCTTTCCCGCGATGGTGGCGTGTTCGAATGAGAAGACGAGCCCACCAGCCGCGAGGAATTGCAGCGGGAAAATCAGCGCTATCATTCCAGCTTAGTAATAGCGGAACTCGCGCGAAACGAAAGCCTGTACGCTTCGCCCTGTTGACGCTTCGCCGTGCGAAGTGCGGGTCTGCGCGCGGCTCGTGCAAGCGTCACCACCCTTCGCGCCTCTCACAGGGGGGCACCTACAAGAGGAAGGCGCTTTACAACGTCGCCGCTCGTCGATTGCGGAACTTACCCACAATAATAAACGCGAGCCCGATCACGATGAGGAAGAAAGAGAAAAACTGCCCGCGAGTGAATCCGGCGATCAGCGAAGCGTCCGGCTCGCGAAAGTATTCCACCACAATCCGGAAGACTGCATAGCAGACGAAGAACAAGCCGGTCAGGATACCGTCGGGTTCGCGCGTTCGCGTCCGCACCAGCCAGAGAATGGTGAAAAGCAAGACACCTTCCAAGAGGGCCTCGTAGAGCTGCGAAGGATGGCGCGGGGTCAAAATCGGACGCAGCACCTCGCGAAGCTGCGGCTGGGAATGCAGCCCGCTCACGGCGTCCTCAATGTTCGTTAGGCTAGGATTGACCTTTTGCACCGCATCGAGAGCGCGCACGGCCTCCTCCGTATTTCTAACTTCTAGCAATTCCTTCGGGAAAAGCATTGCCCACGGCACATGGGTCACCCGGCCGTAAAGCTCACCATTGATGAAATTAGCGATCCGCCCGAAGAACAACCCGATCGGAGCCACTACGACGAGATTATCGCCAAGATTGGTCCACGAAATCTTGTGCCGCCACGCGTACCAATAAGTGAAGACGATTAGCCCGATCATCCCGCCGTGGCTCGACATTCCCCCTTCCCAGACACGCACGACCGAAACCGGGTCGCGTAACATTTCCGGATGATAAAAGAGCACGTAGCCGAGCCGGCCGCCCAACATCACACCAAAAAGCGCGGCCCAGGTGATGAAGTCAGCGACCTGTTCAACTCGCAATTGCGTGTAGCCGCGTTGCGCGAGCACGCGCAGCAACCAATAGCCACAAGCAAACGCACCCACGTAGGCCATTCCATACCAGCGGGGTCCGAAACTGCCCCACACGTGAAAAATATATGGATCGAGATCGTGCAGGTAATAGGCAAACATCCGGGCGCGCGAGTTTCCGCGAGATTGCGACAGGCAGCAACCCTCGCCGCCCGGCGACTATCTCGCTGACAATTTGCTGTTTCGTGCGCGCGATTCCTCGCGCCCGATTGCCAGTGTCTCGCGCAAAAACGGCGCGGTCCGGCTGATTCGATTTTTCGCTACTTCCTCCGGCGTGCCGGCGGCGACAATCTCTCCGCCTAACGAACCCGCTTCCGGCCCGATATCGATCAGATAATCCGCTTCCGCGATAACGCTCAGGTTGTGCTCAATCACGATGACTGTATTGCCATCATCGACCAATCGGTGAAGCACATTCAGGAGCAACTCCACGTCTGCCATGTGCAATCCAATGGTAGGTTCTTCAAGAAGATAGAGGGTTGATTTGGGTTGCCGCATTTTGCGCAATCGCTCGTGCCGCGCGCGCCCGAGGCCACGCGTTAGTTTTGTCGCGAGTTTGAGCCGCTGGGCCTCGCCGCCGCTCAGGGTCGGGCTGGGTTGGCCGAGTTGCAGATATCCCAGGCCGGTTTCGACGAGGAGGGAGAGCGGCTGCGCGATTTTCGGGTTGGCCGCAAAAAATTCCGCGGCCTGCGCGATCGTCATCTTCATGACGTCGCCAATGCTGCGCTCGTGGTAGAGCACTTCGAGCGTTTGTGCGTTGTAACGTTGGCCACCGCAATCCTCGCACGGCACATAACTGCTCGGCAAAAAGCTCATCTCGAGCTTGAGCGTTCCCTGACCGCCGCAGGTCTCGCAACGGCCTCCTTCGGTGTTGAAAGAAAAACGGCTCGCGCTGTACCCGCGAACGCGCGCCACTGGCAACTGCGCGAAAAGATTCCGGATTTCATCAAAGACCTTGATGTAGGTCGCGGGCGTCGAGCGGGAAGTTTTGCCGATGGGCGATTGATCGACTTCGTAGACCGCTTCGAGCGCGTCTGCGCCAAGCATCGTTGGGGCAAACCCAGCTCGCTTGGCGGAATTCCCCAGTGCCTGCTGCACGGCCGGGAGAAGCTCCGTTCGCATCAGGGTGGATTTGCCGGAACCGGAGATGCCCGTGATGACGGAGAGGCGTCCGATCGGAAAACGCGCATCGATTTTTTTCAAATTATTTGCCTTCGCGCCACGGAGCTCAAGCCAGCGCTCGACTTCGCCTAACGAACGGCGAGATTTCCGCACCGGATGACAAAGCGGCGTGCGCAAACAGCGCCCGGTCTGCGACTGCGTGGCCTGTTCGATCTGGCGCAACGTACCCTCCGCCACCACTTGACCGCCATGGACCCCTGCGCCTGGCCCGAGATCGATAATGTGATCGGCGCACCGCATCGTGGCCTCATCGTGCTCGACGATGACTAACGAATTCCCTTTTTCGCGCAAAGCAGTGAGCGTTTCGAGTAACCGAACATTGTCGCGCGAATGCAGCCCGATCGTCGGTTCATCGAGCACGTAGAGCACGCCGCGCAAATTCGAACCCAACTGGGCGGCCAGTCTGATGCGCTGCGATTCGCCGCCGCTCAGCGTCTTGGCCGAACGGCCGAGCGCCAGATAGCCGAGTCCGACGTTGTCCATAAAGCGGAGGCGCTGCTCGATCTCTGGCACAAGATCGGCCGCGATTATTTTTTGCGTGCCGCGAAAACGCAGCTTGCCGATTAAGCTGAGCGCTTCGCCGGCCGACCGCGCAGCGAAGTCATCGATCGTCTTCCCTTGCAACCGAACATGACGCGCCACCGGGTTCAAACGCGATCCGTGACATTCCGAACAGGGAATGGCTTCGCCTTCATAGACTGATTCGAATTCGCGCTCGGCATTTAGCTCGTTGTTGAGCATCGACTCGCCCGTCTCCTCGTTGTGCTGCAACTTCTCGTTCCAGATTTCTCCAAAACCGGTGCACGCCTCGCACCAGCCATGGGGCGAGTTGAATGAAAAAAGTCGCGGATCAAGCTCCTCGAAAGCGCGTCCGCAACCCGGACAACTCATCTCCGTGCTCATGACCGTGAGACGATTTTTCGCGTCGAGCAGATGCGCCGTGCCGCGGCCAATCTCGAGGGCGCGCTGCACGAGATTGCGCGCCTTGAGAATGCGTTTCGCATCAATCATTCCAACGACGGCGTCGATCGTGTGTTCCTTGAAACGCTCGAGTTTGCGAAACTGCGCAACCGGAATCAGCTGGCGATCGACATAGAGCGTATCGAAGCCTTGTCGCTCCGCCCAGCGCGCGACTTCGGTGTGAAATCCTTTGCGCGCCTTGACCAGCGGCGCGAGCACCTTGAGCGGACCACGACGTGCGGCGGTTTCTACCTGCCTAACGATCGCAGCCATACTCTGCTTTTCCACCGGCAGATCGCAGTCCGGGCAATATTGTGTGCCGGCCTTGGCGAAAAGTAGCCGTAGAAAATGGTAAACCTCGGTGACTGTTGCGACGGTTGATTTTCCGCCACCCCGCGTGACCCGCTGTTCGATCGCCACGGTCGGCGGAAGACCTTCAATCAAATCGACATCCGGCTTTTCCAGTTGCTCCACGAACTGCCGCGCATAGGGGGACATGCTATCGAGAAAGCGGCGCTGTCCTTCCGCGAAGATGAGATCAAAAGCGATAGTTGATTTACCCGAGCCGCTGAGGCCGGTGATCACGACCATTTTGTCGCGCGGAATCGCAAGCGAAATGTTCTTGAGGTTGTGTTCGCGGGCGCCGTGGATGGCAATGGCGTGATTGGGCGGCGCTACCACTCTGGGGAGCGCGGGCGCCCCGCCCGCACCATTCGCCTCGCCGAATGGCTCTTCGGCAGCGCGCAAGAGTGGTTCATCGTCGTTAGGCAACTCGTAGCGGAAAGATGTTTTCGGCGAGGCGCCGAAAACAGCGGGCGGGGCGCCCGCGCTCCCCCGACGAGAATTCAGAATGTCACGCAGATACTGCCCGGTATAGGAAGACTTAACTCTCGCGACCTCTTCCGGTGTGCCGCTAGCGACAACCTGCCCGCCTTCTTCGCCACCTTCCGGACCGAGATCAATGATCCAGTCGGCGCATTTGATGACTTCGAGATTGTGCTCGATCACCACGATTGAATTGCCCGCTTCAACCAGGCGTTGAAATAGCCTAACGAGAAGCGCGATGTCATCGAAATGAAGACCGGTGGTTGGTTCGTCGAAGATAAACAGATCGCCATTTTTCGCCGCGTCGCCGCCAACATCGCTAAGATGCTTGACCAGCTTGAGTCGTTGCGATTCGCCTCCGGAAAGTGTGTTGAGCGGCTGACCGAGACGCAGATAGCCGAGGCCAACTTCTTCCAGGAGAGTGAGCGGTCGGGCCAGCGTGTCAGCTTCGCCGAGCGTCGTGAAAAACTGAACGGCTTCACTAACGGTGAGTTCCAGAATTCCATGAATCGAATGCCCTTCCAGTTTCACCTTCAGCACATGCGGCTGGAAGCGTCGTCCCTCGCATTCCGCGCAGCGCACATAAAGGTCGCTGAGGAATTGCATCTCGATTTTCTCAAACCCGGTCCCGCCACAGCGCTCGCAACGTCCGCTTCCGGAATTGAAGGAAAATGCGCTCGCGGTCAGTCCCTGCGCCATCGCTTCCGGCCGGGCGGCAAAGAGCTCACGAACGCGATCGTAAACTCCAAGATAGAGAATCGGAGTCGAGCGCGGTGTGCGGGAGAGCGGGCTTTGGTCGACCATCACGATATCGCCGACGCGATGCGCTCCAGTTACGCTTTTGCAGGTGCCAGCTTCTTCGCTGCCCGAACCGCGGGCACGGAGAAGATTCTGGTAAAGGACTTCGTGAATCAGGGTCGACTTTCCTGATCCGGACACTCCGGTTACGCAGGTGAAGATGCCTAACGGAATATCAGCGTCGATATTCTTAAGGTTGTGCTGCGACGCTCCCTTGATCTTGATAGCCGCGGATGGTTTGCGCCGCGCTTTGGGAAGGGGGATCCGCTTTTGCCCGGTGAGGTAATCGCGGGTCAGGGACTGGGGAGCGCACGCGCCTCGCGTGCCGGCGATGGCGCCCCCGCCATCGCGAACTTTTCCTTCGCGCGTTGATGTTTTCGGCGAGGCGCCAAAAACTGCACGCGAGGCGCGTGCGCTCCCCAGAAAATCTTCGAGCGAGCCGTTGTAGACCAGCTCGCCGCCTTTTTCCCCGCGACCGGGACCGATATCGAGCAGATTATCCGCCGCGCGGACGATTGCTTCCTCGTGTTCGACGACGAGCAGCGTGTTGCCCTTGTCGCGCAGATCGTGCATAACCTTAACAAGCCGCCCTACGTCGCGCGGATGGAGACCCACACTCGGCTCATCCATGACGAAGAGCGTATTGACGAGCGAAGCGCCGAGGCAGGTGGTGAGGTTAACCCGCTGCACTTCGCCGCCACTCAACGTCCGGGTCGAGCGATCCAATGTGAGATAGCCGACTCCGACCTCGCAAAGGTAACGCAGACGCGTCACGATTTCCGCGCGCAACATCGCCGCGGCGGAGTCGTTAGGCAGAAGGGTCAGGCTGGTGAGAAACTCCCGGGCCTGCGAAATCGGCAAACCCGCAAACTCAGGCAGCGTGAACGCCACCTCGTCGGCGGTGACGAGGCGATAATTGAGCGTTTCCGGCTGAAAGCGCCCGCCCTGACAGCTCGGGCAGCTCGTATAAGCGCGGTAGCGGCTGAGCAAAACGCGCACATGCATTTTGTAGGTCTTGCTCTCCAGCCATCGGAAAAAACCGCGCACGCCGTACCAGCGATCGTTCTCGTAATCGTCCTCGGTAAATTCGCCTGCGCCCTTCTCGCCGTTGATGACGAAATCCTGATCGCATTTGGGCAATTCCTCGAAAGGAAGATGCACGTCGATCTCCGCCCGCGCGCAGGCCCGGAGGAGGTCCTTTTGCGATTCGCCCATTTCTTCACCACGGAAAACTCGCACCGCGCCTTGCGCGATGGAAAGGGCCCGATCGGGAATGGCGCGATTGAGATCGATCGCA
>Ga0207697_10001035_pt1 | contig 15459 bp, 9 predicted proteins | sample KBSSwiS5withPhiX_FD_184293 | JGI IMG/M metagenome (GOLD analysis project Ga0207697, IMG submission 184293) | Switchgrass rhizosphere microbial communities from Kellogg Biological Station, Michigan, USA, with PhiX - S5 (SPAdes) (version 2) | ecosystem: Host-associated > Plants > Roots >... | reverse complement strand
CTGCAGCCGTTCCAGGTCTGGGACGAGACCTACGTCCATACCAAGCACAATCAGGACCGCACGGTCCTGATGGAGCGGGTTGACGATGCGGGGCGCGAGCCCTGGACCTGGGTGCGGACCCAGGGCAAGGGCCGCGTTTTCTACACTGCGTACGGCCACGACGAGCGGGTCTGGGGCCACCCGATGTTCCACAAGTTGATCCTGAACGCGATCCGCTGGGCGGTGCCGCCGGCCGGCAGCGCGCGCTGACCGTCACCTCCGTTCGAACAGGAATCCGAGTCGCATGACCTCAGACAAGAAGATCCGCGTCGGCATCGTCGGCCTCGGGTTCGGCGCCGAGTTCATCCCGATCTACCAGCGGCATCCGCAGGCGGAGATGTATGCGATCTGCCGCCGTAATCGCGGCGAGCTGGACGCGTGCGGTGATCGATTCGGGATTGCAAAGCGCTATACCAGCTACGAGGAGATGCTCCGCGATCCAGATCTGGATGCGGTGCATATCAACTCGCCGATTGCGGACCACGCGCCGCAGTCGATCGCCGCGCTGAAAGCCGGCAAGCACGTCGCGAGCACCGTGCCCGCCGCGACCACCATCGACGAGTGCCGGCAGATTGTCGAGGCCCAGCGCGCCAGCGGCACCGTTTACATGATGATGGAGACGGTCGTCTACAGCCGCGAGTACCTCTTCGTGAAGGAGCTCTACGATCAGGGCAAGCTGGGGCGGATTCAGTTCCTGCGCGGCAGTCATCAGCAGGACATGGACGGCTGGCCGGGCTACTGGGAAGGGTTCCCGCCGATGCACTACGCGACGCACTGCGTCAGCCCGTGCCTGGCGCTGCTCGGCAAGCACGCCGAGCATGTGGTCTGCCACGGGTCAGGGCGGATCAACGAGGCGCTCATTCCGAAGTACGGCAGCCCGTTCGCGATCGAGACCGCGACCTTCAAGCTGAAGGACTCGGACGTCTGCGCCGAGGTGACCCGAAGCCTGTTCGACACCGCGCGCCAATACCGCGAAAGCTTCGACGCCTACGGCTCGAAGCAGTCGTTCGAATGGCAACAGGTCGAGAACGAGCAGCCGGTGATCCACACCAAGAGCACTGCCGCCGCGCCGCTCTCCGAGGCCGACATCCCGAAGCGGGTCGCGGTGCCGGATTACGCGCACCTGCTGCCCGAGCCGATCCGCCGCTTCACGCAACCCGCGGCGATCCAGGACGCCGACCACCTGTCCTTCCTGCAAGGCGGCGGTCACGGCGGCTCGCACCCACACTTGGTGCACAACTTCCTGCTCGCCTGCCTCGGCGAAAAGCCCGCCATGCCGGATGCCGCCACGTCGGTCAACTGGACGATGGTCGGGATCTGCGCCCACCAGTCGGCGCTCAAGGACGGGGAGAAGATCGCTATTCCGGTGTTCTAGCCAGCTGCCAGCTGCCAGCTGCCAGCTGCGCGCGAAGCGCTCTCCATGGCGGTGCGGGGGAGGGGGGTTCGGAAACGATGCGGAGCTGGCCGACACCGGCAAAAAAACGCGGTGCAGGCCAACGACAGGCCGTGGGGATGGGGGCCCCACGGCGCGTTTGCGGACGGTGAGCCGTAGCCGCGTTTTTCCGGCCTGCGGAGCGGTTTCCGGACCCTACTCCCTGGACCGGCCGTCCACCGGCGCGTCCTCACGCCCACGTCCCCGTCAACCGACCTGCACCGTTGTGAGCGAGCCGCTGCAGCTTGGGAGCGGGACGTGGCGAGTCAGCTATCGATCGCTGCTCGTCCCCCCAGCCGCGGGGATGTAGGCCTTCTCGACATAGTCCATGACCATCCGGTCGGCGCTGAAGCGCCAGCCGAGCGTGCGAATGGCCCGCTTGACGCGGGCGATCCAGCGGCGTGGCAGGCCGTCGCGATCGCGCTCGTAGTAGAGCGGGATCACTTCCTCGCGCAGCGTCCGCCACAAGGCTGCGGCGTCCCGTTGATCGTGGACCTCGAGGGACGTGTGCGTTTCGCCGCTGCCGATCGCGAACCCGTTCAAGCCGTCGTAGGCCTCGGCCCACCAGCCATCAAGGATCGACATGTTCAAGCCGCCGTTGAGGACCACCTTCTGGCCGCTCGTGCCGCACGCCTCCAACGGGCGACGGGGGTTGTTGACCCAGAGGTCGACGCCCTGCACGAGATGGCGGCCAACGTTGATGTCGTAGTCTTCGAGAAACAGCAGCTTGCCGGCGAACTGCGGGTCCTGCATCAGCCGGGCGACCTGCTGGAGCAGGTCCTTGCCGGCGTTGTCGTGCGGGTGGGCCTTGCCGGCGAAGATGAACTGCACGGGCCGCTGCGGATGATTGACCATCGCGATCAGCGATTCGAGATCCTGGAGCAGCAGGTTGGCGCGCTTGTAGGTGGCGAAGCGGCGCGCGAACCCGATCGTCAGCGCATCGGGGCTGAGGGCGCGGCGGAGCAGCGTGATGAACGCCGGCGACTCGCCGCGGGCGGTGGCGTACTGGACGGCGCGGCGCCGCGCCGTGTCGATCAACTGGCTCTTGAGCGTCTGGTGCGTCTCCCACAGCTCGCCATCGTCGACCGCGTCGATTGCTTCCCAGAAGCCGGGCTGGCCGCAGCGCATCGGCCAGTCGGGGCCGAAGTGGCGGTTGAACACCTGGCGCATCTGCTCGGCCAGCCAGCTCGGGACATGGACGCCGTTGGTGATGTGCCCGATCGGCACCTGGTGTTCCGTCCCCGCCGGATAGAGCGACGCCCACATGCCGCGCGAGACCTGCCCGTGCACCGACGACACGGCATTGGCGCGCCGGCTTGTCTTCAGCGCCAGCACCGTCATGCAGAACGTCTCGCCATGATCCGCGGTGTTGACCCGGCCCAGCGCCATCAGGTCGTTGTACTCGATGCGCAGGGATTCGCGGAGCGGTCCCAGATGCTCTTCGATGAGATCCGGATGAAACCGATCGTGACCGGCGGGCACCGGCGTGTGGGTGGTGAAGACGACTTGCGCGGCGACCCGCCGCAGCGCCTCCCAGGCGTCGATGCCTTCGCTCTCCATGCGATGGCGCATCAGCTCGAGGGGGGCGAACGCGCTGTGCCCTTCGTTGAGATGCGCGACGCCCGGCGAGATGCCCATCGCGATCAGCGCGCGGACGCCGCCGACGCCGAGCAGCAGCTCCTGGCGGATGCGGACGCGGTCGTCGCCGCCGTACAGCCGCGCGGTCAGCTCGCGGTCCTCGGGCTGGTTGCCCTCGACGTTCGAATCCAGGAGCAGCAGGGTGTTGCGGCCGACCGCCAGCGACCAGACCCGGGCCGAGATCGTCCCGGTGCGGGTCTCGATCGAGATGGTCACCGGGATACCGTCGCGCATCGCCGGCCGGATCGGCAGGAGCGCGCTGTCGACATCGAGATAGTCCTCGTGCTGCCGTCCGTCGAGATCGAGCCGCTGCTTGAAGTAGCCCTGGTCGTAATAAAGGCCGACGGCGACCAGCGGAATGCCGAGGTCTGACGCGCTCTTGACGTGGTCGCCGGCGAGGATCCCGAGCCCGCCCGAGTAGATCGGCAGCGACTCGTGGAGTCCGAACTCGGCGGAGAAGTAGGCCACCGGCCGGGCCCACAGCACGCCGGCGTGCCGCGCGCCCCAGGTGCGGTCCGACTTCAGGTATTCCTGCATCCGCCGATAGGCGTAGTTGATGCGGCTGTGGAGCTGCAGCTGCTGCGCCCGTTCCTCGAGCGCCTCGATCGGGATCTGCTGCAGCAGCGCGATCGGGTTGTGATCGAACTCGCGCCACCGCACCGGGTCGAGCTCGCGGAAGAGCGTGGTCGTGTCGTTGTCCCAGCTCCACCACAGGTTGTGGGCGAGCGCGTAAAGCCGCTCATGGGCCGGCGCGACGGACTGGCCCAACGCGCGCGCTTCGTTGACGATCGGAGCCAGCTGGGCCCCGGCCATGCCCAGCAGCCGGACGTCGTCCTGACTGAAGGTCCGGGCGGCGATGGTCTGCACGACGAGCACGCCGAGCAGCAGCCCGCGATCGAGAATCGGGACGCCGAGAAACGATTTGTAGGCGTCCTCGCCGGCTTCGCGGAAGTACTTGAAGCGCGGATGCGCGGTCGCGTCGGCGAGCACCTGTGGCCGCAGCTGCTCGGCCACCAGTCCGGCCAGCCCCTCGGTCAATCGCATCCGGATCCGGCCGACGCCTTCCGGCCGCAACCCGATCGTGGCCGCCAGGACCAGGCTGGAACGATCGGCCTCGAGCAGGTACACCGAGCACACATCGGTGTCGAACCGATGCTTGATCAGGTGCACGAGATTATTCAGCGTCTCGGCGGGATTCCCGTTCTGCGAGACGAGCCGGCCGATCTCCTCAAACGTCCAGAGCACTGAACCGTGATCCGCTGCTGCCGTTGCCGTTGCCGAGTGATCGCGGGTGCTCACGACTGCCTCCGATCGCGTTGACGGTCCGAACCGAACTGCTCAGCAAGATTGCTGCCTCCGGCGCCCGAGATTTCCGCGCCGAATCACCACCGGTCGGAGTTCGCGAGGCACAAATGTGTGGAGTCGCCGCCGCTGTTTCGACAAAAAAGTCTGGTGGTGCGGCTGACCGGCGAACCCCGACGCCCGGTGGGCGCGGATCCGGAGCCGCATCTGACAAACATGTCGCGAGCGGCTGTGACCTTACCGATTCGTAGGGCCGACCGCCGGGCCCATCGGCAATGGGCCCGGCCGGATCGATCGAGACGCGCGTGGGCGTCAGATCCTGGTCGGCTTGAAGCCGCCGCGCGACCGGTCGTAGAGCCAGATCGCCCCGAACACGATCAGCAGGATCGCCGGCAGGATGGCGACGTAACGGAACGAGGTCTGCGCGGCGATCCCGAGGACCCGATTGAGCTCCTCGCTCCCGGGCTGCAAGGCTGCGAACGCGGCCGGCCCACCCGCCGCGGACACCTTGGTCGTGTCGTAGATCGACCCCATGATCGGCAGCATGAACTGCGTCGAGAGCGTGCCGGCCGTTCCCATCAGCCCCATCAGCAGCGCGCCGCCGCGGGGAAACCGTTCCGACGCCGTCGCCAGCATCGTCGGCCACATGTAGCAGACGCCGGTGCCCCAGAGAGTCGCGGCCAGCATGCCCATCACCGGCGAGTTGGCATAGCTGAGCGCCACCAGGCCGAGCGCCGCGAGCAGGCACGAGAGCCACAGCAGACCGATCGGCTGCAGGGCGTGCACGAGCGGGCCGGCGAAGTGCCGCATCACGAACATCAGGCCCGACACGTACACCAGCAGCAGGATGCCTGGCATGTGCACCGTCCGGCTGAGCGCGAAGTCGACCCACTGGCCCGGCGCCAGCTCCGATGCCGCCGTCAGGAACATCGACAGGAACAGCACGATGAAGAGCGGCTTGAGGAGCTCGCGGAACATCTCCCCCGTGCTGACGCCGGCGGCGGCGCGCTCGGTGGGTGGATACGGCTCCCGCAGGCTGAGGACGATGACGGCAATGGCCGGAACCATCGCGAGCGCGAGTTTGTACTTCCAGCTGAGACCAGCCGCTGTCATCGCGACGCCCAGCAGGCCGCCGATCACCAGACCGCCCGGCCACCAGGCATGGAGGAGATTGAGCTTGGTCGTCTTGTCGGTGGGATAGAGGGCCGCGATGAGTGGATTGATGACTGTCTCGACCATACCCCAGCCGATCCCTTGGAGGAGCGCCCCGGCCCACAGCGTCGTGTAGATGCCGCTGCCGGTGGAGATGGACGGCGCGAAGAGCATCAGCAGCAAACCACTGATGAACGAGAACGCCGAGAGCGGCAACAGGAGCCGCATCCCGATGTAGTCGAGCATCGGGCTCCCGATGGCGATAGTGAACGCGAATCCGAGGAACGGCACGCCGAGGATCTGCGCGAGCATCTCGCCCGAGTGCGCAGGGTCGATGGGATTCAGGAAACTGGTCTGCAGGTCGGTGGCGATGTTGGCCCGGAAGGCCGCGCCGATGCCGACCATGGTCAACGCGAGGCTGCTCACGAAGAGCAGCCGGCCCGGGTGGTAGGCGGTGCTCGCGGAAGCCGTTCTGGCGACGCTGGTGCTCATGAATTGACTCGTGTCCCTGTCAGCGTCCGGACCGTGACGACGCTGAGAGCCTGAATGTGAAGGGTTGACGGGCGGCATGCCGCTCGCGGGGGTCGGTCCAGCCGGGCTGGCGGGGGCCAGACGCACTCATCCGGGGCAAGTGTCGTAATCAGTGCGCGGCGCGACAAGCCAAATCCAATTTAGGCCGCGCGTCGCGTACTGCGAAATTTAGGATTTTTAAACGTGGCCTGCTAAGTCCATTGACTGCAGGACTTGGATAGCCGAGAGAGGAACGGCATCGCGGCCAGAGTGGCGGTAGTGTTGAGAACGCGTTCTTTGTAGCGATATGGCCGGGCGCCGATCCCGAAGGACCGGTGCCCGGCGTTCGAGCGCTTACTGAACGACGAGAGTGCCCTTCATGCCAGCCGTGAAGTGGCCGGGGAAGGTGCACATGAACGGGTAGCTGCCCGCGGCCGCCGGCACCTTGAAGGTGGTTTCGACGGTTTCCCCTGGACCGGCAAGCTCGGTCGCGGCGACCACTTCACCCTTCATCGCCGGCGCGATGAAGTTGGTCTCGCGGGCCGCAGCGCCTGCGGAGTTGAACTCCGCCAGCTTCGTCGTCGGCTTCACGACCACGACGTTGTGGGCCATCGCCATCTTCGGCAGCGTGCCGACGTTCTTGAGCTGGATCTTGATCGTCTCACCCGGCTTCGCCTTGATCTCGGTGACGTTGTACTTCATGTCGTCGCCGCCGGTCATCTCGATCGTGCGGGCGGCGCCACCGGCCTTGGTGACAGGCTTCGGCGGGGCCGGCTGCTTCGGGGTGGGCGCCTGGGCCGCAAGCGCGGTCATCGCGACGGGCAGGCTCAAGGCGAGCAGGGCAACCAGACGGAATCGTTTCATGTCGCTAATCCTCGTGTGATGACGGCGCCGCGGGGCTTCTGCCCGCAGGCGCACGGAAGTGGCAGTCCTCAGAACGTCATTGTAGCAATTCTGTATCGTTCGAACGGTCAAGCTGGCGGCGCCAGGTCCTCCGGGATGGCATCGCTCCGGCGGCACACGATCGCATACTCGACGGTGACCCGGCCCCGGGCCGGCAGCCAGCGGTACGTGGGCACCCCGAACATCTGCCGACGCTCGACCATCTCGCGCCGCGACTCCGGAAACGGCGACACTCCGAACTCCATCCCACGTGTCAGGGTTTCGCCATTCCACGGCGACTGCGTTCGGCTCCGGTTCTCTTCCCAGATCCCCATCCACGGAAAATCGCTCGTTCGCCATGCGTAGCCGAAGGCCAGCCGATGCCGCGGTGAGTACGCGACGAAGTAGGCGTCCGGCCGGGTCGGATCCATCAGATGTGCGGTGTAGGCGCTGGAGGAGCCGGCAGCCGTCAGTCGCGCGAGCGACGTGTGGCCGCCCGCCGCGAGCGGGGCGTCGGGCCAATCGAACGTGGCGCCGGAGGCGAGATAGTCGTCGGCGCCGAACGTCCCGTCGAACACCTGCGATCGGGTGGCCGAGGCGCGGAACTCCGTGATGCCGCGCTCGAGGAATGGCGGTCCGAGCGTCACGTGCTGAGTCCAGCCGATCGGACGGTCTGTGCCGGCGAGGTTCTCGGCTACCTCGCGCACGTGCACGACGTCATCCGCCAGCGTGATCCGCCGTTCCATCCGCATTCGCGCGAGCGGCAGATCAGCCCGCATCATCAGCCCGCCGTCGCACTCGTCGATGACGTAGGCCGCGACCGAGCCTTCCCCATGGGCCGTCAAGCCCGCAGCTTCCTCGTCGGCTGAGGGCCCGCCGAAGATGTCGAGACAGAGGTTATGTCCCATGATGCCGGCGAGCAGCCGACCGTCGGCGCCGGCCCCATAACGGTCATGATGCTCGGGCCCGAATGCGTCCGGCTCGATCGACGGCCAGGGCGGAACCCACAACGGGCTGACGTTCGAGGCCTTGTCGGTGACCGCGGCGATGTGACCGCCGCCTTCGAGCACGGTCACATGCATGGCGGCGTTCTCAAGCGAGGCGGCTCGTCTGCCACGGAATGTCGTGCGTTGCAGCATGTCCGGTATTATCCACGGCCGTTGCGCGCCCTCGGGCAGCTGTTTCGCACCACGAATTCGCCGCGCCGGCCGGACCGCAGCCGTCAGCATCTCGACGTGTCCGCGACGATGCAGCATCGTGCGGAGCGTGCGGCTTTCGTCGCCGATACCGGCCTGCTGCTGTTTGTCTGCGCGAAACGCGCACAACCAGCCCGCCAGCGCTTGCCTCCTCCTCGTGCAGGTTGTATCGTGCCGGGTCACGTCAGCCGCAGGGACGCTGTCCGAGCGATCGGCCGCTGGCCATGGGCGAGGGACGCGACACGGGACGGTGCTGTAGCGGCACACGAGTCAGGCAAGCCGGCCGCAGAGGCTGAAGCGGCGGCGTAGCTCAGACCCGCTTCCCGCTTTGGCAGACCGCGAACTCGAGGCGAGACGCCGGCTCACCTCGCAGTGGCCTGTTCCGGCGAGAGTCGCAGACGGGAAGCTGGCAGCGGAAGCTGGAAGCGATTGAGATCATGACCCACAAATATCCCGCTCTTCATAACGCCATGTGGCCCGGATTGGTCGGCAAGGGGCCGGACAGCGAGCCGCCGATCGAGCTCGAGACGATGCTCGACATGACCGCCGCGACCGAGGTCGATGGCGTGCGCTTCGACGGCGTGGATCTGTTCCTCTCCGATCCGCACACGCCGATCGATGCGAGCCAGGACGATCTCAAGCGGCTCGCGGACGGCATCGGCCGGCGTGGGCTGGTGGTCGGCTCGCTCGTCGCGCCGGTCTGGCCGCCAACCGGCGGCGGATCCGCGATGGGCGACGAGCAGGAACGGAAGAAGTTCCTGATGCAGGTCGAGAGGGCCTGCCAGATCGGCCGCACGCTGCGCCAGCTGGGCATCCGCAAGTACGGCGTCATCCGCATCGACTCCTCGGCCAGCCCGGGTGACTGGGCCGCGAACCCGGCGGAGAACACCAAGAAGATCGCCGCAACCTTCCGCCAGGCCGCCGACATTGCGGAGACCTACGGCGAGCGGCTCGCCGCGGAGGGGGAGATCTGCTGGGGCGGCATGCACAGCTGGCGGCACATCGTCGAGCTCCTGGAGGCCGTGGGGCGGCCGAAGACCGTCGGGATGCAAACCGACATGGCGCATACGCTGCTGTTCCTGCTCGGCGCGAACGCACCCGAGGATCGGCTCCTGCCTGCCGACTACGACTGGTCCGACCCGGCGGTGCTCGACGCCGCGCTCAAGACCATGACGCACGCGTTGCGGCCGTGGACGATCGACTTCCACGTGGCGCAGAACGATGCCACGGTGAAGGGATCCGGCTCGCACGACAAGACCGGCCGCCACTGTCTGCCGCTCGATCCGAACGGCAAGCTCGACATCGTCAAGCACGCCGGCTTCTGGCTGCGCGACGATGAGGGCAAGGTGACGCGCGCAGTCGAACACATCTGCTGGGACGGGTGCATGTTTCCGAACGCGGTCATGACCCAGGCCCAGACCTGGCAGGACGTGCTGCGCGTGATGCTCGCCGTGCGCAACGCGCATGGTTGGGATTAGGCACTAACGATGACGGGATCCGGGACCGGGGATCTGGGATCCGGCGGTCGGCGCTCGGCACTTCCGGGTTCGAATAGCGAAGCGGGAAGCGGAACCTGACAGGCGAGAGCAGAGAGCTGACAGCTTGGTTGCGACGACTATGAAAAATCTGAACATCGGCCTCGTCGGCTATGGATTCATGGGACGCACGCACTCGAACGCGTTCCATCAGGCGCCGCATTTCTTTCCGCTGCCGGCCAGGCCGGTGCTCAAGGCGATCTGCGCGCGCAACGCCGAACGGGCGCAGGCCTTTGCCGATAACTGGGGCTACGAGTCGGTCGAGACCGACTGGCGGAAATTGGTCGAGCGCAAGGACATCGACATCGTCGACATCGCCAGCACCAACGACACGCATCACGAGATCGCGATTGCCGCGGCGCAGGCCGGCAAGATGGTGATGTGCGAGAAGCCGCTCGGACGGAACGCGGCCGAGGGCGAGGCGATGGTCGCGGCAGTCGAATCCGCCGGGGTCGCCAACACGGTCTGGTACAACTACCGCCGCGTGCCCGCGGTGACGATGCTGAAGCAGTTGATCGAGGAGGGAACGCTCGGTCGCATCTTCCACTATCGCGCGAAGTTCCTCCAGGACTGGACGATCTCGCAGGACCTGCCGCAGGGCGGCGAGGGGTTGTGGCGGCTCGACGTCAAGGTGGCCGGGAGCGGCGTCACCGGCGATCTCCTCGCGCACTGTCTCGACACGGCGCTCTGGTTGAACGGGCCGATCACCGAGGTCACGGCGATGACCGAGACCTTCATCAAGGAACGCAAGCACAACCTGACCGGCAAGGTCGAGCCCGTCGGGATCGACGATGCAAGCGCCGTGTTGAGCCGCTTCGCCAACGCCTCACTCGGGACGTTCGAGTCGACCCGTTACGCGCGCGGCCACAAGGCGCTCTACACCCTTGAGATCAACGGCGAGCACGCCTCGGCCATCTGGGACCTTCACGATCTGCATCGTCTTCAATGGTTCGATCATCGCGACGAGGGCCGGCTGCGCGGCTGGCGCAGCATCCACGTCACCGACAGCGATCAGCCCTACATGAAACGGTGGTGGGTCCCCGGGCTGCAGATCGGCTACGAGCACACCTTCATCCACCAGTTCGCCGACTTCGTCACCGCCGCGGCGGAAGGCAAGCCGCTCGCGCCGACCTTCCGCGACGCACTCCAGACGGACTACGTCACGGATGCGATCCTCGCGTCGGCGAGGAAGGGGAGTTGGGAAACGGTGACAAAGAACTAAATCCGTTCAGGGTTCATTGGTTCAGGGTTCAAGGTTGGGTTCAGCGTTCCAGGGTTCGGTTCAAGGTTCGAGGCTGGGAGGCTAGTTGCACCAATATGGAACCGGATCTCCCGGCCTGAACGCCGGGTCCCCGGTCCCTGGTCCCCGGTCCCGTTCTGAAAACCGCTACTTGCGCGGAGCGCTCTTAGAGAGGTTCTCGGCGATGAACAGCCCGCTCTTGCCGGCGCAGATCACGTCGAGGTCGCCGTCGCCGTCGATGTCGACCACCGGGATCTGCATGCCGCCGCCCATTCGACCGCCGAAGTCGATGATGTGCCGAGCCCACTCGACGCCGCCGGGCGCGCCGCTCGCCTTGCGGGCCTCGAACCAGTAGACGCCGAGCGGTTCGCGTTCCCCGGGGTCGCTGCCGTTGTGCGCCATGAAGCGCTTACCGGTTACCAGCTCCGGCTGGCCGTCGCCGTTGAGATCGACGAGCGTCGACGCATGCGCCTGCGACCACGCGCTGTCGATCGTGCGCCGCGTCCACTTGCCCCCTTCACCCTGCTCGAACCAGAATACGCCGTAGTCGTGCGCCGCGCCGGCGACGATATCGTTGCGGCCGTCGCCGTTGACATCGGTGACGTGCATGAAGCCGAGATCGGTGATTTTCGGGCCCGCGGTCGGAGTCGCGGCCGCTCCCGCGGGCGGCGGCGTGACGTTGACGCTCTCCCAATCGGGGTGGAACGTCCATCCGCTGCCGCGCGGATCCGCCGGCGCTTCGAGCCAACCGCGGGGCGTGAGGATGTCGGTGCGGCCGTCCTTGTTGACGTCTCCGGCGCCGATGCCGTGACCGTAGCTTTGCGGGCTGACGACATGCTTGACCCACGCGCCGGTCTTGACCTCATACCACGCCAGCGGCGCGCTGGTCGCGCCGGGTTGGGGCAGCAGCTCCTGCGCCTTGCCGTCATTGTCGAGATCGACCAGCAGCGCGAACTCCACCGGAAACCCGGTGTCTATAGGCGCTTCGGCCCAGGTTCCGCCGGCTTTGCCCGGGTTTCTGAACCAGGAGATCTTCTTGGCGAACCAGGTCACCGAGACCAGGTCGGGATAGCCGTCGGCGTCGACGTCGATCGCGAGGTCGCTGAAGCCGTCGAGATAGTTGCTCGTGAAATTGAGCTCGCGGAAGCGGTGCGGCGTCCACGCCGGCGCCTCGTACCAGAACTCGCCCGACACGATGTCCGCACGGCCGTCGCGGTTGACGTCGGCGATCGCGACGGTCTCGCTGGCCCCGCCGTCGATCATGCGGATGCGATAAGGAATCTCCGGCGAGCGGGTCGCGGAGAGGGAAAGAACCATCGCGGCCGTGGCGGTCAACCGCCACGCCCATGGGCGCAGAGTCATGCGTGATCTCCCTGGCGGCATCCGTTCGCAGGGGAGCCTATGCCCGCTCGGGAGCCCTGTCAAAGCGGTTTCGGCCAACGCTGGGTTTTTCGTTGTGACAAACGCCAGTCATGCCCGCGCCCGCCTCAGCGTGCCCGGCCCCCGGTGAGCGTGGATGCAGCCGTTTTGCAGAATCAAACAAGGGGAGGGCCGCAAACTCTTTCCTGTTTTGCCCGGCGCGGAGCGTATGCTGTTCGCGCCGCCATCGTGACGCCCAGGGCTCGTTTCGTCACCAGCCGGCAGTTCAGGCGTTGAGAGGGCATGGGCGCGTGACGAATCGTTTCCTCGCGTTTGACTTAGGGGCGGAGAGCGGACGCGCCATCCTCGGGCAGCTCACCGGCGGCGTCCTGGATCTCACCGAGCTCTGTCGCTTCCCCAACGAACCGGTGCGTTACGCCGGTCAGCTGCATTGGGATGTGTCCCGGCTGTGGCTGGAGATGCAGCGCGGCCTCGACCGGGTGTCCGGGCCGTCGCTCGACAGCGTCGCCGTCGACACGTGGGGCTGCGACTACGCCCTGCTCGGCGAGCGCGGCACCCTGCTCGAAAACCCCTTCAGCTATCGTGACGCGCGAACCGACGGGGTGATGCAGGCGATCAACGATCGCCTCGGCGCGCGCACCGTCTACGAGGCGACGGGCATCCAGTTCCTGCCCTTCAACACCATTTATCAGCTCTACGCTGCGTGTCGCGCGACCCCGCGACTGATTGCCGCCGCCGACGCGCTCGTGACGATTCCGGACCTGCTGAACTTCTGGCTGTCGGGCGAGCTTCGCTGCGAGTACACGAACGCGACCACGACCGCGATGGTCGACGCGCGCAGCCGCAGCTGGGCGACCGGCCTGCTCGACTCACTCGATCTCCCGACGCGCCTGTTGCAGCCGCTGGTCGAGCCGGGTTCCGTCGTCGGGACGATCACGGGCAACGCGTGCGCCGCGCGGGAGGGAACGCCGGTCATCGTGCCGGCATGTCACGACACCGCCTCCGCCGTGGCGTCCGTCGACGCCGGCGGGACCAGCGCGTTCCTCAGCTCCGGGACGTGGTCGCTGCTCGGAACCGAGCGGCCCGCCCCGATCGTGAGCGACCGCACCCGCGAGCTGAACTTCACGAATGAAGGCGGGGTCGACGGCACGACGCGGCTGCTGAAGAACATCGGCGGCTTGTGGCTGCTGCAGTCCTGCCGCCGCACCTGGGCACGCCAGGGGAAGACCTACAACTACGACGAGCTGCTCACGGCGGCGGGGCAGCACGGACCCGGGTTCACCTCATTGTTCGATCCCGATCACCGCGCGTTCCTTCACCCGGACGACATGGTTGAGGCGATCGCGACGTATTGCCGACAGACCGGGCAGGCCGAACCCGCCGGACCGGGCGGCTACGTGCGCGCGATCCTCGAGAGCCTGGCGTTCAAGTATCGCCAGGTGCTCGAGTCGCTCGAAGAAGTGACCGGCACCCGCTTCGCCACTATTCGCATCGTCGGAGGCGGGTCGCGCAACCGGCTGCTGAATCAATTCACCGCCAATGCCACCGGCCGTGCGGTGGTGGCCGGGCCCGTCGAAGCCACGGCGCTCGGCAACATCGCGATGCAGATGGTTGCCACCGGCGCCGTCGCGTCCCTGCGCGAGGCGCGGGCGGTGATCGATCGCTCGTTCCCGGTCGAGCACTTTGCCCCGGCCGACGCGGACCGGTGGAACACTCATTACCGGCGCTTTCACGAGTACGTGGAGTTGACTTGTGTCTGACACGACGACCATCGAAACACGCTTTCTGAAGAACCTGTGGGACGACCAGGAGGCGGAGAAGCTGAAGAACTCGCCCCTCGAGTTGCTGCGCTACCGTTCGAACCTGCTCGGCGCGGACCTGCGGATCACCAACTTCGGGGGCGGCAACACCAGCTCGAAGTTCGATCTCAGCGATCCATTGACCGGCGAGCCGCAGCGGGTCATGGCCGTGAAGGGGAGCGGCGGCGACCTTCGCTCCATGGGCACGTCGGGCTTCGCGATCCTGTACCTCGACAAGCTCGAACGCCTGATCGCGCGCTATCGCGGCGAGGAGTTCGAAGACGAGATGGTCGCGATGTACCCGCTGTGCGCGTTCGGCGAGAACCGCGTCGCGGCCTCCATTGACACGCCGCTGCACGCGTTCCTGCCGTACGATCACGTCGACCACCTGCATCCCGACTGGGCGATCGCTCTGGCGGCGAGCGCCAACGGGCACGCCAAGCTCGAGGAGTTCAACAAGAAGTACGGCCGCAAGATCATCTGGGTCCCGTGGCAGCGGCCCGGGTTCGAGCTGGCGCTGATGCTCAAGCGCTCGGTCGAAACGAATCCTGGCGCGGACGGCCTCATCCTCGGCGGGCACGGCCTCTTCACCTGGGGGACGACGCAGAAGGAGTGCTATCTGAATAGCGTTCGCACCATCGACCAGATGGGCGAGTTCGTCCAGGAACATCGCGAACGAAGCGGGGCTCCGCTGTTCGGCGGCGTGAAGGTGTCGGGCACGGTCGCGGATCGTGAGGCGGCGGTAATCCAGCTGTTCCCGGCGCTCCGCGGCGCTGTCTCGTCGAACCGCCGTGTGATCGGGCACTTCGACGGCAGCGAGGACGCGCTGACCTTCGCCAACTCGGCGTGGGCCGAGGACCTCTGTCAGATGGGCACCAGCTGCCCCGACCACTTCCTCCGTACGCGGATCTCGCCGATGTTCATCCCGTGGAACGCCGGCACCGAGGATATCGCGACCCTCAAGACGCGCATCAGCGAGCGCATCGGCAAGTATCGGGACGACTACAACGCCTATTACCAGGCATTCGCGGAACCGGCGTCGCCCAAGCTGCGCGACAGCAATCCGTCAGTAGTTGTTATTCCCGGGCTTGGCCTGTTCGGGTTCGGCAAGGACAAGCGCGAAGCGCGGATCACCACCGAGTTCTTCGTGAACGCGATCCATGTGATGGCCGGCGCGAACGCGCTGGAGACCGCGGATGCCCCAGCCGGTCGGACGCTGCCGCAAGTCCGCCGCCCGGAGCAAGCTGACCAGTTCAAGACGTTCCGCAATTACGTCGCGCTGCCGCGGCTGGAAGCCTTCCGCATCGAGTACTGGGCGCTCGAAGAGGCCAAGCTGCAGCGGATGCCGCCGGAG
>Ga0207697_10001028_pt1 | contig 15574 bp, 10 predicted proteins | sample KBSSwiS5withPhiX_FD_184293 | JGI IMG/M metagenome (GOLD analysis project Ga0207697, IMG submission 184293) | Switchgrass rhizosphere microbial communities from Kellogg Biological Station, Michigan, USA, with PhiX - S5 (SPAdes) (version 2) | ecosystem: Host-associated > Plants > Roots >... | reverse complement strand
GTCGAACAACGCCATGCCGGAGCGATCCTTCAGACGGTGCGAGTCGCCGCTCACTATTGTCCAACCAATGGTGTCACCCTGGATCGCAGGAGCCGTCGTGGGATCGAACCCGGTCTCGCTCACCTGAATTTCACAAATCGACTCAGCGATCGTGGCGGTCAGGGTGTTCCCAACCGCCCAGCCGGCTCCGGGCGTCCAAGCCGTGATGCCAGAGAGGTAAGTGTAGGATTCTCCCTGCGCGCTTGAAACGCGTCGCCATTGTTTTCCATCGTAGTGTTCGATCAGGCCCTGATAATCAGAGGTCCCGCTCGGGTAATGGTAACCGGCAGCCCAGATGTCGCCAGGCCCAGCGGCGGCGATCCCGAGGAGGACATTGCCCTCGCCGGAATAATCCTCGCCGGGTAACGCGGTAAAACCTGATTCGTCTCCACGCAGCAGCAGTGTCTTCCCTTGTGTCCCGTCGTAATAAAAACCCGCAGCCCAGATCAGGCCGTCAGAAGTTGCGACGACGGCAGCGAGAGAGCTTGGCTGGCCCGGGTTGGGGCTCGGAACGACCGTCCAAGTCGTCCCGTCGAAGTGCAAGATGAGCGTCGAGCTTGGGCTTCCCGAGGCAATCGACTGGTAGCCGGCCGCCCAAATATCGCCGGACCCGGCAGCGGCGACTCCATTCAACGCGTTGGGGCCATCGCCGACGTTAGGCGTTGGGACGATGGACCAGGAGTTACCATCCCAGTGTTCCACCAGAGTCCGGTAATTGTTGCTACCAAGATAGTACCCGGCGGCCCAGACGTCGTTCGACGCAACAGCGACGAGTGTAGAGAGGTAGCTGGCGAACGAGGCGGGATTAGGACTCGGCACAATCGACCAGGCAGCTCCGTCGTAATGCTCAATCAGGGTCTTTTGGACTCCCGTTTGAGTCGTTTGGTAGCCAACGGCCCATACGTCTACGCTGGACGACCCGCCGACTCCACGCAGGTATGCGCCACCGGTTCCGGGAATTGGAGCCGGCACGATTGTCCATTTCTGCCCATCGAAATGTTCGGCCAGCGGACGATCGTCCACGCCATCGTAGCGAGAACCTACTGCCCAAACGTCATCTTGCCCGACCGCTCCAACACCGTAGAAGGAATTGGCTCCCAGCGGCGTGGCCACTTCGTTCCAAGCCGCACGGCATTGCGCCGTTGCCGACGTCGTCCCCGGCGGCGAAATCAACAGTAATACCGAACCGCCAAGCGTGGCTGCAAGGATTCGTCGCACTACCCTTAGCGAAAACGTTAGGGCCTTCGCATCTGCTTTCACGTTATTCGTTTTCAAATCTTTCTCCCGGTTAGGGCCAGGGAAAGAGTGGATGAACGGACCGATTCTTGGCTCAGGCAATCGCCTGGCAAGATCAGTTTTGTAACAGCTTTGTTATGCGTCGTTTCGGGTCGGCCGGAGACCGCAACTACTCCCACGGACATTGACAGGATGCTGCTCAACGCAAAAGCTGGGCAAATCGTGAAGAGCCTTCCTGAAAATGAACTGGAGGAAACATTCGCCCGTTCATCCGGTCCCGGCGGGCAGAACGTAAACAAGGTGGCAACTGCGGTGACCCTGCGCCATCGCCCGACAGGTCTCAGCGTGACTGTGCAGGACTCGCGCTCGCAGATGCGCAACCGGCGATTGGCGCGCGAGCGATTGCTCATGACGATCGAGCAACGCGCGGCGGAGGTTCTGGAAGCGAAACACGCCGCGCTGTCGAAGATCCGTCGTCGAAATTCCCCACGTCCGCCCCGTTTGAAGCGAAAAATTCTCGAGACGAAGCGAAAACGTTCGCAGCTCAAAAAACTGCGCGCAAAAGCAATCGATTGAGTTAATCGTCCGCTCGTGACGCAAAAGCTGCGAGTGGGAATCATCGGCGCCGGCTGGCCGGGTCAGCAGCATGCGCGCGCCGTCCGCGCTTCGCCAAATGCCATCCTCCAGGCGCTGGCTGAGCCTGACGAAGAGCGGGCGGCGGGGTTTCGTGCACCCTACGCGCCAAAATCGATTTATCCCGATTACAGCGACTTGTTAGGCGATCCACAGGTCGATGCGGTCGTCATCTGTCTGCCTAACCATTTACATTTTCCTGCCACTCTCGCAGCTCTCCACGCCGGTAAACACGTCCTCTGTGAGAAGCCGCCCACCTTGAACAGCGCCGAGATGCGCGTCCTGCAGGAGGAGGCGGAAAAGCGCGAACTGGTTTATCTCTTCGGCCGGCAATTTCGTTTCACGTCCGCGATGCGGCTGGTCCGCGATCTGATCGCGCGGGAAGAACTCGGGCGAATTTATTTTGCCGAAGCCGTTTGGGTGCGTTCCCGTGGCATTCCGTCCGGTCTCGGTGGCTGGTTTACGGACAAGAAACGCTCGGGAGGCGGGACGCTTATCGACATCGGTATTCACGCGCTTGATTCCGCTTGGTATCTGATGGGAACACCGCGGCCCGTCTCGGTCACGGCAGCGGTTTTCCAAAACTTCAAGCACCTCGTCAAAACGCCGGTTTTCGACGTCGAGGACGCAGCCTTCGCCTTTATTCGCTTTGAGAATGGTGCGGTCGTGCAGCTAAAGACCTCCTGGGCCGGCAACCTGACGGATGAGATTCCGGAGGGCTCGGTTTTCGGCCGCGAGTTGAACAATTGCACCATCTACGGACGCAAAGCGACTATTCGGCTAAATCCGCTCACACTGTTCCGGGATCAGGATGGAACACTGCTCGACCAGCCGCTTGAACCGCGCGACAACACGGGCTCTTTTGAATTGCAGATGCAAAACTTCGTGGATGCGGTTGGGGGCAGAGTAACACCGACGAACAGCGCCGGACAGGCGGTCTATTTGATGGAAATGCTCGATGCAATTTATCTTTCAAGCAGCACAGGATGTGAAGTCCCGATTGCGCGCGCTTGAAAAAACTCGTTGCTAGCCCCATCCAGCGACACAACTTGTGGCGAATCCTTTTTGAGCATCAAACTTACTATGAAAAAACTTATTCTCTTAATTCCGGTGATCCCAGCCTGCGCCATGGTTCTGTCGTCCTGCGCGACCGAACCCGCCACCACGACTACGACGACACATACGGAGTCAGCCGTCACGCAAACTCCGACCAGCACCAGCACTACCGTGACGCGCCAGAGCACGGGTGGCCACGGCTACTAAGCTTGCAGTTCAATTTGTTGAGGGAAGGGAGACGCATTTCGTCTCCCTTTCCTTTTTGCGCGAGCCGACGAATTACCTTGGCATCTCAGGCGTTAGGCCGGTGTTTCGACTTCCTCTTCAATTGCCTGACTAACGACCGGCGCGATGGCCTGTAGCTTTTCGGCTCCGCGCAGGTCCATCAGTTTCACACCCATAGTGTTTCGACCAACGGCGCGAATCTCCGAGATACGTGTCCGGACCATTTGACCTTTGGTGGTGATGAGCATGAGCTCATCTTTCTCGGTTACGGTCAGCGCACCGACAACGCGTCCGGTCTTATCGCCGGTTTTCATTGTGATGATTCCTTTGCCGCCGCGCTTCTGCGTGCGGTAGTTGTCGAACGCCGTTCGCTTGCCGACACCGTTTTCGCCCGCCACCAGGAGCATGGCTTCGTTGTTCACGAGGGCGATCGCCACCACGTGATCGCCCTTCACCGGCCGAATGCCCCAAACTCCGACAGTGTTCCGGCCCTGGTCGCGCAATTGGTCCTCGTGGAAGCGCAAGCTCATGCCCTCGGTCGTGATGAGGACGATCTCGTTGTCGCCATTCGTTAGGACAGCGTCGATTAAACAATCGTCCTCTTCGATATTGATCGCGATGATGCCGCCTTTGCGGACATTGCTGTAATCCGAAAGGTTCGATTTCTTGACGATCCCGGTGCGACTGGCGAAAACGATGTGGAGGTCTTCGTCCCATGTTTCGTCAACTGCGTTCGGACCCGTCCCACTGCGCTTCGACTGGATGCGAATGGTTGCGGCGATTTTTTCGCCGGCGCGGAGCTCGAGCAGGTTGGCGATCGAGCGTCCTTTGGACGCCCGGCCCATCTCGGGAATCTCGTAAACCTTCTCGACGTAACAGCGTCCTGATTCCGTAAAAAACATCAGGTAATCGTGGGTCGTGGCCGTGAAGAGATGCTCGATGAAATCTCCTTCGTCTTCCTGCGTCGCACCCTCTCTTGTCGTCATGCCGATGACGCCTTTGCCGCCGCGCCTTTGGGCACGGAACGCGCTCACCGCCGTGCGCTTGATGAAGCCGCCGTGCGTGATGCTGATGATCGTTCCTTCATTGGCGATCAGATCCTCCATGTTGATCTCGCCTTCGTCAGGGATCAGTTGGGTCAGCCTCGGGCCGGCGTATTTCTGCTGAATCTCGCGTAGCTCCTTCTTGACGATTTCGAAAACACGAAATTCTTTCGCCAGGATGTCGCGCAAATCTTTGATCGTCTCGATCAACTCTTTGTACTCGCTGATGATTTTCTCGCGCTCGAGCCCGGTCAGTTGGTAGAGGCGCAGCTCGAGAATCTGATTCGTCTGATGTTCGCTAAAAGCGTAACGACCTTCTGCGAGGCGCGCTTCGTTTCGAATCAAGACGCCGATCTGTTCGACCTGGCGCCGAGTGAATTCGAAGGCCAGCAGTTTGACGCGCGCTTCTTCGCGATTCGCCGAGCCGCGAATAATGCGAATGAATTCATCGAGGTTCGCGAGCGCAATGAGGTAACCTTCGAGCGTCTCGGCGCGCTCTTCGGCTTTGCGTAATTCGTAGCGGGTTCGGCGCAGTACGACCTCGCGCCGGTGCTCGATGAAGGCCTGGTTCGCTTCCTTGAGCGAGAGCAGCTTCGGTTTGCCGTGATCGATCGCGAGCATGTTGACCGCGAAGGAGGATTCCATCGCGGTGTGCTTGTAGAGATTGTTGATTACGACTTTGGGGAGCGCGTCACGCTTCAGCTCGATGACAACGCGCGTGTTCTCATCCGATTCGTCGCGAATCGCGGTAATATCGGTCAACACCTTGTCGTTCACGAGCGCCGCGATCCGCTCGACAAGCGTGGCGCGATTCACGTTGTAAGGAATTTCGGTGATGACGATTTGTTCGCGATGGCCCTTGAGCTCCTCAACGCCCGCCTTGCCCCGCACTTTCATGCTGCCACGCCCGGTCTCGATGTATTGCCTGACGCCGGCGACGCCGCAGATCGCGCAACCGGTTGGAAAGTCGGGCCCTTTCACGTATTTCATCAATCCTTCGATCGTGATGTCCGGGTCATCGATCTGCGCGCAAATGCCGTCGATCACTTCACCAAGATTGTGCGGCGGGATGTTCGTCGCCATGCCAACGGCGATGCCGGTGCCGCCGTTGACGAGGAGGTTCGGAAAAGCAGCCGGGAAAACCGTTGGCTCCGTCCGTGTCTCGTCATAGTTAGGCACGAAATCGACCGTCTCCTTGTCCATGTCGGTCATGAGCGCGGCGCCGAGATGGGTCATACGCGCCTCGGTGTAACGCATCGCGGCAGGCGGATCGCCTTCGACCGAGCCAAAGTTGCCCTGGCCGTTAACGAGCGTTTCGCGCATCGCCCACGGCTGTGCCATGTGGACAAGCGTCGGATAAATCACCGCCTCACCATGCGGGTGATAGTTACCGCTCGTATCGCCGCATATCTTGGCGCATTTTCGATGCTGCCGGTTGGGGAAGAGTGAAAGGTCATGCATCGCGTAGAGGATGCGGCGCTGCGACGGTTTCAATCCATCGCGGGCATCGGGCAGGGCGCGCGAGATGATGACCGACATTGAGTAATCGAGGAACGATCTCGAAACCTCTTCGGCGACGTTGATGGGTTCTACTTTTTCGTTGGCGTTATACATGAATCAGGTAGAGACAGGTTCGTTGGACGCAGGGAGAGTCAGAAAACGCTCCTCCCATTCCTGCGAAAGAATGTCTGTTTGCCGGATCGTGACCGGCCGGAGACGCGAACGCCGCGGCGCCCGTATTCTTAAGAATTTGAGCACCGCCGCGATGGTGCCAGCGTAATCCGTGGACAGATCTTCATACTTAACCAGATAGGGCTGAATACCGATCCGGCCAAAAAAATGGGTCCAAATGAGTTCCTCGCGACGTGTGTCTTGGAGGCAGTTCGCAATTAAGTCGGGGTCGAACCGCGCTTCGCCGCAAGCGGAATTACCTTCCTGGATTTTCCAAAGTCCTGTTTGCGCGGCACGGGCTTTCGACACGGCCTGCCGCACCTTGTTGTGCCTAACGATTTGAATAAATTGTAGCTGAGGAAAAGCGTTGCGCAGCATTTCAAGATCCTCGTCCGGATGGCCGCCGCCGAAGGCCCGAGTCCCGCGCAGTCGCCCGAGAAATTCCTGCAAATACCAACCCATCAACTTGAAACCGAACACTTCGTTCGAGGTGGCTGTCGCCGGAATTATGCCACGGACATAGCCGGCGAAATCATTGGCGTCGAGGCCGCTCTTGGCCGCATATTCGTGCTCGTATTTGGGCAAAAAAAACTGCTTGGGCCTACCCGCCCGCCGCGTCGCGTGCAAACCATCGGTAAACAGATTGCTCCCAGAACGGGCGATCGCGCAGACGACGTAACAACGCCGCGGATGTCGCAGCTTGTGAAAGAGCCCACCCATGAACAACTAGACGTCGAGGTTGCGCACGTTGAGCGCGTTGTCCTCGATGTATTGGCGGCGCGGTTCGACGATGTCGCCCATCAACTTGGAAAACATCTGGTCGGCTTCGACCGCGTTATCATCGTTCAGATCGACCTTCAGCAGTTTGCGCTTTTGCGGATCCATCGTGGTATTGAACAGTTCCTTCGCATTCATTTCTCCGAGACCTTTGAAACGCTTGATCTGCACACCGCGTCGCCCGATTTCCATGATCTTCTCCAAGATCTCCGGGATGGAGAAGAGCGGATGGGAAACAGCCCGCTCCCCTTCCCCTTCGATCAATTCAAAGATCGGCCTGTCCGCCGCGGCATAGTGATCGACCTTCAGTCCTTTACGGGCGAGCTCGCCGATCAGTTTGTGAATCGTGGTCGCCTCGTGTAACTCCACCAGCTTCCCGCGCCGACGATGCCCGTTAGTCTTCGCCGGGCCATTGACCAAGGGCAGCAATTCCTGCCCCATCTCTACGTCGAAGAGATTAAGGTCGAGGTTATCCTCATGGAATTTCCGGACCGCGCGCTCGTCATGGAAATAATGAACCGACTCGTCGTTGCCGTCACGGACCTTTACCAGGTAGGCCGGCAGCTTGTCCGTTTTCTTATCGCGATGATTCAGGAAATTCTCGAAATCGCCACCATGCCGTCGGACCGATTCGCTCAACTTGGCCAGTTTCTCCAGTTGATCGAGGATGTCTTTCAGTTGGGCGGTGGTCAGTTCCTTGTTATCGGCCAAATTTTTCAGTCGTACATCTTCCGCGCCTAACGAGATCAAAATCCTGTTTAGCTGAACGTCGTCATCGACATATTCTTCACGTTTCTTGCGCTTGATCTGATAAAGCGGCGGCTGCGCGATGTAGATTTTCCCGGCACGCACCAGCTCCGTCATCTGGCGATAGAAAAAAGTCAGGAGAAGGACGCGAATATGCGAACCGTCCACGTCCGCGTCGGTCATAATGATGATCCGGCCGTAACGCAGTTTGCTGATGTCGAAAGTCCCCTCTTCTTTGGTGGTCGCCTCTTCTTTCGGCTTGCCGATGCCGGTGCCAATGGCTGTGATCATCGACTGAATCTCCGTGTTCTTGAGCGCCTGATCCAGGCGCGCCTTCTCGACGTTGATCAACTTGCCTCGGATCGGAAGGATCGCCTGATAACGGCGATCGCGGCCTTGCTTGGCGGAGCCGCCCGCGGAATCACCTTCGACAATATAAAGCTCGGTCAGCTCCGGGTCGCGCTCGGAACAGTCAGCCAACTTGCCCGGCAAACCACCGCCGGTAAGCGCGCCTTTTCGAATCGTCTCACGGGCTTTGCGGGCCGCCTCGCGGGCACGAGCTGCGGTCAGCACTTTATCGAAAATCCTTTTCGCCACCGGCGGATTCTGATCAAAATAGGTCATCAACCCGTCGTAGACCACCGAGTTAACGACGCCGTCGATCTCAGTGTTAACGAGCTTCACCTTGGTTTGCGATTCGAAGCGCGGGTTAGGCAATTTGAGGCTGAGGACGCAGACGAGTCCTTCACGCACGTCTTCGCCGGAAATCGCCGGATCCTTCTCCTTCACGAGGCTGTTTGTCTTGGCGTATTGGTTGACGGCCTTCGTCAGGGCAGTGCGAAATCCGGTCAGGTGCGTACCACCGTCCGGATTAGGAATCGAATTCGCGAAGGGCAAAATCTGGTCGTTATAGCTGTCGTTGTATTGCAAAACGACATCGACAAACACTTCGTCACGCTGCCGCGAGATCACGACCGGTTTAGGATGGATAACGTTCTTGTTTTCACCCAACTGCTTCACGAACTCCTCAATTCCGTGCTTGTAGAGGAAGGCTTCTCCTTTCGTCGGCTCCGTCCGTTCGTCCTGCAGGGTGATCTCCAGCCCGGGATTCAGAAAAGCCAGTTCGCGCAAACGACTCGCGAGACGCTCAAATTTGAACTCGGTAGTGATCGTGAAGATCGTCGGATCAGGAAGGAATGTGATTAGCGTGCCGGTGGTTTTCTTGTTCTTCAGCTCGCCGATGACGCTTAGCTTTTCGGTCGTCTTCCCGCGCTCAAAGGCCATGTGATAAACCTTCGCGTCACGCGAGACTTCGACCTTGAACCAATCGGAAAGCGCGTTGACACATTTCGCGCCCACGCCGTGCAGGCCGCCGGAATACTTGTATGCCCCCTGCCCAAACTTTCCGCCCGCATGCAGATTTGTCAGCACCAACTCGACGGCTGGCATCTTGAACTTCGGATGCATATCGACTGGGATACCGCGGCCGTTGTCGCGCACAGAAACGGAGCCATCGACATGCACCGAGACGTCGATTTTGGAACAATAACCGGCAAGATGTTCGTCGATCGAGTTATCGAGCACTTCGAAGACACAGTGATGCAGACCGCGTTCGTCCGGGTCACCGATATACATCCCGGGGCGCTTCCGGACCGCCTCAAGACCCTCAAGTTTATCGATTTGGGCGGCGTTATATTTTTGGTTTTCGCTAATGCCGGCAGGGCGTTCGGATGGTGGGCCGGAAAGGGCGGTTTCGTCTTTGGTTTGAAGCATAGAAATGCGGTCGAAATTTCGACCTGGAAAGATAGGCAGAAACCGCTCCGGAACAAGTAATATCTCGGGATGTTTTGCGAGTCACCGCCACAAGATCTAGCGTCGCCGAGGCGGCCAACCCCCAGCATGCAGTGGTCGCATCGCCGACGTGTATCATCAAGGAAGCCCGTCCATTTCGGCCGATCCTGTCTGCCAGGTGGGATTGTGGGATCACGGTGTTTCCAAAGCCAAATAAGCTCGGTCTTGCGGCACCGCCAACATCGCCACGCTGGTTGTCAGGTCACGCGGGCATTTTTCCCTCAAGTTTATCGCGACAGGCTGAAAGCCCGCGCTACGGAAGAGACTAGAGGCCCGCGTTACCTTCTTGCGTCAGCACCGGAGAAGCTGGGAGCTTGTCGAGGATAATGTTCCTCTCCTTGTCGTAGCGGCCAAATGACAAAACGCCAGTTGGGCATTGCTGGACGCAGGCGGAACAGCGGACGCATTCCGGATCCTCCATCGGGAGGCCTTTGTTAGCGAAGTTCATCACGTCGATTCCCTGGTGGCAGACCGAAGTGCAAACGTTGCAGGAAATGCATTTGCGTTTGTCGGGGAAAATCCGGTAACGAGAAAAGCGCGTGTAAATGTGCATGAGCGCCGCGAGCGGGCAGGCAAAACGGCACCAAACCCGACCGCTGAACCAAAAGTAAAGCCCAACCCCAAGAATGCCGGCCATGAAGATATCGACGCTCCAGGCATAGCTCAGGAACGGGATGCCCTCAAAAAGCTTGTGATACCAACGGGTGGGCCACGACTCTTCCCCAAGTGCCCAACCGGCGATGCGCAAGCCGAGGATGCCTAACGCGAATAGGAGCGCGGCCTGGCCAACCATATTGATCCGATTCCAGACCGGCCCATGCGGCATCTTCGTGCGCTGTGTATCGCCCATCGTCTCGGCGAGTGCGCCGCAGGAGCAGATCCAGCCGCAGTAAGCCCCTTTACCCCAGCGAAAAATGATGAGCGGAATAATGACAAATGTCTGCATGAAAGAGATGCCGAGCCAGAGCCACAGCGGGTGATCGGTGAAGACGTTGTAAACGTTTAAGGGGAAGGCAAGAATGAAACCGTAGGCGCGCCAATACGCCCGTTCATGGCCTAACGAGCCGTCATAGCTTTCAAACAACTGATCAGCCAGCCAGCGTAACGGATGACCGGACTCGAAAAAGCCATTGTGACCCATCCATGGTAAGACGAGCTCGGGAAGAATGAAGAGTGGAATCCACTGCGAACAGATGAGCACGATCGTCTGCCATTTCACGTAAGGCGTGCGCCGCCGCCGGATACGCCGGATCCCGAAGATCAGCACACAGGTGCAATAAGCGAGGGTGTAATAGAAGGAAGGATTCCCGAGGCCGCGTTTGATACTGTAGAGGAGGTTGGTCTCGCGGTTTGACCACTCCGCGATTTTGCCGCCAACTGCGTCGATCGCTTTCGGGACATTGAAGGGAAAGGCATGCGCTTGACTCGCCCAGCGCTGGACCGGGAATTCCTGCGGGTGATTGCTCTTCCAATGATAAAGCACGACGCAAAAGAGAACGAAGGCTAGACAACTGATCCAGGTGATGGGCCGCCAGTCCCCGCGCACATGGAGCCCACTGCGCCGGAAGAAATCGAGTGGGGCTTCGCGACCAATCATGGAAAAGACGACATCGTTGGGCAGAACGGCCTCGCTGCCGTCTGCCTGCTTCAACGTCACCTTGTCCGGATCGATCCGCGTAACAGTCGTGGCTGTCGCCAACGTTACCGAGCCGCGTGGCGCGTTCTTCATCATTTCGCTCGTGAACGCGGTCGTCACCCGTTCCGAACTCGGTCGCTCCACCTGCACGTCCGCTTTCGGATCGTGCTCCAGCATTTTCAGTTTTTCTACATTCTCCGGCTTGGGACGTACGAACTCCGGCCTGCGATAGCTCACTGTTACCTTCGCGCCGGAGCCGGCCAGGGCGATAGCGCATTCCAGCGCGCTGTCGCCGCCACCGACAACGAGCACATTTTTGCCGCTGAAATCCTTCGGATCGTAGAGCCGATTGTAAACTTTATCGAGATCTTCCCCCGGACAGCCGAGCCGGCGATGACTGCCGCTCCGCCCGATGGCCACGAGCACTCGCCGCGCTCGCGTGATCGACTTCGCCTTGTCGCCGTGATGCAGCAGAATTTCCTTTCCCCGCGACTCGATCCGCTCGATCCGGGCGTCGGTAAATTCAACTCCAGCCGCCTTGCGCTGTTCCTCCAGTTCCTCGAGCAGCGCCTCTTTCACGTCCGTCGTAAACTGGAGCCCTCCTTCCAGCTTCAAATCGGTTGGGTAGGTGTAGATCGGCTTCGCCTTGGGAAAGTTCGCGACCGTCGAGAACGGCTGCGTTGCCTCGAAGATCCGGAAGTTCAGCGCGGCCCTTTTCGCCTCGATCGCCGCCGACACACCTGACACGCCGCCACCGATGATCGCGAGATCGAGAATTTCATCAGCTGTAGCCGGGGGCGTCGACCCCAGCTTTCCCGAGCTCCGGCTTGAGCTACCGTGATCAACGCCCCCGGCTACAAAATCCGGCTCCTGCAAAATGTCGCGGACGGCTTCCGCCCCAGTCTTGGACGAGAACTTCAGGAGGGGGATTCCGGTCAGGTCCCCGACGATACGTATGCCCGGGATGTTGGTCACACCGAACTCGCCTGATTCCGGTAATTTCTCAACCACGCCGGCGGGCCAGCAAGTATGGAGCCAGTGGGTGTAGCGCTTGATCGGGTTCAACATGACGACGTGCGGAACGAAAGTCAGTCTTGCCGAGAAGAGAGGGATCATGAAGCTCAAATATTCCAACGCCGTCCTCGCTGAGGCATTTCTTCTCCATCCTTTGGCCTAACGAACTGGCGACGCCGTACCCTTTCGTGCCAGACCTGGCCAGGTTGACTTGCTCCCCGCTCGCGATAGCCTTCGGAAGGATGATTCATGTCACCGATCATGCGGTTAATCACCTCCGCTCGCTCCTCGCCGAGCAGCCTGCGCCGGGCGGCAAAGGCTTGCGCGTGCAAGTGGCGAAGGGCGGTTGCTCGGGCCTGCAATACGAGATGTCGCTCGACGAGCGCCACGACGGCGACGCCGTAATCGAGCGCGATGAAGTGCAATTTTTGATCGATGCCGAGAGTGCGGATTTCCTGCGCGATGCCACACTCGATTTCGAGGACGGACTGACCGGCTCCGGCTTTCGTATTGTTAATCCGAACGCGGCGCGGACCTGCGGCTGCGGGACCTCGTTCGAACCGGTTCGCCCGGCTTAGGAGCGATCGCGGACGACGGCTGGCTTCCCTGGCATGGAACCGGACCTTTTACGCTATGATGATCACCGCGGCTTTGGGCACAAGAAGACCAACTTCTTCGCCTGGACAGTCGGGATTCTTCTCCTGAGCGGCCTCGCAATTGCTGCCTGGCTCGGGAGCTTTTACATCGTCGGGCAACCAGAACGGCCGGAGAGTTATCGGATTCTGCAGAAGTTGCACAAAATCGAGCCGCCAAAACGATTTGCTTTGACCGCGGCCCCAGCGGGTGAGTTCCTCACTCCCCAGCAACTTTACCAGCGCTATCGATCGATGGGCCCGGCCGAATTGGCCCGCAAGGACGCGGAACTGGCGCGGAATTTCATTCGAAACTTCCAGCAGGTCCACGGCCTGGTTACCTACGTGGTTGGGCGCTTCAACATCATGGGTGCGCGCCAGCTGACGCCCGACGACGTTTTTACCTCGGGCGCGGTGGCACTGGCGCGCTCGGTCGAGCAGCCCGAATTGATCATGGAGCACGTCTTCACGACGGCCGACGAGCACGACGCGAAGCTTCTCCAGGAACGGCTGGTCATGGGAATGGACGTGAACCTCGAGCGGCGCCACGATCTTTCAGCAGTCATTCACGCGGAGCGGCTGACAGATGGGCGGGTGCAGATCACGGTGATGCCGCTGCTTTACGGAAGCTATGCCGTCACTCGCGGAACAGGGACTTTCAGTCTGGAGCCGCCGTCAGATCTCAATCTTGCGGCGGGGTGGCCGATCTTCAAATCCGACATGCAAAGGACGGTCGAAAACCGCTACAATACTTATCGGTCGCGTCTCGCGCCAGCCACCAGCACAGTGCCGATCGTCGGACTTGCCCCGGTCAAGGCCGCCCCGCCGCCGGAAGATGCGCTCGTCCGGGTGGAACCCGCTGTGGCGCTCGATCAACAGCCCTCGCCACCGCCGCTCCCGGCAAGACGCAAAGGGACCTTGGCGAACTCAGGCGATAGGGTTGCCATTGCGCATGCTGCTTCCACGCCGTTCAAGGCACTCCGGGCCCAGCCTGTGACTGGCGCCGACGGCTTGCCTAACGAGACAACGTCCCTCGCCGCGGTCTCTCCTTCTGCCGCGCCCAGGGTCATGCGCGCCTTGCCGGTGACATCTTCGTCACCAGCGGTCGCGCTCACCTCCACCACAGGCGCCACTTGGAAAACCTTCACACCCGGTGCGGCACCCGCTGGCCGGGTGCTTGATACAGCAGGGCTCCAGGACGTGGCAAACAACGGAACTCGTGGCGAGCGCGTCTATTTGAAAGGGCAGTTCGTAGTGAACTTTGCGGATGCAAATCGCGCTGTTCTTCGCCCCACGAGCGGTCAATCCGGCGGACTTGCGCGCAATCTTCGCGTCATCGTCGACTATCCTGCGGGCGCGTCGCTTCCTAATCCCGGTTCCACTGTGAGCCGCGACGATGCCCGGCCTTACGAGATCACTGAGGTGCGCCGCCAATCCGATGGTCAGCTGAACGTCTTCGTGCGCGAAATTATCAAGCCTTGAGCATCCCCCCTCGACGGCGCTCGGGATGACTAATGCAGAATGACCGCGCCGTCGCGGATCTCCGCAGTGCTGACATTGTAAGGCGCGGCCGCGTCCATCGCGAGGCCAAGAATCGACTGGCCCCGGTAACTCATGGAGAGGACGCCGGACGGCACCGGGAACCCATTCGCCTGAATTCTCGAAACCTGCAGAGCGCTTATGGGAGTCGGCCCGTTCGTAGTGATGGTGAAACTCCCATTCAAATAACCGCGCGGGAAACCCGGCACCTTCTCAGAAGGAATGCTGACTCGCACTGTGGCGGTATTCCCGCTGATCGAGACAGAAGCGTGCCCGCGTGATTTGGGATTCGCGGAAATCAGGCCGTTGATCTCTGCTGCGCTGAGGACGAGTTGCCGTTCCGGCGACGGAGCGGGCGTCGCCGGCGGCGGAGTCACGTCCGGGGTCGCGGGCGTAGTCGCTTGAGGTGGAGGAGGAGTATAGGACGGCGCCGGCGGTGCGGCCTCAAATTGATCAACCCGCTGCTGCACGGTGGAAAGCTGAGCCGGCGGGAGCTCTTCGACCGGCAGGGTCGTAGGCTTGGATCCACCGGAATAGAAAAGATAGCTGCCGAGCCCGATCACCAGCACGGTCAAAATGGCAAACACGACGAGGAACAAACAGCCCTTCGCGAAACAGCCCATTCCTCCGCGTTTCGGTGGCGGTGGTGGTTCGATCCAGGTCGGTTTGGTGGAATTAGTCGGCATAATTTCAGCTTGTGAGGTGACTCTGCGCGTCCATTAACTTCTCGTAAAGCGCTTGCAATCCCTCGGAAAGCAACCGAGTCCGGCCCAGGATGGGCATGAAATTCGTGTCACCGGTCCAGCGCGGGACAATGTGCAAGTGCAGGTGATCATCCACCCCGGCACCAGCCGCTACGCCGAGATTAAGGCCGAGATTGAAGCCCTGCGCCTTCATCGTCGCCTGCAACAACCGCTGCGCGTGTACCGCCAGCGTCCAAAGATCCTGCACCTCGTTTTCGCCTAACGAAGAAAGCTCCGCCGTTTTTCGATAGGGCGCCACCATGAGGTGACCAACGGAGTAAGGATAGCGGTTCATCATCAAGAAAGAGTTTTTCCGACGCGTGATCACAAGATGGGCGGCGTCGTCATTCGCCCGAGCCGCCTCCGAGAGAAAATTCGGGTTCCGATCTTCGAGCTGGAAGTACTCGACTCGCCAGGGGCACCAGAGGGCTTCGATCTCAGCTTTGGGAAACTCCATTGGCTCGTTAGGCAAAAAGGTTTTGGGGAGCGTATCGGCTGAGGCGAGGATGTCGAGCGCGGTTTTCAACGCCCCGTTGCTGGAGAAGCTTCCGGCCCGCGAACGAAGAATGTATACTGGGGCAGCGCGCGGGCCTTTTCCGAAACCAGCCGGACCTGAGCGCCGGGCAAAAGTGCGCCCCAGGGGCGGACTGGCTGATTGCAAACGACCAGCGCGTCGAGGGCGCCAGAACCCCATTGCGCAAGCGCTTCGTCCGTCGAGAGAAAATGGTCGCG
>Ga0207697_10001025_pt1 | contig 15627 bp, 15 predicted proteins | sample KBSSwiS5withPhiX_FD_184293 | JGI IMG/M metagenome (GOLD analysis project Ga0207697, IMG submission 184293) | Switchgrass rhizosphere microbial communities from Kellogg Biological Station, Michigan, USA, with PhiX - S5 (SPAdes) (version 2) | ecosystem: Host-associated > Plants > Roots >... | reverse complement strand
CGGCGAGCGCCGGCACGGTGCAGGGTGAGAAGGACGAGATCCTCACCAAGACGGTCGTCATCCACTTCTTTCCGAATTCGTGGGACTTGAACAAGAAGATCACCCGCAGCGGCGACAACGGCAAGGAAGTGGAGGAGCTCTACGATCCGAACGTCGTGCCGGTGGTCGAGGAAATCGGCAAGCTCGCCGGCCAGTACGGAGCGGCGCGGATCGTGATCGAAGGACACACCGATGCGTCGATGAAGGGCCAGGTGCCGAAGAGCCTGGTGCAGGAGCTGTCGCTCAACCGCGCGAACTCGGTGAAGGAAGCGCTGGTCCGGAAGTTCCCCACGCTGCAGCCGAATCAGTTCTCAACTGCGGGTATCGGCTGGGATCGCCCCGCCGACGACGCAGATCCGGGCAATGCAGCCAAGAATCGCCGCGTGGAAATCAAGGTCTACCCGGCCGAGTCGGCGACTCCGGCGAAGTGAAGATCCCGTCGCGGTATTCGTCGGTGATGGAGCTCCGGCAGCAGACGCCGCAGCCGCTGCGCACGCTCGCTGGGGTGTTCACGGTGGGCGCGGTGCTCCTGGTGTGGTGGGCGCTCACGCGAGGAGCTGTCGCCGAGGAACGCATCATCTCCCCGGCCCTCCTCCCCAGCCCCGCGGAGGTGGTCAGGAGCTTCGGCTCGCTGTGGTACGAGCGGGCCCTGATGCAGAGCGTCGCGGCTTCTCTGCAGCGGGTCCTGATCGGCTTCGGGCTGGCGATTCTCGTCGGCGTGCCGGCCGGCGTGGTCGCGGCCAGCTGGCGCCTGTTCGAAGCGGGCAGCGCCCCCTTCGTCCTGTTCGGCCGCAACGTGCCGATGGCCGCGCTGATTCCGCTCACCATGATGTGGTTCGGGATCGACGAGACGCAGAAGGTGCTGTTCATCTTCATCGCCTGCGTGCCGTTCATCTTCTCCGACACGATGTCCGCGATTGCCGGAGTGCCGGAACGCTACATCGAGACCGCTCAGACCCTCGGCGCCTCGGAACTCCAGATCGTCAGGAAGGTGCTCGTGCCGCTGGCCCTGCCGGACATCTACAACGGACTGCGACACTTGTTCGGCCTGGCCTTTGGCTACATCATGCTGGCCGAGGTCGTGAACGCCGAACACGGTCTCGGCCGGCTGCTGATGGACAGTCAGCGGCGTTCCATTCCACAGCACGTCATCCTGATCCTGATCATCGTGAGTCTGCTGGCGTACGGCATCGATCGCCTCCTGCTCTGGTTCCAGCGCGGGCTGTTTCCCTACCGTACGGTCGACGCGTGAGCACCGACGGACCCATCGTTCCCGGATCGGCCGACCTCGCGGCGGAGCTGCCGCCGGTCGTCGAGTTCCGCAATGTCACGAAGCGCTTCGGCGACCTGACGGTCATCCGGAACGTGACGTTCACCGTCCCCGACCTCCCGAACAAGGGAGAGTTCATCGCGATCCTTGGTCCCTCAGGCTGCGGCAAGTCGACCGTGCTGCGGCTGATCGCCGGCCTGCGGCCGCACCACCCGGCGACGGAGGGGACCGTCCTGGTCCAGGCGAAAGCGGTCGAGGAGCCCGGTCCTGACCGCAGCATGGTGTTCCAGGACTACACGTCGTTCGACCATCGCACGGTCGAGGACAACGTCGCGTTCGGGCTCGAGTGCCGCGGCGTCCCGGCCAAGGAGCGCCGGGAGCGGGCGCGAGCATGGATCGCCAAGGTCGGGCTCAACGTCGATCGCGACGCATTGAAGTATCCGAGCCAGCTGTCCGGCGGCATGCGCCAGCGGGTGGCAATCGCCCGGACGCTGATCCTTTCGCCGCGGATCATCCTGATGGACGAGCCGTTCGGCGCGCTCGATCCGACGACCCGCCTGAACATGCAGTCGCTCCTCGTCGACCTCTGGCGCGAGGCGCAAGCAACGGTGTTCTTCGTCACCCACTCGATCGAGGAAGCGGTCTACCTTGGCGATCGGGTCTACGTCTTTTCCTCGGCGCCTGGGACGATCCTGCGCGAGATGGCCCTGCCCGCACCACACCTCCCGCCGAAGGAGATGCAGCGTGAGCCGGAGTTCGTTGAGCGCTGCTTCGACATCCGCGACACCATCGACACGCTCGAAGCCTCGACCCGCGCGGGTGACGATTGAGCACGCCGCTCTCACCGTTGCCGCCGTCGTCCGGCCCGCGGCGCGAAGCGTCGATGGCCGACTATCTCCGCGAAGCGTTCCTGTTCCGCTGGAATCTGTTGTTGTTCGGCGGCGGGGCCGCCGCGGCGGCCCTCACGCCGCTGGCCCCCGTACTGCTGCCGCTGGTGGCGGCCGGCGAGCTCGCGTACCTGACCGGCCTGGTTTCGATGCCGCGCTTCCGCAAGGCGATCGACGTCAAGGTGCTGGGCACGTCCGGGAGCGTCGTCGCCGTGGAGGGATCCCCGCCTGCGCCGTCGCTGCTGGATATGCTGTCCGGTCTCCCGGTGGAAGCCCGCAAACGGTTCGAGCGGCTGCACGCCCGGTGCGTCGAGATGCGGACCATCGCCGCCGGTGTCCGCGGCGCCGCTTCCGGTCAGGCCTCGGCCAGCGAGGAAATGCGCACGCCGGGGCTGGACCGCCTGCTCTGGCTGTTCCTGCGATTGCTGGTGTCGAAGACCGCGCTCGATCGCTTCCTGCAGACGATGAACGAGACCGAGATCACGACCCGCCTCGCGGAGCTGCGCAAGAACTTCGAGGGGGCCCAGGCGGGCGGCGACGATCGGATCGTGCGATCGCTGCAAGACAGCATCGCGATGGCCGAGCTGCGGCTCGACAACTTCGGCCGGGCGAAGAAGAACGCCGACTTCGTGTCGATCGAGCTCGATCGCATCGAAGGCAAGATCCAGACGCTTGCGGAGATGGCGGTCAACCGGCAGGATCCGGACTTCCTCAGCAGCCAGGTCGACTCCGCTGCCGAGAGCATGCGTCAGACGGAGAAGGCCGTCAGCGAGCTCCAGCACCTGACCGGGCTCGCCGATCAGCTCGAAGAGCCGCCGCCAATCATGGAGACCGACCTGCGAGGAGCGCTGCGTGACCACGCCTGACGTGCAGGAGCCGCGGCGCCCGGCCGATTTCCCGACCTGGGTGGCGCCGTGGGCCAATCAGGTCGCCGACCTGTTCTTCTCGGGGACGACCGCCGCGTTCGTGCTGCACGGCAACACGTACGACCTGTTCCGGATGGATGCCAGGGCCGAGCGCTACGGCGTGCTCGCCGAGTTCCTCGCGGAGCAGCTTTTTGGGCGCTGGTCGCTGGTGCTGCACTACGACCTCGGACGCGGGTTGCGGGCCTTCGCCGGTCGCGACGAAGCGCGCCTCAAGGAGATGGTCGCGCTGGCCAACCGCCGCGTCGGCGATCTCTCCACGCTCTCGCGCGAGCCGGCGGCGACGTTCGCGATCCTCGATCGCTTCGTCCGCGCCAACATCATGGCCAAGGAGGAGGATCGCCTGAGCGTGGCGGTGATCCTCGATCAGGCGTCCTATCTCTTTCCGGCCGGCGAGCCGGGGCGGGCCAGCCTCCAGACGTCGTCACAGGTGGTGACGATGCTGAACTGGGCGATGAGCCCGCACGTGAAACGCCTGAACATGGCGTTCGTGCTGATCGACGAGCGCCTGTCTGACGTCAGCGATCGGCTCACCGGCAATCCGCACGTCGCGTCGATCGAGGTGCCACTGCCGGACGAAGAGGAGCGCCGGCTGTTCGTGGAGTCGAGCGGCGGCCAGGCGCTTGCGGCGGTCTCGGACTACAGCGCCGCCGAACTGGGCACGTTGACCGCCGGGATCTCGATCACCGATCTGAACGTGCTGATCCAATCGGCGCGCGAGACCGGCCGGCGCCTGGACAGCAAGGTCTTCCGTGCGCTGAAGAAGCGGCTCCTCGAGCGGCAGTGCCGTGGGCTGCTCGAGTTCATCGAGCCGAAGTGGACCCTCGATACGGTGGTCGGGCACGAGGCGGCCAAGGCGCGGCTGCGGGAAGATGCGGCGCTCCTGAAGCGCGGCGCGCTCGACACGCTGCCGATGGGATATCTGTTGTGCGGTCCCGTCGGCACCGGCAAGTCGTTCCTGGCCCAATGCGTCAGCGGCGAGATCGGCGTGCCCTGCCTGATGCTCAAGAACTTCCGTTCGAAATACGTCGGCGAGACGGAAGGGAACCTCGAACGGGTGCTGGCCGTTCTTCGGGCCATGGGCCCGGTGGTGGTCGTCGTCGACGAAGCGGACGCGGCGCTGGGCAGCCGCGAGCAGGACGGTGATTCCGGAACGTCCAGCCGCGTGTTCGGGATGATCGCCGCGCAGATGGGGGACACGAAGTACCGGGGCCGCATCTTGTGGATGCTGCTGACTGCGCGTCCCGACCTGCTGCCGATCGATCTCAAGCGTCAGGGCCGGGCCGAGGTCCACATCCCGCTGTTCTATCCGACCGACGAAGCCGAGATCCGCCAGATGTTCGTGATCATGGCCCGGAAGCTCGGCACCACGCTCACGCTCGAGGACGTCCCGTCGATTCCGCAGAAGGGGCACCTCTCGGGCGCGGACATCGAAGGCATGGCCGGCCGCGCCTGGCGCCTCTCGCTCCTCGCCGGCCAGAACCGAATCACCAAGGAGGCGCTCGAGCAGGTGGTGTCGCAGTTCATGCCGTCCACGCAGGGGCTCGAACGCGAGCTGCAGGAGACCGCGGCAGTACTCGAGTGCACCGATCGCCAGTTCCTGCCGGACGCCATCGTCGCGAAGATGGAAGCCGAAGGCGGCCGCGGCAAACTGCAGGCGCGGCTCACGGCGATCAAGCAACTAGTCGAGGCCATGTGATCTCTGGCGCTGGTCACATGGCCCAAGCCTCAGGCTACAGGCTACGGGCTCCAGACTACAGGCCACCGGCACGCACCGCCCGAAGCCTGAAGCCTGAAGCCTGAAGCCAATTTAACGAGCGCAAGCCCCGAAGGGGCGAGCGCGAGAGGACCCTATGCCCCGTACCAGTTGGTTCGATGACACTCAGGAGCATCCGCTCATTCAGGAACAGGTCTCCAAGCTCGAGTCCTTCACTACCGCACTGGCCGATGGCGTGGTGACGAAGCAGGAGCTGGCCGGCCAGGAAGAACGCCTGGTCGCGGCGATGAAGGCGCTCGAAGGTGTGCTGAGCGACGAGCAGCACGCCGCCGCGACCCGCACGATGGTCGAGCTGACGGCCTACAACATCATGCGGCTGCTCCATGAGCTGCATGCGGAGCGCGCGCGCATGGCGTTCAAATAGAGAACTCAGACGGGACCCGGGACTCGGGACTCGGGATCCGGGGAATCAGCTCGAGCCGCCGACGATATGCGGCGGCCTGTTCCCCCATGCTCCGATGAGAAGTGGGTTGCCGTCGTCAGAACCGGTTTGAACTGCCGGATCCCGAGTCCCGGATCCCGAGTCGTCGGGGTCCCGACCCGGGTCCCGAGTCCCGAGTCCCGCGGATCGCTACCGGCTCTCCGAAGTCCCTGCGCCGGTAGCGAGGTATTTGTCCATCCACCCGACGATCTGCTGGAGCCGCTCGACGCGGTGCCACGGCTTGCCTGAGCGCGACAGCTCGTGGTTCTCGCCGGGGAAGCGGACCATCACCGCGGTGCGCTTCAGATACTTCAAGGCGCGGAACAGATCCTCGCCGCCGGCGGCCGGTGGCGTGCGGTAGTCCTCGTCGCCGAGCACGAACAGCATCGGCGTGCGGATCCGATCGACGTAGGTGATCGGCGAGCGCTTCGCGAAGTCGGCGGGATCCTCGAACGGTGCCTTGCGGAACCAGGTCGGCGTGAAGAGCGTGAAGTCCGCCGTGTACCAGAAATTGCTCCAGTCGGCGATGTCCCGCTGACTGACCGCTGCTTTGAAGCGGGTGGTCTGGGTGACGACCCAGTTCGTGAGCAGCCCGCCACCGCTGCCGCCCGTTACGCCCAGACGCGCCGGATCGACGTAGCCTCGCTTGACGACCTCGTCCACCCCGGCCATCAGATCCTTGTAATCGTCACCGGGATACGCGAACTGGATGCTGTTGCCGAAGTCCTGGCCGTAGTTCGAACTACCCCGGGGGTTCGTGTAGAGGACGACGTAGCCATTGGCGGCCATCCACTGGAACTCCTGCGTAAAGGTGTTGCCGTACGCGCTGTGCGGGCCGCCGTGGATCTCCAGGATGCAGGGATACATCCGCCCAGCCGTGAAGTCAGGCGGCTTCTGGATCCAGCCTTGAATCTTCTTCCCGTCGAAGCTCGTGTACCAGAATTCCTCGGGCTCGGTCATCGTCAACTGCGCGGTCAGCGCGTCGTTGAACCCGGTCAGCTTCTTCGAGACGCCGGAGGCCGCGGTCACCACTTCGAGATCGCCGATCACCGTCGCGGTGGAGCGGACCACGGCAAGGTGCGCCGCGGCGGTGTCGGCGGTGTAGCCGACGATTTCCTGACGGCCCTTCGTCAGCGGCGTGACCTGTCCGGTGCCCGCATCAACGCGGACCAGATTGGCGTTACCCTGCTCGCCGACCTTGATCAGGATGCTGCGCCCGTCCGGACTCCACGCCGGGTCGGCCGGCAACTGGCCCCGCGGCGCGCGCTGGTCGCCGCCGACGCTGCCGTTGACGTCGAAATCGTACCCGGCGGTCAGGTTACGAGGCGTCCCACCCGGGCGATCGACGACCCAGAGATCGGGTTGGCTGTAGGAGCGCTCCGGTTCGCCGTGCAAGGTGCCGACCAAGGCGATGCGCCGGCCATCGGCGGTGAGTGCGAAGGCGCCGATCGAACCGTCGATGCTGGCCAGCCGCACCGGCTCGCCGCCCGCTCGTGGCACCTCGTACAGGTCGCTGTCGTGGGCGAAGTAGTAGGACTCGCGGCGCCGGTCGGAGACGAAGATCAGCGACGATCCGTCGGGCGACCAGCGCGGATTGCTGGCGGCGAATTCACCCGACGTGACGCGCGTCGGCGCAGACGGCGTGGCGCCGTCGGCCGGCACGGCGACGGTCCAGATCTGTGTGGGCCGTCCGCTGTCGACGAAGCCGCTGCCGCCGACGCCGTTCGCACGATAGACCGCTTCGGTGACGATCCGGATGTCGGTCTTGTGCGGCGATTCGCCGGGCTTCGCCGGCGCGGGCGGCACGAGATCCTCGGGCGTCGTCGCGGACGTGAAGGCGAGCATCTTGCCGTCCGGCGCCCAGACCGGATTGGCCGCGCCGCGCGGCAACTCGGTGATCGCGCGCGCTTCGCCGCCGCCGAGCGGCAGCAGATAGAGCTGCGGCGGCTGCGTCCGCCCGTCCTTGTCGACGACTCGCGCGAATGCGAGCGTCCGGCCATCGGGCGACCAGCGCGGGGAGGTATCCCGCAGATTTGTCGTCAGGGCGCGCGGAGGTGCACTGCCGTCGGCCGGCACGAGCCAGATCGACGTGTCGTACTGATCCTTCTTCTCGTCCACCGACACTTTCACGAACGCAACCTGGGATCCGTCGGGCGAGATCTGCGGATCGGCGATCCATACGAAGGCGAACAGGTCCTTCTCGGTGATCGCCCGGCGTTGGGCCAGCGCCGGCGCGCTTGTCAGCAGGGCGGTGAGGAGCGTCAGCGCGACGGTGCGCACCCACGTGCGGTCAGCGGAGAGAGGCCGGTTCATAGTCCGTTGCTCGAGAGCGGTCGATTGAAAGCCGCACAGGTGACCGTCCCGGTGATCTTGACGCCCTTTGGATCCGTGGCGTCGATCGTCAGCGTGCCCGCGCTGCCGCTGCGTTCCAGCTTCGCGGTTGCGGAGCCGAGCGCCACGCCGTTCTCGCCGACCTTCACCGTGGACACGCTGTGCGTGTCCTTGCCGACCGTGACATTCAGCGTCAGCATGTCGCCCCCTTTCTTCAGGCGATAGAGCGTCATGTTGAGGCGCTGCTTGTCAGTGGTCTGCCGCACCGAGTACAACGTGGCGGGCTCCGCATAGATGCTGCCCTCAGGGATTTCCAGGCAGACGCCTTGTCCCGTCGAATCGTAGCGCGCGGCGCCGACGGCCAGAGCAATCGTGACGCTGACTTTCGGGTCGGGGCCATCCGGATCGACGCGGGGCTTCTTCTGCGCCGCGACCACGGGACTGAACGACAGCGCGGCCGCGATTGCGGCGGACGTGACGAACGAGATGACGGGGGGCGTCGACAGCATGGGATCCTCCAGAGAACACCGGGATCATGCCTCAGCGGAGTGGGTTTGACCAAGGCGTGCACCGATCCGGACCAGGCCGTGATGTAAGCTGCCGCCACACACCTCACCGAATCGAGTCGAATCCATGAGACAGCTGATCTTTGCCGCACTCCTCATCGGCCAGGCCGCGGCGGCGGCTCCCTCGCGCCAGACGACGCCGGCTACCGTTGCCGTGCTCCGCCCGGCGCGCGTCTTCGACGGCGAGACGATGCACGAAGGATGGGCGGTGCGCGTCCGGGGCGACCGCATCGACGCCGCCGGCCCCGCGGCCACGATCGTCACGCCGGGTGAGACGGTCACGGATCTGCCGGGAACCACGCTGATGCCCGGGCTGATCGAGGGGCACTCGCATGTGCTCCTGCATCCGTACAACGAAACCACGTGGAACGATCAGGTGCTCAAGGAATCGCTGGGCGTGCGCACCGCGCGGGCCGTGAACCACCTGCGCGCCACGCTCGCCGCCGGCTTCACCACCATCCGCGATCTCGGCACCGAGGGCGCCGGTTACGCCGACGCGGAGCTGAAGCAGGCGGTGAACGAAGGGATCATTCCAGGACCGCGCATGCTGGTCGCGACCCGCGCCATCGTCGCCACCGGGAGTTACGGACCGAAGGGGCTCAGCCTCGAATGGGAGGTCCCGCAGGGTGCCGAGCAGGCCGATGGCGACGCGCTGATCCGGGTCGTCCGGGATCAGATCGGACATGGCGCGGACTGGATCAAGGTTTATGCCGACTATCGCTGGGGCGCCCGAGGCGAGGCCGCGCCCACCTTCTCTGTCGAAGAGCTCACCCGCATCGTCGAGACCGCGCGCAGCAGCGGCCGCGCGGTGGTCGCACATTCGAGCACACCCGAAGGGATGCGCCGGGCGATCATGGCCGGCGTCGAGACGATCGAGCACGGCGACGGCGGCACACCCGAAGTCTTTCAGCTGATGAAGGCCCACCAGGTCGCGCTGTGCCCGACCCTGGCCGCCGGGGACGCGACCGCCCAGTACGCCGGGTGGAAGAAGACCGAGACCGCCGCGCCGGCCTCGATCGAGCGCAAACGCGCGAGCTTCAAGGCGGCGCTGGACGCCGGGGTCACGATCCTGAGCGGCAGTGATGTGGGCGTGTTCGCCCACGGCGACAACGCCCGCGAGATTGAGCTGATGGTGGAGTACGGGATGGCGCCGGTAGACGCGCTGAAGAGCGCGACCTCGGTTGGCGCCCGCGTTCTGCATCAGGAGGCGTCGATCGGCGCCGTGAAGCCAGGGCTCTACGCCGACCTCATCGCGGTGGAGGGCGACCCGACACGCGAGATCACCGCGTTGCACCGCGTGCGCTACGTGATGAAAGGCGGGAAGGTGGCGGCTACGCGCCCCTAGCGTGGGCCCGCAACTCGCGGCGGATCTCGTCGACCAGCGTCTCGGGATCCATCATGTTGTCGATGATGATCACCGGGAGTTCCGACGCGTTGGCCTGCCTTAGTGCGGCGGCCTCGGCGATCGTGGCGACGATGATGTTGGGGTGCAGCGAGTCCATGACCTTGCGCGCCTCTTCAATGGTGCGCGTCGGGGCCACGGCGAAGTGCAGCTTGGCGAGGATCGCCTCGCAGCGCGCGTTGGCCGTCTCGTCCTGATCGACGAGCAGCACGAGCGGCGCATGCCCGGCTTTGTCAGTTGCCCGCCGCCCGCCGCGCGGGATCGCCCGCCGGTCGGGGCTCCGCCGCGGATGTGACGGATGGGACGTCTCGTGGCCGCGCGGGAACGGGATCACATTGGACATGGCCTAGGCTCGTTTCTGTAGACGACGCGCCATTGTTTCCGCGACGCGCACGGGCGTCAACACGATTCGTCCGGTTCTCAGCTGCCGGCCCGGATCCGCTTGATCTTGCTGTCCCGGTCCGACTCGAACCGGTCGAGGTCGCGGCGCAGCTCTTCTTCGCGTTGCGCGTGCTCGGCCGGATCGACGAGGCCGGCGATCGCCGAGTTGTGCATGATGCGGCGTTCGGCGACGCGTGCCTCGTAGACGGATCGCGCCTCCGCGATCGCCGCGCGCTGCGCATCGGTCAGCGGCTTCTCGTCGATGCCCGCCTCGGCGTCCTGCTTGCGCAGTCGTTCCATGACGAGCTCCATCCGACTCTTGGGTGCGTCCGGCATGCCCTTGTTCTACCAGACGCAGTCGGCCGACGCAATCAGCGCCGCGGGCCGTACCGGCCCATCAAGCCATGCCAGGACATCTGGGCGAAAATCCAGGCCGCGCGCGTCAGCGGCAACGGCGAGCGACGTACCTCCACGCGGCCGCTGCGGATCGCCGCGCAGATCGCGTCGGGTGTGCGGTCCGCATCGACCAGCGAGTAGGTCGTTCCCATCTGCGCCAGCAGGTGGAGATCGGTGTTGCCGACGAGCGGCAGGTCGTGGGTGCGGGCCCACTCGATCGCCGGTCGGTTGAAGTCGATCCACGTCGTGAACATCGCATTGAGCTCGATCGCGTCGACGACCGCGATCTCGCGATCGAGCGTTCGCCCGAGCGCGCTCGGCACGGGATAGAACGGATGCGGCGCCACGACCAGACCGCGGCAACGGGCCTTGAGCGCGCGGACGTCGGCAAAGCTCGTGACCCCGGCAACCTCGGGAGGGAAGTTGATCAGGAGGACGTGCTTGCCCTGGATCGTGCGCTCGATTCCCGGCAGCAGGACGATGCCGCGCGCCGCCGCGTGGCGCTGGAACGGCGCCGGATCGAAGTAGCGATCGTGCAGCGTGACGGCGAGCGCGTCGTAACCGAGCGCTGCCGCGTGATCGATCAGATCCTCGGTGCGATGGCCGATGCGGTCGGCCGGATCCTGATCGGTGTGAGCATGGAGCTCGACCTTGAGCACGCCCTGTTGACCGTGTGTCCGAGCCCGGTCAGCGTGCCGCGGTCGCCGCCGCCGGCGGCCGTGGGATCTGTGCCTCGCGCGTCGCCGCGTGCCAGGCGAACGAGGCGAACACGATCGCCGCCTGCCGCAGGTCCGCCTCACGGACGCGTTCGGGCGTGTCCATATTGGTGTGATGCGTGCGCACGTCGTAGTTGACGTAGTCCTGAATCGGATTGAAGCCGGGCAGGCCGACGGCTGTGAAGCTCAGATGATCGGTGTTGCCGATCCGGTCGACGACGTTCTTGCGGGCGCCCATCGACTGGAACGGCTCGAGCCAGGCATCGAAGATGGCGGCGACGTTCTCCTGGCCTTGGAGGTAGAACCCGTACACGGGTCCGGCGCCCGGGTCGATGTTGAAGTACACGTCGAACTTGGCGCGCGCCGCGGCGTGAGCCGGGCCCTCGAGGTGCTGGGCCACATAGGCCTTCGATCCGAGCAGGCCTTCCTCCTCGCCGCTCCACAGCGCGAACCGGATCGTCCGCTTCGGCGTGGCCCCAATCGCCCTGAGGATCCGCGCCGCCTCCATGACCACCGCGGCGCCGTCCGCGTTGTCAGTCGCACCCGGCGCGCTGTGCCACGAGTCCAGGTGTCCTCCGACCATAACGATCTCATCCTTCAGAGCAGGGTCCGTGCCGGGCAGGTCTGCGATCACGTTGTAGCTGTTCGTGTCGCTCTCCAGATACCGGCTGCCCACCTTGACACGCAACGTGACCGGCACGCCCGCCGCGATCATGCGCGCGATCATGTTGTAGTGCTCGGCCGCGAGCACGACGGAGGGGATGGCGTTCGCGCCCGCGTCACCTCCCAGCACGAACATCGTCCCGTGTTCGCCGGCACTCGGGCGGAGGACTACGCCGGCGCCTCCTTCGCGCAGGGCCTGAGTGATCCGCCGCGCATCGTCCTGGCTGCGGCGCGTGCCGGGCATCGGCGGCGCGCCGATGGTGACCTTCTCCGTTGCGGTGCTTGGCTGGGCGCGATCGGCCCGGACGAACTCCGTCTGCATCGGCTGACTCAGGACGATGGCGCCTTTCAGGCGCGGCTCGAGCTGCTCGATCTCGGCCGCCGATGTGTCACCGAGAAAGAGGGGAGTGCCTGCGAGCACTCCGTCGGTCGCCGCGGACCAGGCTTGCGGGTAGCCGATCAGGGGCATGTAGCGGGGCGACGTCATCTCCAGCGTGAAGCCGGTCAGCTCCCAGCCCCGGCCGAAGTCGAACGGCTCCAGATGGGCGTTCGACAGGCCGGCCGCGGCGAGCTGCGCACGAGCCCACTCGGCCGCCGCCTTATGAGCCGGCGATCCGGTCAAGCGAGGCCCGACCACGTCCACGAAGTGGTCGAAGTAGGCCACCGCCCTCGATCGGTCGGTCCCTTCCTGACGAATGCGCTCGATCGTCGCGCGATCGACCGGTTCCTGCCCGGCGAAGAGCGTCGTTGCGACGCAGGCAGCCAGCGCGAGGCGGCCGACGACACGGCGCGACGGCGGCGGAGAAGTCACATGGGATTATCTCCGGAAATGACCGGGACAGGTCCTGGTCGCGCTGGTGCGCGGCAGTTGTGCCACTGGTGTCTCGATCGGCGGCGTCCCGCGACAGGCCGCGTCCGCATTGGTGCCTGCTTGGTCGTGAGACGCACTGATCGGTTTAAGGTCGACCACCTGCGTAATGGAGGGACGGTAAAATACGGGCATGCTGGAGCGACGTGCCGAGGCATACGCCAGGGTTGAGCAGGAGTTTCAGCAGGAGCGGGCGGCCGCGCTGGGCCGCATCGCCGGAACGCTGGAACCTTTACTCGCCCGCCTCGAGACGCTACGTCAGCGGGCTGAAGGGGTGAACGGCCCGGCGCGCGACGCGGTGATCGCCGAACACGCCGAGGTCCGCACCCAGGCCTTGACGTACCGGTGGTATCTCGAAGTGCAGCGCGAGTCCGTAGGCCTTCGCCGCCACGACACCCTCGACGCGATCTACCCCGTCCCTCCAGCGCTCCGCTGATCGTCCGCTTCAAGCGATTGGACGCCCGCGGCTGCCGGGCTGCGGCGAATTGGATCGGGCCCCCGCCGTTGCCGGTTCACGCCTGACGCCGGACTCTCGCACCCGTCTCCACAGGCGCCGGCAACTTAATGAATCCAAAGGGGTAAATGTCCATCGTCTCCCCCAGTTTGCCCCCTCTGAGTTGTCGCCAGCCAGGTCGCCGCCTGTTGGCGCTTCGCTTGCTCTGGCGTCGGATACCGCGGCTGTGGCTTCGTGTTGCGTGCGCCGGCGAGCTGGATCACTCCGGTTCGCCAGAGGAGGGGCGGGCGCCTACGGACCCAGCCGCGTTTCTTTTCTCACCCCGATTGCGCCGACCTGCGCTTCATCGCGACCGCACCCGACTCCAGCCACCCACCATCGCACCCTGATGGCCGGGGCGTCCTCAGCCGACAACTGTCGTGAGCCTTTCGTCGGGGCGCTCGGCCGTCGGCAGCCGCCTTGCACCTTCAAGACCCATTGGAGGGCTAACGATGAGCTTGCGTGACACTTATGCCTACGCCATCTCGACGGCGAAGGGCAAATTCGATGGCAGTGCCCAGGAGAAAGACGGGAAGCTGCACTTCGTCGGCTCGGTGAAGACCGAGGCCGAGAAGAACGAGATCTGGACGGCGATCAAGACGATTCCCACGTGGCAGAACGACGTCGTCGCCGACATCAAGGTGACGGGTGGTGGCGCCGCGGCTCCAGCGGCGGCGGCAGCGTCGACGGGCGGCCGGACCTACACCGTGAAAGCCGGCGACACGTTGAGCGGCATCGCCAAGGCGCAGTTGGGCAACGCCAGCGACTACATGAAGATTTTCGAGGCCAACAAGGACCAGTTGAGCGACCCGGACAAGATCAAGCCCGGCCAGGTGCTGAACATTCCCTGAGTTCGACCGGTCTCCAGCGAGCCCCGCGTGCTGAAACGCCGGGGCTCGCTGCCTTACGCCTTCCGTTCACGATCGGTGCCTCCCTGTCAGGCGCGTTTCGATGCAACGCTGATGGAACAGAGTCCGCGCCGCCCGCTCGTGCTGCTCGTCGAAGACTACGACGACACGCGCGAGATGTACCGCGAGTTCCTCGAACTGTCCGGCTTCGACGTGGCGACCGCCGCGGACGGCGTCGAGGGGGTCGCGCTGGCCACCCGACTGCTTCCGGACCTGGTCTTGATGGATCTCTCGCTGCCGCTGATGGACGGCTGGGAAGCCATCCGCCGTCTGCGCGCCGCCCCAGCGACCGCCCGCCTCCGCATCGTTGCGCACAGCGCGTTTTCCCGCGCCGGCGGGGGAGTGCAGGGGCGCGAGCTCGCATGCGACGCGTTCATCCCGAAACCTTGTCTGCCCAACGATCTGGTGACGCAGCTGGTCTCGTGTCTCGCACTGGCCCCGTCGCCGGGCGTGGCCCGACCCGCGAAAGGGCTGGGCATCTGACCCCCCTTCTGCCGCTGCAGGATCTCAACCTGGCCGCCGCGGCACTCCTCTACGACATGGTCGCGCTCCAGGCCTCCGAGCGGAGCGCGTTCGGCTACAAGCGGGCGGCCAAGGCGGTCGTTGGATTGCCGGAGTCTGTTGTCGATCTGGTTGCTGGCGATCGGCTGCGGGATGTCCCGTTTGTCGGACCGTCGAGTACCCGCATCGTCCGGGAGCTGGTGGAGACCGGGCGGTCGCCGACCGTCGAGAGGGCGATCGCGTCCTCAGCCAAGGCGTCGGATGTCGCCAAGCGGCGGGTGCTGCGTTCGAACTTCCTCAGCGAGCACGCGATGCGCCAGGTGCTCAGCGCTGAGCTCCCGCCGGACATCGTGTCGCGGGCGGCATTCCGCGGCGACTTTCAGATGCACTCGACCTGGAGCGACGGCGCGGAGAGCCTGCCGCTGCTGATTGAAGGCTGCGCCGCTCTGGGCCAGACCTGCCTCGGGATCACGGACCACTCGCACGGCCTGCCGATCGCGAAAGGCATGTCGATGGAGACCGTCGCCGCGCAGCAGGCCGAGATCGACGGGCTGAACGCCGAACTGGCTGGCCGGTTCCGGGTGTTCAAAGGCGTCGAGGCGAACATCCAGGCCGACGGCAGCCTCGACCTCGCCGAGGACGAACGACGGCACTTCGAGTTCGTGGTCGCGGCGCCGCACGCCAAGCTGCGGCGGACGGAGGATCAGACCGAGCGCATGCTGGCTGCCGTCAGCGCCTCGGCGATTGCCATCCTCGGCCACCCGCGGGGACGCGTGTTCGACACGCGCGGGGGCGTACAGTGCGACTGGCCGCGTATCTTCGCGGTGGCGGCCGAACGCGGCGTCGCCGTGGAGCTCGATGGCAACTGGCACCGGCAGGATCTCGATTTCACCCTCGCGGGGCAGGCGCTCGACGCCGGGTGCCTGTTCGCGCTGGACAGCGATGCGCACTCCCGGCGCGAGCTCCGGTTCACCGACTACGCAATCGCTCATGCCAGGCTCGCCGGAATCCCGAGCGAGCGGGTGATCAATTGCTGGAGCGACGATCGGCTGGCGGCGTGGATGGCCGAGCGGCAGGAGCGGACG
>Ga0207697_10001023_pt1 | contig 15666 bp, 16 predicted proteins | sample KBSSwiS5withPhiX_FD_184293 | JGI IMG/M metagenome (GOLD analysis project Ga0207697, IMG submission 184293) | Switchgrass rhizosphere microbial communities from Kellogg Biological Station, Michigan, USA, with PhiX - S5 (SPAdes) (version 2) | ecosystem: Host-associated > Plants > Roots >... | reverse complement strand
TCGATCGAGAGAGAGCCTCCCGGCGTGATGGTCGCGCTTTGAAAGGAACCGGCGAAAACACAAATCGCGGACGCACAAAAAACCGCGGTCATCAAGCATCTCACGCCGATGGCTTTCACTCCTTCGAGACTAGTCCTGTATCATTCCTAGCGCAACCACCTCGTGTGTGCAGGTCCACCGCAGCCGAGGACGCGTTCGCCATCTGTCATGACGAGGAGGAATCTGGCACGACGGGGACAGTCACTTGCGATGGGGATGGAAAAATCACCATAGTCACTATGGGAAAAGTCAGGCGAGCGTGATGTGCGGAAACCAATATTCGTCAGCCACGACTACACCTATGGTTTCAAACCCGAAGCCCTAGCCAACGGCCTTGGATCTTGTTCTGGTCAAGCTACGGTTGCCTTTATGATAAGACACGAAACACCTGAATCGACTCCGCCACCGAGATTATCGCCCCTTTGGATTGCGGTGGCGGCGGTGGCTGGCTTGCTTTGCGTTGTCCTGCCTCCCTATCTTGTGCGGGGCGCACTCACTCGGCCCGCTTATGGTGCGCCTCTGATTCCGTGGTTTGCGGTCGCATTTGCCAACATTTGGTCCTGTTGGCGAATTTCGATGATCTCGAGCTTCCTGGTCGGTGTCGGCCTCGGTTATGCGCGGCCGCGGTCATGGCTGCCGCTCAGTTGCCTGACGGTTTCTCTCGCCGCCATTTTGGACGCGGCCAATGTCATTCACGATGCGATGCGCGATCGCTCCAGCCACAATCTCCTGCCATTTGAGTTCGCCATGTTGGCTTTCATTTGCGGGCCAGCTATTCCCGGAGCATTTATCGGTCGCAAACTCCGCGGCCTGGCCAACGTGGCCTAACGGGAGCGAGACGGGATTTTGTCAAACGTCGACCGGCGTAGCGCCAAGCTATGTGGGGTCGCCACTATATAGACGCGACCCCGCAGCCGCTCCCAAACACCACCAAGCCAGCGATGACAAAATCACCGAGAACAAGAAAAAAATACTCGGTCCCGAACTCGGTTTCGTTTACTTCTCGTTAGATGGCAATGCAGCCGGTCAACGCGGAATTTGTTGCTGAAACGGGAAGGCAGATCGCTTCTCTCAGTGCCTTCCTGGGCGGCTTCGCGGCAACTTTTCTCGGTATCTTGCTTCAATCGCCAAACTCTCGCCGGCATGTGGGTTGGGCTGCCGGTGCAGCTGCGGTCGCTTCCGCGTCATTCATTCTTGCGGTGATCTCCGGCACAGCCCTGGCAATTGTTTTGCATCCCGGAGCGCCGGCAAATATAGCGAAGCCGACCTTTCTGCCAGAGGTTCGCACACTCATCCTCGTTACCTTTGCCTGCGGTATCTACTCGATCCTGCTTAGCCTGGGTTTAAGCGGTTGGATTCGCTCACGTCAACTGGGTATCGTCACCTCAACAGCCGCCTTGATTTCCGCCTTCATCGTGTCGCTTTTTGTTCGATGGTGAACAGGAATTCTCTCTCATTGTTGGGCCGACGGCGAGCTGCCGTACTGTCTAGCTTCACATGAATCCAATCCGTCAATCCGCTGCCGTGTGCGCCCTAGCTCGCGCAGCTCATCTTGCTATCGTTAGGGTCAGACACACCAAATTGTGGCAAAGATAATCCCACGTACGCACAAATCTTGGCCCTCGATACGCCAGTTTGAAGCCGGCAACCCTCCGGAGCGACAAGCATCGCGGCTCACCGTATTGCCTGATAAGTGTAGCTAAAGTGTAATCCGGTCCAAACTTCTCGCTAAGACATGTTCGTTTCAGCCCACCAATGAGTGAAGCCTCCAAGGTCGTCACACCCGCCCCAATGGAGGGTCATGGTGCCTATAACCGTAGTTCGCGCGTGCAGGCCGCCGGTTCTTCGCCGGCTTTGCCGCTGTTCGAGTATGCGGCGCGCAACGTTGAGCTGGAAGCGCCGCCCGCACCGATAGTCATTGCGGATTACGGCGCATCCGAAGGGCGCAACTCGCTTGCTCCGCTAGCGGCTACGATCGGAGCACTGCGGGCGCGGGTCGGGCACGAGCGCGCGATCTCCGTGGTCCACACCGATTTGCCGGAGAGCGACTTCACGGCCCTCTTCCAACTCCTCGATCGATTCAGACAGCTACCTCCGCCGCGACTCCGCCGCTTTCGCGTCGGCAGTCGGCCGGTCGTTCTACGAGCAGATCCTCCCTTCCGAAAGCGTAACGCTTGGTTGGAGCGCCTGGGCGGTGCAATGGTTGAGTCGCGTACCTGCGCCCATTCCAGACCAGGTGCAGGTCGCATTCAGCAGGGACCCCGATGCTCGAGCGGCATACACGCGGCAGGCGGATGAGGATTGGCGGTCGTTCCTCACTCATCGTGCTCGCGAAATGCGCGCGGGCGCTCGGCTGGTCATCCTTACGATGGCGCGCGACGATTCGGGCGACTTTGGATACCGACCGCTAATCGAGGCCATGTATGCGTCGCTGCTGGATCTGGTCGATCAAGGCCTGGTCCTCACCGAAGAGATGCACCGAATGGCGATCCCGACGTTCGGGCGCACACGCTCGGAGTTCGGGTCGCCATTCGGGCGAGAGGGCCGCTTTGCCGGCCTCTCGATTGAGCACCTCGAGGTTTTCAACGGCGAGGATCGAATCTGGGAGGACTTCAGAAGTACCCAAGACGCCAGTGCGTTCGGAGCGCAGTGGGCCGCCTTTTCGCGGGCTTCCGTGTTTCCGACGCTCGCTGTGGAATTGGACGGAGGACACCGCGATCCGCGGGGCGAAGAGTTCCTCCAGCGCCTGGAGGCGGGGACAGCGAACCGCCTAGCGAAAGCCCCCGAGCAGATGAGCATCCCGCTTGCGAAAATGGTGTTCGTGAAATGCGTGAACTGACGAGGAAGATCTTCGATCCCAACCGGACTGACCTCTGTTAAACTGCACCGGTTGCAGCATTACGACGTCATTGTGATCGGGGGCGGCGGCGCCGGTTTGATGTGTGCGTTGACGGCCGGGCAGCGCGGACGGCGCGTGGCACTGCTCGAGCACAACGCGCGGGTCGGTTTGAAGATCGCAATCTCGGGCGGCGGACGTTGCAATTTCACCAACCTCCTGGCCACACCGGAGAACTACATCTCCGGCAATCCGCGCTTCTGCGCCTCCGCTCTCGCGCGCTTTACCCCGCAGGATTTTATCGCTCTGGTCGAGAAACACGAAATCCCGTTTCACGAAAAAAAGCTGGGACAGTTGTTTTGCGATTTCAGCTCGCGCCAGATCATTGAGATGTTGCTGGCGGAATGCGCGATCGCGCAAGTAGACGTGCGCTGCGGGTGCCGGGTCGAATCGGTCGAAAAGAGGGAGAGTTTTTCGTTAGGCACAAATCAGGGTGTACTGGAGTGCGATTCGCTCATCATCGCGACAGGGGGATTGTCCTTCGCCAAGCTGGGTGCGTCCGATTTCGGCTACCGGATCGCGCAGCAATTCGGTCTCAAGTTGACCGCGACGCGCCCCGGGCTTGTTCCCCTCACCCTGAGCGACGAGGAGCGGGCGGTATTTGCGCCATTGAGCGGCGTGTCGTTGCCGGTGATGGCGCAGGCCGATGGCGCCTCGTTTGCCGAGTCGATGCTCATTACCCATCGCGGACTAAGCGGTCCGGCGATCCTGCAAATTTCTTCCTACTGGCGCGAAGGCGGAAGCGCGACGCTCGACCTCCTGCCACAGCGTCCCGGGGCGGAATGGCTGCTCGCGCACCGCGGGTCAAAAGGCACGGCCCAGGATTTACTCGAATGCGAATGGCCGGCGCGTTTCGCTTCTGCCTGGTGCGCTCGTCATGCGCCGCAAAAGTCGCTCCAACAAACACGCACCGCGGACCTGGAACAACTCGCGCGGCTCATTCATCGATGGCCGCTTCGACCCGACGGCACTGAAGGTTATCCAAAGGCCGAAGTGACGGTCGGCGGCGTCGAGACGGGCGAATTATCATCCAAAACGATGGAAGCGCGGCGTGTGCCCGGGCTCTATTTCATCGGCGAAGTAGTCGATGTGACCGGCTGGCTCGGCGGCTATAATTTTCAATGGGCGTGGGCGAGCGGGCATGCCGCAGGTGAAGTCGCCTAACGACTCGAAGATTCCGGATGCGCAGTTCTTCTGATGGGGAAGACTCCGCTTTTGCAAAACTACTTGATGAGCAATCTGTCGCCGCTCCAAGATTTGGCTACAAGCTGGCGGGTTGTCAGCACGCCCGGCTCAGCGCATCGTCGCGAAAGTAATGAAAACCTGGATCGGCACCTCGGGCTTCCAATACGTGGAATGGAAAGGCAATTTTTACCCAGAAGATCTTCCCACGAGCAAGATGTTGCCCTACTTCGCGGAGCGGCTTTCCACCACCGAGATCAACTATACTTTTCATCGCATCCCATCGCCCAAGACAATCGAGAATTGGCTCGCGCAAACGCCGGAAAATTTTCGGTTCGCGCTCAAGGCCCCGCAAAAAATCACTCATTTCGCCAAGCTGCGCGATTGCCAGGACACGCTCGCCTATTTTTGTCGGGTGATTTCCGCGCTCGGTGATCGGCTCGGTCCCGTCCTGTTTCAATTGCCGCCGAATTTCAAAAAGGATTCGGAGATCCTCAGCTCTTTTCTGCGCGAGCTCCCGGCGATGCGCGCAGCCTTTGAATTCCGCCACGAGTCATGGTTCGACGAGGCGATTTTTGCGCTTCTCCGGGAACGCAATGTCGCGCTCTGCATCGCCGAGACCGAGAAACTAACGACTCCGGCAGTGCTGACGGCCGATTACGGTTACTTGCGGTTACGGCGGGAAGATTACACGAGCGATGACGTCGCACGCTGGGCGCAATTCGTTAGGGAGAATGAAACGAACTGGAGCGACGCCTTCGTTTACTTCAAACATGAAGAAGCTGGCATCGGCCCAAAGCTAGCTAGGCAGATGATCGGATTGGTCGGCTAGAAGAGGCCATCGTGTTCGGAAGAGGCTTCCGCCTGGACGCCTGCAGCATATGCACCGAGCCAGTATGCGGTGAGCGTGCTCCAGGCCCGCAGGACCGGAATGGGTCAGGATCCGAGGCGCAGATGCTGCTCCCTTTGAAGTCTGCCGCGGTTCTCCCAACCAGTCGTAGACCAAACACGGAGAACAATGCACCGCACTTTTCGGATCGCTCATTGCCGGCTGATCGCGTTGGCCCTCACTATTTCGCTCTCAGCGCGCGCCGAGCGGATCAATCAGGAGGGCAGAATTCTCGGGCCGGCGCCGGTTGCCACGACGCCGACGTTATTCAACACGCCGGAGGCGGACGCGATTGTCGCCGCGATGCAGATCATGCCGGTGACAAGCGCGTGGAACGAAGACATCTCGCGGCGTCCTGTGCTGGCCAATTCCGCGGCGATGATCGCACAGGTGAAAAGCGATCTTCTCTCGAGCCGTCAGACCTTGCGCGCTTTTTACGAGATGAACTACGTTCTCGTGCCGGACGATCAGCCGCGCCTGACGATTCCGTTTTTCAATTATCCCGATGAATCGGATCTCGACGGCGGCGTGTTTCCGAACGGCTGGTATCCGATCCCGTCGAACATGCCGGTCGAAGGTTGGCCGAAGGCGACTGGCGACCTGACCTTGGAGCAATGGCAACAGGATGTGAACGACACGGGCGGCGATCGCCATTCGATCGTCGTCGCCCCGGGCTCGGGCTTGATCTGGGAAACGTGGCTCGCTCGCCTAACGACAGGCGGTTGGGAAGCATCGAACGGCGCGAAGTTCGATTTGAATTCGAACGCGCTCCGCCCAGCGGGCTGGACCTCGGGCGACGCTGCGGGCCTGCCGATGTTTCCCGCCCTCGTGCGCTACGACGAATGCGAGCGTGGCATGGTCGAACACGCGCTGCGCCTGGTCGTTGCGGAGACACGGCGCGAATATATTTATCCGGCGAATCACTACGCTTCCTCAATTCCGGCCGCCGCGACAAACTATCCGGCCATGGGCCAGCGTTTCCGGCTCAAATCGAGTTTCGTCATCCCGGACAACTGGACGGTCGAGGAAAAGGCCGTTCTGCTGGCGTTAAAGAAATACGGCGGGATGGTCGCCGACAACGGCAATTTCTTCTCGTTTTCAGTCTGTCCGGACGACCGATTCTCCGACGATGCACTCAATCATCTTTCCACGATCGACGTTGACAATTTTGAGGTCATAGAGACCACGGGGCCGACGGACGGGCCTCGTTCTCCCGGTTTCCCAACCGTCGACGCTGGCGCGGATCAAGTCGTCGATCTCGGGACAACCGTAATGTTACACGGAGTGATCAACGCGCCGGCCGGGACTGTGACTGTGGAATGGAAGCTTTATGCCGGGCCTAACGAAGTCACCTTCGGCAGTTCGAATAGCGCGAATACGTCGGTCAGCTTCACCCAACCGGGCTCCTACGTGTTCGAACTGAGCGTGGACGACAGCGTCCACGCGGTCGCCTACGATGCGGTCGTTGTCTCGGTCATGCCACAGGCGCGCATGGCCAACCTCTCGACCCGCGCTCCGGTCGGCCCAAACGAGAGCGTTTCTATCGGCGGCTTTATCGTGCAAGGTGACGCTCCAAAAGAGATTTTGATCCGGGCCATCGGTCCTTCATTGAGCGGTCTCGGAGTGCCCGGCGCGCTTGCCGATCCGACCCTCGAGCTGCACGACGCCGGCGGAAAACTCCTGCTCAGCAACAACGATTGGAAAGAAACGCAAGAGCAGGAAATCAGCGAGACCGCGCTCGCGCCCGGCAACGATCGTGAATCGGCCATTCTGGCCACGCTCGATCCCGGCAGTTACACCGCGGTCGTGTCAGGCCGGAACAACGCGGGTGGCATTGGCCTCACGGAAATATACGACGTGCAACAATCAGGTGGACGGCTCATGAACATCAGCACGCGCGGCTTCGTGGACCTCGATGATGGCGTCATGATTGGAGGTGTAATTATCACGGGGGCGGATCCAGCGACGCTCCTTTTTCGCGCGATCGGCCCGTCCCTCGCCGGCGCTGGCATTCAAAATCCCTTGCTCGATCCAACGCTCGACCTGTTCGACGCGCAAGGAACCAGCCTGGCTACGGACGACAATTGGAAAGGGGCAGAACAAAGCGCGATCGCGGCAACAGGGCTGGCGCCGACTAACGATCTGGAAGCCGCACTGCTGGTCAACCTCAATCCCGGCCATTTTACCGCCGTCGTCCAAGGCGCGGGCGGCACAACCGGCGTCGCTCTGATCGAGGTTTACCATCTTCCTTGAGCGAATGCCAAGCGAGGACCCGCGGCGGAGAAGGCTTGCCCGTTGTCTCCGACGGTGAATAATTCGCCGATGGAGGAAACCGCAATCAGGCTGGCGCAGGTTCGTGAGCTCATGGGGGACGCCGCTCGGAAAAGCGGCCGTACTGCTGAGCAGATCGAACTGGTCGCGGTCTCGAAGACGCACGCGGCCGAAAAAGTGCAGGAAGCCATCGAGGCGGGTCAATTGCTCTTCGGTGAAAGCCGGGTGCAGGAGGCGCGCGCGAAAATCCCGCTCCTGCCCTCCCGATTGCGCTGGCATTTCATCGGGCACCTCCAGAAAAACAAAATCCGGCACGCGCTGCCACTCTTCGAGTTGTTTCACGGAATCGACTCGCTCGTGCTCGCGCGGGAGATGGAGCGCATCGCTGAGGAAGAAGGAATGCGGCCACGCGTCTTGCTGGAAGTGAACGTGGCCGGTGAAGCGAGCAAGCATGGGTTTTCGCCGGAGGCGCTGCGGCGTGATCTGGAGGCGGTGCTGTCGTTAAGCCGATTAACCATCGAAGGTTTGATGACACTCCCGCCGTTCGCACCGGAGGCGGAGGCGTCGCGCCAATATTTCATCGCATTGCGCAAACTACGCGATCAATTGGAAGCTGAGTTCGACGTACGCCTGCCTCAGCTTTCCATGGGCATGAGCGGCGATTTCCCGATCGCAATCGAAGAGGGAGCGACCCTCGTGCGCGTGGGAACGGCGATCTTTGGCGAACGCTCGCGACTCAAGCGGGGGTGAGATGGTTCTAAGTTGCAAAACGGGCCGGCGCAATGCATCACGTTTTCCTCGCCTCCCGTAACGCGCATAAAGCGCGGGAGCTGGCAGAAGCGCTCGGCGCGGAGTTTGCGCTGGAGGATTTGCGGGGTCATCCGGAGATTGCAGTCGTGATTGAGGACGGCGCCACCTTTGCGGAGAATGCGCGAATCAAGGCGACCGCCGTTTCACGGCAACTGCCGGGCCTGGTGCTGGCCGACGATTCCGGGCTGGAGGTTGATTCGTTAGGCGGAGCGCCGGGAGTTTTTTCCGCCCGGTACGCTGGCGCCGAGGCGAGCGATGAGGCGAACCGGCAGAAGTTGCTGGTGGAGCTGGCGAAGCGGGGACCAGATGCGGCCCGAATGGCGCGCTTTCACTGCGCGCTCGCCCTGGCGCGGGATGGAAGAGTGCTGGCGCTTTGCAAAGGTTCGGTCGCCGGCCAAATCGTTAGGAAAGCGCGCGGCTCGGCCGGCTTTGGTTACGATCCGTTATTCCAGCCTAACGAGTTCTCGGAGACATTCGCTGAACTCCCCGCTGCAACGAAGAACTCCATAAGTCACCGTGGCCGCGCCGTCACGAAAATGAAACAGTTTCTCCGCGGCGCGAATCTCCTGAAGTAAGCGGAGTCGGCTACGGTGGTGGGGCCGGTGGTGGCGGAGGAGGTGGTGGCGCCCCCCCGGGCACTACAGGCGCACCTGCCGCTCCCGGCACGCCCGGTGCACCCGGCACACCTGGTGCGCCAGTGGCGCCGTGTTTTATCTTAATTTCGTAGGCGACTTTCTCGATTCCCGCCGAGCGCACGCGATCGAGCAATTTCATTACCTCGCCGTGGAGCGCTTCTCTGTCTGCACTGAGGAAGATCTTCACATTTGGATTCCCCTTATGAAGCGCGAGGAGACGCGGCATCACGTCACCGTCAGTCACCACTTCTTTATCGAAGTGGACGAGGCCATCGGGATCCACAAACAAACTGAGGCGGTCCCTCGGATCGGGCGTCGGCAGCGGCTGAGTCGGAGCGATCATCGCCGGCAGGTTCACGCGAATGCCCTTCATGTGCACCTGGCTCAGGCTCACCATCATGAAACTGGCTAGGAGGAAGAACATGATATCGATCAGCGGAATGATTTCGATGCGGGCCCTTTTTTTTGGAACTGGCGAAGTGAATTCCATAGCGGCAGAGTTCGTTTAGAGTTGGGCGCCTTGCATTGTATAGGTAATTGGCACAACAACCTTGTGATAAGCGCCAGGATTACACTTCCAGCGCATGAACGTGTTGATCGAAGTCTGATCGAGAATCGGGCTCCCGGTGCTCTGACTGGCTGAGACGTCCGTTGCATTGCCACTGTCGTCGAAAGTGATGACGAATTTGCCGCTGCCCGTCTGCTTGGCGCGCCGCGCTTCATAAGGGTAATTGGGACGCGGCGCACTTCTCCAGTTGCTCTTGGCGCTGGAATAGTTAGCCACCCCGCTGTAGCCCGTGCCTTTATTCTCTGAGACTTTCGGTCTCGGCTTCGGGGGTGGGGCTTGCGACGGCCGTGGGGGAGGGGTTGGCTCTTCAATTGTGAACTCAGTCGGTTCATCAGGCGGCGGAGGGGGCGGAGGGGGTTCTTCTTCGGGTGGCGGCGTCGACTCCGGAGGTAATTCAGTGATGACGGCGTCGACCGGTGCTGACGGCATGACAATCTCCTCGGGAGGTGGCTCCTTCCGAGGAATGCTGGCTATGCCCACAGCGGCAAGTTCGATTGCGACAGCGGCAGCCAGCGAACCAACGAAGTGCCACCGGGGTCGCGGCTTATAGAATATTGGTGTGGCCATGACTCTCGAATTATCGGACGGCTTCAGTGGGCAGCGAGGGGCTCTTCACTTCAAAAGCGATCTTGTAAAAACCTGCTGCGCGCACCTGCTCGATCAATCGCAGGATATCGCCGTGGTAGGCATCGCGATCGCCACGAATGAAAATCTTGGCATTAGGGGCGATGCGATGGACATTCACCAACCTCGAATAAATCTCGTTCGGGTCCACCTTTACTTTGTCATAATAAATGTCGCCGTCCTTATCCACTGAAAGAGCCACATACTCACGCCTCGACTGGGTCTGACCCATCAGGCCGGTAGGAAGATTCAGCTTAATGCCCTTCACGTGCACTTGGCTCAGGCTCACCATCATGAAGCTCGCCAGGAGGAAAAACATGATGTCAATCAACGGAATGATCTCAATCCGTGCTTTGTGGTGCGGAATTGGTGAGCTTACACGCATTAGAGCAATCCTTATTCGTTAGAGGGACGATCCATGGGCGGAGCTTTGGGCTGCCCCGGCAATTGTTACCTCTTTCGCACTTACAGCTCCCAACATAACCTCAAGATTCGTCGCTGCCGTTTGTAGTTCGAACTCTAAGTTAGACACTCGAGACGAGAAATAGTTAAAGGGAACCAGCGCGAAAATCGCGATGCCAAGACCGCACGCCGTCGCGATGAGCGCTTCCGCAATACCGCCGGTGACGGCTTGCACGGCGAGTTCTTCGCTCCCGAGCAAGCTAAACGATTTAATCAACCCCGTGATCGTGCCCAACAAGCCGAGCAGCGGCGCGAGGGTGACCAGCGTGTCCATCACAACGAGGTAATGGCCCGCACGTTTGATCTCGATCCCGGCGGCTACTTGCAGCGCCCCCTGGAGCGACGCGTGCTGATGATTCAAGCCGTTCCAAAGCATTCGTAAAACCGGGTCGCGCGTGCCGCGTGCCAGTTTTGAGGCTTCGTTCAAGTCGCCCTCTTCGAGCGCGGTGAAGACCTTTTCGACCCGTTTCGGATCGCGGCGAAACCAGCGGAACCCCCACCAGATGCAGCGATCGATGACCACAAACAAGGAGACGATGGAGACGATCAGGATCGGCCACATGATCGGCCCGCCTGCGTCGAAGTTTCGAACGAAGAAATTCCGGCTAACTTTGGGCTCCGCTGGAGCGGCGCTGGCTTCGGGTTCGACCTTTGCACTGCCGGCGAGTGTAGGGGCGGCAGCGGGTGAAGTGTCGGCTGGTGAAGTGGCGGCAGCGGGTGAAATGTCGGCGGCCACGGGAGCTGTGCCCGGCGCGGGCGGAACAGCCGGTACGACCGTGGTGCCCGGGGCAGCAGCTTCTGGAGCGCCCGGGGCAGTCGTCGTGGCCGGAGCCGTCGTTGTTTCGGGCGCAGCTGGAACAGCCGGCGACGCGCCGATATCAGCGGGTGAAGGTGCGCCGGGATTGGTCGCCGGAGGAGCGGACGGAGCTTGCGCGAAGGCGGCGAGCGCGAGGGTGACGGAGCACAGACTAACGATTAGCGTTTTTTTCATATTTAGCAGGTTGATGGTGGAAAGAAGATTCCGGCAATGTTGGTGCGGTTGTTATCACAAAGTGACGAAAGTGCGTCCAGCAAAATCTTTTCTGCTCGTTTCTGCGACAGCGATTTCATTTCGGCGTCATTTAACAGTTCGGATTCGCTTTTACAGTGGGATGTAAAGGAAACCCAGTAAATTGCATCTGGGCAAGGCTTTTTTTGATCAACTCTCCGCGTCTTCGACACGGTTCTGCAACACCGGCCAATCTCCAACTCGCGCAACCAATTCGTCGCCGGCCCGGATCGGACCGACTCCGGACGGCGTTCCCGTCAGGATCAAATCTCCCGGCAAGAGACTGAGCGATTGGCTCGCGAAAGAAATTATCTCCGCCACCGAGTAAATCATCTGGCTCGTACGCGCCTGTTGCCTGACTTCGCCGTTTTGGCGCAGCGAAATTTCCAGGTCGCCCGTTTCAACCTCGGTATAAACAAACGGCCCAACCGGCGTGTAGGTATCGAAAGATTTGCAACGGGAGAACTGCTTCTCCGATCTTTGGAGATCGCGATCGCTGATATCCTCGGCAATCGTATAACCGAGAACGTGATCGAGGGCCCGCTCGACGGTGGCGTTCTTCGCGGTCCTGCCGATGACGACCGCCAGCTCGGTTTCAAAATCGGTTTTATGCTCGGGGAATGCGATCCGGATAATGCCGTTGTGAGAAAGCAGAGAACTGGGCGCTTTGAACCAGATGAGCGGAGAGCCAATCTCGGTCCGCTGCATTTCCTTGATGTGATCCCGATAATTCAGACCGACGGCGATTATCTTGCTCGGCGCCACCGGCACGTCGATCGTGAGTTCGTCTAACAAACGAGTTTCACCCGTAAATTCAAAATCGAGCCAGAACGGCTGCGTAAGAAAGCGCGCTTCCTTCTCCCGCACTTCGCCGTAGACGAGTGTGTCACGGTGAAGGAATCGGCCGAAAGTGCGCATTGCGCCCCGACTTTTGGCGCGGGCCGCGCGCGCGTCAAGCGGCCGCGGCGGAGAAGTGCGCGCCTTTTGTCCTCCGGAACATGGAAAGAACCTCGATTTTGCGCTCGCCGGATCGCTGGAGGAACGATCGTGCTGCCGGATCGAGCGGCCTTCCCTAACGATCGCCCTGCGGCATGATCGCCACAAAGTTTCGCACCGTCTTCTGTTCTCGGATCGAGAAAATGCCGTCTTTCCCGGCAAACCAAAAAGCGCTGGACGATCCACCATCGAGATTGAGCGCGCGCGTGATCGTGATTTTCCCGGCGGCTTCCGGGAGGGCGGCGAGGATCTGCCCAAGTTGCGCTAGAGACACCGCCGAACAGACGCCCAGAGTTGCGCGCCCTTTTCCGTCCACCCCCGCAAAAGTGCGTCGGGCCTTCCGCGTGTCATTCAAGCCCGCTATTGGTACGGAACGCTCGACCAGGAGCGGCCCGCACTGCACCGCGGACTTAATTCTCGCGCTCATTGTGAAACGCGACGCCCTGACGATATCGACGCGCGAGGCGCTCGCCGTCAAAACGCCGCTGAGCAGCTTCGCTTTGCGCAGCGGCGCGAGGACGCGTCCGTCGCTCACGAGCAAACCAACCGGCGCGTCTTCCGGGTCGAAGTAACCACCGTTTACGCCCGCGATGGATTTTGCTCGCGCCAACGCTTCAGCCAGCTCGGAGCGCGGCGTATCCGGTTGGTCGATAACCCGCAGCGTCGCAACGCGGCTTTCAAAAACGGCTGTGTGCAGTGTCGCACGCTCCCCGCTCGCTTCATTCTCGACGACAGTTTTCCAATGCTCGACAAATCCATCAGGCGATGTTTCTCGTTCCGCGCCGCTGATCTTCCACTCCGCTCGGACGAGGCCGGGCGTAAGGAGGAGTAGCACAGTCGTGCAGAATAGCTGCGAGCGCCGGATCGTCATTCCTTGGGAAAACTTAGCGTTTTGCCGCACCAACCTTCGGTCCATTAGACAGGATCCCTTGACCGCGCTGCGCTCCGCTCGGGATGAAGGGGGTTCCCTATCCCCCCACCTTCAGCACCGCAAAAGTACGGCTGCCCTTTCGATCGAGGTAGAGCAGAATGCCGCGGGTCGGATCGGCTTTCGTTAGGGCGGCGCGAAAACTGGCCACGCTCGTGACCGGCTTGCCGTCCACTTCCGTGATCACATCCTCGCGTCGGATATCCTGCGCCTCCGCCATGCTGTTGTCGGCCACATCGGTCACGATTACCCCTTGCTGCACACTCAATTTCAGCCGGGCCGCGACCTCCTTCGTCAATTCCTGTACCTGTAAGCCAAAGCGGTTGATGTCCTCTTCTCGCGGCTCAAGCCTCGGGGCCGGCTGGGCCGCGGTGCGGTCAATTTCGTTAGGCAACTCGCCTGTCGTGATCGCGATCTTCATCGCCTGCCCCTTGCGCCAGACCCCAAGCTGGACGTTTTGCCCCACCTTTTTTTTCAAAATCTCGTGCTGCAGCTGCGTATCGGTGGTGACCGGTGCGCCGTCGATTTGCGTGATCACGTCAAACGGTCGCAGATCGCTTTTATAAGCCGGTGCGTCGGCCTCGATCGTGCGCACGACCACACCCTTGTCCACCCCTTTGAACAATTCGCGAATCGAGGAGTCGTCGCCCAGGGTTTCAATCCGGATGCCGAGCCATGGCCTGATGATCTTGTGCCCGGCAATCAATTGCTGGCCGATTTCGCTCACCAAATTGCTCGGGATGGCGAAACCCAGGCCGCGATTGAGGCCGTTGATGAGCGTGTTCATCCCCACCACTTTGCCGTCGATGTCGCAGAGCGGACCGCCACTGTTGCCGGGGTTGATCGAAGTGTCGGTCTGCAAATAATCCGCGATGTTATAACCACTCATCGCCATGAGCTTGCTTCGACCTTTCCCGCTGATCACGCCGTAAGTAAACGTGTAGTCGAGTTTGAAAGGCGCGCCGATGGCGAAGGCAAATTGGCCGACCCGCACCGCGTCACTATCGGCCAACTGCACCACCGGCAGATTGGCCGCTTCCACTTTGATCACCGCGATGTCGGTCTTCTCGTCCGTGCCGACCACCTTCCCGGGAAATTCGCGGCCATCCTGGAGCTTCACCTGCACGCTCTCCGCATCTTCCACGACGTGGAAATTGGTGTAGATGAACCCATCCTGCCTAACGATAAAGCCCGAGCCTTCGCTCTGCACGGGCTCAGGCACGCGGCGACCTTGACGCGGATCGTTATCGTCCGGCGCCTGAAAGAACAAATCGTCCAACGAGGTGTCGTTCCCGTCGGCCTTTTTTGTCACCTCAATGATGACCACACTCGGCGCCACGATCTCGAAGACCTTGGCAAAAGCGCTGTTCAACTGATGCACAACATCTTTCCCCGGTGCGGCCGCCTCGACGGGAATCGTCGGTGTGGGCTGCGCCATTGGCACCGGAGGCGCGGGCACAGCGGAATGGGGATCCGGCTGGTCCGGAGCGGCCCGTAACGCGGTGGCAGACGAAACCGCGAGAAGGATCAAAAGACGTAAGCAACGATGCATAAGACGGTTTTGGACAGGAGCGCGGGCAGCGCTGTTCAAATAGTAGCGGAGAGCGTGCGACCGGCAAGACGGGCCTCTTTTCACTCGGGCTCAAAAGTGCTCGTGCTCGTAATTGATTCCTCCGATTCGCAGAGATCGTGGCAGATGTGTCGCCCCAAAACACTTCGCGACGGCTGACACAGCCGCCTCTCCATCGGCTTCGAATACGACCAAAGCAGGAAGAGCTAGGTGCGTTCCGCACCGAAAGGTGCCTGCATTGACACGATATTTAAGGCCATTAACTTTTCAGCTACAAATCAAAATGCATACTCTTGCCGAAGGCAAAAAGGACGGAAAAGAGTTCATCACCATGGCGCCCGGGTATTTCCCGGAGGTCGCGCCGGAACTCTGGAACGACTGGAAATGGCAGCTCAAGAATCGCGTCACAACCTTGGCGCAGCTCGAGCAGCATCTCACCCTCTCCGACGAGGAGCGGGCCGGTGTGCTTCTTTCCGGTGACAAACTCGCGCTCGCCGTCACGCCACATTTCTTCAATCTAATCGAGGCTGACAATCCCGACTGCCCGATCCGGCGACAGGTCATCCCGCGGGTCGAGGAAACCTGGGACTCGCCCTACGACATGGCGGACCCTTGTGGTGAGGATTCCCACATGCCGGTACCCGGCCTCGTGCATCGTTACCCGGATCGCGTGCTATTTCTTGTGACCGATCGTTGCGCCAGCTACTGCCGCTATTGCACCCGCGCCCGTGTCGTCAGCGGTGTAGGC
>Ga0207697_10001020_pt1 | contig 15685 bp, 11 predicted proteins | sample KBSSwiS5withPhiX_FD_184293 | JGI IMG/M metagenome (GOLD analysis project Ga0207697, IMG submission 184293) | Switchgrass rhizosphere microbial communities from Kellogg Biological Station, Michigan, USA, with PhiX - S5 (SPAdes) (version 2) | ecosystem: Host-associated > Plants > Roots >... | reverse complement strand
CTGGCGAAGTTCTATGCCATGCTCGCGAACGGCGGAAAATCCGATGACCAGACTTTCTTCACAGAAAGAACAATCGCATGGATGACCGCCACCCTCGCTGATGGCCTGGACCGCGTTTTCCAAATACCAACAGGCTTTTCCGCCGGGTTTATGAAAGATTCAGGGAAGGCGGCACGAAAAATTTTCGGTCCGTCACGGAATGCCTTTGGACATCCCGGCGCGGGTGGAAGTCACGCCTTTGCCGATCCGGAAAACAAACTCAGTTTCGCCTACGTGATGAACCGAATGGAACAAGAGGTCCTGCCCAACGAAAAATCATTGCGGCTTGTGGACGCCATTTATGGGTAGGGACGGACCGCCGGGCCGTCCGCCAACCGCTTCGGCGCATCGGGCGGTCGGCTCTACCAAATCATTCACCAATTATTATGACCGAGATTTTTCGCCGATGCGAGGCGCGCCGATGCTCGAACAGGAATATGCCCTGCCAGGTTCCAAGCTGCATTTTGCCGTCGCTAATCGGGACTGTCTCGCTTGTGCGGGTCAATGCCATCCTGATATGCGATGGCATGTCATCGCTGCCCTCGGAACCATGCGTGAAATAATCGGCATCTTCCGGCACCAAACGATTGAAGAATTCCTCCAAGTCACGTCGCGCTGTGGGATCGGCATTTTCCATGATAATGACACTGCAACTCGTGTGCCGAATAAATACAGTAACTGTCCCGTTGCGGATGCCGCACTCGTTGATCTTGGCCTGAATATCGCCGGTGATTTCGTAGGTCCCTTTGCCAGTAGTCCGAACCTCAAGTTGATCCTGGTGAATACGCATCGAATTTTCAGAATAACACCGGCACAAACGATAGTCGCGCGTTGAACTTTGCGCCCGATGGTGGCCTAGTAAGGCGCGGATGCCAGGGGATCTAGAGCGCGTTCTGTTTGATGAGCCGGCAATTAACCGCCGTCTGGGCGAGCTGGCTGAACAAATTTCAAACGATTATCGCGATCGGAACCTGACCGTGATCGCAGTCTTGAATGGAAGCCTGATATTCATGGCGGATCTGCTGCGACGGATTCCGCTGCCATTAAGGTTGGATTGCCTGAGCGTGGCAAGCTATCACGGAGAGAGGCAAACGAGCGGCGAGGTCATTTTCAAACAGATCGCGCTGCCTGATGTAATAGATCGGGACATTTTGATTCTGGACGACATTCTGGACAGCGGGCATACCCTAGCGGCTATCCGTGACAAGCTGGACACGGCCAAACCGCGCAGTATCCGGATATGCGTTCTCGTGAGTAAAAAGAAACAACGCGCCCGGCAGGTCAAGGTAGATTACGTTGGTTTTGAAATTGAGGATGAATTCGTGGTCGGTTACGGGCTCGATTTCATGGAAGGTTATCGCAACCTTCCCTACATCGGCGTCCTAAGAAAGGAGTTGCTGGAGCAACCGGGCGGATGAAATGCGCATAGCAAAGAACGGTTCTCACTCTCCCTTCGCCAGGGAGAGTATCGGGTGATGGTTGAAGACTTGTGAGCAGAATGAGGAGAATTCCCTCACCTCGATCCTCTCCCCTTCGGAAACGAAGAGGCGGACAAATACAGACACGATGAAAATTCGAGTGCAGTTTTACGCGCAACTGCGCGATTTGGTTGGAACGCGCCACTTGGACGTCGAAGTTGCAGAAGGTTCAACTGTTGGCGACTTGCTTGACCAAGTTTATGCGCAACACCCTGCGCTGCGGCCGCACGACAAGAGCATTCTCATTGGCGCAGGCGTGGACTTTGTTGATCGCAATTACAAACTGAAGTCCGGCGAGGAGATCGCCGTTATGCCGCCCGTGCAGGGCGGATGAATCCAGGAAGTCGCAGGTCAGAAGTCAGCAATCAGACGATGTAACTGCGTTATCCGCGTAATCCGTGGTTTAATTTTAGTCGCGGAAGTTTTTGAAATTCGTCGCGACGCCGAAGTCGCGGGCACGAATGAACTGAATCACAGCTTGCAGGTCGTCCTTCTTTTTTCCGGTCACGCGAATTTGCTGGTCTTGCAACTGGCTTTGCACTTTGAACCCTTGCGACTTGATCGCCTGAATGATTTCCTTGGCTTTGTTTCCCTCGAGGCCCTGCAGAATTTTTAACTCCTGCCGGGCATGCCCGACAGATGAGATCGCAGGCTCGTCCTGTTCGATATTTCGCAGGTCGATGCCGCGTTTGGAAAGTTTGCCGATCACGATTTCGCGCAGTCCTCGGAGACGAGCCACGTCTTCCGCGGTGAGCGTGATCTTGTCTTTCTCGGCGAGAATCTCAGCGGTTGTGTTTTTGAAATCGAAACGGGTGGCAAGCTCTTTGCGCGCCTGATTGAGGGCGTTATCAACTTCTTGCCTGTCCACCTCGGAGACGATGTCGAAGGAGGGCATTTCGAGAGTGTGGATTTTGGATTTTGGGTTGTGGATTGATCAACTCGCGAAACCTTTTCGGAGTCAAATCATTTCGTCTGCGATCGGCTCAATCGTATAGAATTGCTCGAACGTGTGCTCCAACGTGCGGTTTCTCGCGGAGCCGCAGCTGGTAAAGGGTAATAACGATGCAGCAGTATCAGACGAAGGTTCTGTCGCTCAAAAATTGCCGAGCGCACGAAGAAATCCCATCAACGCATGCGCGTTGCTGATCAAGGGAAGAAATGCCGTGATGACGACGACCGCGAACAGTGCAGCTTCGCCGAGAAAATCCTGCCGTGCTTCGTTTTTGATATAGTCACCGGTAATATTCCAAAACGAGCGCACCGAGGCCCGCCCACAATTTGCGCGCAACCCTTCGAATGTGACGGAATGGTAGTTGTGATTGGAAATCGGCGACCCGTGACGGCTGCCCATTGCAGGATCAAACGAGTCGCGGCGGCTGGCTTTACAGGTTGTTAATATTGTTGGTTTCATGGTTTCCGATATTTGTTGTTTCCTGTGAGATGCGCCTTGTGCCCCAATTGGATTCAAAATTTCTTGGCACCCCTCGAAGCGTCGGAAACGCGACAGATCATCAGCCCGGGGCGTGAGCCCCGGGGATAGGCGTCTGCAGGCGAACCAGCTCTAGTCCGCGATTCCTAGCGGAATTGGATCATGCGGAAAACATTCGGCGACGGCAGCCGCAGCAATTCCACATCGAAGATTGTGGTATGATGTCCTTGCACCCATTGTCTCAGTTGCGCGTTGTCCAACTCAATCCGGAACGGCAAATAGAGGATGTCTCCTGTCTCCGGCTCAACGGCAGTAATTTCCAGCGAGGAGATTTTTACATCGTCGAGCTTCGACTTCCATCCCTCAGTTTTGTTTACAAAAGCATCGGTGCGCAGGTAAAAGGTGATCACGTTGGGCGACTTGTCGTTGACATGCTTGTCTTCAAAGAGCGTTTGAATTGGACGGCCGCGTATCGACCGCTGCACGGAGTCGAAAAAAATGTCATAATGCGGAACCGGAAAGCCATGTTGATCTCGGAGTCGAAAGATCAATTGGGCGTGGTGATCGTACTGGGCACGCGGATCGTTCAGCCATTTCTTCCACCACGCCGGAGCTTCCTCATTAAGCGCCCGGTCGTACGTTTTTTCTGTTTCGCCGTCGAATTGGGTCACTAGTTGGGGCCAGCTCTCCGGCGTCGTCTCAAGCGCGGCCCGCATCATCCGCAATACCTGTGCCCGTGGCCTTGAGCCGGTGACGATCCCCATATCATCGCCGGTGTGCGCACAGCGAAACGGAATTCCCATCGGCACTCGCGGACGCTCCACCGTGCCGGGATGGCTTAGCTCCTTCGTTTCGTAATATTCCTTGCGCGCACCTTCGCGCGCCAGGTGGCGGTCGGTCTGCCTGCCGATTTCGTTCCATGAGATCTCCAGCGCTTCCTGCGTAGGTCCCAGGCGGACGTAATGAAAATTCACGTTGGCCCCGGAAACTCGTACCACTCCATCGGAGCCGTCCTCTTTTGCGTAACGAATCGGGGCCGCGAACCATTTCACATCCGCCTGCGTCCCGGTGATCACAGATTCGTGCACCCCGTAATCAGCGATCATCAAATTTCCGGGGCGGACAAAGTGCAGGTGTAGGTCAAGGGTGCGTTCTGAGCCGAGCTCGAGCGCATCCAGGATTTGCAGTCCCCGCTCTGCACCGCCTTCAAAGACCAAACGCGCCCACTTTGCCAATTGTCCTTTTCCGATGTGCCCCCAACCGCTCCCAAAGTTCGCGCCGGCAAGATAGATAAGATTGGCAATCGGCGATGGTTTTGGGCTAAACAAGCGGAGCCAGTTTCGAACCACAAGCGCGCCCGTGCTGTGAATGATGATATGGAATTTTCCCAGTAACAACGAGGCGAATTCTGCTTTCAGGACGCGGTCGAAAGCGCGCGCGATATCGTCGATTGTTAATCCGTCCTCCAGGGTAATGTACCGGCTGAGGTCGATTTCGATCACGCCATTGTTGCCGTAGGCGTCCCGTAATGCTTGCGGCAGCGTGCCGTAAATTTTCTGGATCGCTGCCGGGGTTGTCTGCTTGCTCTCAGCAGAGTAGCCGTGGATCAAGACTATGGGATCCATCCCGGTGAGTTTATAGAGTCACCGGCTTAGGGGCAACCAATTCCAGCTTCGGGATCTCGCATCCCGGGGACCTTATTGCTTCCCCCTCCTGATGATGAGTATCGGGCTAGCCGTGGTCGGAATCGCGCTGAGCCTATCACAAGGCACAGGAATACCGGAAGTTGAAGTGAGCGCGTAGCACACTTTCTTTGCGGTCTTAAGCGACTGCTGTGTTGTTGCCGGCACCACTACGTTTTTGCTCGGATCAGCAGCAAATACCGATGCGCAAAACGCGAGTGCGAGCACGACATTTATACATCGACATCGAACCGACCAGCCGGATAAGCGACTGAGTCTGCTTCCTCTTTTCACAGCACGATCGTGATCCTGCTCCGAATTTATTGCAAGTTTATCCGGAGCGGCTTTAGCACAAAAACACGACACTTTCCGTCATCGCAGGTCAGTCCGATCTCAAGGTCGGGCTGAGATTGCTCGGAGAATGTTGCGCTGAGCGCAAGAGGAAACGAACTGGTAGTCCGCTGCGTGTAATGTCGTTTACAAGGGAGACGCGCGGAGGGTTGAGATGCAAGCCCACGTTAACACCTGGCGCGTCGCTATTCCTCGTCGATTCGCCGCTTCGGGAGGCCGGCGGATTCGACGCGCGCACGGGCGGCTGCTCAAAATATTTTCCGAAAGTGAAAAATAGTCTTGCCAGCCTGTGAAACTTTTCTTAGTCCCCTTGCCGTAAGGCTAATCTAACCAAAAGGAGAAACTATGACCAGAACCAGACTTTATAAGTTTGGATTCCTGCGCATGACTCTCGCAGCCTGCGTCGGAATCCCTCTCATTATCGCGTCGAACGCATTTGCGCAGAACCCGCCCGAGCCGCTGACGGAGGCCGCCACTGCGGAAGCCGAGCGCGTCATCGTGACCGGTTCGAACATTCCCACCGCCGAAGAGGTTGGAGTGAACCCGGTCGACATCTACAACCGGGAAACCATCGAGAAATCGGGTGAGTTCACCACCGAACGATTTCTCCAAAGCCTGCCGACCGTTAACGCGAACGTGGTTCCGATTTCCAACAACGAGAACGGCACCAACACGGCGGTGGGCGCCGCGACGATTGCCCTGCGCGGCTTCGATGCGCGCGCCACTCTCATCCTCATTGATGGGCGGCGCGTCGCTCCCTATCCGACGGGCAACAATCCCGGCCTGGTCAATGTGATGTTCGTCGATCTCAATTCGATCCCGGAGGCCGCCATCGAAAGTATCGAGATTTTGAAAGACGGCGCATCCACCACGTATGGCGCGGATGCGGTCGCCGGTGTAGTCAACATCAAGCTGCGTCACGATTATGCAAACGGCGCCGAAGCGAGCGTCCAATACGGCAACACAACGGACAAAGATTCGGGTGAGTTCATCACTTCGGCGATTTTCGGCGTCGGCAATAACACCACCAACATCACCGGCGTGTTGAATTACTACCACCGCAATTCCATCTTCCAACGCGACCGCACGTATTCAGCCGTGCCCCCATTCCTTAGCTCAAACAACAGCCCGTATAATCTTCAGGTGAGCAGCGACGTGGCCGCAGCCGCGGGCGGACAAAATAATAACCCCGGAGGAGTTGAATATACAACTCCACCGGATTTGACGAATGGATTGGCTCCGGCAAGCGCCTATATCTACGATCCAAACGCTGCGAATCCTGACCTTGCTGCACCTGTTAGATCCCTTAGCGGCATCCTACCGGGGTTTAACTTCAATCTGACCGCATCCTCCTTCCCGGAAAGCGAGCGTTGGGGCGGTTATCTCAGCGCTGAGCACAAGATCTTCGGGGATCGGATGGTGCTCTACGCGGATGGTTTTTACCAAAACGTGAAAACGCATAACGAGGCGGCGCCTCCTGCGACCGGCTCGTTCCAGACCAAAGGCCAGACCATCCTCGCCATCCCACCACACTCGCCCATCGCCCCCGGCGCCGAACCGCCGAACACGCCCACCCATGCGGAGACCGGTGTTCCGGCCGATGCGTTCAATCCTTTTAACCCGTTCGCGCAAATCATCTCAGGCGACACCCGGGCTCGCCTGACTGAATTTGGGAATCGGTTATTCGACAATGAGACTGACGCCGTTCTCGCAACTGCCGGTCTCAAAGGAGACAAACTATTCGACGGAACTTGGGGCTACGACACCGGCTTCCGCTACAGCCAGCTTAAGAACGTGCAGACCGGACAGCAGGTATCCGCCTCGCGCTTCAATCAAATCTTGAACCAGGCCGATCCTATCTTTCAATCGGGTGGAGTCCTCGCTGGCCAGACTGCCTTTAATCCTTTTGGCGATTTCCACGTTCCGATCCCCTCCAATCAGGCTACGGTCGAGTTTGCCAGGGTGCATCCCAAAGACGAAGACATCTCCAAAATTGCCACTGTGGATGGCACAGTTTATACAACCTCGCTCTTTGAGCTGCCGGGTGGCGGTGTTGGTTTCGCCTTCGGTGGTCAGTTTCGCCGCGAAACGCTGGAGGAGACTCCAGATATGCTAAACGTGGAGGGTGACATTATCGGCAATTCGCCGGTCCAGCCAGCCAGCGGGGGAAGAAAATCCTACTCCTTCTACGCTGAAACCAGGATCCCGGTTTTCAGCCCGAATTATAAAGTTCCCGGGTTTTACGCGCTCGAGTTTACCGCCGGAGCGCGCTTTGAGGAATTCTTGAACAATAACACCAATGTGCTCGTGCCAAAGGTCGGGATGCGCTGGCAACCATTCGACCAGGAGCTAACGCTGCGTGTGACCTGGGGCGAAGGGTACCGCCAGCCGTCGCTCGAGGAATTATTTTCCGCTCCGATATCCACGCTGTTTGGTACTCGCGATCCACTGAGGGGTGGGTTTTTCGAGCCGGAAACGAACACACTTATCCAGAGCAATCCGAATCTTCAACCGGAGGATTCTCGATCGTTCAGTGCCGGCTTCGTTTACACGCCCAAGGGTGTCCCTGGCTTGACCGTGTCGGTTGATTTCTGGGATATTGAGCGCATTGGCATAGTGGCCGCTCCCACTGCTCAGCAAGTCCTGGAGCGCGAAGCCAGCGGTAGCCTGTTACCGGGGGAAGCCGTGGAACGCGATCCAAATTCCGGTAACATCACCCGGATTCTGCTCTCAAACCAGAACCTGGGTTCTCAAGAGGCCCGCGGGTATGACTTTACTCTTCAGTATCAGTATCCAACGTCATGGGGGACGTTCACCTCACTTACACAGGTAACTTACCTCGATGCATTCCTCTTCCCGCAGTTCATCATGCCGGAATTCGGACCGGATCCGGGAAACCTCGCGGGCCGAACAACGGACCCGGCTTCGTCCAATGAAGGTTGGTATAAATGGAAAGGAACTTCCAGCCTCGAATGGACATGGAATGGCTTCGATCTTGTTGCCATCGCGCGCTTCATTGATGGGTTCCACGAATTCTTAGGGGATGGTGTCACCCAGCACTGGGTTAGCCAGACCTGGTTCTTCGACCTCCAGGCTTCTTACGACTTTACTTCCCTTCTTCGAGTTGAGGCTCATCCTGTGCCTGGCTATTCCAAGGGCGAAAAAGAGGTCGTGCTCGGCAAGGACGGTGCGCCTCGAGAAACGGCCTCGGCTCAGACCGCCAACTACGGCCGTAGTGTCTTGGACCATCTGCTGCGGGGCACGATCTTCACAATCGGATGTAACAACGTTTTTGACCAGGATCCGCCGCAGGCATTCGGCGAAGATGGAAACGGTCAGAATTATCCCGGCTTTACCTACGATTCCACTGGCCGTTTCGTTTACGCACGCCTCACGAAAAAGTTCTAAACCCCGGCCCGATCGTTGTCGCTGCCGCCGTCCTCGGCAGCGGCGGCACAGCCCGGCGCAACGATGGAATTGCGAACGCGACCCGTGAGGTGTATTTTAACGGCGTGAAGGCGCTGATGCCTATTGTCGCTACGTCGATATTCGTTTTCTCCAGCAACATCTTACCCGCTGACACGACGCCAGCGCGAGGTTCGGAGCCTGTCGAGAAAACGGTTTTCATCACGGGTTCCCTTATCCCGCAGCGCATTCAGGTTCGAAGCGTCGGTACGACCACGTTCTCGCCTGTCCGCAACATCGACCGACAGGAAATCGATCAAACTGGCCGCCGCACGACACTGGGCGTTTTCGTCAACGAGCCTTCGGTTCGCCTGATAGGTCATTGAGCTTCGATCATCGACGTCTGCGGTTTCCCATCCACTACTTGCACGACGAAATCCACAGCACCGCAGCGTAGTCCGACGTATTAGGATTGCAGTGTAGAGCGCTGGGTTGCACGTTTCGTCCCGTGCGCACCGCCATTCTCTCGGTCATTCTTTTTCTCTCCGGCAGCAGCGCGCTTCTTTTTCAAACTCTCTGGCTCCGCTTGAGCGGATTGGTTTTTGGCAATTCGGTTTGGGCTGCGGCATTGATTTTGTCCAGCTTCATGGCGGGCCTTGCGCTTGGGAGCGCTATTGCCGCCACGACGACGCTTCAGCGGCTGCGCCCGCTACGAGTTTATGCAGGATTGGAGATGGCCGTGGCGGTCTTCGGCTGCCTGCTCGTATTTGCCCTTCCACTGTTCGGACAATGGATGCGTCCTGTTTTTCAAGCGCTGTGGAATCATCAGGAGTTCCTGAATGTCCTGCGTTTTTCGGTGGCATTTTCGATTCTTCTTATTCCCACCACGGCGATGGGATTAACCCTTCCGGTATTGCTGGAAGATCCGCTTGTGAAACAGAAGGAATTCGGCCGCACCATCGGTATTCTTTACGGATTTAACACGTTGGGCGCAGTTGCCGGCGCCTTGGCAGGGGAAACTTATCTCATCCGGACGTGCGGACTTTTGGGAACGGGCTTGGCAGCCGGCTGCGTCAGCTGTGCAGCGGCTGCAATTGCGTGCCTATGCTCCGGTCCAAAGCCCGTGACGGTTGGGCAAAGTCCAAAGCGATTTCGGCTCTTACTAGGCAATCGAGCGCCATGGAGTCTGCTCTTTGTGAGCATGGGAGCTGGCGCGATTCTTCTTGGCCTCGAAGTAATCTGGTTCCGATTCATGCGCTTGTATGTCGCATCCACCTCGACCGCTTTCTGCGTCATGCTTGCCGTTGTGTTGGTCGGAATTGGCCTCGGCAGCGTCACGTCAAGCCTGATTCCGCGCCGCTTCGCACCGCCGCGAAAATTGCTTCCGATTCCTTTACTCCTCGCGGCAATTGGGACACTTCTCTCTTACCTGTTTTTTCCGGTGCCGGTTGTTCAAAGCAAAACAAACGCGTTCCATATTGAGTCCTGGCAGCAGATCGAGCGGTTATCGCTGGCCTTGATGTTTCCCGTTGCATTTCTATCGGGGATTCTTTTTCCATTAATCCTGACCAGCGTTCAGCGCGAGGTGGCAAGCCGCATGAACAGCGCTGGTCTTACCATTTTATTTAACACGACTGGCGCAGCCCTTGGTCCATTGCTCGCATGTTTTGTCCTGCTGCCGTGGCTCGGATTCCAGTCGAGCTTTATCGCAGGTGCAGCGTGTTATGCCGGGCTGGCTATTCTCGCGACCCAAAAACCGATGTGGTCTATTCGACGGCCACTGGGAATCGCACTGCTCGCGCATGCCGCCGTGCTCATTTTGATCATCGCATTCTTCCCCTACAATCGCGACGAGACGCATTTCGCGAATGCTCGTCGCCCGTACGAAGCGGATGGTTCACACCTGATAAAAAGAATCGAGGGTACCGCTGATACGCTCCAGCTGCTGCGCCGAGATCTCTTCGGCGAACCTTACTACTACCGGCTCATAACGAACGCCTATTCAATGTCAAGCACTTTGCCGCGGAGCCAACGCTACATGCGATTCTTCGCGTACTTGCCGCTGGTTCTCCGCCCCGAAGCCGAAAACGCGTTGCTGATCTGCTACGGCATGGGCGTCACCGCCGATGCATTCACCCGCGACACGCATCTCAAGCATCTGGACGTCGTGGACATCTCGAAAGAAGTCTTCGAACTAGCCAGTTCTTATTCCGGCCCTGGTTACTCCAATCCATTACGCGATCCTCGGGTGACAACCTTTGTGCAAGATGGCCGCTTCTTCCTGCAGGCAAGTCCCCAGAGCTACGATATTATCACAGGTGAACCACCGCCGTTGAAAGTAGCGGGAACGGTTAATCTCTACACTCAACAATTTTTTTCGCTCATGAACGACCGCCTAAAGGACGGCGGCATCGCGACTTTTTGGCTACCGATTTACCAACTGACAACGGAGGAAACGAAGACAATCCTCCGGGCCTTTCACAATGTCTTCCCGAACGCCTCCGTGTGGGCGACCTCCGATTTGGAATGGATTATGACCGGGATGAAAGGACCGCTGCACAAGCTTAACGATGAGGCGGCGCGCGCACTCTGGAGCGATACGGGGACTCGTTCAGACTTGGGCCGGATCGGCATCGAGGTTCCAGCGCAGATGTCCGCCTTATTTCTTATGGATGGTGAGGAAATCGATCGGATCACACAGGGCGTCGAACCACTGAGCGATCTTTATCCGAAACGTCTGACCGACGTGCGTCCCGATCTGAAAACCACACACGACTTTGGTTACAATTATCTGGAAGGGTCGGCCGCTCTTCACCGTTTTCTTTCGTCCTCGCTGATTAAAAACATTTGGCCTAACGAATGGAAGAAATCACTCGAGCTTTTCTTTGCCGTGCGCGAAACGCGATATCTCTCGGAAATCTCCGGAAGCAATTGGCTGGCCGAACTCGATCTTTACTTGCGTCACACGCAGCTGCGAACGCCCGTCCTAGGGGTCCTGAACAGCGATGAATTCCGCCTCGCTCTTGCGCGAAAGGTGACGGCTAGCTCGCCCAGCTTACCCGTCGAAGTCGTGCCGGATTTGGTCGCGGGAGCGCTCGCCCGAAGAGACTTGGATGGGGCCATTCACCTGTTGGAAAGCGGGCGAGCTCGCGGCTTCGCCAATATCAATAACGTCTTTCTGCTGACGTATCTTTATTGCCTAAACGACAATGTAGACAAAGCGGAAGCGCTGGCCGCCGCCGAAAATGGATCGATCGAGAAAGACTGGTTCGTGGATTGGCTCTGGGGAGACCTGCAAGCCGAGTTCGGCTTCCGCCCTCCACAGTGAATCCGGTTGAAGGATTGAATTCGTGACACGCGCATATTCTTTCAAATATCAATCTGTCATTCCGGCGGATTTAATCACAAACCGTGCGACACCAGCGAAGGCGGAAACGCGGTCGGCTACGCTGGCTTTTCACCTACGACGCCACCGGAGGTTCGTTTACGCGCGCCTGACCAAGAAGTTCTAAGCGACTCCGAGGTTTCTGCAGCAGCGAGATGGGGGATTGGGGTCGTATCTCATTTGACATTAAGGTGTAAGATGAAACATAAGCAGCAGCGATTCAGTGGCGCGCTCTTGTGGCTGGGATCTTAGACCCACAACGTGCGATCGAAGGTGCGATATTGGATTGCTTCGCTGACGTGCTCGGGTGAAATGTCGATCTTTCCGTCGAGGTCGGCGATTGTGCGCGAAACTTTTAAAATACGATCATAAGCGCGGGCGCTGAGATTTAATTCATTCATTGCCACGCGAATCAGATCCTGCGAATCCTGGCTGAGCTTGCAGTGTTGTTTGAGATGACGGGTGGCCATGCGCGCGTTGCAGGTTACCTTCGGGTCATTGCGAAAACGCTCTTGCTGGCGCTCACGCGCTCGCATGATCCGGCCGCGAATCGCAGTCGAATTTTCCTCGGCGCGCTCACTGGCGACGTCTCGGTACTCGACAGCCGGCACTTCAATGTGTAGATCGATGCGATCGAGCAATGGCCCGGAGATTCTCTGGCGATAACGCTGTACTTGAACAGGACCGCAACGGCATTCGCGTTTTAGATCGCCAAAGTATCCGCAGGGGCAGGGATTCATCGCTGCGACCAGCATAAACTCAGAGGGAAAAGTCACGCTGCCTGCCGCGCGCGACACGGTGACCTTCCCGTCTTCGAGCGGCTGGCGCATTACTTCCAACGCCGAGCGTTTAAATTCAGGGAGCTCATCGAGAAAAAGGACGCCGTTGTGCGAGAGACTTACTTCGCCAGGATTTGGAAATGTCCCGCCGCCGAGCAAACCAATGTCGCTGATGGTATGATGCGGCGGGCGGAACGGTCGCGTGGAGACGAAGGATTTTTCGGCGTCGAGCAAGCCGGCAATGCTGTGAATTTTCGTCGTCTCGATTGCTTCCTCGAGGGACATGGGCGGAATGATGGTGGGAATGCGTTTGGCAAGCATCGATTTGCCCGAGCCCGGGGGTCCGATCATGAGAACGTTGTGACCGCCGGCTACGGCAACCTCGATCGCGCGTTTGACGTGGCCCTGGCCTTTCACATCGCTGAAATCGACGTCGTAGGTTTGATGCGTCGCAAAAAATCCGGTCAGATCAGCCCGTGTTGGCAGAAGCGCCGTTTCGCCGCGCAAAAAAGCAAATGTTTGCCGCAAATTTTGCACGCCATAGATATCGATCTTATCGACCATGGCGGCTTCGAGCGCATTGGCTTCCGGCACAAAGAGCGCGCGCCTGCCCCGGCGCCGTGCTTCCAAAGCGACTGGAAGGACGCCTTTGACGGCGCGCACGGTACCATCTAAAGCGAGTTCACCCACGAAGCTGAAATTTTCGAACGGCGAACTGTCCAATCCCTCAGTCACCGCGATCATCCCAAGGGCGATCGGTAAATCGAAGCTTGGTCCCTCCTTCTTGATATCGGCCGGTGCAAGATTGATCGTCGTGCGGCCCCGCGGCCAATAGTAGCCGCTGTTTGCAATCGCCGTCGTTACACGGTCCCGGCTCTCTTTCACGGCGGCGTCTGGCAAGCCAACGATGACAATATTCGGATCGCCCCCGGCGCCATTGACTTCGATCTCAACTTCGTACGCATCCACGCCGTAAACCGCAGCGGAATAAATCTTGGCGAGCATCTCCGCGAGGTTGCCAAAGAAACAGCGGAAGGGGAAGCTTGGAAGATTTCCTGGCGCAAAGCGTCTTCGCGCAGCCAGGCGATAGTGGCCAAGCAATGGTGCTTGGCAAGCCGCACGATTAGCTACAACCGCCTGATCCCAAATCGAAATCCTGCGGTAATCGAATGCTCGATCAGCGTGACTGAATTCCTAACGGGAATTAAATCGTTCGTGGCGTCCGCGCTTCTTCGGCGTCATGGAGATCCACCCAGGTTTGGACGTCGTCACGATCGCCAAAACCTGCCTCCTTTTTCGACTCGGCGAGTTCCTCACTCGCATCATCCCGCCAGCCACGTTTTCGGAGAAACGCGTTCCAGATGGAAATTTCCTCGTCGCTGGGCCGACGGCCACGGGCGAAGCACCATTCGAGGATTTCCTCATCCGACCCGCCTTGCAGTGTTCGCTCCACAAGCTCGTCGTAATTTACTCCGAGAAATCTCGTGCAACGCGCGTCGAAGTGAGTCGGGTCCTCGACACCGGTGAAATATTCGGGCGGCAATTTGCCGGCGGCCTTTAGCCGGATCTTGTCCAGCATTCGAGCAAAATAAATAAGGCCTTTTGTTTCAATGTAATCGGTACACGGAGTTTGAGTCTGCATTTGAACGAAAGCTTCTGACCATGTGGTAAGGTGTCAACAGTCCACTTGCAGCGAAATGGCCAGACCACTTTGCTGGAAGCTTGCGATGAGTAGCGGTTTACGAGAAGAGTCACCTTTTCCACAGGCAATCCGACGAAATGAAATCCGTCATCGACAAGGGCGTCATCAAAAAGCGACGTCGCCATTCAATAGTGGCTTTTGAATTGGTCCGGCTGGATCGCGCCGCGGCCGAGCCACTGCATCAACAACTTTATCGGCAGATTCGCGATGAACTCGCGTCGGGAAGTTTCAACCATAACTCGTCGCGAGTTCCGTCCTCTCGCGCACTGGCGGCCGGTTTCGGAGTGTCACGCTTCACGGTAAACCTCGCGCTGTCGAGGCTTCATGCGGAAGGATATCTTCAATCTAAAGTTGGATCGGGCACCTTCATCTCGGAGACGTTGCCGGAGACCTTCCTAAGTGCGCGAACGACAAGAGCAGCACCACCCACAGAACGTCCAGCGCGGCTTTCTAACCGGGTAAAAGATATTCCCGATCACAGGGCCGGTAAGCAGTTCGATTTTGGAATCGCCGGGCCGCCCGGTGTCTCCTTTGTTCCGGCTGTCGCCGCGCTGGATGAATTTCCCATCGAAGTTTGGGAACGACTCAGAGCACAAGTTCTCGCACAAAAAGGTGCGCATCTGCTCCAGTATGCGTCAAGCCGTGGCGATCCCGAGCTGCGTAAGGCGTTGGCAACTTATTTGTGCGATTACAGAGGCGCGCGTTGCGATCCAGATCAAATCATCGTCACCGCTGGAACGCAGCAGGCAATGATGATCAGCGCGATGGCCCTGGTGAATCGGGGTGAGGTGGCGTGGATTGAGGACCCAGGATTTTATCAAGCTCGCCGAACGTTCGGCTTTGCCGGGGCGACCCTCGTTCCAAGGCCTGTTGACGGGGAAGGAATCACAATCGCGCGGCCGTCGAAACAGCGCTCGCCAAAAATAATTTACGTAACTCCTTCCCATCAATTCCCGCTTGGCATGACCATGAGTCTCGCGCGGAGGACGGCCCTGATCGATTTTGCACGTACGTGCAACGCCTACGTTTTCGAGGACGATCATAACTCGGAATTTCGTTACACCGGTCCCCCACTCCCATGTCTACAGGGCTTGGATAATGTGGGTCGCGTCATTTACTCGGGCACGATGAGCAAGATCTTGTACCCATCATTGCGGCTGGGCTATATCGTCGCGCCACACCAACTGGTCGAACCGATGATTAAGATTCGGGCAGTGATTGACCAACATTCCCCGGCCATCGATCAGGCGACACTGGCCCGATTCCTAACGGAGGGGTTTTTCCTCACTCACATCAAACGGATGCGAAAATTATATTCGGACCGAAGGGACTTTTTTATCGAACAATTCAACAAATTGTCAGGCAAGTACTTCATCCTCGAAATCCCCGAAGCTGGATTACACTTCGTCGCCTGGGTGCGACAGAAAGAACACAT
>Ga0207697_10001016_pt1 | contig 15709 bp, 18 predicted proteins | sample KBSSwiS5withPhiX_FD_184293 | JGI IMG/M metagenome (GOLD analysis project Ga0207697, IMG submission 184293) | Switchgrass rhizosphere microbial communities from Kellogg Biological Station, Michigan, USA, with PhiX - S5 (SPAdes) (version 2) | ecosystem: Host-associated > Plants > Roots >... | reverse complement strand
CCCTCAGGAGGTATCGCGGCGATGACGGCGCTCGTCATCGGGTGCTCCGCCTTCAGCGCCGGAATCCCCAGAGCTTGAAGCATGAATGCCGCCTGATCGGACGTCAGCGAAGACATGCGCGAACGATATCACGAACATTTCGGTCGTCTACCTGACGATTGCATTCAACGCACTGCGACGGCGTGACGCGCGTCTCCGAGATCTGACGATCTTCGCGCTCGCGCGCGCGTGAAGGCCGTCGACCAGTGCAGTCAGCGCGTTCTCCCACAACTGCTCGGAGTCGAGATCCGTATCAGCCCACCAGCCCCGCAACTCCATGGACGCGAGCCCCTGGCACAACGCGGAGAGTTGCGCGACGACGGCGATAACGGGGTGGTTGCCCAAGAGTCCGGCATCGGCGCATTTCTGGACGAGCACCTCCAGCCGGTGAAGACCCTGCAGTCCTATCTCGTAGTCCTCAGGCCGGGGACGAATGTTGGGAGCGACTCGCTCGAAGGCAAGGCGGAAAAGGTTTCGAGATCGTGGACATTCTCAATCACGCACAGCCGTCACTCCTGAACAGTTATCCGACGATGCTGCCAGCGCTGTGCGAGGAGGCACGCAGCGGGCGTCTGCGCATCAAGCCGGCGTTCATCTGGGTTACATCGGAGCCGCTGCTGCCGGAATTACGGAAGACGATCGAGGCGACGTGGAACGTCCCGTTGCTGAATACGTGGGTGTCGAGCGAGTCGATCGGCGCATCATTCCCCTGCACGTCGGGCACGGGCTTTCATGTTGCAGAGGATCTCAACATCATCGAACCCGTCGACGAACGCGGCAGGCGAGTGCTACCAGGCACGCTGTCGGCGAAGATTCTGGTGACGAACCTGCACAATCACATCATGCCTCTCATACGCTACGAGATCACCGACCGGTTCGAGGTCTCGACGAGCGAGTGCGGATGTGGGGCGCAGTATCTCAAGATGGAGGATGTGCCCGGGCGGCAGGAGGATATCTTCGAGTACGAACACGGCGTTCGCGTCCACCCGATCACGTTCGATTCCGTTCTCGGCAAAGAGCCGTCGGTTCACGAGTATCGCGTCAGGCAGACCGAACAAGGCGCCCAGGTCGAGCTCATCAGCCGGTCGACCGTCGATGTGGAGCGCCTGCGCAAAGCGCTCGAGACGTGCCTCGTCTCATCGGGTCTGACGGAGCCGCAAATTGAACTTCTCCGGGTGGACAGTCTGCGCGGCCAGGAGAGTGGAAAGCTCAAGCGATTCGTGTCGCTCTCACGGGTCAGGATGACCGAGGTCGCGCAGCACTGATGCGTTCCTAGAACGTCTTGTTCTTGGTGGGCTGTCCGCTGCGGAATTCGTGAGACAGGTTGTAGTAACCCGCTGTCGTGAGCGTGATGGTGATTTCCTGATCTGTGGTGTTCTCCCAGTACCACCCATGGATGCCCGGGAATGGAGCCGTCAGCGTTCCCGACGCTTCGCTCTTGCGATCGACTTTCTCGTAGGTCTGCGCGTAGCCGCGCGGCGCGCCGTCGGGCTCGGCGTGAAACTCGTAGTTCACCGGTCCCGTCGTCTTCCACGAGTAGAGGAGTGCCTCACCCTTGTCGAGGCGGTACTTGTATTCCATCCCCTGGCGCGCGGCGACCTTGAACTCAACGGTCTCCTGTTTGAATGGACGATCCTGCGCGACGACGATCGTTGCCTGGCCAGTACCGTTCGCCGTCGATTGCGAGAGCGCCTCCACCTGCTGGCCCACGACGCCGAGGTCGAGCAGTCCGACGCGAGCGCCGGTGCCGAGTGGATCGACGCCGTATTCCGCCGGCAGCACGAACATCACGAGGATGAGCCCGGCGGCGAGGAGCGCAGCACCGGCCGCAACCGCGAGACGCTGTCTGGCTTCAACGTTCTGATCAGGACCTGTCGTCATGGTTGTCACGCGGCGAGGAAGTAGCCGGAGAGCTGGTATCCCACCAGCAGAAAGCCGCACGCCATCACGATGGCGTTGGTGGCGAATGCATGGTCGATGAACCCTCGACGCGTGCGCCAGTAGCTCAGCGCGATCAGGATGCCGGTCAGTGCGAGGCCTTGTCCGATCTCCACGCCGACGTTGAAGCTCACGATGTTGGCGACGAGGCCGTTCGGTGAGAGCTCGAACTCCTGAAGCTTGGTCGCCAGGCCGAAGCCGTGAAAGAGGCCGAACACCAGCACGGCCACTCTGGTATTTGGCTGGAAGCCGAAGAAGCGCTTGAAGCCGTCCATGTTCTCGAACGCCTTGTAGGCGACCGAGAACCCGATGATGGCGTCGATGAGGAACGGATTGGCGCGGACGCCGCCGAGCACGCCGACGAGGAGCGTGATGCTGTGCCCGATCGTGAACAGGCTGACATACAGCAGCACGTCCTTCAACCGGTAGAGGAAGAAGATCACGCCGACGAGGAACAGCAGATGGTCGTAGCCGGTGACCATATGCTTCGCGCCGAGATACATCAGCGGAACGATCGCGCGTCCTTGAAGCCCCTGCAGGTAGACCGCGTCCTTGCCCGAGACGCCATGCGCCTCGAGCACTCCGGTGAATGCGCCGAAGAAGAGCGCAACGCAGGCCAGTGCCCAGAGCAGGTGTGGACGTGTGATGAGCATTCGACTCATTGCGACAGTATTCCCCGCTAGTGCATTGTTCACTTCACCCTTGACATTGTCTAGTCGGCGCCGTTGGCTGACGAAGAATTCAGAAAATCTTCAGGAATAGACCGACGCGATACCCGTAAGAAATACATTACCAGGCCTGAAGCGCTACGGTGTCGGTGCCGCTGCACGCCTCGATCGCAGCGCGGTGGTCGAAGCGAAATTGGGTAACACGTGTGGGAGCCGGCACGTACGCGGATGGCGGTCAACAGCTCGAGCGGACCGCGCCCTGTCATGAGCGCGGATCCTTGGTAAGTTGTCATTACGTTTGAACCCGCCTGATTGACCACGGGCGATCATGATGTGCTCTCGATGAAGCCGTCTCGTGGTCAAGCTCACTCACGCACTTGGACGTTAGTGCTGGACGATCCGGACCTCTGCCCGCATCCAGGGGTGAATGCAGCACTGGTACTTTTCGACGCCGACCTCATCGGTTTTTTCGTGGGACGAGTCGCCGGGATGAAGCAGTTTCACCGTCTGCGGATTGCATTCCGAGACCGGGGGCCCAAATCCACCTATATCGTTGATCTGCTGAACGAAGCCGCCACCAAACTCATCGACTTCGGTAAAGGTGTGCGTCTCGCCACCTTGATTGAACGCCGACAATACGTCGCCCAGCTTGAGCGTGACTTCTCCGGGGGCCATGTGCCATGCGCCGACGGAGTGATGACGTGTTAGTTCGTCGATGAAGTTCGCAAATCTCACCCCTCCCTGTCTTAAGCAGGTGCCGGGTCCGACTCCCATAGGTGGCGGCGCGTTGAAGGTGTCTGGATCGCAGGCATCCATCAGCATCACCGTCTTTCCCTGATCTGCTTTCGCCGTAAGCTGCGCCGGCGCGGTCGTTGAAGTCGAGCGGCCCTGACTTACGCTTGACGAGCTGGTGGGGAGGGACTGCCGACTCTCGCATCCGATGGCCACTGCGGCGGCGCAAAGCGCCACCAAACAAACACGAATTGACATGGAGTCTCCTTTCGCGTGACCACGACAAGCAAATCAGGAGCCGGTCACTGCGAGAAGGATCAGCAGAGCTCCGTCAACGGACCCGCCTACCGCTTATTTGTCGGCGGAGATGCCCGGATAGATCTGCTGGCCCGCACGAATCAGCGGATCCGTGTTTCGCTCACCCTCGTGACACGCTTCTTCGAGGAGGCGAAACCCTTTCTGCGTGTTCCGACGCATGGGAAAGGCCATCGTCCAGGCGCGGGTGTAGATACTCGGATCGTCGATCGTCACCTGATAGTGAATCGTGTTGCTGTCGATGAGCGTGAAACGTTCGGTCATCACGGCGCGTGCTGAGTGAAAATTGCCGGCCTGATCGAACCATGTCTTTCCGTTCTGATTCGTGACGTCGACGACGAGCGTGTTGGATTCCCATTTCCCGCGTGAGTCGCCCATCCACATTGCGATGCTCGACCCAACGTGCGGCTGAGGCGTGGTCGGGATGATGCGATACGTGTGCGCCCGCTCGAACAGGATCAGCACATAGCCTGGCGACTGCAGGATCTCGATCTGAGTCGGGACGTAGAGCGAACGAGGAACTCCCGAAGGAAAGCACGGCACATTCGGTTCGATATACGTGCCCCGGTTTTCTGCCTGCCTCCCCTTCGCCCACGGCTGGTACGGAATCCTTCCGTCGGCTGGGTCGACGATCAGGCTCTTGCCTCCGTCGTCATCGTCGGTCTTCGGGTGTTCTTCCACGTTCTCGGTGCCCGAAGGCACGCCGCGCCAGAAGCCCTGCAGGTCTGGCTTGCCGTCAGGCGTTCGCGGGGGCTGGTACGACTTCGCCCGCCCCAACGCGCAGGGGTGAAAGAGGGACGACTCGCCTGGGCATGCGGATGGCGCCTGGGCGGCGGGGCTTTGTGACAGAAAGATCCCTGCCAGAACTGTCCCGACCACCAGCAGGAGACGGCGTAAGTCACTTCGTCGTCGCATCACTTCCTTCACGTGCATAGGCGTAGCACTCGAATTCCAGGATCTGACTATTGGATTCGTGACGGCGATACATCGGCATCTGCATCTTCCATGGCCGTGTGAACACCTTGGGGTCTTCTATCGTGACCTCGTACTGCAGGTGGTCAGGCCCGGTGCGTGTGTAGCGCTCGATGACATGGAGCTGTTCGCTGTGGAAGTTGCCGGCGCGATCGAACCACGTCTGGTCGGTGAAGAGCCTGACGTCGACCACGAGCGAGTTGCCTTCCCACCGGCCGCGAGAATCGCCCATCCAGAATTCGACCGGCAAGTCCGGATGCCCGCTGCCATCGGTGAAGATCTCACGAATGGTGTGCAGGTATTCGTAGAGGATGACGACGCGGTCCGGCAACTGAAAAATCTGAAATGGGTACGGCATATAGGCGATGCGAGGCACGCCCGGCAGATAGCACTGTGCCTCGGGATCTGCCGTCATCCGATTCTCGTAGTTCTTTCGTTTCTGTTCGAGCGCCCACGGCAGGTAAGGAATGTCGTTCCCTTCCACGACTCCCTGACCCGCCGGCACACTGAACCGGGCTGGCAATCCCGGGAATCGTCCACCAGCATGGTCCTGGATGTCCCATGCCGCGGTGTTGAGGACTTGCCATATCCCTTGCAGATCCGGCCGCTCTGCGGGCGCTTGTGCGGGCGAGGTTGCGCGTTGAGCCGACGGCTGGACCACGAGCGTTGATGCGACGCACGCAACGACAAGCAGACTCGTACGGCGAGCGACAGTGCTCACGTTTCGCAGTTTCCTCAGGCGCCCTTGCTCTTGAATACGAAGCGTCGCCATGGCACGTTTAGTCACTCGCTCAGCTCCCTGGCTCTACAACCACTGACTGCTGTGCGTCGCGCTTTCCTTCCAAAATTTAACCAAATCTTCAGGTACCTGTCCGCTCGCTTCCGATAGGCTTTTTCGCAGACATCGCTGCCAGCGATTCGTGCAGCCGTCGGGTCGGTACATCTCGTCACGGAGGGACGGGCGGATGTCGAAATCGCAATTCGTCGCGAGCGGCTTGCTGTTGCTGGTCATGGTGCCCACGCTCCAGTGTGCCAAACCCGAGCCGGCAGCTGAGGCGGCATCGGTCGCGGGGGATCTCACGCCGCTGTTCTCGGTCAAGGAGTTGATGCAGAACATCATCGATCCCCAGGCCGATTTCATCTTCGAGGCCGTGGCCGTGGACATCGATGAGCATGGCATCGTTGAAACGAAGCCGACGTCCGACGAGGACTGGTTGAAGGTCCAGCGGGCGGCCGTGCTCATGGCCGAGAGCACCAATCTCCTCAAGATGCCTCGGCGGGTCGCGCCTGAGGGCGACAAGAACGCGCTGAGCGGACCGGGGCAGCCCGAACTCTCGCCCGAGCAGATCCAGGCCAAGCTCAATCAGGATCGCCACCTGTGGAACACCCATGTCGACCATCTCCGCGACGAGCTGCTCAAGGTGCTCGCGATCGTCAAGGAGCGTGACAGCGACAAGCTGCTTGAGGCCGGGAGCGATATCGACCGCGCCTGTGAGGCCTGTCACCTCGAATACTGGTACCCCGGCGATAAAGCGGCAGTTCTCAAAGATCGCGACAGCCGCGTCTACGGGAGCCCTGCCGGGACGAAATAGAAGGATTAAGGGGACAACATCGTGAAGCCGATTTTCCTCGTCGCCTCATGCGCCGTCTGTCTCGCGCTCTGGTCTGGTGCCGGCGTGAGCCATGCCGCCGTTGCGGATGCAACCGGAACAATCACCGGGCACGTTCGGCTGACAGGACCCGCGCCGGGTAATCCGATCATTCGAATGGGCATGGATCCGCAGTGCGCAAGCCTGAATGCCGGAACCAGGCCTGTTCAGGCGATCGTGTTGCGCAACCCGGATGGAGGCCTGGCGAATGCCCTGGTCGATCTCGAGGGAACGCTGCAAGGCTCCAAGCCACCGGCGCAGCCTGTCGTCATCGAGCAGCAGAAGTGCATTTATACGCCAAGAGTTTTAGGCGCTCGCGTCGGCCAGGTCCTGCGAATCAAGAACGACGATTCGGTTTTTCACAACGTCCATAGCGCATCGACGGCCGGGAACGACTTCAACTTCAGCCAGCCGAGCGCCGGGATGGTGCGAGAGGTGACCCTCAAGGGTCCCGACCGGATGCTGCATGTGAAATGCGACGTGCACTCGTGGATGGCGGCATTTGTCGCAGTCGAGCCCCACCAGTATTTCAGCGTGTCCGATCCGGACGGCTCCTTCACTATCGGCGGTGTGCCAGCGGGGCGTCACACAGTCCGCGTCTGGCACGAGCGATACGGAGAGCTCACGCAGATGGTGACCGTCGCGGCAGGGAAGACGGTAACGGCTGACTTCGCCTACACTGGCCAGGAACATCCAAAACAGGCGCAAGACGTGCTCGTGCCGGAGGGCGTCGTCGCGCTTCGTCTTCGAGTCGATCAATAGTTTCGAGCTCGACGAACAGCCAGCTCAGACAACAGCGACTCCGATCGCGAGGATCTCTTCGGGTCCGGGGGGCGTTTCAGAGAGCCACGGAATGTCGTGGCTCACCAGCTGGCACCGATTGGACCTCGATTAATTTGATCCCAACAAAATTTAAGCAAGTCTTCAGTTGTGGTGTAACCGCGTCCACGGTACCTTCGTGCGCCACATTAATGGGCGAATCTGTTGCTCGCAGGCGGCGGCGATACGAGGCGTTGCGCGCGATGCTGGAAAAGCGATACCGCGAGCTCGCCAGCCAGATCAGAGGCCGCATCCGCGATGGACGCGCGCAAGACTTCGGGACTGTCCTCAAAGCCCCTCTGAGCAGTGACAGCGGCGAAGTACCGGAAACCACCGTCGATGACGATATCGACCTGGCGCTGACTGAATTGAAAACCGAGACGCTGCGCAGCGTTGCGGCTGCTTTGACCCGGCTGGACGAGGGCACCTACGGGTACTGCTCGGAATGCGATGACGAGATCCCTGAGGCACGATTGAAAGCGATGCCCTTCGCCATCCGCTGCCGCGAGTGTGAGTCGACCCGCGAGGAAGCGGCCCGCGCGCGATCCGTCGTCAGCAGGGACCGCCTGCTGCGAGCGCTCAGCTGATCGTTCGTCCCGGGTGCCCAAGCACCCGCGCTTCCCTTACAATCTCCTGCCGGGCATGCCCCACGCCGATCGGCTATTCGGCAGAAGGGATCCGTCTTGAAGATTCTCGCAGCGGCGTTGGTTCTGAGTTTTGCGACATACGCGCACGCGCAGTCCGCGGTCACGGCGATTGACGTGACCGGCGAGCACACGATGGCAAGCGGCGACACTGCTGACTTGGCAAAGCAGCTCGCGCGAATCGATGCGCAGCTCCGCGCCTGGCGTACCGCCGTCACGGGTCTTCAGGGTCGTGACGACGTGAAGGCTTTGCGAGTCACGCCTGTGCAAGTCGAGGCGTTTACCGCAGTGCTGCTCGACCTCGAAGAACAGCCGCCATCAAACACATCGGCGGTGACACGAGGACCGGTTGAAGTGCGGTTGCGCGGCAGCATGGACCCAGGCCAGGTTGTGCAGCGCATCGCTCTCCTGCTCAAAGACCAGGACGTGACCTTCGACCTGGTAGAAGCATGGGGCGAAATGCAGCGGTTGCATCAACAGCTCGACCGCGAGACCCAAATGCGCGCGGGTCTACCGACCGACAAGGCGTCTGCCCTCGCGCAGAACCAGCTCAAGACCGTCGTCGCGCTCAACGTGAAGCATTTGTCCGCGCGAGCATCGGCGGCGCTGGCGAGGACGGAACCCAGCGCGATTGGCGGGCGCGCGTCCTCCGACGCCGGGCGTCAGCAGGCAAAGCAGCTGGCCGACGCGGCGATCGCGATGTCGCCTGATTCGCCGGACGCACACGACGTGATGGGCGACTTGTTCCTGGATGCGCTCGAGCCCGAAGCGGCGGAGGCCGAATTCCGCAAAGCGCGGCTCGTTGAAGCAGAGTCCAGTTCGGGACGAACGAAACTCGCGGAGGCGCTGCGACTCCAGGGAAAGTTCGACGAGGCGATCGTCGAACTGCGCGCGGCGCTTCGTATCGATCCCAGTTCGGCTCGAGCGCACGCCGGGCTCGCATTGGCCTTACGCGGGCAAGGCCAGATCGCTGAGTCGATGGCCGAATACCGCGAAGCGATTCGTCTCGACCCCGACCTGATCGACGCACACAATGGCCTGGCCGTCGTCCTGGCAAGCCAGGGGCGACTCGAGGAGGCCGTTTCGGAATTTCGTGAGATCGTCCGCGTTGACCCGGATTCCGCGATCGGGTACTACAATCTCGCGTACGCGCTGGCGGACCTGGACCGCGACGTGGAGTCGGCGGCGGCGCTCCGCGAAGTCATCCGTATCAATCCGAATCACTACAACGCCCGCTACAACCTTGGTGAGTTGTTCCGCCTCGATGCCAAGTACGACGAGTCGGTCAAACAGTTCCGCGAGTATCTTCGACTCGCTCCCGACACGCCGCAGAACCAGCGCAACATCGAGCGCGCCAAGGGCTTCGTTGAAAAATTCAGCGAACCGTAGCGTAGAGGCGGGTCTTTAGTCGGACGCCTAGCGCAGGACTTCGCATTCCCCGTAGTACTGCTCGGGGCTCGACGTCGCTTCAGGCAGCGGCACCGTAAAATATTCGTGCCGCGAGTGAACAGCCTTGAACTTGCCGCCGGTCGCGCCCGCCTCGAACACAGTCGTCGTATAGAGGGGACCTGTCCGGAACGCCTGCATGAAGTGAAGGTATCCCTCGGCCAATCGAACAGTGACGTCGGAGCCGACCGATCCGTTCCGCAGTTGGGCGATCCCGGTATCGGTGTCGATCTCCTCGAACCGCAGGACCAGTGACGAAGGCTTGACGGTCGCTTCTGGCGATCCGTCCTTCGTCCAAGTGCCGGTGGAGATCCGCGGAAACGTGCAGCGGATGCTCCTGGCGCTGCCGATTCGGGCTTGCGCGGCGCCGTCGGTGTAGGTCAACAGCATCACGGCGACTGTCACGAACCAGACACGGCAGGCCTTGGCCAACATCAGCGTCACCATCGCGCATTTCTGTGAAGGGGTCTGACCCCTTCACAGGGTTTCACTCCCGTTGATACCGTTGATGACAGGCGTCGCAGGACGCGTTGAGCGTTTCACCGGATTCGAGGACCCCCATCGGATCCTTGGCCTGTGTCGCCTTGAGCACCTTGAGGCCCGCATCGGCAAGCGCCTTCGACATCGTCACCCAGTCCTGTCGATCGATCGCGCGATCACCCATGACCAGCAGGTTGGCTGATTCGACCAGCGCCGCCGCGCTCGAGCCGAGCGCCGCCCACTCGGCATCCGTGCTTGGCGCCTTTTCGTGGATACCGGTCGCATCGACGACGGTGCCGACCGATTCGAACACCACGGTAGCAGCAGGGGAGACGATCCCACCCATGATCTGCTTGACGCTCGCGACCGGTGTGATCGCCGGGGCCGCTTCCGCCGCCGGCGCGGCTGCCTGCGCGGTGCGCGCGCCCGCGATGATGAACGCGATGCCGCTGATGAACAGCGCGGCGCTGATGACGAACAACCAATGAATGATTCGCATCACGATCCTGACAAGGTCCGGCTAAAGCCGGACACTACTTCAATCGTCCGGCTCAAGCCGGACACCACTACTGTCAGCTATTTGGCGACGACGCTGAAGCTGCGGCGGCCGACCGGTTCTCCCTCGCGCGTGGCGGTCACCGTGACGTTCCAGGTCCCGGCCATCGCCAACTGCCCCATACCTCGATAGAGGCCGCCTTCAACATGCGCCAGCTTCACTTCACTGCGCATGGCAGGCATGTTCATCGCCGGCATTGCCGGCATCGAGAACACCGCGCTGACGGCCGCGTCGGTGACCGCAGTGCCGTCCGGCTGGCGAACCGTCACCTCGATCGCGTTGTCGCCTGACTTCGGTGGATCTGGCTCGCTGCGAAACTCGATCGTGGCGCCCTCGGCCGGTCCTGAGGCTGGCGCTGCTGCCTGTGACTGTCCTGTTCCGGTCGTCGCGTTGCTCTCAGGTGCTCCCTCGCAACCGACAGCGAGGATCGACAGAAGAACAGCTAACGGCAAGGCGCGAGGGGCGGAGTCAATCATGCGCATGTCGAGGCTGATGTTAGCCGCAGCTGGCGATCAAAAGAAATGTGTTCCGTGTGCACGCGGCTCTGCGGCTACTCCGATAACGTCACGGGCACATCGAATTGGACGGTATTGACGACGCCCAGCCGCTGGAACTGCACCCACACCCGGTAGACCAGCGGCCGCGGGAAGACCATCTCGAATTCGACCATCGGTCCCTCGTCAATACGATACGGATGCTGATGAATCATATCGATCAGATCGTTGCTCGCCGCGAGCATGTGCGCCCAGGCCCCGAGGTACTGCTCGAGTCCCTCCCCGGGATCGAACCGGAACCGCAGTTGGGTCCGATTGCCCGCGATGGCCTGCTCGGGAATGGTTTCCATCGAGACGCGCATGTTCTCGCCGGCCTTCGGCGAGTAATCCCGTGTGAGCTGCACGGGAGCGGGCGAATCCCCGGGGACGAATACGGTACGTGCATTCAATTGCGGTGTCGCACCGGCCGGATAGAAGTCCCCGAGAACGCGGTACATGCCTGGCTTGGGAAAGACGATCGGCAGTTGAAACATCCCGTCGGCGGCGAGTGTCGGATGCGCGTGCCGGAAGAACTGCAGATCCTCGCTGACCACGAAGGCGTGGAACAGCTTCTCGTGGACGATGTTGTAGCTGCTCACCGGGCGATCCTTCCAGGGGTCGTGGACGAAGAACTGCACGGCCGCCGCCTGACCGGCCCGGACCGGTTGCGGCATGGTCTCGACATCGAGATGGAACTCCACCGGATCGGGAATGCCGGCGACCAGATTCATGCCGCACCGCCGGCAGGTCCCTGGATTGTGCGAACGGACGTCCGGATCCATCGGGCAGATGTAGACCGGATCCTTGGATGGATCGATCGGCGCCGGCGACTGGATCACGGCGCGCCCCGTCGCCGTGTCGGCCGGGCCGGTCTGATCGGCGCGTGCCGATACGCACACGATGCCGATCACCAAGAGCCAGGCCACGACAGTCGCGCGCATTGGGTACATGTATCGCGACGCTCTCCAGCTGTCAAAACCGACGGGATACTCCACAGCTCGCCTGTGTGGTCCTGTCGCCAACGTCGTCCCGCTAGAGTCGGCTTCGCTTTTTTCGGCGGGACTGCGCTGATAGCTTCAACACAGACGAACCGCAGAGTAATCTATTCTCAGATACTGCCGATGATGGCTCGAGCGTTTCTCGCCACTGTGCTGTGCTGGAGCTGTGCTGCTGTGGTCGCCGCGCACAACATCGGCGTGACGCCGATCACCTGGAACAGGGAAATCTCGCGACTGATCTACGACAAGTGCGCGTCGTGCCACAGGCCTGAGGGATCGGCGTTCTCGCTGATGACCTATCGGGATGTACAGCCGCGCGTCACCGAGATCAAGGCCGCCGTGCTCTCCCGGCAGATGCCGCCATGGGGAGCCATCAAGGGGTTCGGCGATTTTCGGAACGATCAGGCGCTGACGCCCGAGCAAATCGAGCTGCTAGTCGACTGGATTCAGAACGATGCACCGCGCGGGAATAACCGCCAGGCGCTGCCGCCCGAGCCGCGTTTCACAGAACCTGCGGCGTACGCGCTGCCATCGCACGTCGTGCCGGTGAGCGGCAATCTGTCACTGCAGCAGCCGATGCTCGTGGATGGGCTCATGCCACGCAAGGTTGCACCGGGCCAGTCGATGCGCATTACGGCACTCCTCCCCAATGGTGCGGTGGAGCCGCTGCTCTGGCTCCACGGGTACGACTCGCGTTTCAGCCATCCTTTCCTGTTTCGGAAGTCGATTCGTCTTCCGGCTGGCACCGTCATCCGCGGTGTCTCCCGAGACGACGTGATCGAGCTGATTCCCGCAGATTCCAAGTAATCGACGCCAATCCGTACTCTGACTAATCATTCAGGAAATCTTCAGGTTCGCCCCGGAGTCTTCCCCATAAGATTTGCCCGGAGGGGTGCTGCCCGCCCCGAATGGAGGAAGGCACGATGATGCGTGTCCGGAAAAGGTTCTGTGGCTTCGGAGCCGCTATGGTCCTGATATGCGGCGCAGTCGGTGCATCGGCGCAGGAAAAACCTGCTCAGATGAACATGGCCGATCACCGTGGTGCGTTGCAGGGACGTGTGCGCAACGGCGCGGGCGCCCCGGTCGCGGACACCGAGGTGCTGGCCATCAATGCCGAAAACGGTGCGGAGTTCAGATCGACCACCGATGCGCAAGGCGCGTACTCCTTCGGGGCCCTTCCGGTTGGTAAGTACGACGTCACGCTCACATCGACGGCCGGATTGACCACGTTCCGGCGTCGTGGCGTGGATGTCGCGATGGACGGGAAGGTCACGCTCGACATCACGCTCGACGCAGCGTCGGCCGCCGAGGCCGCCGAGTTCGAGCGTCAGCAACTGCTGGAGAAGATTGCGACTCTCGAGAAGCGCGTGGGAGATCTGGAAACGAGCACCGTCCTGTCCGAGCCGGAGACGCGCGTTCGACGCGTCGAGGTCTACGTCGACCCCAGCGGCGTGGAGCACGAGGATCCGACGCCGGGCGCCAAGAAGACCGTGACCTATCGGCGCGAGCGCACCTACCGCCGTCAAACGATCAGCGAGAAGATCGACGCTGCGCTCGAGGATGCCGCCACCCACAACGTCAAAGTTGGCGTTGATGCCGCCATGGCGACGCAGTTCGCGGCGCAAACCCGCGGCGACATCGATCCCGCCCATGCCGCCTACGCCCTGGCGTCGGCAGACTTGTTCTTCACGGCGGGTATTGCCCAGAACACGTTGTTCTTCGCGGACATCGTCGGCCTGAGCGGGGCGCCACCCGACTCGGAGATTCCGACGCTGACGCTCATCAACGGATACACCGCCCGCCTGATCGAACAGAACTCGCTGAATCTGCGCGAAGCGTGGTTGCGCACCGAGGTCTTAAAGAATCGGCTGGCGCTTACGGCCGGGCGGCTCGACCTGACCAACTACTTCGACGCCAACGCATTCGCCAACGACGAGAGCACGCAGTTCATCAGCGACGCGCTCGTGAACAACCAGATGCTCGGCCTGGCGGTTAACGGCGTGGGCGTCGCCTCCGAGTTCGATGCAAAGAATGGCCTCAAACTCAAGTTCGGATTCCAGCAGAGCAGCCCGGAACCGACCAGTCTCGGGGATTCGCTCTTCACGTTGTCCGAGGTGGGCTACACGTTCACGCCCTTCTCGTTACCTGAAGGGACCTATCGCGTGTGGTTCAGGACCGACAACAGCGAGCCTGACGTCATCCGCCAAGGCGTCGGCTTCAGCTTCGACCAGAAGCTCAGTCCGGCTGTCGGCCTTTTCGCCCGCTATGGCCAGGCAGAAACCGACCTGGGTCACGACCGCTTCTACAGCCTTGGTGTCAGCTTCCAGCACGGGTTCATCTTCAACCCGGAAGACACGTGGGGTGTCGGTTATGCCAACATGGACCTCAGGACCGGCGAGCGGGAGCATCTCATCGAGGGCTACTACAACCTTCTCCTCACCGAGAAGCTGCGGTTGTCGTTCCATCTCACGGGTGTGGTCGATACGCCCGAGGTCGGCGACAAGTTTGGGTACCTGTTCCCCGGCATCCGTTTCCAGGCAGCGTTCTAGGAGTCATCACTATGCGTAAGCTCATTCGACGCAACACCGTCGCCGGCTTCGTCGCTGCAGCCACGCTCGCAACGATGGCGGTCGGCCTCGAGGCTCAGGGCGTCAAGATCGCCGACCCGACGTCGGTGGTCATGATCGTGAACCGCGATTCGAACGACATCGCGTTCATGGACATCAAGACCCACAAGATCGTGGGAAGCGTGTTCCTCGGGAACAACGTCAACCCGCACATGGTGATGATGTCGCCGGACGGGCGCTACGTCGTGACCGGCGGCACGCGTGCGAACAAGGCCTACATCATCGACACCAAGACGTTGCAACTGGTCAAGACGATTCCCGTCGACATCGCGCCCGAACATCTGGCGTTCTCGCCGGACAGCCGCTGGTACTATCAGGGCAATCCCGATGGCGACTCGATCTCGGTGATCGACATGCAGTCGCTCAGCAAGATCAAAACGATCCCGGGGTTCGTCGAGCCGCTCAACGTCACGTTCCTGCCGGACGGCTCCAAGGCCTACATCGGCAACTACGGTGCGCACTGGGTGGGCGTCGTGGACGTGCGGCGTCACGAGTTGATCAAGAAGATCCAGATCGCCGAGGTGCCGGGCGTCGCCAAACTGGATCCATCCAAGTATCTCGGCGAGATTCACGGCATCAACATCGCGATGCCGTCGCCTGACGGCAAGTACCTCTACGCGGCCGACGGGACGCTCGGCATCGTGGGCGTGATCGATCCGCGCGAGGACAAGGTCGTCAAGCACATTCGCGTGGGCAAGGACCCATGGCGCATCTACATGGGCCACGATGGCAAGTACGCCATCACGCCCAACAACGGCGACGAAACGATCTCGATCATCGACCTCAAGACGAACAGCGTCGCCGCGACGCTCGAGGCGGGGCCGAACATGACCGGCGTCAACTTCGCCCAGGGCAAGGCGTTCGTGATCAGCTCGACGAGCGGCTTCGTGTACGTCTACGACATGAACAGCCTCAAGCCGGCTGGTCGGATCAAGATGGGCACGAACATCCAGTTGGAGACGGCGACGACGGACACGAAGGAAGAGAAGCTGTACCTGGCGGAGTCAACGAATCACGAGGTGCTCATCATCGACGCCAAGACCAACGCCGTCGAGCGCGTCGGGCACGTCGGGCTGTATCCATGGGGCACCCACATCATGGACAGCAAGGACAACTACTGCCACTGATGGAAGTTCAAAGTGGGAAGTGTAAAGTTCGAAGTAAGTGGAAAGTCTCCGGACTTTTCGCCTTACTTTGCACTTTGCACTTCTTACTTTTCCCTTGCGGCACGCTCGCCCAGGGCATCCGCGAACGGATCCGCGGCGACCGCGACCGTTCAACCTCGATCAGCGA
>Ga0207697_10001012_pt1 | contig 15720 bp, 13 predicted proteins | sample KBSSwiS5withPhiX_FD_184293 | JGI IMG/M metagenome (GOLD analysis project Ga0207697, IMG submission 184293) | Switchgrass rhizosphere microbial communities from Kellogg Biological Station, Michigan, USA, with PhiX - S5 (SPAdes) (version 2) | ecosystem: Host-associated > Plants > Roots >... | reverse complement strand
GACCGGCCGGGTCTGGGTGAAGCGGCTCGTCTGCGCCCACGACTGCGGCCTGGTGATCAACCCGGAAGGTCTCCGCCGTACGATCGAAGGCGGCATGCTCCATTCGCTGAGCCGCGCGCTGTACGAGGAAGTGCAGTTCGACACCGAAAAGGTGACGAGCGTGGACTGGAACTCGAGCCCGACGTTGACCCATGCCGATGCGCCGGAACGCATCGACGTCGTCCTGGTCAACGGGCAGGCGCGGGGCATCATCGTGCGCAACCTCCTGACCGGCGCAATCGAGCGCCACGTCGGCCACGCGGTCCTGCTGTGCACGGGCGGCTACGGCACCGCGTATTACCTGTCGACCAACGCGGTGAACTCGAACGTCACCGCGGCATGGCGCGCCCACAAGCGCGGCGCCTTCTTCGCCAATCCCTGCTACACGCAGATTCACCCGACCTGCATTCCGGTCTCCGGCACCCACCAGTCCAAGCTGACGCTGATGAGCGAGAGCCTGCGGAACGACGGCCGCGTCTGGGTGCCGAAGAAGAAGGGGGACACACGCCCGCCGGATCAGATCGCCGAGGCTGACCGCGACTACTACCTCGAACGACGGTATCCGAGCTTCGGCAACCTCGTGCCCCGCGACGTCGCCTCGCGCAACGCGAAGGCGGTGTGCGACGACGGCCGCGGCGTGGGGGACAGCGGGCTGGCCGTGTATCTCGACTTCGCGGACGCCATCAAGCGCCTCGGCGTCGAGGCGATCAAGACGCGGTACGGCAACCTGTTCGACATGTACACGAAGATCACCGACGAGGATCCCTATCGCGTGCCGATGCGGATCTACCCGGCGATCCACTACACGATGGGCGGGTTGTGGGTTGACTACAACCTGATGAGCACCATCCCGGGACTCCATGTGCTGGGAGAGGCGAACTTCTCCGACCACGGCGCCAACCGGCTGGGCGCGAGCGCGTTGATGCAAGGGCTGGCCGACGGGTATTTCGTGATCCCGTACACGCTGGCGAATTACCTCGCGGGCAGTGCCTTCCCCGCGGTGACCGCCGACCATGACGCCTTCCGCGAGGCCGAGGCAGATGTCCAGGGCCGCATCGACAAGCTGCTCTCGATCAAGGGTTCGAAGACCCCCCGTGAGCTGCACCGTGAGGTCGGCGCCATCCTGTGGGACGACGTCGGCATGGCCCGGAACGAAGCCGGGCTCCGCCGCGCGCTCGAGCAGATCCCTCGCCTGCGTGACGAGTTCTGGCAGAACGTGTCGGTCCCCGGACCCAAGAACAACTTGAACAAGAACCTCGAGTACGCCGGCCGAGTCGCCGACTACCTGGAGTTCGCCGAGTTGCTCACGCTAGACGCGCTGCATCGCACCGAGTCATGCGGCGGCCACTTCCGTGAGGAGAGCCAGACGCCCGACGGTGAAGCGCTCCGCGACGACGAGCACTTCAGCTACGTCGCCGCCTGGCAGTTCAATGGCGTCGGCCAGCAGCCCACGCTGCACGCCGATCCGCTGGAGTTCGAATACGTGAAACCGACCCAGCGGAGCTACAAATAGCTTCCGGCTTCCAGCTTCCAGCTTTCTGGTCGCTGGTTAGCATCGACTGACTGGAATGCGCGGAGTTCGCGTGGGGTTCTGGAAGACGGGGGGCAACCGCGGCCTGACGTCTCCTCCTCAAGCGCCTTCGATGGGGCTGCGGCGAAGCGCGGGAACGAGAAGCGCAAGCGGGAAGCGGAAGCTGGTAGCTGGTAGCTGGTAGCTGGAAACCAAGCATGAGAATTCATCTGAAGGTCTGGCGTCAGCCGACCCCCACGCAAGCGGGACAGCTCGTGCCGTACACGGCCGAGGACGTGTCCCCCGACATGTCATTCCTGGAGATGCTCGACGTCGTCAACGAGTCGTTGATTGCGAAGGGCGAGGATCCGATCGCGTTCGATTCGGACTGCCGTGAAGGCATCTGCGGCACCTGCGGCTTCATGGTCAACGGCGTCGCCCACGGCCCCGATCCAGGGACGACGGTGTGCCAGCTGCACATGCGGCGCTTCAAGGACGGCGACACGATCATCCTCGAGCCGTGGCGCGCCAAGGCCTTCCCGGTGATCAAGGATCTCGTCGTCGACCGCAGCGCGTTCGACCGGATCATCCAGGCCGGCGGCTACACCTCGATCAACGTCGGCGGTGCGCCGGATGCCAACGCCATCCTGATCTCGACCAACACCGTCGAGCAGGCGATGGACTCGGCCGCGTGCATCGCGTGCGGGGCCTGCGTGGCGGCCTGCAAGAACGCCTCGGCGGCGCTCTTCACCTCGGCCAAGATCAGTCATCTGGCGCTGCTGCCCCAGGGCAAGATCGAACGGCAGACGCGAGTGGTGGCGATGGTCGAGCGGCACGACGCCGAAGGGTTCGGCAGCTGCTCCAATGAAGGCGAGTGCGAGGCGGTCTGTCCGAAGGGGATCTCGATCACCAACATCGCCCGGATGAACCGGGAGTACTTCCGGGCGATGCTGGTTTCCAGACCGTAACAGGGACTCGGGACAGTCCCTGTCTCTGCCCGCGTCAGACCTTGATCACGTCCGTCAATTCCTTGACTGCCGCGGCCGATTTCTTCAGCGCGGCATCTTCCTCCGGCGTCAGCGTGATCTGAATGATCTGCTCGACGCCGCGCGCGCCCAGCTTCACCGGGACGCCGACGAAGAGATCCTGCACGCCGTACTCGCCCTGGAGGAAGATCGAGCAGGGCATGATCTTCTTCTTGTCCTTCAGAATCGCGTCGACCATTTCCGCTGCCGCGGCGCCCGGCGCGTACCAGGCGCTGGTGCCCACCAGCTTGGTGATCTCCGCGCCGCCGTCGGCCGTGCGCTTGCTGATCGCCTCGATCCGCTCCTTGGAGAGCAGGTCGGTGATCGGAATGCCCGCGACGGTCGAGTAGCGCGGCAGCGGCACCATGGTGTCGCCGTGGCCGCCGAGCACGAAGGCGTGCACGTTCTCGACCGACACGTTCAGCTCCATCGCGATGAACGTGCGCATGCGGGCCGAATCCAGCACACCGGCCATGCCGATGACCCGCTCACGCGGGAACTTGCTCAAGCGGTAGACCGCCTGGCACATCGCGTCGAGCGGATTGGCCACCGGCACGATGATCGTGTTCGGCGAGTACTTGACGATCTGCTCGGTCACCGACTGCATGATCTTGTAGTTGGTCTGCAGCAGGTCGTCGCGGCTCATGCCCGGCTTGCGGGGCATGCCGGAGGTGATGACCACCACGTCCGAGTCGGCCGTCGCCTTCCAGCCCTCCTCGGTCGCGCCGTAGCCGACGAGGCGCGAGTCGGACCCGTCGATCGGGCACGCTTCGAGCAAGTCGAGCGCGATGCCAGCCGACTTCGTTTCCGCGATGTCGATGATCACGACGTCGGCCAGTTCCTTGACGGCGATGGCCCTGGCCACCGTGGCGCCGACGTTGCCGGCGCCTCCCACTACGGTCACTTTACGGTTCATGAATCTCAGCTCCCAGCTTCCAGCCTTCAGCTACCAGCGTCTGAAACTGCCGGCTCACATCTCTTCGCCTCGTGGATCGTTCCGCCGCCCGGCGCGTGGGGCAACCGGGCGGAGGCCGAAGCTGGGAGCTGGAAGCTGACAGCTGACTGCTCACATATTCGCGATCATGTTGTCGCCGAACGCGGACGTGCTGAGCTCCGTTGCGCCGTCCATCAGCCGGGCGAAATCGTAGGTGACGCGCTTGGACGCGATCGCGCCGTCCATGCCCTTCACGATGAGGTCCGCCGCTTCCGTCCAGCCCAGGTGGCGCAGCATCATCTCACCGGACAGAACTACCGAGCCGGGATTGACCTTGTCCTGATTGGCGTACTTGGGGGCCGTCCCGTGCGTGGCCTCGAACACCGCGTGCCCGGTGACGTAGTTGATGTTGCCGCCCGGAGCGATGCCAATGCCACCGACCTGCGCCGCGAGCGCGTCGGACAGGTAGTCCCCATTCAGATTGGGTGTGGCGATGACGTCGAACTCGTCGGGCCGGGTCAGGACTTGCTGGAGCGTGATGTCGGCAATTGCGTCCTTGATCACCAGGCCGGCGCCCGGCTTGCCCGCGGGAATCCGGCACCACGGACCGCCGTCGATCTCCTCGGCGCCGAAGAAGTTCTTGGCGACATCGTAGCCCCAGTCGCGGAACGCCCCCTCGGTGAACTTCATGATGTTGCCCTTGTGCACGAGGGTGACGCTCTTGCGCTTGGCGGCGATCGCATAGCTGATCGCACTGTGCACAAGCCGCTCACTTCCGAGATAGCTGAGCGGCTTCAGCCCGACCCCGACCTGCACGCCCACCTCACGGGCTGGCGCACCGATCGACTGCAGGCTGGCCTGCCAGTCGCTGGCGGCCTGCTGCGTGCCAAACCGGATCTTCGTGAACTCATTCGGGAATTCGCGGGCGAAAAAGTCGAGCACCTTCTGCGCTTCCGGCGTGCCGGCGGCGTACTCGATGCCGGCGTAGATGTCCTCGGTGTTCTCGCGGAAGATCACCATGTCGACCTTTTCCGGATGCTTCACCGGCGAGGGCACGCCGTTGTACCAGCGAACCGGGCGCAGGCAGACGTAGAGATCGAGTAACTGGCGCAGCGCGACGTTGAGTGACCGGATGCCGCCGCCGACGGGCGTCGTGAGCGGCCCCTTGATGCCGACCAGATAGTGGCGGAACGCTTCGACGGTGTCGTCAGGCAACCAGTTGTTGAACCGTTTGAAGCTCTTCTCGCCTGCGAACACCTCGAGCCACTCGATCCGGCGCGTGCCGCCGTAGGCCTTCTGGACCGCGGCGTCGAAGACCCGCACACTTGCGCGCCAGATGTCCGGACCGGTGCCGTCTCCCTCGATGAACGGAATAATCGGATCGTCGGGGACCACCAGGCGGCCGTCCTTCTTGGTGATCGCGGTTCCGCGCGTGGGCGGCGTGAGGTGCGTGAAGCTAGGCATAAGCGGTGCTTTAGGTCACATCACCGGCGGGCACGCGCCGGATCTTCACAGAAACTGTGGAAAAGGTTGTGGAAATCGTTGCCGAAACGCCCGCGAATCCGCGTCATTCCTGCGCTCGGACCGCTTTGCACCATGATGGTGCGAGGCGGCGTCTCGTGCCGCGAGCGCGACTGCAGATTATACTTGGTCGAGCGAACCTGCGCGTCCGGTGATTGATCGGACTGAGCCTCGCCACGAACCTGTCCGGCCCCGCGCCGGATGCACATTTACCGAACCAGCACTCCTCATTCCATGCACATCGTCATCGCCGATCAACTGCCGGCCTCCGCGGTCGGACTGCTCAAGGGCCTCGAAGGCTGCACCGTGGACGCCGCCGCCGGCCGATCCGCCGCCGATCTCGCCGTCGACCTCGCGCAGGCTGACGCGCTCGTCGTCCGCAGCGCGACCACCGTCACCGAGACGCTGATGGCCGCCGCGCCCAACCTTCGGGTGATTGCCCGCGCCGGGACCGGCGTCGACAACGTGGACGTGCCCGCAGCCACCGCCCGCGGGATCGTGGTGATGAACGCGCCAGGTGCGAACAGCGTCAGCGTGGCCGAGCACGCGCTCGCGCTGATGCTGTCGCTGGCGCGTTCGGTGCCCGCGGCAGACGCGGCCATGAAGAAAGGCGTGTGGGACAAGAAGCGCCTGACCGGCATCGAGCTCCGCGGGAAGACTCTCGGCCTGGTGGGACTCGGTCGCATCGGCCAGGAAGTCGCGGCGCGCTGCCGCTCGTTCGGCATGGACATCGTGGCCCACGATCCCTTCATCTCGGAGCAGGTCGCCGGGACGTTGGGTGTCGAGCTCCTCGACCTCGATGCGCTGTGTGCGCGTGCGGACTACATCAGCCTGCACATCCCGGCGACTCCGGAGACGCGGCACGTGTTCGATGTCGAGCGGCTGGCCAAGTGCAAGCCGACGGCACGGATCATCAACACCGCGCGCGGCGAGCTGATCGACGAGGCCGCGCTGGCCGCGGCGATCAAGGCCGGCACGATCGCCGGCGCCGGCCTCGACGTATTCGAAACCGAGCCGCCGAAGGACAGCGTGCTGACCGGGCTGCCGCAGGTCGTGGCCACCCCGCACATCGCGGCCTCGACCGTCGAAGCGCAGGAGCAGGTCGGGCTCGAGACGGCCGCCGCGGTGCGGGACTTTCTGCTCGATGGCGTGATTCGCAATGCCGTCAACTTCCCCGCCGTGCCGACTGAAGAAATGGCCAAGGTCCGCCCGTTCATGGTCCTCGCCGAGCGGATGGGCGCGCTGGCCTCACAGCTCGCCGACGGCCGGACGCACTCGATCGGTATCCGCCACTACGGTCCGCTGGTGAGCGCCAATGCCGGCCTGCTGGCCAGCTCGATGATCGCCGGCGTGCTGCGGCCGATGCTGTCGTCGACGGTGACGGTCGTCAACGCGCGCGCGCTGGCCGAAGGACGGGGGATCGAGATCGTCGAGTCGAAGAGCTCGCGCCCGCGCGACTTCGCCAATCTCCTGTCCATCAAGCTGCAGACCAGCGAAGGCGAGCGGTGGATTGAAGGCACGGTCTTCGAGCCGGGCAGCCCGCGCCTGTCGATGCTCGAAGGGGTGGACGTCGAGGCGCCACTCGAGGGCGTCGTCCTGGTGCTGCAGAACAACGACCAGCCGGGCGTCATCGGTGGCGTGGGCAGTGTTCTCGGCAAGTACGGGATCAACATCGCCAGCTTCGCGCTCGGCCGCGATGCGAGCGGAGCGGTCGGTGTCGTCGCCCTGGACTCGGCCGCCGACGCGCCGCCGCTGCTGGCCGCGGTCCAGGAGATTCGCGCCCTGCCCGCGGTCCGCAGCGCCCGTCTCGCCACGATCACGCCGCGCACCTGACCACATTCCGCCAGACCGCCGCCGGGCCACCGCTGTGGTACCATGCGGCGGTCATCCCATGACCCCTTTACGCGCGACGACGTATTCCGGAGTCGCGTCAGTGCTGGTCACCTGGCTGGCCAGCGCGAGCGGCGTGTCGGCTCCGCCCGATCCTTCTCCGCCGCAGTCCCGCCCCGGTGTGTCCGCCACGCAGGCGCTCGCGGACGACGTGCAGGCGCAGACGGCGCGTCTGCACGGACGGCTTGCCACGGCGCCCGCGCCGCGGACACCAGTGCGTAATCCGTTTGCATTCGCGGCACGTGCGGAGCGGCCGGCGGTCGACCGAAGCGCACGCGCAGCAACAATCGCCATCGCACCGGTCCCGCCCCCCGAACCACCCTTGCAGCTGGTTGGCATCGCCGAACAGGAGACTGCCGGCGTCACCGCGCGCACGGCGCTCATCACCGCTGATTCGGACGAGCTGTTCATGCTCACCGTGGGCGCCACGCTCGGGGGCCGCTACCGCGTCACCGCGATCGGCAGCGACGCGGTCGAGCTCTCCGATCTCGTGACCGGCGGCACGCGCCGTCTCGCACTCCGCTGACAGCTCCACTCGCCTCGCGTGACGTCATGTTCACGCGCGCGCACTTGTCTCGCGATCGCGTCGCGCGATCGCCCGAGGCGCGTGTGCAGTTGTGGTAATATTTGCCGTGCCCCCTGTTCTTCACTCCGGGCAGCCCACTGATCGCACTTCCCCTCTCGCTGTCGCTCTCATCCCCGCCCGGTATCACTCGACTCGCTTGCCGGGCAAGGCGCTCGCGGACATCGGCGGCCGGCCGATGATCGAGCACGTCTATCGACGCACGTCCGACGCCCGCTCGATCGCTCGGGTCATCGTGGCGACCGACGATCGCCGCATCGCCGACGCGGTGCGGGCGTTCGGCGGTGAGGTGCAGATGACGTCGGAGGCGCATCCGAGCGGCACCGACCGGCTGGCGGAGGTCGCGGCCTCGCTGATCTGCGACGTGATCGTCAACGTCCAGGGAGACGAGCCGCTGATCGCGCCGGAGATGATCGACGAAGCGGTCGCGCCGTTCGCCCTCGATCCCGCGCTCGAGATGAGCACGCTGCGCAAGCGGATCGAGGCCGAGGCCGATCGGCATAATCCGAACATCACGAAGGTCGTCGTCGACGAGGACGGCTTCGCCCTTTACTTTTCCCGCGCCCCGATTCCGTTCACGCGCGACGGCTGCCCGCCGGCGCCGGCGTGGCGGCACATTGGCCTGTACGTCTATCGGCGCGACACGCTGCTCCGCCTCGCCGCGCTGCCGCCGGTCGCGATCGAACGCGCCGAGGCGCTCGAACAGCTGCGCGCGCTGGCCCACGGGATCGCCATTCAGTGCGTCGAAACCACCCGGGACGCGATCGGCGTCGACACGCCGTCAGATCTCGAGCACGTGCGGGCGCTGGTCGCCGCGCACCCGGTCGTATCCGCAACCTAGGAGCACAAGTAGACGGATGAGCGAGACGCCCCGCGATCCCCAGCCCACGCCGGACCCCGTCAGGCCGGTCAAATACATCCTGGTCACCGGCGGCGTCGTGTCGTCGCTCGGTAAAGGTCTCGCCGCGGCGTCGATCGGGGCGCTGCTCGAAGGCCACGGCTATCGCGTCGCCCTCCAGAAGTTCGATCCCTACATCAACGTCGATCCGGGCACGATGAGCCCGTATCAGCACGGCGAGGTCTACGTCACGGACGACGGCGCGGAAACCGACCTGGACCTGGGGCACTACGAGCGGTTCACGAACCAGGTAACCACCCGCAACAACAACTGGACTACCGGCAAGATCTATCTCTCGGTGATCAACCGCGAGCGGCGCGGGGACTATCTCGGCCGCACGGTGCAGGTCATCCCGCACATCACCAACGAGATCAAAAACAGCATCCGCGCGGTCGCGAACAACGTCGACATCGTGCTGGTCGAGATCGGCGGGACTGTCGGCGACATCGAGAGCCTGCCGTTTGTCGAGGCGATCCGGCAGCTGCGCCAGGACGTGGGCCGCGACAACACGCTCTACATCCACCTGACGCTGGTGCCGTTCATCGGCGCCGCCGGCGAGCTGAAGACCAAGCCGACGCAGCACAGCGTCCGCGACCTGCGCGCGATCGGGATCCAGCCGGACATCCTGCTGTGCCGGACCGACCGGTATCTCGATCAGGAGATCAAGCGCAAGATCGCGCTCTTCTGTGACGTCGAGGAGGAAGCGGTGATCACCGCGAAGGACGTCAGCAGCATCTACGAGGTGCCGCTGGTCCTGGCCGAAGAAGGGCTCGACCGTATCGTCCTCAACCGCCTGCAGCTGCCGGCGAGCCAGGCGCGGATGGAGGCGTGGTCCGACCTCGTGGACCGGATCAAACATCCCTCCGACGAGCTGACCATCCACGTGGTCGGCAAGTACGTCGGTTACGAGGACTCCTACAAGAGCCTGAACGAAGCGCTGTATCACGGCGGCTTCAAGCACCGCCTGCGGGTGAACATCCGCTGGGTCGAGGCCGAAGCGCTCGAGCAGCCGGGTGGTGAGGCGCTGCTTGACGGAGCGGACGGCGTGCTGGTCCCGGGCGGGTTCGGCGACCGCGGCACGCGCGGCATGATGCGGGCGGCGGAGATTGCCCGCGATCGTGGCATTCCCTACTTCGGGATCTGCTACGGGTTCCAGTGGGCCACCGTCGAATACGCGCGGCACGTCTGCGGCCTGACCGAGGCGGACTCGACGGAATGCGCGCCGGAGACCCCGGTCAAGCTGATTTACAAGCTGCGCGACCTGCTGGGCGTTGACGATCTGGGCGGCACGATGCGCCTGGGCACGTACGCGTGCGCCCTGAAGCCCGGATCGCTCTCCCGCGAGCTGTACGGAGAAGACGTGATCCAGGAGCGCCACCGGCATCGCTACGAGTTCAACTGTCTCTACGAGCAGGCCCTGGCCGACAACGGCATGGAGGTGGTCGGGCGCTCGCTGGATGGCAAGTTCGTCGAGATCGTCGAAGTGCCGAGCCATCCGTGGTACGTCGCCGTGCAGTTCCATCCGGAGTTCAAGTCGAAGCCGCTGAAGCCGCACCCGCTCTTCGCCGGATTCATCGGCGCGAGCTATCGTCACAAGATCGCCGCCGCTCAGCAGCCCGCCGCGTCCGTGGTAGGTTAGCGGCGTGACGCCGATCCAGTTCGCAGGGCTGACGGTCGGGGGCGGATCGCCGCTCCTGCTGATCGCCGGCCCCTGCGTGATCGAGAGCGAGACCCACGCCGTCGGCCTCGCCCTCGCCCTGCGCGACAGCGCCAAACGGGCCGGTGTGCAGTACGTCTTCAAGGCTTCGTTCGACAAGGCCAATCGCACCTCGGCCCGATCGTTCCGCGGCCCAGGCATCGACGAAGGGCTGCGGATCCTCCGGCGCGTCCGCGAAGCCGCCGGGGTACCGATCCTCACCGACATTCACGAACCGTGGCAGGCGGCGCGTGCCGCGGAGGTCGCCGACGTCCTCCAGATTCCCGCCTTCCTCGTCCGCCAGACCGATCTCGTGGTCGCGGCGGCGGCGACCGGACGAGTCGTCAACCTGAAGAAGGGACAGTTCCTCGCACCGGACGACATGCGCCACGCGATCGAGAAGGTCACCGGCGCGGGCAACCGCCAGGTGATCGTGACCGAGCGCGGTACCAGCTTCGGCTACCACAATCTCGTGGTGGACATGCGGACCTTCCCCATCCTGCGCCGCCTCGGCTTCCCGGTGGTCTACGACGTCACTCACAGCCTGCAGCTCCCCGGCGCCGGAGACGGTGTCACCGCGGGCCAAGCTGAGTTCATCGAGCCGATGGCATCGGCCGGGGTGGCCGCCGGAGTGGACGGCGTGTTCATGGAAGTGCACGAGCGCCCGTCAGAGGCGAAGAGCGACGCGCAAAATGCGCTGCGCCTGGATTTGGTGGATGGGCTGCTCCACCGCCTCGTACGCATTCACGCCATCGCCCACGAGACCGCGACGGCCGCGGCAGGCACACCGGCATGACCGTCAGCGCCAAGCCTTCATCGCCGGCGCTCGATCTGGCGCGGCGCGTGCTGCGCATCGAAGCGGACGCGATCGCGAGTCTCATCGACCGGCTCGGTGACGAGTTCCAGGCCGCACTCGATCTGCTGGACGGCTGCCGGGGGCGGGTCATCGTCACGGGAATGGGCAAGTCCGGGATCATCTGCCGCAAGATCGCCGCGACGCTCTCGAGCACCGGCACGGCCGCCTGGTTCCTGCATCCCGCCGAGGCCATTCATGGCGACCTCGGCGCCATCCGCCAGGAGGATGTGGTGCTGGCGTTGTCGCATAGCGGCGAGACAGAGGAGCTGGTGCGGCTGCTCGAGTCGATTCGCCGGATCGGCGCGCGGCTGATCGCGATCACCGGCGATCCTGGCTCGACCCTCGGCCGGGCAGCGGACGTGGCGCTCGACTGCGGGATTGCCGAGGAAGCGTGCCCGATGAACCTGGTGCCGACCGCCAGCACGACCGCCGCGCTCGCGCTCGGTGATGCGCTGGCGATGACATTGCTGGTGCGCAAGGGTTTCAGCGAAGCGGAGTTCGCCTCGTTCCACCCGGGGGGCAAGCTCGGTCGCCGGCTGCTGCGCGTCGAGCACGCGATGCACGGCGGTGAGGCCGCCCCGATCGTGAGCCTGACCACGCCGATGCCGGAAGTGATCCATGAGATGTCGAGCAAGCGCCTCGGCATGACCTGCGTCGTGGACGATGAGCGGCGGCTGGCCGGAGTGATCACCGACGGAGACCTGCGGCGCTTGATGAGCCGCACGGCAAACGTGCTGGCACTGAGCGCGATGGACGCCATGAGCGCCCGCCCGGTCACCATCCCGCGTGCGCTGCTCGCGGTCGAAGCCCTCAACCTCATGGAAGCCCGCAAGATCACGTCGATCGTCGTCGTCGACGACCACGGCCTGGTGGAGGGCGTCGTGCACCTCCACGATCTGTGGCGGACGCAGATGGTCTGATCGCATGGCCGTTCAGGATCACGCGTCAGCGATACGGCTGTTGCTGTTCGACGTCGATGGCGTTCTGACGGACGGGTCGGTCCACATCCATGCGGACGGCTCTGAGTCGAAGGCCTTTCACATCCGCGACGGGGCCGCTTTGGTGTGGGCGCAGCGCGCGGGTTTGCAGGTCGGGTTGTTGTCGGCGCGATCGTCGCCGGCGACGGCGCAGCGGGCGGCGCAGCTGGGGATCCGCATCGTGTCGCAAGGAGCGGCCCACAAGGCCGACGCTTACGACCGGATCCTCCAGCAGGCCGGGCTCAGCGATGCCGAGGTGGCCTACATGGGCGACGATCTGCTGGATCTGCCGGTGCTGGCGCGGGTCGGATTGTCGGCCACGCCTGCAGACGGCGCGCCCGAGGTGAAGGCGCGGGTCCATTGGATCAGCCACGCGAATGGCGGCCGTGGCGCGGCGCGCGAGCTGGTGGAGCTGGTCTTGCGCGCGCAGGGCCGCTGGGACGCCATCGTCCAGCAATACAGCGGCGCGTGATGGGAGGCTCCGGGATGCTGCTCAGCGCCCTGATTGCGCTGCTCGCCGGGCTGGCCATCGGCAAGGCGTGGGAGCGCTACAAGCTGCAGGACGGCCGCTGGGTCGATCGGCGGCGCGCCCGCGACTCCCCCCACTACATGCTCGGCCTGAATTTCCTCGTCGCCAATCAGATCGATCCGGCGATCGAGGAACTGGTCAAGGCCGCGCAGGGTGCCGGCGATCCCCTGGAGATTCACCTGATCCTCGGCAATCTCTATCGTGAGAAGGGGCAGGTCGGCCGGGCGATCCAGGAGCACCAGGCGCTCTTGCGCCGACCCGATCTCAGGCCGCTCGAGCATGCGAACGTGCTGCTCTGCCTCGGGCTCGACTACAAGCGCGGCGGTTTCGTCGATCGCGCGCTCGAGGCGTTCCGCGAAGTGCTCCGCCTGGATCCCGGCAATCAGTACGCGCTCTCGAACCTGGAGAAGCTGTTCGAGGAGCAGCATCAGTGGGCCGACGCGTACGCGACGCGTCAGGAGCTGGCCGCGCGGCCCGAGCAAGCCTCGTCGGCCAGGCATCACGAAACACTCGGCTACCTGGAGAACGAGATCGGTCGCGAGGCGATGAAACGCTCGGACTACGCCGAAGCGGCGCGCCGGTTCGCGGCGGCCCTCGCGCTGGACCAGCGCAACGCACCGGCGGCGTTGAATCTCGGCGATGTTCGCTACGTCGAAGCCGACGTCCCGGCGGCCGTAGCCGAGTGGGAACGGTTGATCGAACAGTCGCCCGAACGCGCGTATCTGGCGTTTTCGCGTCTCGAAGCGGCGTATCCGAAACTCGGCGCGCCGGGCCGCTTCGCGGAGCTGTGCCGGCGGCTGATCGCCGCCAACCCGCAGGACTGGCGCGCGCGGCTCGCGCTGGCGCGGCATCTATCCAACGCGGGCGCTCCGTCAGAAGCGCTGGAGCTGCTGCTCGAGGCCGTGCAGCTGAATCCGCATGCGCTGTCGCTGCATCAAGCCATCTGGCAGACGCTGTCCAACCTCAACCTGCCGCAGCGGCTGGTCGATCGCTACGTCGACCTGACCCGCGATGCGATCTTCTACCTCGACCCGCATGTCTGCGTGCGCTGCCGCTATCGCAGTACAGAGCTGCTCTGGCAGTGCCCGCAGTGCCACGAGTGGAACACCTTCATCGAAGAGCGCATCGCCCCGGCCAAGGACACCGAGGCCACCCTCACGAGCTGACCCGCGCCGGTCACGCTTCCGCTGCCAGCACCTCGTACACCTGACGCACCTGCGCCTCGGTCTCGGCGAAGGTGCCGTCGGTCCTGATCACGTAGTCGGCGCGGCGGACCTTCTCCGCGATGGGCCACTGCGCCGCGAGGCGGGCCCGCGCTTCTGCCGCGGTCAACCGGTCGCGCGTGACCAGCCGCCTGAGCTGCTCGGCGGCGTCACAGGCACAGACCACCACGCGCTCGAAATCATGTTGATGCCCGGTCTCGAACAGCAGCGGGATGTCGGCGAGCGCGACGCGCGTGCCCGAAGGCAGATCGGCAAACCAGTCGTCGATGCGGCGGTAGACGAGCGGGTGGATGATCGCTTCGAGGTCGGCGCGCGCCGCGCGATCGGCGAACACCAGGCGACCGAGCGCAGGCCGATCGAGCCGGCCGTCGTCGAGCAGCACCCCGGCGCCGAAGCGCCGGACGACCTGCTCGAGACCAACGGATCCCGGCGCCACAGCATCCCGGGCCAGGATGTCGGCATCGATGGTCGCGGCGCCGAGCGCAGCAAACCGCGCCAGGCAGAAGGACTTGCCGGTGGCGATGCCGCCGGTGAGTGCCGCCCTCAGCATGTCCGCCGCCGCGGCGGCACGACGCCGCGCTGCCGGGAAGCGAGCGACGGCGGGATGATGGTTCCCGTCAGGCCGCCTCGTGCCGGGCGCGGGCAGCGGTCAAAGTGTTCTTCAGGAGCATCGCGATGGTCAGCGGCCCGACACCGCCGGGAACCGGCGTGAGCGCGCCGGCCGTTTCTGCCACCGAGGGGTGAACATCGCCGACAACGAGTGACCCGCGGCGGGCGAAGTCGGCGAGGCGCGGCGATCCCTCCGGGAACAGCTGCTTTGCTGCCGCCTCATCGGTGATCCGGGAGATGCCGACGTCGATGACCGTCGCCCCTGGGCGCACGAAGTCCGTGGTGACGAACCCGGGACGGCCGATCGCCGAGACCAGGATGTCGGCCGTGGCGCACAGCGCGGCGAGCGCCGGCGTTTTCGAGTGCGCGATCGTCACCGTCGCGTCGCGCTGGAGGAGCAGCATGGCCATCGGCTTCCCGACGATCTCGCTGCGGCCGACGATCACGGCGCGCGTCCCGGCGATGGGGATGCCGCTGCGGTCCAGCATCTCGATGATGCCGGAGGGCGTGCACGGCGCGAGCACCGCTCGACCCTGCACCAACCGCCCGACGTTCACCGGGTTGAAGCCGTCGACGTCCTTGCCCGGGTCGATCGCATCGAACACCTGCTGCGCGGCGGCTCTTCCCATGCCGGCAGGCAGCGGCGACTGGACGAGTATGCCGTCGTGCCGCTCGCTGGCGTTGAGGCTCTGCACGAGCGCGAGCAGCTCCGTCAGAGAGGCGCTCGCCGGCAGCCGTTGCAGGTCGACCCACAGCCCCGACTCGGTGCCCGCACGCACCTTGTTGCGCACGTAGATCTCGGAGCCCGGATCGTCGCCGACGAGCACGATGCCCAGCCCGGGCGGACGTCCCGCCGCCGCGGTAAAGGCATGCACATCCGGCAGCACCGCCTCCCGAATCGCCGCCGCCACTGACTGGCCGTCAAGAACTCTGGCTCCGGTCACTTCTGCTCCGTTCCCTCTCTGCAGCAGGCTTTGGACTTTAGGCTTTAGGCTGCAGGCCTGTCTGGCTGTCGGCCTGTTTCACGGCAAGCGAGCTGTGCGTGGCCCACAGCCAGACGCGGCCGAAAGCCTAAAGCCCAAAGTCTGAAGCCGCGCCGCGGCCCGTTGGGCGCTTACCCAGGGCCGCCCACCCCCCCACCGTTCCCCGTCGCCGCTGCCGCCTCGAGCTCCCGAAGGCTCTGTGTCCGCCCGAGTACGACGAGAAAGTCGCCCGCCCGCATGGTGACGTCGGGAGACGGGTTGAATTCCATCCCGCCGTTCGCGCGCTGGATGCCGATGACGACAACGCCGAAGCGCTGGCGGAGGTTGCCTTCGAGAATCGTGCGGCCGGCGAGCGAGGCGCCGTCCTCGATCCGCACCTGCTCCATGTTCAAGTCGAGATTGTCGGAGCTGGTGGCGAGCTGGACGAAATCGAAGACCGCCGGACGG
>Ga0207697_10001011_pt1 | contig 15737 bp, 12 predicted proteins | sample KBSSwiS5withPhiX_FD_184293 | JGI IMG/M metagenome (GOLD analysis project Ga0207697, IMG submission 184293) | Switchgrass rhizosphere microbial communities from Kellogg Biological Station, Michigan, USA, with PhiX - S5 (SPAdes) (version 2) | ecosystem: Host-associated > Plants > Roots >... | reverse complement strand
TAGCGCCTTGCGATCCGGGGCGCCGCGCCCAGAATATTTGTCACCGAATCTCTGACTCGGGACACTAGGCTAGAAGTCTACGTGGCGCCGGGCACGCCGTCGAAGAAATCGACGACCCCGGTCTCGAGCGAGTACTCGGCGCCGACCACGAGGAGACCGTTGTTCGCGATGAGCCCTTCGAGCAGCGGCGAGCCGTGACGAAGATGATCGGCCGAGGCGCGGACGTTGGCGCGGACGGCGTGGCCGACCAGCACGTCAGGATCGCCGCCGTGATACGCCGCGATCACCGTCGCCAGCGACGGCCGCACCCGCTCGACGATCGAACGGAGGTTGCCCGAGCCGCTCGGCTTGCCGCTGGTCATCTCCTCCAGCGTCGCGAGAATCGCACCGCACTGCGAGTGGCCCATGACGACCACCAGCGGGGTACCATACCGCGCCGCCGCGAACTCGACGCTGCCCACCTGTGACGGCGCGACGATGTTGCCGGCGACGCGAATGACGAATAGGTCGCCGAACCCCTGGTCGAAGACCAGCTCCGCCGGCACTCGCGAGTCCGAGCACCCGAGCACGATTGCGAACGGCGCCTGCCCGGCCACCAGCCGCGCGCGCAGGGCCTGATCAGCCGCATCGCTCGGCCGCGACTCGTTCGCGACGAACCGCGCGTTACCCTCCCGCAGACGATCGAGTGCATCAATCCCGGAAATCATGTCGTCTGTCTCATGGCGTCTCTCTGGCCATTATCTACGAGCCGCCGTGCCGGGCCTGCTTGAGAGCCCGCAAGCGAACGGCGCTCACCCCGATCCCGATGACCGACGCCACCACCAGGCAGATGACCAGCGACGGCACGACGTAGAGCACCTGAAAGAAGCTGGCGTCGCGGCCGCCGAAGACGACCCGCAGGATCGGGCGCAGCGCGGCAAGCAGGAGGAGCGGCAGGAACCATGGGACGATCGCCGCGACCTGCCGGCCGATCGACCACGACGCCCGGCGGGCAGCCCAGGTGGGAGCGCGGGCAACCGCCGACATCGCCGCCACCGCGAGCAGCAGCGTGAGCCCCGCGAACACGCCGTCGACGATCGCGTCGACCCGAGTGTCCGGCTCCGGCATACGGGTGTTGAGCACCTGGACGATGCCGTGCGCGATGAGCTCGCTGTCGACGGGCGCGAGGCCCAGCCCCACGTTCGCCATCACCACGACGCCGTATCCCTGCGACGGCACGAGCACCTGGTGCGCGCTGAACGTGAACATCCAGCCGGCCTGCTCGAACGTCGCGAGCGAGCCGATCGTGTCGGGCGTCCAGCCCAGCCCGGCGTGCATGCGGTCGAGGCTCTGGCGCGAGATCAGGCGTCGGCCGTTGAGGCCCTCACCGTCGTTGGCCTGCACCACCAGCCAGCGCGCCATGTCGTGAGCGGTGCTGACGATGCCGCTCGCCCCTTCGAGAAACCATGCCGGCTCAGGCCTGGCGACGGGCCTTGTGAACACGCGGATGAAGCCGCGATCGACCTCGCCGGGCTGATCCAGCCGGCCGCCGGTCCTGGTCGAGGTCATGTCGAGCGGCTCGAAGACGTGGCGCTGCAGATATCCGTCGAACCGCTCACCGCTCACCACTTCGACCACGCGCGCGGCAATCCAGTAGTTGGGATTGTGATAGTGGCGAGCGCTGCCGGGATCACTCACCAAGCGCGCCTCGCGGAGCATCCGCACGCCTTCTTCGAGCGAGGCCGGCACCGGACCGCTCTTCTCGTGAAAGCCGGTGTCGCTCAGCCCGGACGTATGCGTGAGGACGTGACGAACCGTAATCCGGCTGCCGCGCGGATCGTCAACAGCGAAGTCGTGCAGGTAGGTCGTGATCGGTGCGTCGAGATCGACTCCTCCCGCCTCGACCAGCTGCATCACGGCGAGGCTCGTAAAGGCCTTGCTGAGCGATGCGATCGGCATCGGCGTCGAAGGTGTGAGCGCGGTTCCGCTGGCGGTTCCGCCGTAGCCCGCGACGTGCAGCACCGCGCCGTTCCGGACGATTGCCACCGACAGGCCTGGCAGGTGATGGCGGACGCGGTACTCGCGCACGAACTGGTCCACCGCCAGCGTGTGCATCTGGGTGTCATCGCCGCTGCCCTGCCGCGCCGACAGCGGCATCATCAGCGCGAGCCCGAGGATCAGACCGATCGCCGCCGACAGCAGGCGGCACGAGCAATCAACGACGGAACGTCTGGGCATGGGTGAAGTGCAGCTGGCGCGGCTGGCCTGGAATGTCCGACATTCTATCGATGCCGCATCCCGCCGCATTCATGGACCGGCCCGATGACAGTAGACTAAGCCCCGTGAGCAGCGGGCCGCGGCGCATTGTCAAATGGATTGGCCGGACCGCGATGGTCCTGATCCCGCTGTACGCGCTCTTCCTGGCTGGCGTGTTCGTCGTCATGCGCCAGCCGCCGGAGCGGTTCGGCCAGATCATGCGGCATTTGCCGATGCCGGCGCTGATGATCGTGCCGTTCGAGACGATGTGGAACGTGGCCCGCGGCGGACAGGTGCAGGTCGGCGAGGTCGCCCCCGATTTCACCCTGCCGCGCACCGATCATTCGGCGGACGTGACGCTGTCCTCGTTCCGGGGCTCGAAGCCCGTCGTCCTGGTCTTCGGCTCCTATACTTGACCGCCGTTCCGGCGGGAGGTTCCCGCCCTCAACGCGATGTACGAGAAGTACGGCCGCGACGCCGCCTTCTTCGTCGTCTACATCGGCGAGGCGCATCCGAGCGATGCGTGGCAGCTTCCGAGCAACATCCGCGATCAGGTCGTGTTCGAGAGCCCGAAGGACATGACGTCACGCAGCGAGCTGGCGGACATCTGCGTCGTGCGGCTCGGGATCAAGTTGCCGGCGGTCGTGGATCGTTTCGACGATGTGACGGAGCGGGCGTATACGGGCTGGCCGGATCGGTTGTACCTGATTGGGACGGACGGACGGGTGCTCTACAAGAGCCGCCCGGGTCCGTTCGGCTTCGCGCCGTCGGAGCTCGAAGCCGCCTTGACGCGCGCCCTCGGCCCCGCCGCGAAGTGACGCGCTGACCCTATTGCGGCGGACGCGGCACCACGAACAAGGCATCGTACTGGCCGGTCGCGAACTCGGCGTCGAGCTGCCGCGCGAGGCGGGTCATGAACGCAGGATCTCCGTTGTCCATCGACAACGAGACGTAGCCGCTCGTGTCGACCAGCTGCAACCGCAGATCGTGTCCCTCCAGCCGCACCTCGCGCAGGTAGCCGCCCGAGGAGTCGGGCAGGCGTTCGGCACCGAGCTTGTCGACCAGCAGCTTCAGGAGCGTATCGCGCAGCGGCTCGCCGCCGGGACGGAGCGCGTAGCTCTGATACCCGCCCGGCTTGTTGATCTCCAGATCGCCGTGATGCGGCAGGGGGTCGAACGTCGCACGCTCGCGCAGCACGTCGTAGCCGGCGGGTCCGCGCTGCCATTCGAAGTGGTGCGCGACCCACGCCGGGTCGAGCGATTCGAACGTGTTGTAGCGCATGACCTCGCGGCGGATCGGCACGGCGTAGTTGGTGCCGTCGCGGAAGTTGGTCACCCCGATCATCGGCTTGTCCTCCGAGCCGGCGATGCCGAGCCAGGCGAAGCTGCGGGCGTCCGGCGAGAGCGTCAGCGGCGGCACGTTCGACACGGGACTCGGCTCGCCCGCCTGATGCGATGGCACCACGCTCAGGTCGCGGGTGTCGACGATCCACGAGTCCAGCTGGTAGAGCCCTGGTGCGGCCACGCTCGTGCGATCCAGCCACCCTTCGAGTCGGTACCGGTCGCTGCGACGGCGAAACGCCTGCGGGTCGGACGTCACCGGGTGGGGTGCGAGCGGCACGTTGCAGCTGCCGATCGAGACGATCCGTGGCCGCTGCTGCTCCTCGGTGAGCAACACGCAGCGCTCGGTGCCATCAGGCTCGTGGGCGTCGGCCAGCAACGCCGGCCGGGGCCCGCCGATCACCGCGACGCTGTTGGCCGCCTCCAGGCCGGGGACGACCGCATCACCATAGCGCACGTTGAAGACCGCCCGCATCGCGTAGCCGGGCCCGTTCGAGCTCTGAAAGAAGTCGCGCGCGATGGTCGCAATCCGGAAAGGACCGACCACGTCCTCGCGGACCGGCTCGCTCTCCTTGACCACCTTGAACCGATAGGTGAACCCGTCCGGCAGCGGCGGCTGCCCGGCTCTCGCATGCGGCATCCACTCGCTCCACTGCCGCTGCGCGGAGGTCGGATGCCCCGGTAGCGGCACGATGAAGCCACCAAGTGCGTCGGTATCGAACGCCGCGGTCAGCAAGCGCTGCCCCCGGCTCGTGAAGATCGGCACCGCCCCGGGCACGATCCACCGGCCCTCCTCCTGACGCGCGAGATCGACGAACAGCGGACCATCCTCCTGTCGCCGCACGACGCCGCCCATCGCCCTGCCCAGCCACACACGGCCGATACCTTTTCGTTCGGCCGGTGCCGCGGTTGGCGCCGCCGGCCAGCGCACCTCGACCAGCAGCGTCAGCGTCTCGCCGTCGATCTCGGGCGGGATGTCCGCCAGCAGACGCGCGGTCCCGCCGATCACGCCGATCATCGCGGCGAGCACCGCCACTGACGTCCCCAGCGCCTTGAGAAATCCGGGCTTGGCCCGGGCCGCGACCACGCGCGACCCCACGAGTCCGATCAGGAACCCGGCCGCTCCGCCGACCAGGGCCAGCAGGATGACGAAATAACCCGAGCCGCCCTCGAACGACGACACCCGATACCAGTCAACCGCCAGGGCCGCGACGGCGCCGGCCCCGAACAAGCCGAGGACGGCCGTCAGCACGGCCACGGCCAGCGTCAGGATCCAGCTCATGAAGGCCTAACCTACCTCAGTTCGCGCCCCAATCCACACGGGCAGGGCCCTGACGCCGTATGCTGGTTGTGTGCGGTTCAGGTTCCGCACGGGAGCGGACTGATGTGGCTGATTGAATGAGTGAACACGACGATCTGGCAGCGGCTGACCACTCCACGGCACCCGAACGCCCACGGATCTTCGTCACGGGGGCAACCGGGTACGTCGGCGGGCGGCTCGTCCCGGCGCTACTCGCCGCGGGCTACCCGGTGCGGTGCTTCGTGCGCGAGCCGCGAAAACTCGACGAACGCAGCTGGCGGAGCGACCCGCGGGTCGAGATCGTCAAGGGCGATCTCGGTCACGCGGAGACGCTCGCGCGGCACATGGACCGGTGTGCCGCCGCGTACTACCTCGTGCACTCGATGGAGACGACCGGCAAGGAATACGCGAGCCGCGACCGCCATCTGGCCGAAGTGTTCGCCAGTGCCGCCCGCAGCGCGGGCGTCGGACGCATCATCTATCTTGGCGGCCTCGGTGAACTCGGCGACGGCCTCAGCCAACACCTGCGCTCACGCCGCGAGGTCGAAGAACGGCTGGACGCCGGCGGGGTTCCGGTCACGGTCCTGCGCGCGGCGATGGTGATCGGTGCCGGATCCGCGTCTTTCGAAATCCTCCGCTATCTGGTCGAGCGGCTGCCCGTGATGATCACTCCGCGCTGGGTGATCACCGAGTCTCAGCCGGTGGCGATCGACGATGTGCTGTATTGGCTGGTGCGGTGCCTGGACGTGCCCGAAACGATCGGCAGGACCCTCGAAATCGGCGGGCCCGACGTCGTCGCCTACCGCGATCTGATGCACATCATGGCCCAGGAGTCGGGCCTGCGTCGCCGCCTGATTCTGCCGGTGCCGGTACTCACGCCGCGGCTGAGCGCGGGCTGGATCGGGCTCGTCACGCCGGTCTCGTACCGGATCGCACGGCCGTTGGCCGAAGGGCTTCGCAATCGGGTCGTGGTCACGAAGAACGACGTGCAGGAGGTGATGCCGCACCGCGCGCTGGACGTCCGCAGCGCGATCCGGAAAGCGCTGCAGAGCGTGCGGGACCTCGACGTCGAAACGCGCTGGTCGGCAGCCGGGACGATCCCCGGCGATCCCCAGTGGGCCGGCGGGGCGGTGTTCTGCGACGAGCGGCGGATTGTGGTCGAAGCGGATGCGCCGGCCACCTTTGCCGCGGTGTGCCGCATCGGTGGAGGCAACGGCTGGTACGCGGCCGACATCCTGTGGCGCGTGCGCGGCATCATGGACAAGGCGGTCGGCGGCCCGGGCCTGCGGCGCGGGCGGCGCCATCCCGAGCGGGTCGAGTTCGGTGAAGCGCTCGACTTCTGGCGGGTCATCGGGCTCCAGCGCAACAAGGCGCTAGCGCTGATCGCCGAGATGAAGATCCCCGGCACCGCGATGCTGTCCTTTGAGCTGACACCCGCCGAAGGAGCCAAAGGCCGCTCCGCCACGCTTCTGACGATGACCGCGCGATTCAGGCCCAAGGGACTGTTCGGCCTGCTCTATTGGTACTCGGTGCTGCCGCTGCACGCGATCGTCTTTGGCGGGATGTTGCAGGGCATCCGCCGCACCGCAGAAACCGCCGCCCGCGCCGCCTTGCCGCCGCTCGAGCCGTCCTGATAGACAGGCCTTGAACCCGATCCGCCATTCCTCCATCGCCCTCACCGTCGTGCAGCGCGACCCCAAGGACTACGATCGGGCGAAGGGCTGAAGGCCCGCTTCGGCGAGGAGCTGGAGACCTTCGTGCGCTACTACGTGGCGCCTGGCTTCGGCCACGGGGATGGCAGCTTCGTGGTCGGGTGGGACTCGCTCGGCACGCTCGATGCCTGGGTCGATCGCGGCACGCCGCCGGGCCCGCAGGTGGTGACCGACACGAATCGCGCGACCGCGGGGCGCACGCGGCCGCGTCCTTCACCTGTACTCGTCCGTGATCGCGGCTGGCCTGTCCGTCAGGATGGACCACAACGCAGCCGCCTCACGCACTGGTCACGATCCATCTGCCGCTCACCGGACTCAGTCGCCGGGCTCGGTTGCCGGCCGCGTCCCGTTACGCCTCGAGCGCCGCACCAGCGTCACCAGAGACGCCACCAGCTCGCCGGGGTCCACCGGCTTGGCCAGGTGCATCTCGAAGCCGCTTTCGAGCGCCCGCGTGCGATCCTCCGACCGCGCGAACGCGGTGAGGGCCGCGGCCGGGACGTCGCGCACCGCCGGATCGGCCGACTCACGGACCCGAGCGATGAACTGGAATCCATCCATGTGGGGCATCCCGAGATCGACAATCAGCACATCTGGGGCGTCCGTCTCGAGCCGCCCGAGCGCGAGCGCCGCCGACGGCGTCGTGGTCACGGTCGCGCCGGCTGCCTCGAGCACCACTTGCAGCAGCGCCAACGCATCCTCCTCGTCATCGATCGCCAGAACGCGCACGCCGCGCAAATCGCCCAGCCGGGTCAACGGCGCGAACGACTCGGTACGCGGATGCTGACGACGTTCCCCGATCTCCTGCGGGTGCACGATCATGAGCGGCAGCTTGACCCTGAACGTCGCGCCGCTTCCCTCGCCATCGCTCGACGCCTCGACCGAGCCGCCGTGCATTTCGACGATGTGCCGCACGATCGAGAGGCCGAGCCCGAGCCCGCCGGTCTTGCGGGTGGTGCCCCCTTCCGCCTGACGGAACCGCTCGAACACATGCGGGAGGAACCCGGCCGGGATGCCGATGCCGGAGTCGCTGACCACGATCTCGACGTGTGAGTTGACGCGCTCCAGCCGCACCTGGACGCGGCCCTGCTTCGGCGTGAACTTGACCGCGTTCGACAACAGGTTCCAGACCACCTGCTGCAATCGATCCGGGTCGCCAGAGACGGGGCCGACGCGCGGGTCGGCGACGATCTGGATCCGCACCTGCTTCGCGTCGGCCGCCGGCTGCACCGTCGCGACCGCGTTGTGGATGATCAGCGAGAGCTCGATCGGCTGGACGTCGAGCCGAATCTTCCCCGACACGATCCGCGAGATATCGAGCACGTCCTCCACGATCTGGGTCAAGGCGTTCGCGTTGCGCTCGAGGGTCTCCAGGCCGCGTCCGGCCTTGTCACCCGTCAGGATGCCGCCGCGCAGCAGCCGGGCGTAGCCCACGATGGCGTTGAGGGGTGTGCGCAGCTCGTGCGAGAGCACGGCCAGGAACTCGTCTTTCAGCCGGTCCGCCTCCCGGGCCGCCACATAGAGACGCGAGTTCTCGAGCGCGAGCGAGGCCCAGGCGGCGATCCCGGTAGCCAGCCGCTCATGCTGCTCGGTGAAGACGCCTGGCGTCGAGTGGCCGAAGAAGAGTCCGCCGATGACTTGCCCGTTGGCGGCGCTCACCGGCACGGCCAGATAGCTGCGGACCGGCAGATGCCCGGGCGGCATGCCGTAGTAGGGCGGATTCTTCCCGAACCGCGCGTCCGTCGTGACATCGTCGAGACGGACGTTGCCATGGCCGTGGAACGTCGGGGCGAATATCGCGGTCGCTCGCGGTTGGGGAAAGCCGTCGAATGCTTCCTTCGGAGCGCCCGAGAGGGTATAGAGCGTGTAGGACTGGCCGGACTGCGGATCGGTGACGTTGTAGAAGAACGCGCCGTATTCGGCGTGCGTCAACTCGGCGGCGATGTCAGTCACCTGCTGGACGATGGTCCCCCGCTCGAGCGACGACACGACCAGGGCGCCGACTTCGTTGAGCTTCTCGGTGACCAGGCGCTGCTCGTCGGCAAGCGTCTCCAGACGGATCCGCTCACTGATGTCGCGGGCAATCTTCGACGCGCCAATCACGGTGCCGGTGTCGTCGAAGATCGGCGAGACGGTCAGCGAGATGGGCACCAGCGAGCCGTCCTTGCGCTGGCGGCGGGTCTCGAAATGGTTCACGCCTTCGCCGCGGCGGATGCGGGCCAGCACCTCGTCTTCTTCGCTTTGCCGGTCGGCGGGGATGATGATCCGGATCGATCGGCCGATGGCTTCGTCGGCGGTGTAGCCGAACAACCGCTCCGCGGCACGGTTCCAGGATCGGATGATCCCGTCGAGATCCTTGCTGACGATCGCATCGTCCGAAGACTCGATGATCTTGGCGAAGTGACCAAGGCTGAAAGCGTCGGGCGTGGCCGGCATAAAAATGGGTCAGTAGCGCCGGACGTGGTAACGGCGCGAACAATTGTGGCGTGGCGCGACACATGGCATCGCCGCTTCACCCCTCCGGAAAGGTCCAGCCGTGCGACGCTCGCGCGGCGTGCACCTCGCACTCGGAGCGGCACGGACGCCTTCATGATGCCACCGCTCTCGTATGAACTCCATCCACAACCCTGACGCCGATCGCTGCGCTGCGCAGGCGAGGCGAACGCAGAACGCGATGCCGCCCCGCTAGCGCCAGCCGTCGAGCGAACGCTACACCTAGGCGTTCAGTACTCCGACCGCGGCACACCAACCTCACGTTGCTCATCCGTGGTGCCGGAACACATCGTGCACTAACGGCCCGCCTATGCGTGAGCACGGCGCGCGGTCCTCTGCCTTTCGTCTCGGCTGAGATTCCAGCCGAACAGATCGGACTTTCCACGGCTCCGGCGCCAGAGCGATCGGCCTCACTGCTGACAATCGCGGCCCGCCACTACCACTGACATCCACCACGAGAGGCTTATGAGCAAAAAGAAAGCGTCCGGCAAGACCTCGCCTGCAAAAGCGAAAGCCACCGCGGGCGGACCGGCACGGGGCGGCGCGGATGCGCTGGCCGACGTGCTGGACGTGAAGATGGCCGGCACGGAGACGGTCGCCGCCAGCATGCCCTACAACCCCACCAAGCCGAACGAGTACGGCACGTTGGCCGAGCGGGGACCGGAAGAAGGTGCGCACGCCGTGCCGCCGGACCCCATTGTCGGCGCGAGCACGGTGACTGAATCCAACAGCAGCGCCAAAGTGGGCACCGGCGTGCCCACCCCGGGGGAGAACCCGACGGTGGCTCCGCTCGACCGGGTTCGGGTCGACTCGACCGGCCGGATCCTGACCACGAACCAGGGCGTTCCGGTGGCGGATAACCAGAACTCGCTGAAGCAGGGCCTGCGCGGGCCGACGCTGCTCGAGGATTTCATTCTTCGCGAGAAGATCACCCACTTCGATCACGAACGGATCCCCGAGCGCATCGTGCACGCCCGCGGATCGGCGGCCCACGGCTACTTCGAGTGTTATCAGCCGCTCACGGAGTACACGCGCGCCTCGATCTTCGCCGAGGCCGGCAAGCAGACGCCGGTCTTCGTACGATTCTCGACGGTGATCGGCGAGCGGGGATCGACCGACACCGCACGTGACGTCCGCGGCTTCGCGGTGAAGTTCTACACCGATGAAGGCAACTGGGACCTGGTCGGCAACAACATCCCGATCTTCTTCATCCAGGACGCGATGAAGTTCCCGGACCTGATCCACGCCGCCAAGCCGGAGCCGCACTTCGCGATGCCTCAGGCCGCCACCGCGCACGACACCTTCTGGGACTTCGTATCGCTGATGCCCGAGAGCACGGCGATGCTGCTGTGGGCGATGTCGGATCGTGCGATTCCCCGCAGCTACCGGACGATGCAGGGCTTCGGCGTGCATACGTTCCGGCTGGTGAACGCCCAGGGGAAATCGACGTTCGTGAAGTTCCACTGGTCTCCGGCCGCGGGGACCCACTCCCTGGTGTGGGACGAGGCCATGAAGATCTCCGGCGCCGATCCGGACTTCCACCGGCGCGATCTCTGGGAAGCGATCGAGGCGGGCGCCTATCCGGAGTACGAGCTCGGCCTTCAGCTCTTCACCGAGGAACAGGCCGAGGGTTTCAGCTTCGACGTGCTCGACGCGACCAAGATCGTGCCCGAGGAGATCGTGCCGATCGTGCCCGTCGGCCGGATGGTGCTGAACCGCAACCCCGATTACTTCTTCGGCGAGACCGAGCAGGTCGCGTTCTGCACCGCGCACGTGGTGCCGGGCGTCGACTTCACCAACGATCCACTCCTCGCGGGACGGATCCACTCGTACGTCGACACGCAGATCTCGCGTCTCGGCGGGCCGAACTTCCACGAGATCCCCATCAACGCACCGATCGCGCAGGTTCACAACAACCAGCGGGACGGCATGCATCGTCAGGCCATCAATCGCGGGCGCGTCGCCTACGAGCCAAACTCCCTGGCTGGCGGATGTCCGTTCCAGGCCGGCGCGGCCGGCTTCGTGTCGTTCCCGCAGCGCAGCGAGGCGCAGGACCACAAGGTCCGCGGCAAGGCCGAGCGCTTTGCCGATCACTACACCCAGGCGACGCTGTTCTGGAATAGCCAGACCGACGTCGAGAAGATGCACATCGTCAACGCCTTCCGTTTCGAGCTGTCGCGCGTGCAAACGCCGGCGATTCGCGAGCGCATGGTGTCGGGTCTGATGAACGTGGCGCCGGAGCTGGCGAACGCTGTCGCGGCCGGGCTCGGGGTGCGCGAGATGCCGGAGCCGATGCCGAAAGCGCTGAAGACGGCGGTGAAGCCCGAGGTGACGACCTCGGCGCCGCTGTCGCTGTTCGCCCGTCCCGGCGACGGCAGCATCCGCACCCGGCGCGTCGCGGTCCTGGTGGCCGACGGCTTCGACGGCACGGCTGTCGAGGCGCTGGTGGAACGGCTCGCCGCCGAGGGGGCAGTACCGCGCTTCGTTGGTCCTCGACTCGGGGCGGTGACCGCGGGGTCGGGCTCCGCCGTGGAAGTGGACCTGCCCCTGCCCGCCGCGTCGTCAGTGCTGTTCGATGCGACAGTCGTCGCTGGTGGCGGCGCGTCGGCGCAGGCGCTGAGCGCTGATGGCCGGGCGCTGGAGTTCGTCAAGGACACCTACCGCCATTGCAAGACCATCGTGGTGCTCGGCGACGGACAGGTCCTCCTCGACAAGGCCGGCATCCCGCCGGAGCTGCCGGATGGCAGCGCGGATCCCGGACTCGTCTTCGACGCGAAAGGCGGCAAGGGGCTGGCCGACGCCGTCGTTGCCGCGATCGCGAGACACCGCCACTTCGAGCGCGAGACGGATCCGCCGCGGGTCTAGCCGCTGATGCAGGGACGGGATGGCAAGAAGACGTCGATTGTGTCGCGGGGGACCGCTCTGCTCCTGATCGACGTCATCAACGATCTGGCGTTCGAGGGTTCAGAGAGCATCATCGAACAGGCCGAACCGATGGCCGTCCGGCTCGCCGCATTGAAGCGGCGAGCCGCCACTGCCGGCGTCCCTGCGGTGTACGTGAACGACAATTTCGGGCAGTGGCGATCGGATTTCCGGGCCACTGTCGCGCACTGCTGCTCGAGCAACTCACCGGGCCACCGCGTGTCGCGGAGGCTCCGGCCCAATCCGCGCGACTACTTCGTGCTCAAACCGAAACATTCCGGGTTCTACGACACGACGCTGGAGACCCTGCTCGAGAGCCTGGGGGTTCGTCGCGTGATCGTGACCGGGATGGCCGGCAACATCTGCGTGCTGTTCACGGCCAACGACGCATACATGCGCGGGCTGCGGGTGATCGCGCCAGGCGACTGTATCGTCTCGAACACGCCCGAGGACAACTCGCAGGCGCTGCGGCAAATCGCGCTGGTGCTGAAAGGCCGCGTTACACCCTCGGACCGCCTCCAGTTCACTGGCCCGCGACCGATCAAGTCTTCACCGCGGGTCGGCGTCTGATGTGCGTAGCCGGGCACACCCCGCGAGCCACCGGCGGCGCGCAGCCCATCCGCTCGACCCTGTCGCCTGCGGCATCGGGGCGATAGCTATAATCGAGCGGATCGGAGTCTGATGCCGTCAACACCCACCCGATACCGCCGCCTACCACGCGCGCGCAAGTCCCGCGGAATTCCGCAGCTCACCAAGGTGCCGACCGGAATCGACGGGTTCGACGAAATCACCGGCGGCGGCTTGCCCAAGGGCCGGCCAACGCTCGTGTGCGGCGGGCCAGGATGCGGAAAGACGCTGTTCGGGCTCGAGTTCCTGATCTGCGGAGCGGAGCGCGGTGACCCAGGCGTGTTCGTGACCTTCGAGGAGACCGAACAGGACCTGGTCGAGAACGTCGCCTCGCTCGGGCACGACCTCCGCCGCCTGGTCGACGAGAAGCGCCTGGCAATCGAGTACGTCCGGGTGGAACGATCTGAGATCGAGGAGACCGGCGAATACGATCTGGAAGGACTCTTCATCCGGCTCGATCACGCTCTCCGCTCGATTAAGGCACGACGCATCGTCCTCGACACGATCGAGTCGCTGTTTGCCGGGCTGAGCAACGCCGCCGTCCTCCGCGCCGAGCTGCGGCGGCTCTTCGCCTGGCTGAAGGCGCGGCGCATCACGGCTGTCGTCACCGGCGAGCGGGGCACCGACTCGCTGACCAGGCAGGGGCTCGAAGAGTACGTCTCCGACTGCGTGATCTTTCTCGACCACCGGATCCATGACGAGGTCTCGACGCGGCGCTTGCGGATCGTGAAATATCGCGGCTCGAGCCACGGCACGAACGAGTATCCGTTCATGATCGACCAGCGCGGAATTGCGGTGCTGCCGGTCACGTCGCTTCAGCTGGTGCACGAGGCCAGTTCGGACCGGGTGTCGACCGGGCTGCGGTGGCTGGACGACATGTTCGGCGGCAAGGGCTACTTCCGCGCCAGCAGCGTGCTGTTCTCGGGCGGCGCCGGCACGGCGAAGACCACCCTGGCGGCCTACTTCCTGGACGCGGCCTGCCGGCGCGGTGAGCGAGCCCTCTGCTTTCAGTTCGAGGAATCCCCCTCGCAGTACTGCCGCAACATGCGGTCAGTCGGGCTCGACCTGGATCGCTGGGTGACCAAGGGCCTGTTGCGCCTCCACGCCGCGCGGCCGACGCTGTACGGCCTCGAGTTCCATCTCGCGACGATGAACCGTGAAGTGGAGGACTTCCAACCCTCGGTGGTGGTGGTCGATCCGTTATCGAGCTTTACCGGCGGTACATTTCAGGAAGTCAACAGCATGGTGATGCGGCTGATCGACTTTCTCAAGAGTCGACGCGTGACCAGCCTGTTCACCCACCTGATTCCGGGCAGCGGCGCCTCCCAGGACATCGAAGTGGGCGTGTCGTCGCTCATCGACACGTGGATCCTGCTGCGCAACGCCCCGCCGGGCGAGGACGGCGGCCGCCACCTGTCGATCCTCAAGTCGCGCGGGATGTCTCACTCCGACGAGCGGCGTTCGTTCAAGTTGACCGACGATGGTCCCCGACCCGCCCCGGACGTCCGGCCGGACATGCCAAGGCGGCGAGGTGGCCGGTGAGCAAGAAGAAGACCGCCCGGGCGCGGCAGGACGAGTGGATCCTGCGGTTGTACGTCGCCGGGCGGAGCGTCCGCTCGACGGCCGCGCTGCGCAATCTGGAAGCGATCTGCGAGGAGCATCTGGCCGGGCGCTACCGGATCGAAGTGATCGACCTGCTGAAGCAGCCGCAACTCGCCCGGGGCGATCAGATCATCGCGGTTCCCACCCTGGTGCGGCATCTGCCGCCACCGATGAAGAAGATCATCGGCGACCTCTCCAACGAGGAGAGCGTGCTGGTCGGCCTCGACCTCAGGGCGCGCCGCCGGAAGGTCAGGGGGACGGCGTGACCGCCGGGCGAAGCCGGAAGAAGCCGACTGCCGGCGTCAAGAAGAAGGCAAAGTACCTGCTGCGGCTGTACGTCACCGGCACCACCGGCAAGTCGGTGCGCGCGATCCAGAACGTGCGGCGCATCTGCGAGGAACACCTCCAGGGCTTGTACGAGCTCGAAGTCGTCGACATCTACAAGAACCTGCCGCTCGCCCGCGGCGACCAGGTCATCGCGGCGCCCACCTTGGTCAAGCGGCTGCCGGCACCGCTGCGGCGGTTGATCGGCGACATGTCGGACGAACAGCGCGTCCTGGTGGGTCTCGATATCCGCCCGCGACCGGTCCGGGGACCCTCCAGTGGCTAAACGCGTCTCCAAAGCCTCCTCTCGTACCCTGGAGCGCCTGCGCCGCCGGCTCCGTGAGGCCGAGGACACGATCAACGCCATCCGCGACGGTCACGTCGAAGCGCTGGTGGTCCACGCACCGGAGGGCGAACAGATCTACACGTTGCGCAGCGCCGATCAACCGTACCGGCTGATCGTCGAGCGCATGCGCGAAGGAGCGCTGACGCTGGCCGCCGACGGCACGATCCTCTATTGCAATCAGCGGTTCGCCGAGCTGATCGCGAGGCCGCCGGAGCGCATCACCGGGCAGAAGCTCAATGACTTCATCGACCCCGGCGACTGGCCCACGCTGGAGCGCCTCCTCAAGGCCGAATCGGCTCGAGAGGAAGTGCAACTCCGTGCCGCGGCCGGAGCGTTGAACCCGGCCCAGCTGTCCTCGATCGCGCTCAACATCGACGATGTGCGCACGGTGGCGGTGGTCGTGACCGACCTGACCCACGAGCGCACGGAGCGCGGGTTGCGAGAGTCGAACCGGCTCAAGGACGAGTTCCTGGCCACGCTCTCGCACGAGCTCCGCACGCCGCTGAACGTCATCCTCGGCTGGACACGGATGCTGCTGAACGATCACTTGAACGGCAGCGCGCGGACGCATGCGCTCGAGCTGATCGACCGCAACGCCAGGGCCCAGGCGCAACTGGTCAACGACCTGGTGGACATGTCGCGCATGACGACCGGCAAGCTGCAAATCGAGCTCGAGGCCCTGCCCCTCGTGCCGGTGCTCGAGTCCGCGCTCGACAGCGTCCGGCCGGCCGCCGAGCTCAAGGAGCTCGCGATCGAGACCGCGTGGCACGTCCAGGACATCAACGTCCTCGCTGATGCCACCCGCCTCCAGCAGGTGTTGTGGAACCTGCTGTCGAACG